>Ga0268243_1000026_pt1 | contig 78053 bp, 58 predicted proteins | sample BulsoiMagMametaG_FD_200254 | JGI IMG/M metagenome (GOLD analysis project Ga0268243, IMG submission 200254) | Bulk soil microbial communities from Mexico - Magueyal (Ma) metaG (v2) (version 2) | ecosystem: Environmental > Terrestrial > Soil > Agricultural land | place: Mexico: Magueyal...
TGCCCCAGGGTCGGCTGTAACACCGAGAGCAGGTCCACGTCTTCGCCTATGAGGCGTTGCAGCATCTTGAACATGTCAACGATGACGGCGTTGAGGTCCAGCACTTTGGGCTGCAACATCTGTTTGCGGCTGAAGGCCAGAAGCTGGCGCGTGAGAGTGGCGGCGCGCTCGCCTGCCTTCTTAATCTCTTCGAGGTTACGCCTCAAGGGGTGACCTTCCGCGACGCGGCGCAAAGAGAGGTCGCTGTAGCCTGTGATGGCCGTCAGCAGATTGTTGAAGTCGTGGGCCACGCCCCCGGCCAGCTTCCCGACGGCTTCCATCTTCTGTGACTGGCGCAGCTGTTCCTCCTTTTCGCGCTCGCGCTCGAAGAGGCGAACGTTCTCGATGGCGATGGCGGTCAGGTTGGCGGCCATATTCATCGCCACCGAATGCTCGTTCCTGTAAGCGCTTACTTCGTAGCTCTGGATTTCGAGGAGGCCGATTGATTTGCCCATGACGGACATCGGGGCGAGCAGCGCGGAGTCTGGCTCGCGGTTGCTCTCAGCCGGGTCAATGAAGATGTGGTTCCCATTTTTGACATAGTTGCGGAAATCGTGAGTGATGACGACCTTCTGTGTTTTCAGTGCCCGGCCGATGCGGCCACCGTCAATGTTGACGTGCATGAAATCGTTGATCTCGACCTCCTGCCCGTCCGTCCAGGCATAGGACGTCGTGCGAACGTTACGCTCGTCGTCGTAAAGCGAGATGATGATGGAATCGCAGGGCGTGGAGATGACAGCGAAATCGCGCAGGGCGCGGAAGACCGTCAAAAGATCACGCGCCGTCCCCAGGGTCTGCCCCAGCTGTGCGATTCGCTCCAGGAGGCGCTCATACTCTATGACGGCGCGCTGGTTCGCCTCCTGTAAGGCTTCTTCGGCGCGCTTGCGTTCCGTAATGTCGCGCGCCACGGACTGAAAGCCGCCGATCTTTCCGCGCTCTATGATGAACTGCACGTTCTGCCCGAGCCAGACTTCCGCCCCGTCCTTCGTGATGGCCGGGAATTCGTAGTATGTGCTCTCAATCCTTTGCGCGAACTGCTCCTCGTAAAACTTTACTGTCTCCGCGCGCAGGTCTGGCCGCACCAGGTCGGAGTAGTGCACGCCGATCAATTCGCCCACGGGATATTTCAGGAGCCGGTCGGCGACCGGGTTGACGAAAACGAAGCGCCCGTTGACATCGGTCCGGTACATGATGTCGCTGGCATGATTGATAATCTGTTTATAGCGCTCTTCCGATTCGCGCAGCGCCTCTTCGGCGCGCTTGCGCTCGATGGCGACGGCGATCTGGCTCCCGACCGAGGAGAGGAATTCGACGTCGCGCTCCGAATAGGCGTGCGGGTCCGTGTAATGCTGGACGACCAGCACGCCGATCGTCTCTGTGGCCGTCTTGAGCGGCACGCCCAGCCAGGAGGGCGAGCGTACTCCGATGAGCTCGATGTCGCCGCGCTCCAGCATCTCGTCCAGCATCTGCGGAGACATCAAAAGCGGTCGGCCCGTGCGAAAGACATAAGCGCTGCAACTTTTCGCCATCATTTGCGGCGAAGAGTTGGGGTTGAACTTATCAACGTAGAAACGTTTATGAAAAAAGCCGGTCGCCTTGTCGTAAAGCGAAACGAAACAGTTTTCGGCGTAGAGGACGCGCCCGAGCGACTGGTGTATGAGGCGCAGCAGCTCGTCCAGGTTGGAAGTGCTGCTGACGCCCTGCATGATCTCGAAGAGCACCTGGCGCTCCGAGGTCCGCTCCTGGACCCTTCTTTCGAGCTCGTCGTGCGCTTTACGCAGAGCCTCTTCGGAACGCTTGCGGTCAATGGCGAGGGCGATCTGGCCCGCGACTGAAGAGAGGAATTCGACGTCGCGCTGGCTGTAGATGTTCTCCTCCTCGTAGTGCTGGACGACGAGCACGCCGATGGTTTCGGTCGGCGTCTTGAGCGGCACGCCCAGCCAGGAGGGCGACGGCGTTCCTATCGCTTCGACCTCTCCCTGCTCAATCAATTGCTCGAAGGCGTCGAGCGTCATCAACAGGGGGCGGCCCGTGCGAAAGACGTAAGCCGTGCAGCTTTTACCCATCTTCCACGGCTGCACCAGCTGGTCGCATTTGTCCTGATGAAACGGCTTGTGAAAGTAGCCGGTCGCCGCATCGTAGAGCGCGACAAAACAGTTCTCTGCGTAAATCACTTTTTTGAGCGCCTGGTGAATAAGCCAGAGCAGCTCATCCAGATTGGCTGTGGTGTTGACGCCCTGAACTATCTCGAAGATCACTTCCCTTTCGGCCTCGGCGCGCCTGCGCTCCGTAATCTCCTCGATTGACCCCTCGTAATAAAGGAGCGAGCCCTCTTCGTCGCGGACCGCGCGCGCGTTCTCCAGCACCCAGATTCGACTCCCGTCCCGGCGGTAAGCCTGATACTCCAGGCCGTAAACGATCTCGCGCTCTTCGAGCAGCCGCTTGAACAACGTGCGCGTGTCCGCATCAACGTAGTATTCGTGCTCCATGTCCAGGTGGCTGGAGATCAGCGCTTCCGGGGATTCGTAGCCGAGAAGCCGCGCCAGCGCCGGGTTGACGGCGAGGATCTGCCCGTCGGGCGTGGACTGGTAGATACCCTCCACAGCATTCTCAAAGATGCTGCGGTATTTTTCTGCCACTTCAATATCTGCAAGCAGCGTTTTCATCTGCGATTATTTCCTCTGCGTCGGGGCCAATAGGGTTGGAATACAGGTAAGAGAATCTGGGGATTGGATTGGCGAAAAGTCTCTCGCGGCGCGCCGTCAGGCACGGGCCCTTTCTGAAACGAGCGCAGGCAGGCTCCTGTGCGTCAAAATTCCCACGGGCGGCATAATAGTCGGGTGAAACGCCCGGCCGGAGCGCTTTTGTGCGCCCGAGGGCTACTTCTATCGCACGCGAAGCACTCGTCATGCCAGAAGCTTGACGACTCTATTTCGCGGCGACGGCAGACAAAATAATTATGAGTTTTGAATGTTGAATTATGAATTAAGGCTTTCAATTCAAAACTCAACACTCATCATTCAAAATTTCCGCTGCGCCCTTTTGTTCTTGAGGCGCTTCACCTTTGCGCGTTTTCTCGGTTATACTCTCAAGTGATCGTCCTGCCCGAAGTTCCATGCATTCCGGCTCGGGTTCGCTCCTGCCGGGACGTTTGACGACCTTAGCACAGGCAAACCCTTTCTGTTTTCCAGTGCGCCCTGACAGGCGAGACAAGGATTTTTTCGGGTCGTGTAATGACACAACCCATGCATATGAACTTTTAATCAGCAGCCGTCCGCGTCAATTGGCGCGTGCGTCTCACGCGAGGAAGCGAGAGAGGCGCGCCCGAATCAGTTGACCATCCGATATGTGCGCTGGCAGGCTTTTGAAGCCTGGACTGAGCGGAGCAGGTTTCCGAGCACGCAAAAGTTTCATGAGGTTGCGCGCTCCCTGCTTGCGGCGGGTCGCAGGCTTCGGCGCGAAAAGGCGCGCGCGTCCAGGACGGCTCTTGGGGATTCCATTTTGTTTAAGCCAGAATTCTCTCGCGCTGCGAAGGCAGAGAGAGGACTTCGAACAGTCTCTCTCTACGACCCGCGCGAAACGCTTCTCTCGTCTCCCATCGTCGGGCGAAGAGAAGCGCAAACGCTGCCGCGCCGTGTGTGCGGCCCGATAGCTTCAATAACCTCAGGCGGGCGCGCCCTTCCATGCGCGCCATGTGCCGCGCGTCCCGACAGAGTTTCAGAGTCGGCGCGGCCCCGCTTTCAAGCCAACCAAATCCAGGCCGACAAAACAGTTTTGAGCTTGAGCCTTTCGGGCCGAGCGCTGATCAAGCGCCCTCTGGCCTCCTGCTCGACTTATTCAAGGCCCTTTTCCGTAGGAGCATTTTAGGAACAATGTCAAAAGAATTGATCGTGAGCGTCAACGGGCGCGAAAAGAAGATCGCCATTATCGAGAATGAGCGGGTCACGGAGTTTTACATCGAGCGCGGCGAAGATAATCAGGGCATCGTCGGCAACATCTACAAGGGACGCGTCATGCGCGTGCTGCCCGGTATGCAATCGGCCTTCGTGGACATCGGACTCGAACGCGACGCCTTTCTCTACGTCTCCGACTTCTTCGACGAAGAGGAAGAGTTCGAGCGCATCGTCATGGACAAGTCCAAGAAGACGGACGCCGCAGAGGCTGCGCGCACCGCGCGTGGCGTCATCGAGCAGGCGCGAATCGAGCGCGAGCACCATATAGAGGCGACGCAAGAGCGCGTCGAACCGCTGCTCGACGCGGAGCCCGAGAGATTGGACGAGATCATCGCGGTCGAAGCGCAGGAGGTTGCGGAGGCAGAGCCTTCCGCGCAGGTCGCCGAGCAGGCTAAAGAAGAGGGCGGACGAAAGCGCGGTCGCAGAGGGCGGCGGCGCGGTCGCGGCGAGGAAGCCACAACGGAGGAGCGCGCTGGCGGACAAATTTTACCCGCCGACGAAGAGATTGAGACTCCGTTCATCGCCGAAGGCGGCTCTTTCCAGCGCATCGTTGACGAAGACGAGACGGCCGCCGAAAACGGCGAGATGTTCAAAGACGCGCGCCTCCAGGAACGCATTTTCGATCAAATCCACGCCGTCGAGTTCGACATGGAAGATGTGCCGACGACAGAGGTCGGCGCCCTTCTCGGCGCAGAGGCCCCGTCGGCCGGTGATTTCCAGCGCATTGACGACAGCGACATCGCCTCGCCGGGCGATGAGCAGCGCGCGCCCGCTTTCATACGCGAGACGGTCGAGGCGCACGTCGGCGCATTCATAGACGAGATCAAGGAAGAGACCACCGGCGCACAAACCTTCGAGCGCATCAGCGATGATGAAGGCGCGGAAGAGGAAGAAGAAGGCGCCGCCAAAGGCAAACGCGCGCGGCGTGCGACGACCACCAAGCGCGGCGCGAAAAAGGGCGAAGAAACTTCTAAGCGGAAGAGCGCGAGCGCCAGGACCGGAACCAAAAGCCCTGCCAAGAAATCTGCCGCCAGCAAAAAGTCCACGAGCAAGAAAGGCAGCACGCGGCGCAAGGCGAGCGTGAAAGCGGGCGACGAAGGCGAGACAGACATGGCCGTGCTTGAGGCGGAAGCGGAGCGCGCCGAACACGCGGACCTCGTAGCCGCGGAAGCAGCCGACGGCGAGCACTTTGAGGCGGGCATCGGCGGCGACGAAGATTACCAGGACGCGGAGGCGAGCCTCTCATCCAACCGGACCCGCGCTGAGCTCGCCACGCGACGCGGAGGCAGACGCCGACGTCGCCCAGGCAAGCAGCAGGAAGCGAACGGCGAAGACCGCTCGAACGGTAAGGACGAAGAGACGGAGGCGGCCGTGGAAGTCGAAGAGCCCCCGAGCAGCAAGGCAGCCGCCTCACAATCACGCGAGGGCTCTCGCCGTGACCGCGGCAGCGACCGCGGCAGCGACCGCGGCAGCTCGCGCGAAGATCGTTCGGGCGGCAACAGCGGGCGCGGCGGCGGAGCGCGTGAGCGTGGGCCGCGCCGCGAACGCCACCAGCCGACCATCACAGACCTTCTGCGCGAAGGTCAGGAAGTTTTGGTTCAAATTGCCAAAGAACCCATCGCCAAGAAAGGGGCGCGGATCACTTCGCACATCGCGCTGCCCGGCCGCTTTCTGGTCTACATGCCGACCGTCGAGCACGTCGGCGTCTCGCGCAAGATCGAATCGGACAGCGAGCGCGCGCGGTTGCGCAAACTGATCCAGATCATTCGCGCCGAAGAGGACGTGCCCTCAGGCGGCTTCATCGTGCGTACGGCCGGCGTCGGCATCTCCGAAGAAGATTTACGGGACGACGCGCGCTATCTTGTGCGGACCTGGTTGGACATCCGCCGCTCCGCCGAGAAGACGAAAGCCCCGTCGCTCGTGCACCGCGATCTGGACCTCGTGCAGCGCCTTCTGCGCGACCAGTTGTCCGACGATTTCACGGCGATTCGCGTGGACTCCGAAGAGGAGTACCTGCGCATCGTCGAGTTCATCAACCGCATCCAGCCGCGCATGGTCAAGCGAGTCAAGCTCTACACGCGCGAGACACCGATCCTCGAAGCCTTCGCCGTTCAGGCCGAGGTTGATAAAGCGATCAAGCCGCGCGTCTGGCTCAAATCCGGCGGCTATCTCGTCATCAACCAGACCGAAGCCCTGGTCGCCATTGACGTCAACACGGGCAAGTTCGTGGGCCGTGGCGGCACGCGCCTTGAGGACACGATCACGCGCACCAATCTGGAAGCCGTTGACGAGATCGTCCGCCAGATTCGCCTCCGCGACCTCGGCGGCATCATCGTACTGGACCTGATTGACATGGAGGACCGGCGCAACCGTAATCGAGTGATGCAGGCCCTGCAGGAGGCTTTGCAGCACGACAAGTCGCCGACCAAGGTTCTCTCCTTTAACGACTTCGGCCTCGTCATCATGACGCGCAAGCGCGTCAAGCAGTCCCTGGAGCGCACCCTCTGCGCGCCCTGCTCGTACTGTCAGGGCGCCGGGCTGGTCAAGTCGCCGCAAACCATCTGCTACGAGATTCTGGAGGAGGCGCGCCGCCTGGCGCGGAGTCTGGACGACGACGGCGTCAAGCAGACGACGCTCCGGATCAACCCGGAAGTCGCACGCGCCCTGCGCGGCCCCGAGCGAGACGTGTTCGCCGAGATCGAAGACTATCTCGGCGCGGTTGACCTCACCTCGGACCCGCAGATTCATCAGGAACAGTTCGATTTCGCATTCATCTAAGAACAGTGGTCAGTGGTCAGTTAAAAACTGATTTCCAACTGACCACCGACCACTGACCACTGACCACTTTTATGGCTAAGTCCGGAAAGCTCTGGAAGGCTCTCGGCGCGGCGGGCGCGGGCGTGGCGGCGCTGGCCGCCGTCAATGCGCGCATCCGTCAAAAGGCGCAGGAGCCTGACGACGCAGCGTTCGGGGGCGAGGCGCGCGTCTTCGAGTGGCAGCACGGAAATATCTTTTACAAGGCCGCCGGCGAGGAGAATGAGGGCGCGCCGCTCGTCTTCGTGCACGGCATCGGCGCGGGCGCGTCAAGTTTTATGTGGCGGCGCAACTTCGATGCACTGGCGCGGGACTTCCGCGTCTATGCGTTCGACCTCCTGGGCTTCGGATTTTCGGACAAGCCTTCAAACGTCTCTTACTCGGCGGACCTCTATGTCGAGTTGATCGCGGACTTCATACGCGAAATAGCGGGCGCGCCCGCTTCTCTGGTGGCGAGTTCTTTAGGCGCTGCCTACAGCGTGCGCGTCGCAGAGGAGCAGCCCGAGATTGTCTCTTCGCTCGTGCTCGTTGCGCCGACCGGCACCGGAAACCTGCGCGCGCGGCCGGGGATGACCGGCGCGGCCTTCTACGGTCTCCTGCAATCGCCTGTGCTCGGCACCTCCTTCTATAACGTGATCGCGAGCGAGCGCAGCATACGGGATTACGCGCGCAAGTCGCTCTTCTTTGACCGGCGGCGTGCGACTCCGCGCCTCGTTGCTCAATACTACGCGACCAGCCACCAGCCTGGGGCGCAGCACGCCATCTCCGCTTTTCTCTCCGGCTACCTCAACGCGGACATACGCGACTCTTTCGCGCAGCTCACTCAGCCCGTCACGCTCTGCTGGGGCAAGCAGGACGAGACTAATCCGATTGAGAATGCCGCTGAATTTTTGCGCCTGAACCCGCGTGCGGGCCTGGAAATCTTCGACCGTTGCCGCATGATGCCGCAGGAGGAGCACCCAGAAAAGTTCAACACGCTGGTCCGCAGTAAACTGGGCGCACGTTCCGCCGCCGCTTGATGAACAGTTCAGGAAATAGGGATTTAATTCATGTCAACCTTAGAAACAGAGCGTCTCATTTTACGCATGTGGCGCGAGGAGACGGATTTCGAGGCGTACGCGCAAATCTGCGACGACCCGGACGTGATGCGCTACATCGGCGGCAAGCCTCTGACGCGCCTGGAGGCCTGGCGGCACATGGCCTACATGGTCGGCCACTGGCACTTCCGTGGCTACGGCCACTGGGCCGTGGAGGAGAAAACGAGCGGGCGGCTGATAGGCCGCCTGGGATTCCTCAACCCCGCGGGCTGGCCCGGGTTCGAGATCGGCTGGACGCTCGGGCGCGAGTCCTGGGGGAAAGGCTACGCGTCCGAAGGCGCGCGTCGCGCTCTTCATTACGCCTTCGAGGAGTTGGGGCGCGACCACGTCATCAGCCTCATCCACCCGGAGAACAAGGCTTCGATTAAAGTGGCCGAACGGCTGGGGGAAAAAGTCGAGGGCGAGACGGAAGTGCTCGGAATCCCGGTCCTCATCTACGGAATTTCGAGGGAGACGTGGGAGAGCAGGAGTCAGGAGACAGGAGTCAGAATTCAGGAGTCAGAAGAAAAGAAAGACTAAAAGCGTGTCAAATAATTATCATCCGCCGCATCGCGTCAGCGATGCCGTGACTTTAGCCCGCCGCGTCAGCGACGGTTGAGCCGGTGTTCAATCGTCGCTGACGCGGCGAAGGCGTTTTGTGATCGCCCACTTTCCGTGCGTTAAAACGCACGGCTAAATTCACGAGGTCGCTAACGCGACCCTGGAGATTCGCTCTAGAAGCGTTCGCTCCACCTTATTCATTCTGGATTCTGGATTCTGCTTTTCTCCGCCGCGATGTTAAGATAGCAATGATTGCTCCACTCACAATAACTGGCCGATGTTTGCGGCGAGAGTATCCCCCTTGTTAGGAAATCGAGTGCGCCCGGCTACCGCTTCGGCGGCGCACGTTTCTCTTGAGGACGTAAAATGGCTGCTGAAAACTCTGTGCAGGCGAATGAGACATCGCATGTCGTCAACCTGCTTGTCAAAAGGCACGACGAGATCATCAATCTCTGGATCAAGGACCGCCTGGAGTCCGGCGAATTTCGTGACGAGTTGATTCCTAAAAAAGAGTTGCGGCGGCAGTCGCAGCAGATCGTGGACATGCTGGCGCGCTCGATCAAAGATTCCGACGACGGCGAGTTTGACTCCCCGGCCTTTGACGAGATGCGCGTCTTCTTAAACGAGATTTCCCGCGCCCGCGCCGTCAAGGGCTACACGCCGCTTGAGAACGCGACTTACATTCTCTCCCTGCGCAACACTCTCCTGCCGCTTTTGGCCGAAGAACTGGAAGGCGATTCGGATACGCTCGTCCGCGAGATGCAATATTTCACGACGCTCCTGGACAAGATGGGGCTCGTGATGGTCGAGAACTTCATGCGCTCGCGCGAAGAGGTCATCCGCCAGCAGCGCGAAGACATGATGGAACTGTCCACGCCCGTCATCAAGGTCTGGGATAGAATTCTGTCCCTGCCCATCATCGGCACTCTCGATTCGCGCCGCGCGCAGTTAATGATGGAAGCCCTGCTGCAAAAGATCGTCGAGACTGGCTCGACCATCGCTATTCTGGACATCACGGGCGTCAAAACCATGGACACGCTCGTCGCCAACCATTTAATCAAGACCGTGACGGCGGCGCGCCTGATGGGAGCGCGCTGCATCCTGACAGGCGTCTCCCCGGCAATCGCGCAGACGATGGTGCAGCTCGGCATAGACCTGACGCAGATCACCACGCGCTCTCAGATGTCGGACGGTATCAAGCTCGCGCTCGAAATGACCGGCCGTATGGTCGTCCCCGCCAAACTCCTCGCGCAGATGTCGAACGGCACGGAAGCCGCCGCCCACACTGCTGCCTCGCTCGCCGCGCACGGGGCGAGCATCGTTAATGGGGGACAGGGGACAGGGGACGGGAGCTGAAACAGTGGTCAGTGGTCAGTGGTCGGTGGTCAGTGGTCAGTTGAAAAACTGAATCCTACTGACCACTGACCACCGACCACCGACCACTTTTTTGCGGAGCAAAAATTATGAATTCGCGCATTCCTATCCTGAAAGTCGGCCGCGTGCTGATCGTCCCGATCCAGGTTGATATGGACGACCAGACGGTGATTCAGCTCCAAGAGCGCATCCTCTCGGAGCTCGAACGGACCGGGGCGCGCGGCGTGCTCATAGACATCTCGCTCCTGGAGATGGTGGACTCCTTCATCGGCCGGATGCTTTCGGACATCGCGGCGATGGCGCGCATCATGGACGCGCGCACGGTCGTCGTCGGCATGCAACCGGCCGTCGCCATCACTCTGGTCGAGCTCGGCCTCGAATTGAAGGGCGTGGAAACCGTGCTCGACGTGGACGAAGGCTTTAAGCTGCTGCGCAACGAATTCGATAACGGGGATGAAGAGCTGGCTTACTGGGGGGTAAGCGCGGTTGGAAAGCAAAACCATCGCTCTTGAGAATGCTCATGACATCGCGGTCGCGCGCAATCAGGTGCGCGTCCTGGCCGCTGCCCTCGGGTTCCGCGTCCTGGATCAGACGCGGCTCGCCACGGTCACCTCCGAACTGGCGCGTAACGTCATCAAGTACGCCGGGCGCGGTCGCCTGATCGCGTACCCGCTCTCCACTCCGAACGGGCGTCAAGCCCTGCGCCTGATCTTCGAGGATCAAGGTCCAGGCATCCCGAACATAGCGGAAGCGATGAGCGACGGCTTCTCGACGGGCCGCGGCCTCGGCAAAGGACTGCCCGGCGCGCGCCGGCTCGTGGACGAATTTCAGATCGAATCCGAAGTCGGGCGCGGCACGCGCGTGACGGTCCTACGCTGGCTAGCATAAAAGTCTGGCGTCTGGAGTCTAGAGTCTGGAGTCAAAGACAAAAAGTTCTTCGGCTTTGGACTCCAGACTCCGGACTCCAGACGCCAGACTTTATGAGAGAGATTCATTCCGTCGAAATCAAAGACGAGGCGCACGTCGGGACGGCGCGCCGCGCTATCCACAGGTTCGCGTCCAATCTCGGCTTTGGCGAGACGGACCTGGCGGAGCTTGACATCGTCGTGCAGGAGATCGGGACCAACGCCGCCAGATATGCGGACGCGGGCGGGTGGCTGCACTACACGACGCCGCTCGCCCCTGCACCCGGCATCGAGCTTTTTTACTGGGACACTGGGCCGGGCATCTACGACCTTGACCGCGCCATACGCGACGGCGTCTCGACCAGCGGCAGCCTCGGCGCGGGGCTCGGCGCCATCCGCCGCCTGATGGACGAGTTTGACGTTTACTCGACCGTGCGCATCACGTCCAGGCTCTCCCTTTCCCAACGACGCACTTCTCACGGGACAGCGCTTATGGCACGCAAGTGGGTCTCGGCTGAAGAAGAGAGGGACGCACCCTCCGAAAGGGGCGAGGCCAGGCGCTTCGGCGCGTGGAGTCGCCCGCACCCCGGCGAAGATTGTAACGGCGATGCCTACTTGATACGGTCGCGCGGGTCATCAACGCTGCTCGCGGTGATAGACGGACTCGGACACGGGGCCGGCGCGAAACAAGCCTCGGACGTCGCCTTAGACATCTTGGACGAATGGGCGGGCGAGCCGCCGGACGCGCTTTTACGGGCGACGCATGACGCCCTGCGCGCGACGCGCGGCGCGGTCATCAGCGCGGCGGTCATTGACAGGGCGCGCAGCCGCTTCCACTTCGCGGGCGTCGGCAACGTGATGGTCCGCGTCTTCGGCGCGCCGCAGCCCACCTCTCCCATCTCGACCAACGGCACGCTGGGCGCTCGCCTCGGGCAGTTGCGCCTCTGGACCTATCCGTGGACCGAGGGCGCGACCGTCATCATGGCGAGCGACGGCGTGAGCGCGTCCTGGGACATGGAATCTTACCCGGGACTCCTCAGCCGCAGCCCGCAGCTTCTCGCAGGCATCCTGATGCGCGACTACGGGCGCAATGCTGACGACGCGACCGTGCTTGTGGCAAGATAGTAAAGTAATGATGAATTTTGAGTTTTGAATTTTGAATTGAAAGCTGTCGTCCTCAATTCAAAATTCAAAACTCAAAATTCAAAATTTATAACTCGTTGCCATTTTCCATGAAGGACATAAACTCGACCCGCCTCGGAGATATTTACGTGCGCCGCGAGAGCGACATCGTGAAGGTGCGCGAGCGCGTGCGCCGGCTGACGCGCGAGATAGGGTTCGATTCAACCACGCAGATTAAGATTACGACCGCCGTCTCGGAAGTGACGCGGAACATCTACGAGTACGCGAAGTCCGGGGCGATCTCACTGGCGCTGGCGGAGCGCGGGCCGGACCTGGGGCTTCAGGTGACGGCGCGCGACGACGGGCCCGGAATTGACGAGGCCATGCTGCGCTCCATCATGCGCGGCCAGTATCAATCATCCTCCGGCCTCGGCGTAGGGCTTTCGGGCACACGTAAATTGATGGACGAGTTTGACATTCAGACGCGCGCGGGCGAAGGCACGCGCGTCACGCTCATCAAGTGGATGTCGCGCGCCATCGCGGACGAGGTCAAAGAGCGCGTCGAAGAGCTCAGAGCGCACGTCGGCGAAGATGTCGAAGACTCCGCGGTCGAAGAACTTCAGCAGCAGAACCGGGATTTCGTGGAGATGCTCGCGGAGCTGGAAGAGAAACGCGCGCAGCTCGAAGAACTCAATCAGCAGCTCAACGAGACCAATCGCGAGCTGAACGAAGCCAACGCCAAGTTGCGCGAGTTGGCCGAGCTGCGCGAGGAGTTCCTGGCGCTGACGACACACGACCTGCGCTCCCCACTGACGGTCATCAGCGGCGTCATCAGCTTCTTCACTTCGGGGCGGCTGGGCGAGCTCTCCCCCGAACAGAAGAACATGGTCTCGATGATGGAGCGCAACACGCAGAGCCTGATCGAGCTGGTCAACGATCTGCTGGACGCTTCCAAGCTCGAATCCGGCACGATGCGCCTTGAGGTCGCAACGATTGACCTCAGCGGCGTGATTGACGAGCTGCGCGAGACGATGCTGCCGATGGCGAAAGAGAAAGGGATCGAGTTGATCGAAGCGTTTCCCGTCGGTCTGCCAGCGGTCCAGGCGGACCGCGCCAAACTCCGCCGGATTCTCGTCAACCTCATCTCCAACGCGCTCAAGTTCACGCAGAAGGGCGGGCGCGTCGAGGTCCGCGCCGAGCGGGAAGATAAAGGAGTCCGCATCTCCGTCTTGGACACAGGCGTTGGAATCGCGCCGGAAGACATCGGAAAACTCTTCGACAAATACGAGCAGGCGCGCAGCCGCGCCACGCGCGGCGAGAAGGGCACCGGCCTCGGGCTCTACATCACCAGGCAACTCGTAGAGCTTCACGGAAGCAACATCAAAGTTGAATCGAAAGTAGGCAAGGGCTCGACGTTCTCTTTCATACTACCGATAAAACAGTGACGAGTGACAAGTGACGTGTGACAAGCAAAAACGCTTCTTACTCGTCACCTGTCACTCGTCACTTGTCACTGTCTTTTATGCATTACCACTTAATCGGAATCTGCGGGACGGCGATGGCGAGCTTGGCCGGGATGCTTCAGGCGCGAGGCCACAGGGTGACGGGTTCGGACGAGAACGTCTATCCGCCGATGTCCACGATGCTCGCAGACCTTTCGATTCCGGTGACGCAGGGTTACAGGGCCGAGAATCTGACGCCCGCACCTGACTGCGTCGTCATCGGCAACGCCATCCCGCGCGGCAACCCCGAAGTCGAAGAGACTTTGAACCGCAAGCTGCTTTACCGCTCGCAGGCCGAAGTCGTCAAGGAGGAGTTCATACGCGGCCGCCGCTCATTGGTCGTCGCCGGAACGCACGGGAAGACGACGACGACGAGCATCGCCGCGTGGGTGATTGCTCGGGGCGGACTCGATCCAGCTTTCCTGGTCGGCGGCGTCGTGCAGAATTTCGGCGTCAGCTTTCGCGTCACAGACAGCCCCTATTTCATCATCGAAGGCGACGAGTACGACACGGCCTACTTCGATAAGGGGCCGAAGTTCATGCACTACCTGCCGGAGACGGCAATCGTCAACAACATCGAGTTCGATCACGCGGACATCTACAAGGACCTTGATTCGGTGAAGCTGGCCTTCCGCCGCCTGATGAACCTGGTCCCGGGCAATGGCCGCCTCATAGCCGGGTGGGACAGCCCACACGTGCGCGAAGTCGTCGGCGAGATGGGCAAGCGGCTCCACACGCGGCTCGAAACTTTCGGCACTTCGGACGACGCCGCATGGCAGGCGCGCGACATAGATTACACGAACGAGCTGGCCCACTTTCGCGTCTTTCGCGAGGGCAAGGCCTGGGCCGAGTTTCAAACCCCGCTCATCGGCGACTTCAACATACGCAACTGCCTCGCTTGTATCATCGCTGCGGACGCCTGGGGCGTGGAGCGCGAGGCGATTCGCGATGCCCTGGCGACGTTCAAGAGCGTGCGCCGCCGGATGCAGGTGTGCGGCGAAGAGCGCGGTGTGACGGTGATTGATGATTTCGCGCACCACCCGACGGCCGTGCGCGAAACTCTTCAGGCGCTCAGGACCAAATACAGGGACCGCCGCATCGTGGCCGTCTTCGAGCCGCGCTCGTGGTCTTCGCGCCTGGCAGTCTTTCAGGAAGATTACGCGCGAGCCTTTCAGACGGCCGATTACGTCGTCATCGCCAGCGTCTTCGACCGCAGCGTGGCGACGGAAAAGGGGCGCGTGCTGGATACGCGCCAGCTGATTGAAGAGATAGCGGCGAGCGGGAAACCCGCGTCTGAGATAGAGAGCGCGGACGAGATCGTGCGACGTCTTGAGCCTGAGCTACGCGCGGGCGACGTCGTCGCCATCATGTCCAACGGCGGCTTCGGCGGGATACACGACAAGCTGCTCCAGGCGCTTCGTTCGATTGCGGAATGCGGATTGCGGAATGAAAAGCAGAAGGCAGAAGGCAGAAGGCAGTAAAGGCAAAACGCTCCTGGTTTTTACTGCCTACTGCCTTCTGCTTTCTGCCTTCTGCTTTTCTCGATCTGCATTCCGCAATCGAGTTCTAATAGCTGCCGCGGGTTCTCATCTGGATCAGCTCTTCAACCGTCGGGCGCGTCCCGCCGGTGGATTTTACGCGGCGTATAAAAGAGGGCGTGACGCCGTTGTTGCGCAGGCGGATTAACTGCTCGACCGGGAGCGTCTCGTATCCCAACTCCTTCAATTCCTTGACGAAGCTGACGCTGACCCCCTGCTCGCGCAGCCTGATCAGTTGCTCCAGAGGGAGCCTCGGGTATCCGGCTGCGCGCAGGCCCTCTATGAAAGAGGCGCTCACGCCCTGGCTTCTGAGTCGCGTCAAGTCGTCCAGCGAAAGATTCGTGTAGCCCTCTTTCTTCAAAGCACTGAGATAGCTGGAGCTGACGCCCTGCGCACGCGCCCTGATTAAAGCTTCGGCGGAAAGTTCGCGGAACCCGTAGTCGCGCAGTTGCTCCATGTAGCTGAGACTGACGCCGTTGTCACGCATCGCCAGCACCATCTCGATTGAACGTGGCTTCGCTCCGAGCGCCCTGAGGCCCTTCAGGTATTCGAGCCGCACGCCGTGCTCGCTCATCTGAACAAGCTGCGCTAAGGTCGGGGTCCCGAGCCCCTGCGCCTTCAGCTCGTCCAAAACGTTTAGCCCAACGTTCGTGCGCGCGAAGGTGAAAAGCTGCTGGTCCGTCGGGTTCCCGCTGACGCCGCGCCGGTTCAGCTCCGAGACGAACGCGCGGTTAGGGACGAAGGTAAAGTGGCCCGAGCCGAGGCCCGCCCGGAACCAGCCCTCGCAATCGAAGCTGCCGGCGTCGCGCTTGATCTGAAAACGGACCTGCCCGCCCGCTGGATTCAGAGCCTGCTCGCGGCTGAGCCCTTGAAGCTGCTCCGCCGCAATGCCGTTCGAGTAATTCCAGCTGTTGTGGGTATTGTCCGTTCGCTCCTCGAACCGGAGCGAAAATTGAACAAGGCCATCGTTTCTTGATTTGAAGTCGGCAAGCCACTCACCTATGAAGCCGGATTGTGGAGCAGGCGCGGGCTGAGACGTAAATGTTGAGGCGAAGAGCGCCGGGACGGCCAGGACCGCGAGCAGGCCAAAGAGCGTGGCCGCTGCGGCCTTGCGCGAGCGGAGCCGGAATAAGAGAGAGCGAACATGCCGTTTCATTATGGATTCTCCTGTTCTTCGTGGGTTTTTGCCGGGAGCCGCAAGCGCACGCGTGACGCCGGGCAGATTATTCCTCTTTTGTAGAGAGAACACCGCCCGCGAGCCTTTTATGACAAGAAATATCTCCTGAGTCGCATCCGGCTCAAGTTTTCCTCAAGTCTTCCGATGTGGGCAAAAGCCCCTTTTTCCCAGGAAAACCAGCCTTTTTTCCTCCCCACGCCGCTCAAGTTTTTCTCAACGGCCTTCCCTTATTTTCAACACATGCTGAGCTAGACCGAATTTTTCCAGGAGGCATCCCGAAAGCGAGGAAGGAATGATTAAGATGAAAGCATTGAAGAGGAAGGCGCGCGTGAGGTTAGCCGTGGCTCTCGCAGCGTTGGTCGCAACATTTCTAGTGGCTCTCCCGCCAGGCCAGCCCGCGGGCGCTGCCGGGACGAAGGCTGTCAACCTAGACCTGTACCGCGAGACAGTGCCGAACGTTGATCCGAACCTGTTGGCGGCGGCCACGCGCCAGCCAACCAGCGAGCAACTCACGGCCCTGGATAGCCTCAAGAGCGCCTACGGGCAGCAGATGAACGCGCGCTGGAACGCATTCAGCGGCTCGCCCGACGTGATGATGAACTTCCACACGGAGCCTTCCGCGGACACGCCTGAGAACACAGCGCGCGCGTTCGTCAACAAGAACTCCACGCTCTTCGGTGTCACCTCGGACTCGCTCGTGCTCGTCAGTCAGAAGGAGGGGCTGGGCGGACATCTCCTGCGCTTCCAACAGCGCGCGGGCGGTGTTGATGTCGCTGGCGGCGGACTAGGCTTCCTGCTCTCTTCGGACAAACGCATTCGTCTGGTCATGGGCTCGACCTTTCGCGACGTGAATGTAATGAGCGCGACGCCCACGCTCGGCGCGGCTGCGGCTACGGCATCGGCCCTGACGTCGCTCGCGCAATACTCCGTCAACAGACCCGGAAGCGTAGAGCAATATCTGACGCCCGCGCTCGACGAGCTGCAACGCCAGCTCGCTCCGGGTTTGCGCGAGCCGCGTCTGAACATTTACCCGACGGCGGACGGCTATCGTCTCGCCTGGAACGTAATCGCATTTTCGCGCAACCCGTTCGGCCTCTTCGTGACGCAGGTTGACGCTACGACCGGAGAGGTTATTGCGCGCGAGAACCTGGTCAAAGCGCAGCAGGCGCCCGAAACTCTTACCTATACGGCGGACATCTATCCGAACCACCCGACGCTCAAGAACCCTGACACGGGCGAGCTGAAGCTAGACGCCAGCAATGAGCCCGACGGCCTCAAGCGCGTGCAACTGCGCGGCTACAATCCTGGCACGAATGCCACAGGCGCTGCTGGTCTGATGGCCGGGCCGCACGCCTTCGTCAAGAACGTGCTCGCCACACAGCAGCCTTTTGCACAGAGCTCTCTGGGCACTTTCCACTTCCGGCAGAACAACGCGCCGCTGGAGGCGCAGCCGAACGAGGCGGACGATTACGCGGAGCCAGCCGAGCACATAGACACCGTGAACATCTTTTTCTTCATCAACTACCTGATCGAGTACGTGGACGACATACATCGGCGCGGCGACTTAGTCCACAGCCGCATCGGCCAGGGCGATTTCCCGGACACGTATCCGAACTCGGACCGTCCGCTCGTAGGGCTGCCGCACTTTCCGAACGCCTTCGCGGCGCTCTGCGAAGACCCCGTAGCGTGCATTGACACGACGGACGCGAACACAATCGTCAAGTCAACGCTCGGTCTGGACAACGCCTTCTCGCTGCCGCTCGTCACCACCGTTGACACGCCCGCGGGGCCGCAGACCATCGTCGTCAACCCGACGCTCTACGGCCACGGCTACCTGCTGAACGATCTCGGCAAAGACGGCGCTGTCGCTTATCACGAGGGGATGCACTCGGTCTCGACGCCCATCGCCGGACTCGAAGGCGCGCCCGAAGGCGGCGCGTTGAATGAAGGGCAGGCGGACCTCTGGGCCTACACGATTACTGACGCCGAAGCCATCGGCGAATATTCGGTCAAGGGCGCGGGCTACCGCCAGCTCTTCCGCAATGCGGGGCGCGACCCGGAGTCGCTCGCGTGGATTCGCTCCGTTCACACGACGCTGAAGTACTCGCAACTCGGCACGAGGGGCGGCACGTTTGAGGTTCACCGCGATGGCGAAATCTACGTCGGCGCGATGTGGGACCTGCGCCACCTGATGATTAATGCCTGGCCGCAGCAACAGTTCCTGCGCCCGGCATTCATTGACGGGCAGCCCACGCGCAAAATCAGCGCGGGGCAGGAGATCTGGGAGCGCGATTTTCTGGCCTCGCTCTACATCCTCGGCCTGACCGCGCCCGACACCTTCGTCAAGGCGCGCGACGCGATGCTCGTGGCGGACCAGATACTTTACCCGTCAGACCCGACGGACCTGGATGCGCCGGGCCAGCACGCCGCGCTCATCTGGCAGGTCTTCGCCTCGCACGAGATGGGTTTGAACGCGCAGGCTCCGCTCGGAGGCCGTCAGGCCATTTCGACCGCCGTGCCGCAGTTCGCGCTCGACCAGGCGCATACGAGCGCGCCGCAGAATATTGTGGTCGAACCCGCTTCGTCCAAGTCTCTGCGCGTTTCGTGGCAGCCTGTGAGCGGCGCATACGCTTACGAGGTCTTCAAGCGCAAGATCGGCACTGCGGGCCAGCGCCAGTTTGCTCCCGTGCCGTCTCACCCGTACTTTGACGGCGACAATCAGACGACAGGGTGGTCGCACGTCGGTTACGTCGCAGGCGGGCAGACGAGCTACGAGGATAGTGGCGTCATCGCGGAGTTCTTCGCGCCCGCGGGCATCAAATCCGTGAACGATGCGTCGGGTTTCAACGAGATGTTCGGCACGGAGTACGCCGTGCGCGCCATCAGCATCAATCCGAACCGGCAGGCGGGCTTCAGCGACCTCTCCGGGTCGGCTTCGCTGAGCTATGGCCTGGCAGACGTGACGAACTCCATCCAGGCTGCAATCTCAAACGCGAGCTTCGCCAACGGAAAGTTTGAGTTTGACCAGACGCTCAAGAACAACGGTATCGCGGGCGCGGCGGATTCGACCGCATACGCTCCGCTAGACTTCCAGATACTGAGCACGTCGAGTCCGACGGTGACGGTCGCCAATGCGGACAACGGCGGCGACGGCAAGTCCAGGCCGGCCTCGTTCATCTACAACCAGACGCTCGCAGCGGGGGCGACCTCCGGGGCGCGCAGGCTGATCTTCAACGATCCGAACGCGCAGATGTTCACCTTCGACGCGCTCGTGACGGCACGCGTGCGCGGCGCATCCGCTCCGGCCAACGGCAGCCAGACTTACGACGGCGACGGCGGAGGCCGCGCGCCCATCAACCTGTCGAGCGTGACGGACACGTATCAGGGCATCGTCGTCGTCGGCACGGCGGGCGCGTCGCGTGTGAACGGCGTTGACTACGTTGACGTGCCGTTCGTGGCGCGCGAGGGGGCGTTTGGCGTCGAGGGCACGCTCAGCGCGACGCCGACCGCGGGCGCGATACCTGACCTTGACTTCCAGTTGCGGGACGATCAGGGTCACGTGCTCGTCACGTCCGGCAACTTCGGACCGAACGAGTCTGTCGGCTACTCGGTTGTTCCTGGCAGGACTTACATCTATCGCGTGGTCGCCTACGCGAGCGGTCCGGCTGTGTTCACCATCAAGAGCGAGCAGTTCCTGCTGAATGCTTCCGGCAACCAGGAGGGCACGTCCAGCTTCAAGCTGCCGGTCACCGGGACTGAAGTTCCGAAGACGCTCGTTCGCTTCACGGTCAACCCGCTGACCAGGAGCGTCAGCTTCAAGATAATTAAGTAAGCTCCAGTAAGAACAGCCCCGTTAGGGGCGACAGAATTTAGCCAGGGGCGGCAGCCCTGGGTTACGGCCAGGAAGAAAAACAAAAGCCCATGAAATGGGCGATAGCATAAAGCCCAGGGCGTTAGCCCTGGGTCACCGGCAGGAAGAAATATCGAGCCCATGAAATGGGCGACAGCCCGTGAACGCCCGCATGCAATTCAAGGGCTGTCGCCCGCTCGCGCGGGCTTGCATTTCAACTCGGCGCTGTGACCCAGGGCTGACGCCCTGGGCTTTAGACGGTCGCCCCTTCGGGGCTATGGGTTCGAAACCATTTCTACCTACATCAAACTCACGCTACTTACTTTCTCTTATTTCTTCTTCTCGCCGGGCACTTCTACCAGCAAAGGCTCCGAGTTTCTGACTGCCTGGACGACGCCGCCCAATCCTTCGGGCACGGTTTTGACTTTTGCCGAAAGCACACGCAGCACACGCTTGGGCAGAAAGCGCGGCGCGAGTCCCGCCACGGCTTCGGCCAGTTGAATGATGTCGCCGCCGCCGCGCCAGTTCTCGCGGACCACCCTGACATCGGTCTTGCTGATTAGCCGGAGCAGCGTCATCGCGATCAGGTATGTATCGTCAATCTGTCCCACGAAAGGAATCAGGTCCGGGATGAGATCAAACGGCATCAGGGCGTAGATGACGGCCCCTGCAAAGAGCGCCTTCTCCGCCGCCGGGACGCGCTTATCCGTGATCAGCCGCCCGCAGAGCGCGATCATGTTCGGCAGGAACATCAGCAAGTTCTTCATCCGTCGCTTTAATTTAAGCCGCGCCATCTTTCTCTACTCCTCGCAAGTTGATTATTGGATACATAAAATAATAGTTTTACAGACCTATAACAAATTACGGCGACGCTTGTTGCTCTAAATGTTCCATTCCCGCGTCGAACTAGGTTAATATGTTCAGCCGTTCTAAAGCGTAACCGTTCCGGGCTTCACACGCTTCTTGGCAAGGGACCCTAAATGCTCTCGCTCAATACAATTCTCCAGAACCGCTATCGCATTGTCCGCAAGCTCGGAGAAGGGGGCATGGGCTGCGTGTATGAATCCATTGACGAGCGCCTCAATTCTCTTGTCGCCATCAAAGAAGCTCTCATTGAAGATGATGAAGCCCGGCGGGCGTTTGAACGCGAGGCCAATCTTTTAGCGAACTTGCGACACTCTTCACTGCCGAAAGTCATAGACCATTTCATTGAAGACAATCGGCAGTTTCTCGTGATGGAGTTTATTCAAGGGACGGATTTGGCGAAACTGCTCGCACTGCGAGGGCGCGCTTTCCCTGTCGAAGAAGTGTTGCGTTGGGCGGACATAACTCTCGGCGTGCTGGATTATCTGCATAGGCGCAACCCGCCTATTCTGCACAGAGACATCAAGCCTGCCAATCTAAAATTAGACGAAGATGGGGCCCTCTTTCTGCTCGACTTCGGACTAGCTAAAGGCGCTGCGGGTCAGATGCCAACGTTTGTGACCAGCCGGAGCGTGCGCGGTTATACGCCTGTTTACGCTCCTATTGAGCAAATCTTCGGTAAAGGCACCGACCAGCGCAGTGATCTGTATGCCGTTGGAGCGACGCTCTATCACCTCATCACTAATATGGTCCCGGTTGACGCCCCGACTCGTTATATCGCCATTGAGGACGACCAGCCCGACCCGTTGCGACCGGCCGATGAAGTAAATCCGAAGGTGCCACACTCAGTAGCCGTAGTGCTCTCGCAGGCTATGGCAATCAATCGCAAGCATCGCCCATCCTCTGCCGCAGAGATGCGGCTCGCGTTACATGAGGCCGGTCTGGTCTTATCGGTGGCACAAAAAGCTGAGTCAAAGAGTCCCGACACAGCACCAGTAAAAGAGAGCCAGACGGCTGCTTCGGAATCAGAGCGCTCCGATCCGCCCGCCGCTTTGTCTGCAATTGAAACCACTGACCCGAATGCGCCTTCGACATCTCAAATGGAGAAGGCTTCGACGGACGCTATTGATACTCAGGAAAAGATAGACGAAGAGACAACTGACGCTTCAGCGAATGTCTGGAAAAGAAGACGTGTGGGGATAGCGATAGCGGGCTTGTTTGTTGTTTTAGCGGCGGTCGTTTACGGCATCATGAACAAGAGTCGGTCTCCCTCACAAAGCACACGGCAAACACCGCCCGTAACCGCTCCGAGCACTCAACCATCGCCGGGTCTTTCAACTCAACCCGAAGAGCCGGCAGTCGGAAGTTCTGAATCGGTCGATAGTAATTCACCAGGCGACATATCAAACAATTCAAATACGATTGTCGAGAACGATAACCAGGCAAACATTTCTACGAATAAAGCTCGAAGGGTGGCAGCAAGACCTACTAAGACTCCGAGTAAAACAGGCAAGATGTTTGAAAGAGCAAAAAAGATTATCAAAAACCCTTTCTAACAGAGCTAAGTTGAAAAGGAATCTTCCAGCACGAAGATTTTAGGAAGGCCGGCAATCTCTCGCGCCGAAGTTCGAAGTGGGCTAAGATGCGCGCCTGACAGTTAACAGTTTATAGAAAAACGATGCCACTCGCACCGAATACAATTCTGCAAGCCCGCTATCGCATCACTCGCCAACTCGGGCAGGGCGGAATGGGGACGGTCTATGAAGCTATAGATGAGCGGCGTAATGCCCCCCGTCGCGCTCAAGGAAACATTCTTTAGCGACGAGAAACTGCGTAAGCAGTTCGAGCGTGAAGCGCAACTTCTGGTGAGGCTGCATCAGCCCTGCTGATAATTATTTTCATCGTCATTTTCGTCATTTAGGCAAGCTCGCAGTAAGCTATTTCCGCTTCAGCGATTTCAGCCTTTTTAGTGGGCTTTGCATCTTGAAAGCCGCTCGGTTAGACTCCGCATACATAACAAAACATCTCGAAGCTGAAGACTGAAAGCGGATCACTGCCTTATGAACATTCTCGAAAAATTGCGCCAGCGCGCCGCAGCAGACCCGCAGCAGATCGTCCTGCCCGAAGGCGACGACCCGCGCACGGTCGCCGCTGCCGCGATGTGCGCCGAGCAGAAGATCGCGCGCATCACACTTCTCGGCAGCGAGGAGAAGATTCGAGCCGCGGCGCAGAGCACGGGCGCCAATCTCGGCGGCGTCGAAGTGATAGATCATCGCCGCGCCCCGGATTTCGAGAAGATGGCGGACTTTTATCACGAGCTGCGACGCGCCAAGGGGATGATGCCAGACGAGGCGCGCATCGCCCTACAGGACCCGCTCTATTACGGCAACCTGATGGTCAGGATGGGGCGCGCGGACGGCTCCGTCGCGGGCGCCACCAATACGACCGCGCACACGGTCCGCGCCGCGCTCCACTGCATCGGCGTGCGCGCAGGCTTCAAGCTCGTCTCCAGCTTCTTCGTGATGGCGCTCAAAGATGAAAGGTTCGGACACGAGGGCGCTTTGATCTACGCGGACTGCGGCGTGGTGATAGAGCCCTCGTCAACGGAGCTGGCAGAGATCGCCATCGCCTCCGCAGATTCCTGCCGCGCCCTTCTGGACACGACCCCGCGCGTCGCCATGCTCTCGTTCTCGACGAAAGGGAGCGCCAAACACAAGCTTGTGGACAAAGTCGTCGAAGCGACGAAGACCGTTCGCGCGCGCGCGCCCGAGCTGGATGTGGACGGCGAGCTGCAGGCGGACGCAGCGCTCCTCCAGACGGTCGCCCAATCGAAAGCTCCGGGCTCAGCGGTCGCGGGCCGCGCCAACGTGCTCATCTTCCCGGACCTGCAGGCCGGCAACATCGGTTACAAACTGACCGAACGCATGGCCGGAGCGACCGCCATCGGTCCCATCCTGCAAGGTCTCGACAAACCCGCCAACGATCTTTCACGCGGCTGCAAGGCGGAAGACATCGTTGACGCCGTCGCCATCACAGCCGTCCAGGCGCAGGCGCGCAAAACAAAATTATGAATTTTGAATGTTGAATTTTGAATTAAAGGCTTTTGACCTCAATTCAAAATTCAACATTCAAAATTCATAATTCGTTTGTCGGGGCAACTCCTGGAATACCCCCGCGGCATCAAACGTGAGCCATTCTTCATATTGTTTTCCTTCAAGTGGAGGCTCTCGCATGATTTTGCGCCGTTTAATTCTCTCTTTCATCGCACTCGCATTCGTCCCGGCGATGGCCGCGCATGCTCAGTCCGGAAGGCAGCAGCCGCAGCCGACGCCAGAAGAGCGTCAGGAACAGGACCCTCTCAAAGTCTTCACAGAAGAGGTGCGCCTGCCCCTGGTGGCCTTCGACGATTACGGCCATTTCGACCCGACGCTTGAGATGGATGACGTGCTCGTGCTTGAAGACGGCGTTCAGCAACAGATCAAAAGCATTCGACACATCCCTGCAAGCGTGCTGCTCGTCCTGGACGTTGATAATCAGATAACTTTGACGAAGGACGTGAAGACGACGCGCGCGGTCGCCATGCGCCTGCTCTCGCGCCTGCGTCAGAATGACGAGGTGGCAGTGATTCAGTTCGGCTCGGGCGTGAATGTGCTCCAGAACTGGACGACAGACACCGCAAGCATCGGCTCTGTTCTCCAGACCAAACTTTATGCGGGCAAGCGCGGGAGAATCTCTGAAGCTATCGTCGCCGCCGCGAACATGCTGAAAGATAAGCCCGCGGGCAGCCGCCACGTGGTCCTGGTCACGGACGGGATAGAGACGCCCGGCGGCAAGGTCGCTTACAGCGACGCAGTCAAGCAGCTCATCGCGGCGCAGGCCACGGTCCACATCATCAGCTACACGGAGCTCGTTCGTGATGCCATCGCCACCCGGCAGAGGAGAGGTATCCTCTCCGGCGGCGACGGGACGCAGAGAAATTCGACCCCGACAGGCGGCGACCCGACCATGCCATCGCCGGATATTAACCGCACGCCTTCCTACAAGATCATGACGATTGACACGGACCGCGCGATGCGGCGCTGGTATAAGAGATATGCCGAAAGCGCGAAGGCCAACGAGAAGCGCCTCAAGTCTCTAGCGGAAGAGACAGGGGGACAGATTCTTTTGCCCGCCTCCGAAGACGCGATGCTCGCCCAGGCCGACACGGTCGCACGCGACATAGGGGCGCAGTATGTCATCACCTACAGGCCGACGCGCCCGCTGGCCAACGCCAAAGCGGGCGAGTACCGCCGCATCGAAGTCACCCCGCGCCGCCAGGGGCTGGCGCTGCGCACACGCCGCGGATACATCGCTAAATAGTGAATCGTAAATCGTAAATCGTGAATAGAGAAAAACGCCTTTCGTCTATTTACGATTTACGATTTACGATTCACGAAGCAAGTGCAACTGTTTCCGTTTCCAGGAGTCTTAAGATCGGTGGGATTGATGTCCTGTCCTGCCGCTTAATCAGAGAGAGGTGTCGCAGCTCTTCCCAGTCTTCGCGGGGAACGCGGTGGAAAGCTTCCACGACCTTCGGGTCGAACTGCCGGCCGGCCCAGGAATCAAACTCCGCCGCAGCGGCTTCGTAACTGCGCCCGGCGCGGTAGACGCGATCCGAGGTCATCGCGTCGAAGGCGTCGGCCACTGCGAAGATGCGCGCGTTCAAATCAATCTCGCAACCTCTGAGCCCTAGCGGATAACCGGACCCGTCCCATCTCTCGTGATGCTGTGCGACGACGCGCGCCGCGCCTTCAAGAAATTCTATCCCGCGCAGAATCTGCTGCCCGTGCAGCGGGTGCTCGCGCATCCGCTTCCATTCCTCTTCGGTCAGCTTCGCGGGCTTACGCAGGATGGCGTCCGGGACGCCTATCTTGCCTATGTCGTGTAGAAGCGATCCGAACTCCAGGGCTTTCAACTCTTCTTTATTGAGCCCGAGCTCCCGGCCGAGCCGCAGGCTGAAGGTGACGACGCGCTCAGAGTGTCCGTGTGTTTCGGCGTCCCTCGTTTCGAGCGCGGCGGTTAAGGCTTTGAGCGTCGTGCGGTAGGCGTCTTCGAGCGAGACCAGGGCCTGATCCAGCTCGATTGTCCGCTGCTCCACAAGCTCTTCCAGGTGATTGTCGTAACGGCGCTTGGCGGCGCGCAGCTCGTAATTTTCGAGAGCGCGTTTGACCGCGGCCTCGACCTGGCGCAGGTCAAACGGCTTCATGATGTAATCGAACGCGCCGAGGCGCAGGGCCTCTATGGCGCTTTCGATGGTCTGCATGCCGCTGATCATCACGACGACCGTCTCTGGCGAACAACGGAGCGCGTGCGGGATCATCTCAAGCCCGCTCATCCGGCCCATGGTGATGTCGCTGATGATTAAATTAAAGTTCCCCCCTGGCAAGAGAGCGAGCGCCTCTTCGGCAGACGATGCGGTCACGCAATCGTAGTTAATCGAGAGCAGATCACAGAGCAGCACTCTGATATCCGGCTCATCATCAACGATCAGCACACGCGCTCTCTCAGAGCTTGCATCAAGCATATCTTCGCTCCGGACAATTTTCTGGATGCTGAGAGGCCGCCTAACCTGTCGAACCCCTCAAAAGGCAAGGAATTAAAGGCAGCACACGCGAGCGGCGACGTTTAAAAGCAGGAAGAGATGCGCCACCCACACGGGCACAGCCATTCTACAATTTTACGGCTTCCCCTGGCAATAATCATTTTGCCACACTGTTTAACGGCTGGCATGAAAGAGTTTGAGCGGAAGGCATGGTGTGCGAAGATCTATTTTTATTCAGAGAGGAATTAATGCTATGCGAGATGGCAGATGTCCGAGATGCGCCTCGGAAGAGGTTTATTACAGTGACGGGCAGGGCGCTCAGGCAGGACTCTCCACAGACGGGGGCCAGCCGCTGCTGAGGATATACAAAGACAAGCGTTTCATCCCAGACATCACACTCCTTGAGCTGGATTGCTACATCTGCCGCGCCTGCGGTCATTTCGAGATGTGTGTGCGCGACGTCAACCAGCTTTCCAAACTTGACGACTGCACGAACTGGCGTCGGATGAAATAGGTAAGATATGTTTTAGTGGCGCAATGGCAGATGCGGCAGATTATCCCTTATTCCGCCCTGCAAAAGTCTCTGTCTGCGAATGGCAGTTGGGGCAAAGAAGTCTGAGATTTTGTATCCTATGGTCTAAATGCATCCCGTTAATATGATCAAGCTGTAGTGTGATTGGCTTACCTTTCCATTCGGTTAATCCGCACAAGTAACACTTATACTTCAAAATACCTTCCCGCAGCAGACGCCGTTTAAGCCGCCAAATTGTCGTATAAGTGGAGTTCTCAACTAGAATATCAGCCAGGGGAATTATACGCTCCTTCGCCGGGTTAGATTGCCAACCGAGATTCCACCCCTGCCCGGTCATATGGCTATCATCCAATGCCAACTCTCGTGCCGCCGCCTTCAAGGTAATATAACCACCGCCTGTCACATTGCACCCTAGCTTCTTCGCTACTTGGGCGATAGACGAACTACTAAGCCACGCCTGCGTAAATTCGTCTCGACTATATTTTCTACGCTTCCAATTGACCATAGCTTGTGATGTTTAATAATATAAGGTTTCATGCCGGAGTGATGAAATTGGTATACATAGCAGACTCAAAATCTGCCGTCCGTCAAGGGCATGGGGGTTCGAGTCCCCCCTCCGGCATATCAATCACCTTCAAAGTTTAAATCCTCAAGTTCTTCTTTTCAATTCTCTCCAAAAAACGTAATCTCCTCCTCATGAGCGACTCAGATATTGATTCTGTGCTGACCGAACCAGTGGAAGTCACGATCTTCAACCAGATCTACAGGCTCCGCTCGAAGGCCGGCAGGGAACACTTGGAGCAGGTGGCGCGGCTGGTGGACGAGCGGATGCGCCAGATTTCCTCTCAGACCACAACTTATGACCTTCTTAAGATCGCCGTCCTGACGGCCCTGAATATTGCCGACGAGATGCAGAACCTGAGGAGTTATTACGAGAAGGAGATCGAGCCTCTGCTCGCCAAACTCTCCGGCAGCGAGGCGGCGGCCGGGAAGGGCCCGTCAATCCCCGGCGAGCCGGAATCAAACAGCTCGCCGACGTGGTTTGAAGATTTCTTCGAGGCGAAAGTGGAGACCAAGGACAGGGCCGAGAGATTGAGCAGTCAGGTCTCCGCGAAACTCAAATCCCTCAGACAGCCAGGCTCCGACCAGCTCGGTATCACGTCCGAGGAGGATGACACGCCGAAATTTTAGGACGTCAAGCGAAGGTGCGGGAAAGGCTCGGTCCCGCTTCGTAATATCTGCTTGCGGAGAATTCGCTTGACATCTTGAACGAGAAGCTTAAAGTAGAACTGTTAGTGTTCACTTGCCCTTAACCTCACCGGATTCAATTCAACAATCGAGGGTTTTATGCGTTCGGCCTCTCTCTCTTTCTCTGCGCCTGCGCGTGCGCGCGGCCGTATGAAGCTTGTCTCCCTGTTCTCGTTAATCGCTCTGGCGCTTCTCTTCTCAATCGGGCCACCCTACGCGACGCACGCCGCTGCCCCCGCCGAGACGCCTCCAGTACTCTTGACCGCCGCGAATTCGACGCGCGCGATTGCACTGGATTCCATTACCTGGATGAGAGAGCCCTTCCCGCCCAACGCACAAAATCCTTTCAGCAGTGACAGGCGCACGCGCATCGTGCTCTTCGCCACGAATCTCAACCTCGCGCCCGGCGAAGGAACGGACGCGCTCACGGCCGACGCGGAAGACGGCGCTCGCGCTCATTACCCCCTGCGCGTGGAGTATGTCGGAAGGGTCCCCTCCTTCGAGTGGATGAGCTTTGTTGTTCTCAGACTCAATGACAATCTGGGCGATGTCGGCGATGTGCTGGTCTGCATCACCTTGCACGGGGCGACGAGCAATCGCGTGCGCGTCGGCATCGGCCACACGGGCGGCGGACCGCCAGATGACGGCGACATCACGCCCGTGCCAGACCTCGGCGCCGGGGCGAGCCTTCGCGGCAAGCAGCTCTTCCCTTCCGACAATGCCTGGAACCAGGAGATCTCGACCGCGCCGGTTGACCCGAACTCTAACAACCTGATCGCCAGCATAGGGCTCACCACTGGGCTTCATCCGGACTTCGGAACAGTCTATGCCGGCGCACCGAACGGCATCCCCTATGTCGTCGTTTCAGGCGCTCAGGCTAAAGTGCCGATTAATTTCACAGCCTATGGACGCGAGAGCGATCCGGGTCCATATCCTGTACCGCCGAACGCCCCCATCGAAGGCGGACCGAACGCCACGGGCGACAGGCACGTCATAGTGATTGACAGAGACGCCTGGAAACTCTACGAGCTCTACTCCGCTTATCCTGTAAATGGCGGCGCGAGCTGGAACGCAGCGTGCGGCGCGGTCTTCGATCTGAACTCGAACGCGCTCAGGCCCGCCGGCTGGACCTCTGCAGATGCCGCGGGCCTGCCGATCTTTCCAGGACTAGTGCGCTACGACGAGGTCTTCGAGCAGGGAGAGATCAGACACGCCCTGCGCTTCACAGTTCAACGCACGCGCAGGGCTTACGTCTTTCCGGCGCGCCACTTCGCCAGCAACGATACCAACCCGAACTTGCCGCCGATGGGCATGCGCGTGCGCCTCAAAGCGTCCTTCGACATCTCCCGGTTCTCGCCAGCGATGCAGGTGATCTTACGCGCGCTGAAGAGATACGGAATGATCGTGGCTGACAATGGCTCGAACTGGTACTTGAGCGGAGCCCCGGATTCACGCTGGAGCGATTCGGAGCTGAGCACCCTGAAGGGAGTCAAAGGCTCTGACTTCGAGGTCGTGCAGATGGGAACAATCAACACACAGTGAGCCAGCCGCGGATGTCACGCGGTCCGCAGGCCGCTTCGAAACGATTAAGACTCGTCTGGAAGCGCGCCCACGCACGTCCACGCGCATGGCTCGCAAGGGCGCCGGCTTTATATGCCTGTTCGTTTGTGATGAAGACGACATCCAGCCGATTGAAAGTCTGATTGAAGCTGACGCTCGCCCCTATCTGTAAGATGAACGAGAGGACGACATCGTCGTCACGCTGCTCGACTCTGAGGTCGGTAAAACCGCGCCCGCTCCCGCCCTTCTTCTGCGCGCCCGAAAGGGCGGCCTGCGGAATCTTTACGAAGAAGCGTTCGCCCTCGACGTAAGAGCTGTAATCACCGAGCAGCGAGTCGGAGGTGAGAGTAAAGCGCGTGCCCTCCTGTGTCTCGCTGCGTCGCAAAGGGGCGATGCGTTTTTTCGTGCCATGCGACGTGGCGGAAACTGCGTTTTCCCGTTTTTCAGGGCGCGCGCCAGCGCCCTTGCTGCTCTGCGCAGGCGGGCTCGCGTAGATGATTAGAAGAAGCTGACAGAGCGAGACGGCCAGAAAACGTCTCTTACTACGAATGATCCGCAGCGCTGATAGGAAAAGAGTCCTTGGGCTCAGGAAAGGCAGGGCGGGGGGCATAAGGCTTTTTGTGACTGCTATAGGGGGATAGGAGAACGCGAGGGCGGCGCGCTTCAAGCCCCTGTGAGGCCGGAAGCGCGAAGACGCGCACAATATAATTAACTGATGTTACGCAGTAGAAAAAGGCGATTTTCGCTTGACACGATAAACATTGACGAAAAACGAGCTTTTGCGTTTGGGTTTCATTGGGCTAAATCTCCTTATAATTGAGGTTAATTAGCCAGAACAGCGCTAAACAGCGGGTTTTTATTGGGAGATTCTGCTTGTCAAGTCAAAACTCAATTTTCCCGCTGCGTAACATCAGTAATTAATTTTGTTCTGAATTCACAGCCTAAAATTCAATGCAAAATTAAAAATGCAAAATGTAAAAGTGAGGATGAAGAGCGGGTTCCCGTCCTCACGTTTGCATTTTTAATTTTGCATTTTGCATTGTCATCAACGCAGCGTCCAGGTCTGTCCAGGCTCCGTGAGGGCTATGCGCCAGCGCTCCTCTCCGGCAGCTTTCAACAGGCGTTCGACAGGCTCTTTGACCGGCTCGCGGCTCAGGCGAAACGTCGAATGGTGCATCGGCAGGATGTAAGTCGCATTCATTTCGCGGCGCATCGTCCAGGCCTGTTCCGGGTTGGCGTGCGCCTGTATGTATGGGTTGTAACCGCCGACGGGCAGGATGGCCAGGTCTATCTGCGCGCGGTGACGCAACGGCGCGAAAGCATTCGTGTAGGCCGTGTCGCCGCCGAAGACGAGCGCGCGTCCACCTTTGCTGATGAGAAAGCCGCCGTAGCCTCGATTCTTATCCGTCAATTTGCGCGCGCCCCAGTGATTGACCCTGATCGCTTCGACGCGCGCTCCGTTTATCTCCGCGGCCTCTCCCCAGTCGAGTTCATGAACCTGCCGGAAGCGGCGCACGAGGTCGAGGTTACCGCGCTGCACCACTGCACGCATGTTGCGCGGCAAGCGGCGGAGCGTTCCCATATCGCAATGATCCATGTGCGCGTGAGAGATGAGCACGGCGTCTAAGGGCGGGAGTTCCTTTAAGGAGAGCGCGGGACGGACCAGGCGGCGCGGGCCGATGGTCAAGCCTGCGACGTTGACGCCGACATGCGGGCGCAAAGCCGGATCGGTCAGAAGCCAGGTGCCGTAGAAGTTGATCAGAACGGTCGCGTGCCCGAGCCAGGCGACCGTCAGAGCATCGTCCGTCCAGCTTGAAGGAACGGGGCGGTGCGGGGCAGGGGCGATTGCGCGGCCCGCCTCTGCGATCCGCTGGGAGAGAAAACTGCGCGCGTGCTGGCGCGCAAAGCGAGCATAAATTTTAAGCGTCTCTTTAGTCATAATCGGGAGCGTTTAGATGCGCCCGAAGCCCAGGGGGTTCTCAGGAAATCACCGGGGCGTATCGTGCTATATTACCGGAACGGAGAGCATGAATCAGAACTACTGCCGCGCGAGCGGCCAGATGAATTTAGCCCGGCCTTGCAAGGCCGGGACAAGTTGGGCAGCAGGCTGGTAGCGTCGCGTTAGCGACGCCTGAACCTAAAGGCCGGGTCAACCGTCGCCAACGCGACGCGATTGACAGGTGGTGGTCGCACTCCCGGCCTTTCAAGGCCGGGCTAAATTCACGCGCCGCTCGCGCGGCGGATTTATGCGCAGTCTTCATTTAACCTGAGAGGCTGACTATGCCGAGAGGTAATCTGGTTGCGACATTATTCTAACGAGAATACAGCCTGGCTACCCGACCTGATCTACACGGGCGGGCGCTTCGAGAGCGGTGTCGCGCTTGTGTGCGACCCAAAGGGTCGCATCACTAAGCTCACGCGCGAGACTGAAGGCGTCCAGGGAATCATCCGCCTGAAGGGGCGCGCGATTCTGCCGGGCATGGTCAATGCGCACTCGCACGCCTTTCAGCGCGTGATTCGCGGGCGCACTGAACGCCGCACACACGAGCACGACTCTTTCTGGACCTGGCGCGAGATGATGTACGCCGCAGCGACGCGCCTGACGCCCGAAGAGCTTAAGATCGCCTCGCGCATGGCTTTCCTCGAAATGGCATTGGGGGGAATCACCTCTGTCGGAGAGTTTCATTACATCCATCGCACGCCCCTTGGCGAGCCTTACGACGACGCGAACCTGCTGGCGAAAGCCGTGATTGAGGCCGCGCGGGAAGTCGGCCTTCGGATTGCGCTGCTGCGCGTGGCTTACGCGCGTTCGGGCCACAACATGGAGCCGAACCTGCGGCAGCGCCGTTTCATAGAAGCAGAGCCTGACGTTTATCTAAGCAACGTGGAGTCTCTAAAGTCAGAGCTTGAACGCGGCGACGTGTGGGAAGCCTGGGCGGGTGTTGCGCCGCATAGCGTCCGCGCCGTGCCGCTCGATTACCTGCGTCAGGTCGCGGAGTATGCGGCGGGTAATCCGGACCTCCCCGTTCACATGCACGTGGCGGAGCAGCCCGCGGAGGTGAGCGCTTGTCTTGAAGAACACAAGCGCACGCCCGTCGAGTTTTTAAACAGCGAAGGCTTGCTGACGTCGAATTTCACGGGCGTTCATGCCGTACACATCAGCGTGGATGAGGCGCGCATGCTCGCGCGCGCTCGCGCGTTTGTTTGCGCCTGCCCGACGACGGAGCGAAACCTGGGCGATGGGATCGTTCCCGCCGAAATGCTTTTCGCAGAAGGCGTGCGCCTCTCGCTCGGCACGGACAGCCACACGCAGATTGATCTTCTGGAAGACGCGCGCGAGCTCGAATACCACTTGCGGCTGCGAGGAATGAAGCGCGCGGTGCTCGCCCCCACGGACGACTCTCTATCTTCACTGGCCGCGCGCCTCTTCGATTGCGCGACCGTCGGCGGCGCGGAGAGCATCAAGGCCCCTGGTGGAAAACTCGAAACGGGCCGCCCGGCAGATTTTTTCACCGTTGACCTGGAAGACCCTTCAATCGCCGGAGCAACAATTGACGACCTGCTCCCGTGCGTCGTCTTCGGTCTGGCCCGCACTGCCGTGAGAGACGTTTTCGTCGGAGGGAAACAGGTCGTCGTCGAGGGCCGACATCAAATGCAGGACGAGATTATTTCGCGGTTCACTGCGCTTCAACGCCAGCTCTGGCGTTGAAACCCTCGCGCGCTCAATTGAATTACGTTAAGATGCTCAGCCATCAACCAGGCCAGCCGTTCGGGTCTTTAGCAAAGAAGACCTCTCAGATAACAGAGGATGCTCGCGCCGGATACAATTCTGCAAAATCGCTATCGCATCGTCCGCAAACTGGGCGAAGGCGGTATGGGCGCGGTCTACGAGGCCGTTGACCTGAGGCTGAAAGCGACGGTCGCGGTCAAAGAAACGCTCGGAGACGTAGAGCACTCGCGCCGCGCATTCGAGCATGAAGCGAGCCTGCTGGCGAACTTGCGTCATGCCTCACTGCCCAAGGTGACGGACCATTTCGCGGAAGGCACGGGGCAGTTCCTGGTGATGGAGTTTGTCGCTGGCGAAGACCTAGCGCAGCTCCTGCGCCAGAGGGGCAGGGCTTTCGCCCCTTCCATGGTCCTGGAATGGGCCGAGCAACTATTGAGCGCGCTTCATTACCTGCACTCGCACACGCCGCCGATCCTGCACCGTGACATCAAGCCGTCGAACATCAAACTGGGCGCGCAGGGCCAGGCCATCCTCCTGGATTTCGGGCTGGCTAAAGGCTCCGTGGGGCAAATGTCCACGATGACTTCGAACAAGAGCATCGTGGGCTTTACGCCTCTCTATGCGCCGCTCGAACAGATCGCGGGGGCAGGCACAGACGTGCGGAGCGATATTTACTCGCTGGGAGCGACTCTCTATCACCTGATTACCGGAGTGATGCCGACGGACGCCCCGACGCGCTTTGAGGCTTTAGAGGAGGCTGGGCCGGACCCCTTGCGCTCCATTAACGAACTCAACCCGGAAGTGCCGCTTGAGATTGCGGAGGTTTTAGGGAGGGCAATGGCGGTCCGCCGCCGTGACCGCTTCCGAAATGTCCTGGAGATGCGCGCAGCCCTCGAACGGGCCGGACAGGCTCTGCCGCCGGGCGACGGTGAATACGAGACTAAGAGTGTTCAGCCGGCGCAAATTTCGACTCCCGCGCCTGTCATCGAAACCGGAAACAGCGGGGCGTGGCCGCCCGCCCCCGCAAATGCAGCGTGGGAACAGTCGCAAAGCTCCCTGGCGGCGATGACCTCTCCGGCCACCCTTGGAGTCCCGACTAAAGAGCAGGCCGTCAACTCTTCTGGACAGCCATTTAATTACGCCCACGCTACGGCTGCCTTTCAGCGGGCGAGAAAGCCTCGCCGCGCAGTCTGGATTGCCGCAGGCGTCGCCGTCCTGTTGATTGCGAGCGTCATCGTCTTTCTCGTTAGTTATAGAGGAGGTCAGGGCGCGTCCGCGTCCGCTTCGCCGACCGAGACCATCCAGGCATACTTTGACGCGATGCGCAGAGAGGACGTGGAAGCCTATAAGAGGACGCTCTCGAAAGAGGCATTGCGAGAGATAGACGCGATGGCCGAAAAGCGCGGGGCGTCGTCTGTTGACAAATATCTCCAAAACGTTTTGTCCGACATCTCTTTCAGGCTGCCCCGTGAGACCGTGACGCGAAACGAGAAGATAGACGGGGAGAGAGCCAGCGTTGAAATGAGAGCCTCCGACGGCACGTGGGTCAAATGGGACTTAATTAAAGAGGACGGAGCATGGAAGATCGCGCATCTAGGCCCTTCATAATTAACCGATTCCCTTTATGCCCAAACCGGACGACAAAATAGGCCCCTACACACTGCCGACCCATTATCAGCAGGTATTAACGCCGCCCGTTCGTCATGCTCCGTGGTCGAAGAATCTCCTGTGGGTTTTTCTTGCTCTCGCTGTCCTGACAATCCTCTCGCTTGGCATCTATGCGGGTATACGTTGGTATCAGTGGCGCGCTGTAAATGAACCCGAAAACGAGCTCGATCAGGCTTCCACCCAAACGAACGCACCGAGACCGCCAGCGCCAGAAAATCCTGTCAAAAAACCGGAAGATTTCCCTTTAGCGCCCGACATTGAACTGAAGACGATTGAAGGCACGCAGTTTCGTTTGAGCCAGCTGCGCGGGCGCGTCGTGATCCTTAATTTCTGGGCGACGTGGTGTGTGCCGTGCCGTGCGGAGATTCCAATGCTGAATACAATGCAAAGGGATTTAGAGGCGCGCGGCTTGTCCGTCGTCGGCGTTTCCTGGGACGACACAGTTGCAGAGATCAAAGAATTTCAGAGGGAAATCAGGATGGACTACACTGTGCTGGTTGAAGGGCAAAGCGTGGGTGATAAGTTTGGGAACATCAGCTCTTTTCCAACCACGTTTCTCATTGACCGAGACGGCCGCATCCGCCAGAAAATCATGGGCGCGCGTGATCGCGCCCAATTTGAAGAGGCAATCACCCCGCTGCTCGAAGAGGGTTACTTAGACAAAACCAGCGAGCACCAGAGTAAAAGAGATTGGCAGGCAGATTGAGAAGCTCAAAAGAGCTGCTTGATACAGAACTCATAACGCAAAAATAGATGAAGGCGTAACGCGCAGCCATCAATCAAATCAAGCCATAATAAGAATATGACTATCGAAAACACCTTAGCGAAACTTGTCAGTATTAATTCTGTCTCCAGCGCTTCGAACACCGAAATAATCGAACACCTTGCCAGCCGCGTAGAATCATTGGGTCTGAGCGTCAAGCTTCTTCCCTATACGGACGAGCGCGGCATCGAGAAAGTGAACATGATTGCCGTGGCTGGAACGGAGGCGGAAGAGGTGGAGCTGGCGCTCGTCGGGCACACGGATACTGTTCCATTCGATTCTGCCTGGACCGAGGCGCTGCGTTTGACCGAGCGCGAGGGAAAACTTTACGGGCGGGGCGCGTGCGACACGAAGGGATTTATCGCCGCCGCACTGACGGCCATTGAAGAGACGGACCTCAGTCGTTTGAAGCGCCCGCTGGCCCTGGTCTTCACGGCGGATGAAGAGATCGGATGTCTCGGCGCGAAGCGTCTGGCGGATGCGCGTGCTCTTCGTGCGCGTTACAGTATCGTCGGCGAGCCGACTTCTCTACAGCCGATGCGCGCGGGCAAAGGATACTGTCTCGCAGAAATCACTCTGCGAGGGCGCGAGGGACATAGCGCCTACCCTGCGCTCGGGGCTTCCGCCATCTTTCGCGCCGCACGTCTCGTCGCGCGCATCGAAATGCTCGCCGAACAGTTAAAGGAGGACGAGCGCGCGGCGTTCGAGCCTCCCTACACCACACTCAACGTCGGACTGATCAACGGCGGGACCGCCAAGAATATTATCGCAGGGGAGTGCCGCTTCACCTTGGAGTGGCGACCCGTGCCGGGGCAAAAGCCGGAACATCTTTTGAATCTCGTCGGCGCGGCGATTGAAGATGAAAAGGGGCGTGACGCGGATTTCGACTGCTCGCTCGATGTCATCCGCCTGGATGAAGGGATGGAGACGCGTGAGGACTCGGTCCTCGTGCGCCTGCTCGTTGAAGAGACCGGACGCGACGCCGGAACCATAGCCTTCGGGACCGAAGCGCCGCAGATGATAGAGCTTGGAGCGGAAGCTGTGGTCTTCGGTCCGGGCAACATACGCGTCGCGCACCGGACGAACGAGTTTGTGCCCGCGGCGGAACTGCGCGAGTGCGCGCGTGTTCTCTCGCGCGCCATAGAGCATTTCTGCATGTAACTTCCGCGCCCTCGTTTCCGCCGACGCGCTTTTCTCTTGCTGAGAATAAAGCTCGCAGGCAAACTCAATCGGCCGGTTGACATCGAAGGTTGCTACCCTTTGGAAACGCGCTGGAAACCAGACAGGAGACGGATGGCAATGCATGATAATCGCTTTGAACGCATGCGTGTTGCCTCTCCCTGCCCTATGAGCTGGGAGAGCATGAGGGGCACGGATCAGGTTCGATTCTGCGACCAGTGCCAGTTGAACATCTATAACATCTCCGAGATGACGCGCTCCGAGGCCGAAACCCTGATAGCGCGGACCGAAGGGAGATTCTGCGCCCGACTCTACAGGCGCGCGGACGGGACAGTCCTGACGAAAGATTGCCCCGTGGGTTTGCGTGCCGTCAGGCGGCGCATACGCAGAGTGGCGGGCGCGGCCCTGACGGCCGCTTTGAGTCTCGCGGCGAGCACACTCGGCCAGACTTTGACGCGCGTCAGCCGCGAAGATGCCGTCAGCTATCAGGCTAAATGGACGCGCACCTTTTTCGGCTTAAACCCGCAGGAGGGGCGCGCGACCTTCTGGGGGATCATCACCGATCCGAACGGAGAAATTATTCCGGGCGCGCAGGCGACTATCATCAACGAGAAGACGAAATACAAGAGGACCGTCAAGTCGGACAAAAAGGGACAGTTCAAGTTTGGCTTACTGGAGCCAGGCTCCTATACTTTTAAATTTGAATGCCCGGGCTTTCAGGCTTATCAGCGCGAACACCTGCGCCTGCACTCCAACGAAGATTTGCGCCTCGATGTGATGCTTGAAGTCGGCGGAATCATAGGAGTGGTGGTTTACGAAGAATTGCCGAACAAGGCTTTCATCGCCGACGGGGTTCACGTGAGGATTAATAAGCACTGAGAAAGCGCCGATTGAAGTTATTGTCTGATCTCTATTTTGTTTTAGCTCGCCAGGAAATTATTACTCATGCTATTTGGAAAAAGACGACCAGGTCTTTCACTCATACTCGCTTTAATCTTTCTCTCTTTCAGCTTCACAGCTATAGCCCGCGCCCAATCCGGCGACGCGCCGCTGACCAGCCAGGAGGTTGTGCGCCTCGTCTATCAACTTCCCTCGCACCCGGAAAAGCGCGACGAGATAATTGAAGAGATTCGCAGGCGCGGCATCGGCTTTCCGCTGACGGACGGGTTGCGCTCCGTGGTCGCCAGCAAGAGCGGCAACGACGCACTTCTGCGCCGCACCCTGGAGGAAGCGGAGCGGCGCAGAGTCAACCCCGTAGCTTCCAAGCTGCCTCCCGCAGCCGAAGCTGAGGAGCTTTTAGCCAAAACCCGTACGGCCACGCTCGCCGCCGCCGAGGCCATGCCGGACTTCGTCGTCAAGCAACAGATCACAAGGTCGCGCGCCTACGGTAACACCAACAACTGGGTCACGCTCGATCGGCTGACCATCGCCGTCAGTTACCGCGCCGGAGCCGGGGAAGAATACAAGCTGCTCGCCATCAACGGGCTCCCGCCCGGCACGGAGATTAAAGAGGGCCGCAGCTATGAGCAGATCGGCGGCACCAGCTCCACCGGAGAATACGTCTCGATGCTCAACGCGCTCTTCAGCGAATCGTCGCACGCTGAATTCAAGCCCGTGGACACGGACCTGCTCAGAGGCCGCCGCACGATTGTTTACGAGTTTGAAGTCAAGCAGGAGCACTCCAGGCAGACCATCAGGGCTTCCGACGCAGGAGATCGTGAGATCGTCACGGGCTACCGCGGCAGAATCTGGGTGGACCGCGAAAATTGGCGAGTGCTCCGTCTTGAGGATGTCTCGACCACGATCCCGGCGGACTTTCCAGTGACGGCCGCCGCGAGCCGCATTGATTACGACTGGGTGACGATTAATGAGCGGCAGTACCTTTTGCCGTCCCAGGCGGAGATCAGGCTGACGGCCAGGATCGGCGACAACCGGACCATCCAGACGCGAAACGACATCCGCTTCCGCAACTACCAGAAGTACGGCGCGGAGGTGAAGATCATCGAAGATATCGAAGACGAAGAGGAGCCGCCCAAAAAGCCGTAAGGATGGACCGGACACGCCCCGCCCCCGGCGCCGCTCGGGGAGCGCCGGGAAGATCAGAAATGTGGACATCCGTTGACATTTCGTGATAAGACCCACCGGATTTAGATTGATTCTCAAACGTTAGCAACGCGTTTCCTCATCTGGGCGTACCTTCTCTTTCGACGCCCAGTGAAGCGAACGAATCCAGGGCCGACAGTTCACTCCACAACCCACTGCAGAAAGGAGCATCATGTTTAATTCCGGCATTCTCGACACAGTGATTGCGCTGGTTGTCGTCCTTCTGGTTCTCAGCCTCATTGTGCAGTCCATCCAGGCCCTCCTGAAAAAGGTTCTCAAGCTCAAATCCAAAGAGATCGAGAAGTCTTTGACTGAGCTTTTCAGGAACGTTATTGATCAGCACGCCGCCCCGGCTCCGGCTGCGGCGGGCGCGCCGCCCGTCGAGCCCCCCATCACCCCCGAACAGATCACCGGCCGGGTCCTCGAAGAATTCAAGAACATCGGCCGCTATACGAAGTGGAAGAACCCCGTGCTCGACTCCATCTCGAAAGAGGACCTGCTGAAGATTCTGGCGCGGGTTGACTCGAAACACTTTTTCGCAGACTACGTGACGAAGTTTCAGGACATGTACGCGCAGGTCGCGGCCCTGGAACAGGAGATTAACAATTTAGTCACGAGCAATCCCCCGCTCCTGCAAGGCGCGGCCAGCGCCAAGTTCGCTGAGATGCGCGAGGTGCTGGCCCCCTTGCTCAATGACATCAAATCCATCGTGAGCGGTAACGCCGTCAAGCCGGACGTGCTCCTGGGCGATTTGATTAACCTCAGGCACGTCAACCTGGACGATGCGCTCAACCTTCTTTCTCAGGCGCAGGAATCGCTCTCCAAAGAGATTCAGGCGGAGCGGCAGGCGGGCAATACGCTGACGGTTACGGCCCTGCAAAATTTCTCCGCGGCCCTGGCAAGGATTGCAGGAATTCTAGGACAACTGGGCCAACAGGCGGACATCGCTTTCGCCACCTTGCGCTCGAAGCTGGACCACGTCGAGCGCTGGTACGACACGGTGATGCAAAGCTTTGAGGAACGCTACACGCGCCACATGAAGAACGTGGCGATCTATATCAGCATCGTCGTGGTCATTCTACTCAACGCCAGCTTCTTCCGCATCTACCAGAGCATCTCTACAGATGATCAGCAGCGCGACCTGATTACGAAAGCGGGCGAGCGCCTGATTGAAGATAAGAAGGTGGAGAGCGCCCCGGCCACCCCGAGCACAAACGCGACACCGGATGCTAACGCGACACCGGACGCCAGCGCTACGCCCGCACCATCTCCCGCGCCATCACCTGCGCCGTCACCTGCACCATCACCGGAGGAGACGACCATAGAGGACCTGAGCGACGATGTAGAGGAGATCAAAGAGCTGACGAGCTCATACGAGAGTTACGGGCTCGCGCCTCTCAGCTGGCAGGACGTCAAGTTCGCTTTTTACGGTCTGTTCGCCGCACGCACGCCCGTGAGGGATTCCAGCGGCACGCTCCTTAACGCCAGCGGCCAACCTATTCTTTTCAACTGCAGGGCCGCAGGTCCGGCCGATAACAAATGCGACCCCGTTTACCGCGACATGCTGCCCGGCGAGTGGAACGCCGAGTTCCGCAGCGTCCTCGTCACTATTTTCGGCTGGTTTATTACGGTGATCCTGTTGAGCGTCGGCGCACCCTTCTGGCAGGACGCGCTCGAATCTCTGTTCGGCATCAAGAACCTGCTCCGCAAACGTTCCGACACCCAAAACGTCGAGCAAAGAAGCGGCGAGGGACAAACCAGATAGTGAAAAGCAGTGGGCAGAAGGCAGTAGGCAGAAGGCAGTGGGCAGAAGGCAGTAAATGACCAGCCCCGGCAGGGGCGACAGCATAAAGCCCAGGGCGCAAGCCCTGGGTCACCAGCAGGAAGAAATATCGAGCCCATGAAATGGGCGACAGCCTGTGCACGACCGCATATAATTCAAGGGCTGTCGCCCATTTCAAGGGCTGTCGCCCATTTCATGGGCTTACATTTCAAATCGGCGCTGTGACCCAGGGCTGACGCCCTGGGCTTTATGCTGTCGCCCCTGCCGGGGCTCGATAAATAATATGCTACATCTTCCAGGGGACCGACGCCCCTGGCTAAATTCTGTCGCCCCTAGCGGGGCTGGTCATTTACTGCCTTCTGCCTACTGCCTACTGCCTTTCAGGCTCTGAACGACGGCGACCAGTTCCGAAGGGTCCAGGGGTTTGGCAACGTGGATTTGGAAGCCTGCCGCGAGCGCCTGCCGGCGATTCTCTTCGCCGACGTAAGCCGAGACGGCCGCCGCGGGAACGTTTCCGCCCTCCGCTTCGCCGCGCGCGCGAATCCGTCGAATCAAATCATAACCGTCTGCGCCCGGCATCCCGATGTCGCTGATCAGCACGTCCGGCTTCTCACGTTCGAAGACTTCGAGCGCCTCGTCCGCGCTTCCTGCCGTGGTCACACTCGCCCCCTGCTTTTCGAGCACAGTCCGCATCAACTCACGCGCGTCCGGCTCGTCGTCAACTACCAGCAGCCGCCAGCCCGCGAGCATTGAGGGTTGCGAGGCGCGGGCCGCGGACTCTTCCGAGTCAGGCTCTTCATGGCGAAATCCGAAGTCCGAGATTCGCACAGCCATCAGCGGAAACTTCACCTTGAAGGTCGCGCCCCGGCCCGGTCCTTCGCTCTCGGCGTGAACGGTCCCGCCGTGCAGCTCGACCAGGTGACGGACAATCGCCAAGCCGAGCCCGAGCCCGCCGTGCATGCGCGTCGTCGAGCTGTCGGCCTGGCGAAAGCGGTCGAAGACAAAAGGCAGGAACTCGCTTTTGATGCCCTGTCCCGTGTCGCTCACGCTGATCTCCACTTGGGAGTTGGCGCGTTCGAGCCGCACGCGGACTTCCCCTTCCTTCGTGAACTTGACGGCGTTGGAGAGCAGGTTCCAGACAATCTGCTGAAGGCGCGCCGGGTCCCCCGAGACGAGTCCGGCCAGAGGGTCCAGAAAGGTTCGCAGCCCGATGCCCTTGGCTTCCGCGGCGGGTCGCACGGAATCTATCGCCGCCTCAATGACGGGCAAGAGTTCCACGGGGCGTGCGTCCAGGCGCAGATTGCCTGTGATGATGCGCGAGACGTCGAGCAGGTCCTCGATTAACTGTGCCTGGGCCTTCGCGTTGCGCTCGACCGTCTCCAGGGCGAGCGCGGAGGTCGTCTCGTCCAGGTCACGCATCCGCAGCATCTTCGTCCAGCCGAGCATCGCCGTGAGCGGCGTGCGCAGCTCGTGCGAGAGGGTCGCGAGGAATTCGTCCTTCGTGCGGTTGGCGTTCTCCGCCTCGACGCGCGCGGCCTTCTCGCGCGCTTCCGACTCGCGCAAAGCCTCTTCCGCCATGTGCCGCTCCGTAATGTCCCGCTGCGTCCCCCAGGCCCGCATTAACTTGCCGTCCTCGATGATGCCGACCAGATTATTCAGGAAATATTTGGGCCGCCCCTCCTTGTCCACCTCGTGCGATTCGGCTTCGGTCAGGCGATAGCCGGACTCTATGAAGGACCGCAGGTACTCCACGTTACGCGGGTCGTCGCGGACGAGCAGGTCGTCGAGCCGCGCCCCGACGATCTCTTCGGCGCGCCGGAAGCCGTACATCTCGGCCATGGCGTCGTTGCACTCGCCCAGGTAGCCGTGCTGATAGTAGAGTTCGATCTGCTCGGCGATGGGAAGCTCAACCGGGACGGGCTCTTCAAGCTCGAAACGCCAGATGGCCTCGGAGCTGTTGGAAACGAAAGCGCGATAGCGTTCTTCGCTCTCGCGCAAAGACTCCTGCGCTTGTTTGCGCTCGGTGATGTCCATGCCGAGACCCGTCATGCGCTCGGGCTTGCCCTCCTCGTCAAGGAAGATGCGCCCCTTACCTTCCATCCAGCGAATGGTTCCGTCGGGCCAGACGATGCGAAAGTCCAGGTCGTAGGCCGTGCCCTCTTCGGCGGCGCGCGCCACAGCCCGGCTCAGGAGCTCCCTGTCTTCAGGGTGAATCAGCTCGTTGAAAGCCTCGAAAGTCCCTTTGAAGGAGCCTGGGGCGAGACCGTGTAGAGGCTCAAGCGTGTCCGACCAGGTTATCTCGCCCGTCTGCATGTTCCACTCCCAGGTGCCCATGCGCGCGGATTCGAGCGCCTGCCTGAGGCGCTCTTCGGATTCGCGCAGCGCCGCCTGGGAATGTTTCTGCTCAGTGATGTCGCGCGCAATCGTCGCCGCCCCGACGATTGTTCCTTCAGAGTCCTTGATCGGGGAGATGGTTAAAGAGATGTCCAGGACCCGCCCGTCTTTCGTGACTCTTCGCGTCTCGAAACGCTCGATCCGCTCTCCACGCTTGAGACGTTCGTGGATGCCCGGCACCTCGTCCGGGCGGTTCGCCGGAACCAGCAGGGAGATGTGGCGCCCGACGACCTCTTCAGCCGTATAACCGTAGAGTCTCTCCGCGCTGGCGTTCCAGTTTGTAATGATGCCGTCGAGCGTCTTGCCTATGATCGCGTCTTCGCTTGATTCGACCAGTGCGGCCAGACGATTTCGCAACACTTCGGTGCGCCTTTGCTCGGCGATGTCGCGGAAGACGAGCACCACGCCCATGATGTTCCCTTCCTCATCCTTAATGGGCGCGCCGCTGTCATCAATGGGAGTCTCTTTCCCATCCTTCGCAATCAGGATCGTGTGATTTGCCAGCCCGACGATGACGCCTTCGCGGATGACTTTTGTGACGGGGCTCTCGACCTCTTCCCGCGTCTCCTGGTTGACGATCTTAAAGACCTCTCGAAGCTCTTTTCCCTGGGCCTCTTCGAGCGTCCAGCCCGTCAATTCCTGTGCGACCTCGTTTAGAAACGTCACACGACTACGCTCGTCCGTGGCGATCACCGCATCACCGATGCTCTTCAGCGTGATGAGCAGCTCTTCCTGGCTGGTGCGCGCTTTTAGCTCTGCCCGTTTGACCTTTTCCGTCAGCCAGACAATTACCAGTGACACGAGGATGAAGACAGACAACAAGAGGACGCCTTCCCCACCGATAGCCAGCGAATGGGAAGGAGACAAAAAGAGGTAAGCGCTCGAAAGAGCTGAGAGCGCGACTGACAGCAGTCCCGCCTCTCTGCCGCCGTACCAGGCGCTTACCATCACTGCGGCATAAAAGAGCGCGAAGGGGATGCGGTTCCCGAGTAAAGGGAAGAACCATGTGAGGAATGCCGCCAGGGCGACCATCAAAACGGCGAAGCCGTATCTCAGGAGCGGGGAGGGTTTCACTTGCGGCATGTGTCGGCCTCCGTCTGTTTTATAGAGAGGCGGGCGCGCCTGCCTGTTCCCGATGTAAGGGATGATGTGGACACTGCTGGCGCAATCTGGACCCGGATCATCTGTGCTTTTCCCGTGTGTGCATCACAGCCGGCCTTCGCGTCCTCTTTTTGACGCAAGCTGTGATGCTTCGTTTTTGCGAGACCCACTCCGCGGTCAGGCGTTAGCTTTTACTTGAGGAATGTCGGTTTGGACCCGCAGATTATAAACGCGGGAGCGCAAAGAGCAAAGAGGAGGAGGTTGAAATCCAGTGTCAATTCGTTCTAGACAGTAAAGAGAACGATCCACGAAGCCACACGAACTCACACGAAGTAATTCGGATTTGTTTCGTGCGGATTCGTGTGATTTCGCGGACGGTTTCTTCGCTCATATTGAGAGCCTTGCATTGGAATCTGAGAATGAATTGACCCTGGGAGGACGTTGAAAGAAGAGCACGGAGACGACGCGACGGCGTCAAATCAGATTCCCGTCGCTCTCCAGCTTGTTTTGCACGCCCCGTTGCGCCATCATAGAAATCGAGAGGTAAAGAATTCAGTGGCTAACCTTGCGCGGCGATTGCCGGAGAACGTTTCGGGCGACTTTTTCGTTGACGACTCGTGCATAGACTGCGACGCCTGCCGGCAGATCGCGCCCACAGTCTTTCGCGACCATGGCGACCAGTCGAGCGTCTATCACCAGCCCGAAACAACGGAGGAGACGCGGCTCGCCCTGATGTCTCTGGTGGCGTGCCCGACTTCTTCGATTGGCACCACGCGCAAATACGACGCGCGCATCGGCGTCGAAGCCTTCCCGACGCTCGTCAGCGAGAACATCTATTTCTGCGGCTTCACCTCCGAATCGAGCTTCGGCGCGTGGAGCTACCTGCTCGTCCGCCCGGAGGCGTCGGGCGGAAACGTTTTGATTGATTCCCCGCGATTCACACGCCCCTTAGTGAAAAAGATCGAAGAGATGGGCGGCGCCTCGCGGATGTTTCTGACGCACCGCGACGACATCGCCGACCACGCCTCGTTTAATAAAAAGTTCGGGGCCGAGCGCATCATGCACGCCTGGGACGGCGCGGCGCGACACGGAATCGAGCGCATTATCGAAGGCGAGTCGGAAGTCAGGCTTGACGATGACCTGGTCATCATCCCGGTTCCCGGACACACGCGCGGCCACATGGTCCTGCTCTACCGGAACAAGTTTCTCTTCACGGGCGATCACCTGGCCTGGTCGCCAGTGAGAGAGACCCTGACGGCCTTCAGGAGCGCCTGCTGGTATTCGTGGCCGGAACTGCTGCGCTCTATGGAGAAGCTGCTTGATTACGACTTCGAGTGGGTCCTGCCCGGCCACGGGCGCATCCACCACGACACGCGTGCCGGAATGCGCGCACATCTCATGCGTTGCATTGAATGGATGAAGCGGACGCCCTGAGACCCGCTGAAAGATTTTCCTTTACTCTAAACTCATTTTCGGTTAATTATCTTCCGGCAGCTCCCGTAGCTGCCGAAATCCCCGACCGGAGACAAAGCCAAACAAGATGATCCCCCTGAAGCGCTTCCCCCTGCTCGCCGCTATTTGTCTGGCCTTTTCAGCCAACGCATTCGCCCAAAAGTTCTGCACGGTCTCGCCGCCGTCGCCCTACAAGCACAATGCTGTGATCGTCACCACTTTTGATCAGAACACTGGCCGCATGAAGGCGACGCTCGAACACCCGCGCCCGCTCAGCAAAGGTCTCTACCTTTACGCCTCTTTTCTCTACCAGGACCGCCGCTTGCGCACGCCTCCGACCATTGACATCTATTTCATCCACGCGGCCAAGGACAAAGAGGTGGAGTACGCGCACGCGCACAACGTCAGCATCATGGCCGACGGCAACGCTTGGCCGTTCGCCGGGACGCCGCGATATTACACGGAGCGAGGCGACCGCAAGATGACGCTCGAAAAGACCGTCCTGACGCTCTCCTACGCGAACCTTGTTAACCTGCTCCAGGCCAAGCGCGTCACGGCCCGCGTCGGCGGGACGGAGTTCGAGCTCTCCTTCAATCACCTGGAATCCCTGCGCGAGATCGCCAGCATGATGATGCCGCCCGCCAGGAGCTTAGTGAAGAGATAAGGATTGACGGAAGTCAGTTCCGGGACGGGCGCGTGCTATTCAGCGCCCGTTTTGCTATTTTAGCTTTCATTCCATTATGGGTTGGGTGAGAGTTAGGCTTCATTACAACGCTATCGAGGAATTCTCGGATGAAAACGATATTTACTGCCAGTGTTTGGAAAGAAGATGAATGGTTTATAGCGCAATGCAGAGAAGTGGATGTTGCCAGCCAGGGCGAAAGCGAGGAAGAGGCGCTCGCTAATCTATGTGAAGCTTTAGAACTATACTTTGAGCCTCCGACAGCTAATATCGTCCCGGAGATTCGCACTATTGAAATTGAAGTTCGCGCCGCATGAAACCTCATCCTTTCCGCGAAGTGAAACGTAAACTTGAAGCGGCAGGTTTTGCACAGATAAGCCAAAAGGGTAGTCACGTTAAATTCGTTAGACGCACTGAGCAAGGCATTCGCACCGCAATTGTGCCGCAGCATAGAGAGGTGCAAGCAGGCACACTGCGAAGCATCCTGCGCCAGGCAGGACTCACCCCCGAAGAATTTGAAAGTCTATAAGTCAAGAGGAGAGACATATGAAAGCAATCCGCGCCAGCGTTATCATCCCGCTTGCCATCCTACTCATCGGATTAAGTGCGCAGGCGCAGACCCCGGACAGCAGCACCAAACAGTTCGCCAAAGACGGGCTCGTCTTCGATTACCCGGACGGGTGGACTGTCGTTGATCAGAGCAATCAGGACGCGCAGCAACTGACCCTGGCGCGACCAGACAGCGACGCCCAGATCAGGTTCTTCGTTCACCGCGGGAAAGTGGACACGCCGGAGAAGATGACCAAGGCTAAGAGCGCGTTCATAGACCCTTACATCAAAGCGACGAACGACAGTTTCGTCCAGATGGGGGCGAAGCCCGAGCGCTCAGATGCCAGCGTGCAGATCGGCAGCGCGCAGGCTGAGGGCGTGCGCCTTCGCGCCTCTCTCGGTGGCGAACAGGGCGAGGCAGCCATCTACTGGCTCACGCTCGGCAACCGCGTCGTCGTCATCACTTTCTTCGGCCCAGACAAAGCCTTGCAAAAGGCCGCCCCCGCCTGGGAAGCGGTCCGCAACAGCCTGCGTATCGAAGAGGCCAAGCCAGCGCCGAAACCCACCCCGAAATAACAAAGGCAGTGACAAGTGACAAGTGACGAGTGACAAGTTAGAATCCTTTTTTAACTTGTCACTCGTCACTTGTCACTTGTCATTGTTTTTATGCTTCCTGAACAGATACGCAATTTCTCCATCATCGCGCACATAGATCACGGCAAGTCCACGCTGGCCGACCGCCTGCTCGAACGGACAGGCGCTGTGACCGGACGTGATATGGCAGCGCAGGTTCTGGACAACATGGACCTGGAGCGCGAGCGCGGCATCACCATCAAGGCCCACGCCGTTCGCCTCGACTACAAAGCGCGCGACGGGCGCGCCTATGTCCTCAACCTGATTGACACGCCCGGCCACGTGGACTTCTCTTACGAGGTCTCGCGCTCACTTTCCGCCTGCGAAGGCGCGCTCCTGGTCGTTGACGCCTCGCAGGGGGTCGAGGCGCAGACGCTCGCCAACACTTACCTGGCGATAGACAACAATCTGGAACTCATCCCCGTCATCAACAAGATTGATCTACCGGGCGCGGAGCCGGACAAGGCGCTGGAGCAGATCGAGCACGTCATCGGGCTTGAGACGCATAACGCCGTTCTGACATCCGCGAAGACAGGGATGGGCGTTGACGAGGTTCTGGAAGCCATCGTGCGCGACGTGCCCCCGCCGAAAGGAGACGCAGACGCCCCGCTGATGGCGCTCATTTTCGATTCTTGGTACGACTCCTACCGCGGCGTCATCGTCCTCTTCCGCGTGATTGACGGCTCGATTCGTCCCGGCATGAAGATTCGCTTCTTCAACACGGGCCGCGACTACCAGGTCGAAACGCTCGGCGTGAACCGCCCCCGCCCGACGCCCATTGACCGGCTCGGCGTCGGCGAAGTCGGATTCCTCACGGCCTCGATCAAAGAGGTGGCCGACGTGCAGATCGGCGATACGATCACGGAGGCGGCGCGCCCCACGAAAGAGCCCTTCCCGGGATTTCAGGAGATCAAGCCGATGGTCTTCGCCGGGCTCTATCCGGTGGACACGAATCAGTATGAGGAGCTGCGCGACGCCCTGGACAAACTACGGCTGAACGACGCCTCGTTCTTCTACGAGCCGGAATCCAGTACCGCCCTCGGCTTCGGCTTCCGCTGCGGCTTTCTGGGTCTCCTGCACATGGAGATCGTACAGGAGCGTCTGGAGCGCGAGTTCAATCTGGACCTGATTACGACCGCGCCTGGCGTGCGCTACCTCGTGACGACTACCGACGGCGAGACCATCGAGGTGGACTCGCCCGCGAAGATGCCGGACCCTGTGAAGATAGCCAAGATTGAAGAGCCGATCATTCTCGCGACGATTCTGACTTCGGACGATTACCTGGGCGGCATTCTCCCGCTTCTGGAGGAGAAGCGCGGGGTGCAGAAGAAATTCGAGTACATCGCGTCGAACCGCGTGATGCTCACCTACGAGCTGCCTTTGAACGAGATCGTGCTCGACTTTTACGACCGCCTGAAATCCGTCTCGCGCGGCTACGCTTCGCTCGATTATCATTTCGCTGGCTACTGGGAATCGGACCTGGTCAAGCTCGACGTGCTGGTGGCGGGCGAGCCGGTGGACGCGCTCTCGCTCGTGCTTCATCGCAGCACGGCGCAGTCTAAGGGGCGGGCGCTCGCTGAAAAGATGAAGCAGTTGATTCCGCGCCAGCTCTTCGAGGTTCCGATTCAGGCAGCCATCGGCAACAAGGTCGTCGCGCGCGAGACCGTCAAGGCCCTCGGCAAGAACGTGCTCGCCAAATGCTACGGCGGCGACATCACGCGCAAGCGCAAGCTCCTTGAGAAACAGAAGGAGGGCAAGAAGCGCATGAAGAAGGTCGGCCGCGTGGAGATTCCGCAGGAGGCTTTCCTGGCGGTGCTGAAAGTGAACGAATAGAATTACAAGGAGTAGGCCTATGTCAGTAACAATAGAATTGCCGAAAGAGATTGAGCAGCAACTTGAAACGGAGTGGGGCAATCTACCGCGCCGGGCCTTGGAAGCTGTGGCTCTCGAAGGTTATCGTTCAGGCGCGCTCACGTTGGCGCAGTTGCGACGGATGCTTGGGTTTGAAACGCGCATGGAAGCGGACGCCTTTTTGAAGGAGCACGGCGTCTATCTGGACTACTCGCTTGAAGATTTGGAGAGGGATCGAGAGACTCACCGCCAGCTTTTTGAGCGCACGTCTCAATGATTGTCATCTCAGACACCAGCCCCATCAACTACCTTGTTCTGATTGAGCAAGCAGACGTGCTGCATTTGCTATACGGGCGCATCATTATTCCGCAAGCAGTTTTTGATGAGCTACAACGTGAGCGCACTCCAGCAGCGATCAAAGACTGGCTGGCTTATCCTCCGGCATGGCTCGAAGTTCGGCAGGCGAGCGTCCCGTTTGCTGCGGCGCTAGAAAAACTGGGCGATGGCGAGCGTGAAGCAATCCTTTTGGCCGAAGAGATGCAGGCTGACGCGATCATCATGGACGAGCGCGACGGAGTTCGAGAAGCGCTCCAACGAAATCTGCGCGTGATCGGGACGCTCGGAGTTTTGGACGAAGCGGCAGCGCGCGGATTACTCGAATTACCCGAAGTCCTCGCGCGCCTACAGCAAACCAGTTTCCGCATCAATGCAGAGTTGATAGACTCTTTACTTGAGCAGGATGCCGAAAGGAAATCACGGCAGCGTTTCGATAATGCTTTAAAGAAAGTTCCTGACGTTGAGCCAGAAGATCGAGATCGCCTGGAATAGAAAAGGCATAAAGAAGGTCGGGCGCGTGGAGATTCCTCAGGAGGCTTTCCTGGCGGTTCTAAAGGTGAATGAGTAAATAGAGAAAGCAATTTAATATGATGCCTCAAAACAGACCACTTATTACCTTAGAAGAATGGGCTGGATCGCAACACCTTAATCTTACGCTTTTATTCACAGATATAGTTAAGTCAACAGATATTGGAGTAAAGTTAAGAGACCGTAAATGGATCGAGGATTTATTTATTCATTTTTCGCTGGCACGGCAGTTAGCTTCAAAGTTCGATTGTCATGTGGTTAAGGTAATAGGTGATGCTCTCATGTTAGCTTTTCGCACTTCTACAGACGCAGTGGACTTTGCCATCGAGTTCGGGGCTGATACTGGCGTTGAATATATTGGTATCAGAATTACTATTAATTCAGGTCAAGTGCAAATTAGAGAAAACGACATCTACGGACTAAATGTAAATTTTACTTCTCGGATGCAAAGAGAAATCTCCAGCGAAGGCATTTTAGTAAGTAATTCAGTGAAGGAAGATTACGAGAAAATCTTAGGCGGCATACAATTTCGAGCGCGACATATAAACCTTGAAAGTTTTGGCGAAAGAACTTTGTGGTTAGCCTATACCCAAGTTTGGCGTGAGGCTGTAATAAATCAAAGAAAGGCAAGGCGACGATTACTGGGCATCCCGCCCTAAATCATTTTTTAAAGGCAATCCTAAACGGCTAAATCAAGTATGAGAGCTAGAATCTTCTTTGAAGAGATTGATCGCCTTGTCACCGCACAGGCTGATGACGATTCCGCCTGGGGGAAACCCGTGCGCGTTCGTAAATCGAAATCATCCGCTCTCTCGCTTCCGGCAGAACTCGCCTCACGGGCAGCCTTCTTTGCTCGCCTGCATCGTGAAGCAAGCGTTGAGGAGTGGCTCAAACGGATTATAGAGGAGCGAATAGATATAGAAGAGGCGGCTTTTGCTGAGTCGAAACGTGATCTGGTCAAACAATGAGCCGAGTCGAGATTCCGCAGGAGGCTTTCCTTGCCGTCTTGAAAGTAAATGAATAAGCTAGGAGCCAATATGACGCTGACGCTTGAAGAAGAACAGATAGCGCGCCTGCCGATTACGAGCGACCCTGAAATTTTGAGCGGCGCGACCGTATTTCGCGGGACGCGCGTGCCTGTAGCGGCGTTGCTGGATAATCTTGCGGCTGGCCTCACGTTGGACGAATTTCTCGACAACTTTCCAACAGTCACGCATGAGCAGGCTCTTCAGGTGTTAGAGTTTTTCAAAGACACCATCGCGCGCCTGAGCAAGGCCGCATGAAAGTTCTGCTCGATGAATGTACGCCGCGTGTGGTCAAAAAGCGCCTGCCAGCGCACAACATCAGTACGGTACAAGAGATGGGCTGGGCTGGCGTGAAAAACGGCGAATTGCTGACACTGGCAGAGCCGCAGTTTGATGTCTTCATCACGACCGACCAGAACCTGCGCTATCAACAAAACCTGAGCCAGCGAAAGCTCGGCTTCGTTCTGCTGCCGAGCAATCAAGTGCCGGTGGTTAAAGCCGTGATTCCCGCTCTTGAAGCGGCACTGGCGACTATTAGAGCAGGAGATTTCGTTGAGATTCCGTTGCCTTCATAAACAGGATTGCATGAAGAAGGTTGGGCGCGTCGAGATGCAGCGGGAGACTTTCCTGGCCGTACCGAAAGTGAATAGTAGAGAGTAGAATCAAAATGAAGCGCATCATATTCAGCCTCGCTTTTCGGTCTCATGGAGAGCCGCGAAGCCCGGAAGAAACATGCGGCCGTCGAGGCCCTGCGCAAAGAGTTCGAAAGCGCCTGGAAAAACGCCGACACGAAATTGAGAGTCGAAGACCTTTAAAGAACTGGTCAGTGGTCAGTTGAAAAACTGAATCTTACTGACCACTGACCACTGACCACTGTTTTATGCACGTCACACGGGTCGAACTCGAAAACATCAAGTCTTACGAGCGCGCCGAGTTTAATTTCGAGCGCGGCATCACCGCGATTACGGGCGAGAACGGCGCGGGCAAAACCACCATTCTGGAGGCCGTCGCGTGGGCGCTCTTCGATCTGCTCGACTACCGGAAAGAGGATTTCCTGCGTCGCGGCGCAAAGAAGGGCTCCGTCCGTGTCACCTTCGAGAGCGACATTGACGGGCGGCTCTACACCGTTTACCGCGACACAGGCACTGGCTATTACGTTTACGACAACGGTCTCGGAATCAGAATCGCGGAGAAGAAGGCGGACGTTTCCGCGACGCTCCGCAAGCTCCTCGGCATCGAGCCGGGCACAGAACCCGAGGCGCTCTTCCGCTCGGCCATAGGCGTCCCGCAGGGCACTTTCACGGCAGACTTTCTCAGACCCGCGACACAGCGCAAGGCAGCATTCGATAAGCTCCTGAAAGTTGAAGAGTACCGCGACGGAGCAGAAAAGCTGCGCGAGACTGTCAACTTAATCAACGAGAAGACGGCTGAGATCAAGGGGCGCATTTCCGGGGCCGAAAGCCAGCTCGCGCGCTACGACGACCTTGTCGAAGAGCACAGGTCGGTCTCCGCGCGGCTCCGCGAGCTGACCGCACAGCTTGAGACCTTGCAGCAGGAGATCACACGGCGCGAGGCGAAGGTTCGTGCGATGGACGAGGCTTTGCTGCGCCTGGATGAAGCGCGCGCACTCAAGGATCGGCGCGAGGTCGAGCACGAAGCGGCCACGAATCGCCTCCCTTCCGTGCGCGCCGAACGCGACCTGGCGCAGCACGCGCTCGAACGAAAAGAAGCGACCGCGTCGGATTACCAGGCGCATCTCGCGGCAGTCGGCGCCCTGCGTAGTCTTGAGACGGAGCGCGCCGCGCGTGACCGCCTGCGCGGCGAGACTTCCAGAGCCGAGGGCCTGCTCGTGTCCGCCAGAGTTGACGTCGAGCGACTGACCAGAGAAGTCGAGGGCGCCGTTAAAGCCGCCGCACAGCTGGTCGCGCTCGGGCCGGAGATCAGCCGGCAGGAGGAGCTGGAGCGCGAGCGCGAGCGCCTCAGAGACCTGCGCGCCCAGGCCCTGTCCGAACGCGCGCGGCTTGCGAAGATAGACGCGGAGCTGGACGCTTTGCGCAAGCAGCACACGCAGACGAAGGAGCGCGTCAAAGAGGCAGAGAAGGGGGAAGGCGCGCCCGGGCGCGTCGCGCGCCTTGAAAGCGAGCGCCTGGAGGTTGAGACGACCTTGAGCAAGACGGAGAAGGCCGCGACGAGTTACCGCCATCTTTCCAAACAGCGCGACGAAGCGGCACGCGAAATCGAACGGTCCAGGCGCGAAATCGCAACGAGAGAGCGCGAGATCGGCGAGCTTGAAAAACTTTCCGGCAAGGCCGCTGAGGTCTCCGAGCTGTTGACGCGCGAGACAGAGTTGACGGAGCAGCTCGCGCGGCTGCGCGCCGGGATGGAGCACGACGAGAAATTTCATCGTGAAGTCAAAAACGGCCTCTGCCCGATTCTCTCCGAGCGTTGTCTGAACATCGGCGAGGGGCGCACACTTGAAGACTATTTTACGGGTCAGCTGAAATCCAACAGCGCGCAGCTCGCCTCTATGGAGAAGGAGCGCGCTCAGGTTGCCGCCGCCGTCCGCGAAGCGCGCGAGGCTGAGAAGCACCTGACCAGGCTCGAAAGCTCACGCCGCCAGTTCACAACGGAGAGCGAGCGACTACGAGAGCGCGAAGCGGCGCTCGCGCGCGTCGAGCAAGAGATCGCGTCGCTCCCAGCGGCCGACCGCGAGCGGCTCAATGAGCTGAGGGCCAGGCTTTCGGGCATTGACGGCTCGCTGATTTCGGAGCGCGAGGCGGCACTGCGTTACGCCGAGCTGAAGCCTTTGCAGGAGCGCCTTCAAGAGATCGAGCGCGAGGGCAAGGCCAAACGCGAGGAGCGCGCAGGCGTCGCGGCAACTGCGGACGCCGTCACAGGCCTTGAGAAAGACATCGGTGAGCTGGAAAAGAGGCTCGGCGCATTGAATGACCCGCGTGCGCGCGCAGTCGTTCTACGCCAGGAAGCCGAAAGCGAAGCCGCGCGCAGAAGCGAGTTGGAAGGGGCGCGGGATGCCTTGCGCGCGCTTGAGGCCCAGGCGCGCGAACTGGCTTCGAAGATGCAGCAATACGCGGCGCTGGACGAGCGCTGGGAAGAGCAGGCCCGCGAGCGCGACCGCACGAGCGAAGCGCACCGCGAATATCTCGCGAGCGAAGCGCAGGCCGCGACCCTGCCGTCCAGACAGGCGGAAGTCGAGAAAGTTGAAGAGGAAGCCGCGCGCGCCGCGCGCGAGGCAGAAGCGGCCCGCGCCGATTACGAGGCGGCCTTTCGCGCCTACAGCCGCGACGAGCACGACACGGAGCGCTCAAGGCTTTCGGGCGCGCGCGAGCAGGCGGCCGCCTCCACAGCGAAACTCGAAGAGGCGCAGAAGAGCGAAGCGTATCTGGCGACAGAGATCGCGCGGCTGGCGGAAGTGCGCGAAGAGTTGCGCGAGCAGTTTCGTGAGAAGGAGCGGCTCGAAGAGTTGAACGAGACCACGGAATTCATCCGCGACACCTTGAAGCAGGCCGGACCGCTCGTCACCGAAAGCTACCTTTACAACATCTCGATTGAGGCCAATCAGCTCTTCCGCGAGATTACGGGCGAGGCTGGACGCGCGCTGCGCTGGTCGCGCGACTACGAGATCATTCTCGAAGAAGAGGGGCACGACCGCTCTTTTCAGAACCTCTCGGGCGGCGAGCAGATGGCCGCGGCGCTCTCAATCCGCCTGGCCCTGCTTAAACAACTCTCAGACATTCGCCTGGCCTTCTTCGACGAACCGACCGTCAACATGGACGCCGAGCGTCGCGAGCGCCTGGCGCAACAGATCGGGCAGGTCGAGCACTTCGATCAACTCTTCGTCATCTCGCACGACGACACGTTCGAGGAGAACGTAGATCACACCATTCACATCGAACGCAAAAGCGAGGGGATGAGGGCGGAGGGATAAGGGATGAATAAAAAACGGATCGATGATTCTTCAGTTCATCCCTCATCCCTCCGCCCTCATCCCTCCAAAAAATCGGTCACGATTTTTTGCGACGGTTCGAGTCTGGGCAACGGCCTGACGGCCGATACGCGCGCGGCTGCGGTCGCCCTTCTGGGCTATCGCGGCATCTGGCGCGGCGTCGGCTCTTACCTGGGACAGGCGACCAACCAACAGGCGGAGATTGCCGCCGCCGCGCTCGGTCTCGAGGCGCTGCGCGAGCCCTGCAACGTGCGCGTGGTGACGGACTCGCGCTACGTCGTCGAAACGATGTCCGGGCGCTTTCGCCGTAAATCGAATCACGAATGGTGGGAGCGCCTGGACAAGGCAGCGCGTCCGCACAAGATCAGTTGGGAGTGGGCGAAGGGACACGCGGGCCACGTCATCCAAGAGGCGGCAGACCGCGCGGCCCGCTCAATCGCCGCCGCCGGGCGCGCCGACGAAAGCATCCTGCGAGACGCGATTGATCGAATCGGCGCCGCCGAAACAAACGAATTGACGGAATTATGAATTTTGAGTTTTGAATTTTAAATTAAAAGCTTTTGGCCTTCATTCATAATTCAAAACTCAAAATTCATAATTTTTTTAAAGGTTATGTCTCTTCCCGAAGGCACCCAGCTCGGCCGCTACGAAATCCATTCCCAGATCGGGTCCGGTGGGATGGGCGAAGTCTATCTGGCGGAGGACCTGCGCCTGAAGCGCAAGGTTGCGCTCAAGCTCCTGCCAGCCGAGCTGACGGACAATAAGGATCGCCTCCGCCGCTTCGAGCAGGAAGCGCGCTCGACCTCTGCCCTGAACCACCCGAACATCGTGACGATTCATGAAATAGGCGCGGAGAGCGGCCGCCATTTCATCGCCACCGAATTCGTCGAAGGCTCCACGCTCAGGGAGCAGATCAAGAGCGCTTCGATGAATCTGACGGGGATGCTCGACGTCACCATCCAGGCGGCGAACGCGCTCGCGGCGGCCCACGCCGCAGGCATCGTGCATCGCGACATCAAGCCCGAAAACATCATGGTCCGCACGGACGGCTACGTCAAAGTTTTAGATTTCGGCCTCGCCAAGCTGGTGGAAAAGGAGGATGAAGAAGAAGAGGCCGCGGCCCCCGAAGCTGTGACCATGCCGACCTTCAAAACCGAGCCGGGCATGGTGATGGGCACGGTCACTTACATGTCGCCGGAGCAGGCGCGAGGACAAGCCGTAGATGCCCGCGCGGACATATGGAGTTTGGGGGTAGTGCTCTACGAGATGGTCGCCGGGCGGCCCCCCTTCGAAGGCTTGTCCTCGACGGAAGTCATCGCGCGCGTGCTTGAGCGTGAGCCCCTGCCGCTCTCGTTTCACACTTCGGACGCCCCCGCGGAGTTGCAGCGCATCGTCACCAAAGCCCTGACGAAGGATCGCGACCGCCGCTACCAGGAGATACAGGAGCTGCTGCTTGATCTCAAGGCCCTCAAAGAGTTGCTGGAGTTTGAAGCGAAGCTCGGGCGTGTGGGCGCGTTCGACTCTTCAGGCAGGATTTCGCCCACTGCGGAAAGCAGCTGGCAGACAACAGGCGCGCCTCTGAGCGGCGCGACCGGGGGCGTTGTAGAGACCGGGAGCGTGCCGCGCCCGACCGGCAGCGCGGAGTATGTCGCCGGTCGAATCAAGCACCATAGGGTCGCGGCGATAATTGTGCTTCTGGTGATTGCAGGCGCCGGCCTGGGTGCGTGGTTTTACCTGCGCCCAGGGAAACCCGCGACCAGCATTGACTCCATCGCTGTCCTACCGTTCGTCAATCAGAATCGCGATCCCGAGACGGAATATCTTTCGGACGGGCTGACCGAAAGCATCATCAACAGCCTGACGCAGCTTCCGAAGATGCGCGTCATCGCGCGCAGTTCCGTCTTCCGTTACAAGGGGCGCGAGACGGACCCTGTGCTGGCGGGGCGCGAGTTGGGCGTGCGCGCCGTGCTCACGGGCCGCGTCATTCAGCGCGGGGATAATCTGACCATCAGCGTCGAGCTGGTGGACGTCCACGACAACGTGCAGCTCTGGGGCGAACACTTCGAGCGCAAGGTGTCGGACCTGATCATCGTGCAGCGAGAGATCGCGAAAGAAATCTCCTCGAACCTGCGCCTGAAGTTGACCGGCGCGGACGAAAGCCGCGTCACCAAGAACTACACGAAAGACCCTGTGGCTTACCAGCTCTACCTGAAAGGCCGCTTCTACTGGAACAAGCGTACGGGCGAGGCATTTAAGAAAGCCATAGAGTATTTCAATCAGGCGATTGACAGGGACCCGAACTATGCCCTGGCCTACGCGGGGCTGGCGGACGTGTACGTCCTGCTTTCACGCTACTCCGCCACCACACCCGAGGACGCTTACCCGAAGGCCAAGGCGGCTGCCAGAAAAGCCCTGGACCTGGATAACAGCCTGGCCGAAGCGCATAACGCGCTGGCCGGGGCGCTCTTCGACTATGACTGGAATTTTACGGAGTCCAACGAAGAATACCGGAAGGCCATCGAGTTGAACCCGAATTACGCGACCGCGCATCACTGGTATGGCAACGGCCCGCCGCTCGTCCTGGGGCGTTTCGAAGAGGCCATCGCGGAGATGAAGCGCGCACAGGAGCTTGATCCCCTCTCGCTGATTATCAACGCCGATTTAGGCGACACGTACATCAAGGCGCGACAGTACGACGCGGCCATAGAGCAGTTGCAGAAGACCGTGGAGATGGATCAGAACTTTTACGTCGCTCATAAAGCTTTAGGCACTGCTTATGAGATGAAAGGCTCTTTTCAGGAAGCGATAGCCGAATATCAGAAGGCCAGACAATTAAACGATGACCCGTACGTGCTGGCGCTGCTCGGGCACGCCTATGCTCGGTCCGGCAAGCGCGATGAAGCGTTGAAAGTGCTCGACCAGCTAAAGGAGCTGGCGAAGCAGCGCTACGTTTCCGCGTACAGCTTCGCGACCGTTTACGCGGGGCTCGGCGATAGGGATCAGGCTTTTCTTTGGCTCGAACGAAGCTACCAGGAACGCGGGTCCGACATGGCCTACTTTAAAGTGGACACGCTCCTGGATGACCTTCATTCCGACCCACGCTTTGCAGACCTCGTGCGGAAAGTCGGTCTCTAAAGGGCGAAGAGATGGAACCCACAGGCGTGTTCCTCCCGACGGGGCGAATTGAGTTCGGGCTACCGATTACTGTAAATTTAAGACGCTCCCCGTGGTTCGCTTTCGTTTCGCGTCGCCTTTATAATTCCGGCTTCCCGGCAAAACGAGTATTTTCGATCTCAAAGGTGTCAGAGTCATAATCAGGTGTTCGTCTCTTCCTCAAAAGCAGCTCGCGCGCGCGCCCTAAGGCGCGGACGCCACGTCCTTGCGTGCGTCGCCCTGTTGCTGGCCTGTAGTTTGCCGACCATACTTTCCGCGCAGTCGCGCGGCTGGCTCTGGCAGAACCCTTTGCCGCAGGGCAACGCGATTCATTCGGTCCGATTTGACAAAGATAAGAGACACGGCTGGGCCGTCGGGGCGGACGGGGCCATCCTGCGCACGGACAACGGCGGCTTCGAATGGGAGCCACAGAGGTCTCCCGCCCCAACCACGCTCTACGGTCTTTATGTTAAGGATAAAAAGCGCGCGGTAGCGGTCGGTGCGCGCGGCGTCATTCTAGTGACGACCGACGGCGGCAACAAGTGGACGCTCAGGTCCTCCGGCGTCAAAGATCACCTCTACAGCGTGACGTTCGCCCCGGATGATCCGATGCACGGCTGGGCTGCCGGCACTTACGGCGCAATCATCGCCACCAAAGACGGCGGCATCACCTGGCGACCGCAGCAGACGCCTGTCCGCACACACCTCTACTCGATTGCCTTCGCCAATAAGATGGTGGGCGCGGCGGTCGGCGAACGCGGCACGCTGCTCGTGACGGATGACGGCGGGGCGAGCTGGAAGCAACAGGAATCTGTGAGCGAGCAACCGCTGACGGGCGTCACTTTCGTCAACGAGAAACTGGCCTTCGCCGTCGGCTACGGCAGCACGATCCTGCGCACGACGGACGGCGTGAACTGGTCGCAGATCGAAACTCAGGCGCGGACAGACCTTCTTTCGGTCCACTTCGCGGGCGAAAAGCGTGGCTGGGCCGCGGGCGAGAACGGCGTCATCCTGACGACGGGCGACGGCGGCGCAACGTGGTTTCCCGTCAACGTCAGAACCAACCCGCGCCTCGTGACGGTCTATTTCGCGGACGTGGAGACAGGGTGGGCCGCAGGCAGCGAGGGGCTGCTCCTGCGCTCGGACAATGGCGGCATGAGCTGGCAGCGCCTGACGGAAGGCGGGCGCGACGATCTGGCGGACATCTTCTTTCTGAACGGCTCGAAGGGTTGGGCCGTCGGCTCGCGCGGGCGGATTCTATACACGGGCTCCGGTGGTCGCGAGTGGAACGTGCAACTCGCAAACACGACGTCGCGCCTGAACGCAGTCTTTTTCATCAACGAAGCGAAGGGCTGGGCCGTCGGGGAGAAAGGCACCGTCCTGCGCACGACGACGGGCGGCACTATCTGGGAGCCGCTCCAGACGCCGATCAAGGAAGACCTCTTCGGCCTCTGTTTCATCACGCCCGAGCGCGGCTTTGCGGTCGGCTCGCGCGGCGCAATCGTCAACACGGATGACGGAGGCGACACCTGGCACTACAGTAAAACGAACACCTTCGCGTGGCTTGAGGACGTGACCTTCACGGACCCGTTGCACGGCATCGCCGTCGGCTCGCAGGGCACAATCCTGCGCACGGAGGACGGAGGCGCGACCTGGCAATTCGTTAATTTGAACGCGAAGGAGTGGCTCTACGATGTAGCCTTCGCTGACGCCTCGCGCGGCTACATCGTCGGCGCAGACGGTCTGATCCTGCGCACGGACGACGGCGGCGCGACCTGGAAAGATCAGGAGAGCGGCATCAAGGGCAACCTCTTCGCCGTGGCGGTCGCGGGCCGCGACGACGCGCTCGTCAGCGGAGACCAGGGGCGAGTGATCCGCACGAAAGACGGAGGCCAGACCTGGGAGGCGCAGCCGACGATCACCAGCACGGCACTCTTCTCTGTAGCTTACCGAGGCGGGGCTGACGCGTGGGTCGCTGGCCGCGGCGGCGTCATCCTCAGGCGCACCTCGGACGTCGCCACCGTCAAGATTCCCCGCCCCAAACTTCCACCCGCCCTGCGCCCCGCGCCGAAACTCAAGCCGAACGCTCAGGAGACGCCGATAGTTTTGGACGACGGCGACATTCCGCGCGCCGTGCCGCCGAAAAGGCAGAACTCAGGAGACAGAGGCCAGAAACCGGAATGAAAGTAGGCCTTAATATAACGTGAGTTCGACGTAAACCAAGGATGAGGTAGCACCTGCCAGCCCCCGAAGGGGGCGAAATATCAGTAGCCCGGGGTACAAGCCCCGGGTTAAGGACGCGAGAGATGAAGTGAGCCCCGCAAGGGGCGGCATAAATTATGCCGCCCTTTGCGGGGCTCGGGGACGCAGACCTCCCTTAGATCGCACTCACCTTAATACATTATTCGCTTCAAGCTACAACAGAACTCTCCCGGTACTGTCATTCTTCACTTCTTCAACTCGAAATCCTTCGGCACGAATTCCACCGCGACCAGATCGCCGTTGAATTTGGCGCGCGCCTCTTTTGACGGGCGGTAGGTGACGACGACCGTGTTGGCTGGGTTGCGCGCTCCGCAGGTGATGTCGCCCGAGACGTCCGGCGTGTAGGTTGTAAACTGTATGCCGTTGAAATCCGTCGTGCGCAGCTTGAGCAAGAGCTCGCCGACCTTAACGATGAAGGTCGTGCCCTTAGCATCGCAATCAATGCGCAGGAGCAGGCCGAGCACTTGCTCCTCGCCAGCCACAACTTTTCTGATGGGTAGTTCGTAATTCGTCCCTGTGAGCGGCTCTTCCGGCGCTTCCTCCTTCTGCTCTGAGGGAGCGCCCGCCGCTTCTCCACGGCGCTTCAGACGAGGCGACATGGACGCGCCGCCGCTCCGACCCTCGCTTGCTTCCCTCTGCATCTCTTTGAAACGCGCTATCTGCTCTTCCGTTCGCGCGATCGAATCGAGCAACGATTGAGCGTTGGCGCGCAATTGCTGGTCCTCGCTCTGGCTTCGCGCCAGCGGCTCTAAAACCTGCCTGGCGCTTTTGAAGTCCTCTTTACGCATGTAGAGTTGCGCCAGCATGAATGAGAACTGCCCGCGTCCTGGCGAAAGCGCCACCCCGCGTTTGAGCAGCGCTATTGATTCGTCCAACTCCTCGCCTCTCACCAAGTTGATGAAAGAAAGCAGCGAGTAGGCTTCTGGAAATGTCGGCGCGAGTTCGATAGCTTTTTTAAGCTCGGCGCGCATCTCTCTGGCCGCCTCGCTCGTGTAGCCTGAGACCACGTTGCCGAACCCCATTCCCTCGCGGCTGAGCGCCAGCGCGTAGTTAAAGTGCACCAGGTAGTTCTGCGAGTTGTTGGCGACCGCTCTTTGTAAGAGCGGCTTGGCCTCCGCGAACTTTCCCCGACGCACGAGCGCCATTCCCATAGAAGAGTTCGCCATTGCCAGATCCGGGTCAAGTTTGAGCGCCTGTCCGAGCCGTTTCTCCGCGCCGTCCAGGTCTCCCAGATGCAGCGACAGGTCCCCCAGGTAAGCCAGCGCTTCGGCTTCAGTGATGGGCGCGCTCTGCATCTCTGTGTCGAACTCAAGCTTCCTCTCGAACGTCACACGGGTCATCTTGTAGTTGCCGCCCTGCACGTACTCTTTCAACTCTTTCTCAAACATTGGGAAGTCCATCTGAAAGGCTTTCTTGAAGGCCTCCTCCACAGTCGTGCCCGCGGCCAGCAGGTCCAGAAACGTTCCCAGTTGCGGGAGTCTTTGCCCGTTATGGCCCTGAATCAGGTAATGAAGCAGCGCCCACGATTGTGCGTAAAAGATGCCGCGTTTGTTGCCCTCGTTGTAATGAGGCGAGCTATGATCCACATTGAGCAGTGTTCTGAGCGGCAGCATCTTCTCCTGGCGCAGGTAGAGCAGATGGTTGCCGATGAGTTTGCCCAGAAAAGCCTTTCTCTCATCGTCTAAATAAAACGTGCTGTAATACTCGGCCAGACCTTCATTGAACCAGAGCGGCTTAACGCTCAGGGTGTTATTGATCAGCAGGTGAACATACTCGTGAAAGATCGTGTGGAATGGGTCGTCTTCACTGTTGCGCCGCTCAGTCGTGAGAGTGATGTAATTGACGTCCTGTCCAGGCTGAAAGTAGCCCGCGGCGTTAGACGGGTTGAAAGGTCTATAGGCGCTCTCGCTTTTGAAGACCACAACGGTCGTCGGAACGGGCGAGGTGAATTTGATCTTGTTAAATAAGCGCGTGAAGACATCTCGAAACTGTTCGAGGCGCGTCGCCACCTGGCGAATCTCTTTTTCGCTGGCGTTGCCGACCAGGAAGAAATTTTGTGAGCGGACGCTCGTCCAGGTGTCTTTAGCCGAAGCCGTTGCGGTGAAGGCTATGAGTAGAAGACAAACAATTGCCGGGAGGAAAAGAGAGCGGCGTTTCATAAAGATCTATCTCCGAAGATTGTGTTTGAGAGGTAAAAGGCTTCCGGCTCGCAGGGCGGAGCGATTGCTTCTGACTTACCTCGAAAACGCGCAGAAGCTCTTGCGGCGCAGAGTGTGAACCAATGGCCGCGCAGGAATATACGAACCGCTATCGGTGAATGTCAACCGCAGCGGCCTTTGCCAGGATTTATTCATTCTACGAAGTTGGGAAAGGATTATTTAACCGCAGAGGACAAAATAATTATGAATTTTGAGTTTTGAATTTTGAATTGAAGCAGTAATTCATAATTCAAAATTCAAAACTCATAATTATTCAGCCGCCTCTCACTGCTTCTTCAAAGCGTCTTCCCAGTCCGTATGAATCGCTCCCAGTTCCGGCTTGTCCGAGCGCTCGTAGGTGTGCGCGCCGAAGTAGTCGCGCTGCGCCTGCGTCAGATTCTGCGGCAGGTTCTCCGTGCGGTAAGAATCGAAGTAGGCCAGGCTCGCAGACATCGCCAGACAGGGAACGCCGTGCTGCTGCGCCGTGTTGACAGTGATGCGCCAGAACTTTTGCGCTTCGTCCATCCACGCGCGGAAGTCCTCGTCGAGCAATAGATTCTTGAGCGCGGGGTCGCGCCGGTAAGCTGTCTTGATCCTGTCCAGAAACTTGGCGCGGATAATGCACCCGCCTTTCCAGATGCGCGCCATCTCGCTCAAGTCTATATTCCACTTCCAGGCCTCGGAGCCGGCGCGAATCAGATTAAAGCCCTGTGCGTAGGAACAGATTTTCGAGGCGTAAAGGGCATCACGGACCGCGTTGACCATGAAGCTCATGTCGTCCGAGCGCAGCACAGCCTTCGGTCCGCGCAAGACCTTGCTCGCCGCAACGCGCTCCTCTTTCTGCGCGGAGATGAAGCGCGCTTCAATCGCCGCATTAATCGTCGGAATCACCACGCCCAGATCGAGCGCCACCTGCGACGTCCATTTTCCGGTCCCCTTCTGTCCGGCCTTGTCCAGAATCAGGTCCACAAGGGGCAAGCCCCTTTCCTCGTCCTTCACGCGCAAGACGTCCGAGGTGATCTGGATGAGATAGGAGTCTAGCGCCCCGCTGTTCCATTCGGCGAAAACGTCCGCGAGTTGATCCGCCTCCATGCCGACGACGCGGCGCAGGATATCGTAGGCTTCGGCGATGAGTTGCATGTCGCCGTACTCGATTCCGTTATGCACCATCTTGACGAAGTGGCCCGCGCCGTCCGGTCCGACGTAAGTCGTGCACGCCCCGTCGTCCGTCTTGGCGGAGATGGCTTCCCAGATGGGCCGTATCTCTTCGTAAGCTTCGGGCGCGCCTCCGGGCATCAGGGAAGGTCCCCACAGTGCGCCCTCTTCTCCGCCGGAGACGCCGGAGCCGACGAAGCGCAGGTTTTCGGCGCGAAGCGCTTCCTCGCGCCGGCGCGTATCTTCAAACCAGGAGTTGCCGCCGTCAATCAGGATGTCGCCCGGCTCCAGAAAAGGCTTGAACTGATCCATAGTCCAGTCCACGGGCGCTCCGGCCTTAATCATCAGCATGATCCGGCGCGGACGTTTCAAGGATTTGACGAACTCTTCGGGCGATCTGGTCCCGACAAAGCGCTTGTTGCTTCCCTCGCCCGCCATGAACTTATCAACAGCCGTCGGCTCGCGGTTCCAGATGGCGACCGTGTAGCCGTTGCGCTCCATGTTGTGCGCCAGATTCAAGCCCATCACGCCCAGGCCCGCCATGCCAATGTCAGCTTCAGCCATCGCTCAAAGTCCTCCACATTTATCAACGCGCTTCGCCCGCGCGCGAGCGAGCCGGTCAAAATAGTTTTCCTTCCTGCGCGAGTAGCCCAAGCATATCACGCTAATGCTTCGCCACAATCCTTTTCTTTGCGTCCTGGCGTCTTTGCGAGAGAAAATTTCACGCCAGGACGCCAGGACGCAAAGAAAAGGCGCGGAGGAGAGAGTTCATCCTCTGCGCTATGGAAGAGATTCTATGGCGAGCGACTTGTTAGGCTTCGTGATAGCCTTCAACTTCAGTTAAACGCCGGCGCACCAATACCCCGTACAAGACGCCCAACAAGATAGCGGGCAAGGCTCCGAATAGAGCAATCAACACACTTAAGAGTCCGAATCTCTCAGTCTTGCCGGTGAAATTACAGATGGCGGCATAAAAATCTTTTAGAGGTGAATTGCCGCTCACAGGCTACTTTTACTGCCGCATGATAGTCTGTCCACTTAGTATTTAACAATATGGACAGGATACGTCTGACTGTTGACTTTCACCTTTGAATGGGAATATCGTTCGCTCGATCTCAAGCCTCTCATCCCTGCCCACGAAAGGAGCCCACCATGAGTAAAGCCTTTGACAGGATTTTCATTATCATGTTCGAGAATGAGAATGCGAGCACCGTGATGCAGAACGCGTACTTCGCTTCCCTCGCAGAGCGAGGCGTCCGGCTCACGAATTATCATGGAGTCACACATCCTTCACAGCCGAACTACCTTGCCACAATCGGCGGTGATTTCTTCGATTGGGCAGATGATAACTGCCAGGATTTCGACGAGACGAATCTGGTTGATCTGCTCGAAGACAAAGGGGTTTCCTGGAAAGTCTTCATACAGAATCTACCTCATAAAAATAAATTGAAATGTCAGGGCTCGAATGTGGCGGGGCCGCCGCTTCCAGGCCGCCCCCTGTACTACCGTGTACACAACCCCTTCGTCTCCTTCGTCTCTAACCAGACCCCTGAGCGATTGAGCAACATAGTCAACGCGGATGAGCTCGACGCGGGAAGCGCTTTACCCGAATTCTGCTGGTACGGGCCAAATATCGCAAACTGCGGGCATAGTGTTCCATGGAGTCCGCAGGCCGGAGGGTCAATCATCAACGTTAACTATTCTGCGGTATGGCTCCAATCCTTTCTCGAACCGCTGCTGTCAAATTCAACGTTTATGGAGGGGACGATGGTGGTTCTCACATATGACGAAGATTATCCGCAGGTGGATTATGGCCTTCCAGAGGCGGGCGAGCCTGTTTACACAGTTCTGCTTGGCAGTATGGTGGAGGCCGGTACTGTTCAGGCGGGTGCTTACACGCATTACAACCTTCTGGCGACGATTGAAAAGAATTTCAAGTTAGGCGATTTGGGGCGTAATGATCAAGGGGCAGCAACCTTTGACTTTCTCTGGAGCTAACAATAACCGACCCACATAGGCCATGCGACGGTTGACATGAGCGCAAACTACTCTCATACGAGTATGGAAGAGAGGCGCCGGGCTGTGGAGAATCTTGGACCGGCTCGCGTGGTTGAACTCAGGCGGAAAGAGGAAAAATCCGCATGAAACGGAACGCCGGTGGAACGGAAAGGGGAGAGGAAAACGGCAAAGAGCTTGGGTTACAATCGGTCACGGTTACACACGCACGCGGTGTTCATTAGCGTAAGAGTAGGCCGTGTAGGCCGAGACGATGTGACAGATCCAGCCGAGCGTGCCGCCCGTCCCGATCCAGAAGCCCGGTGTGATGATCAACCAGAAAATCCCCGCCAGGATTCTACCGTTGTAGAACTGGCCGATTCCCGGAATCAGAAGACTGAGAATTCCTGCCAAAGCTGGGTCGCGCATCCTTTTTCTACTACCTCCGTGGCTACTATACGAGCAGACGAACGCGAAGGTTCATAAAGAGTGGTCAGTGGTCGGTGGTCAGTGGTCAGTTAGCCCCGTTAGGGGCGACCGTCTAAAGCCCAGGGCGTCAGCCCTGGGTCATCAGCAGGAAGAAATATCGAGCCCATGAAATGGGCGACAGCCTGTGCACGACCGCATATAATTCAAGGGCTGTCGCCCATTTCATGGGCTTGCATTTCAAATCGGCGCTGTGACCCAGGGCTGACGCCATTAGTATCTACACAAGTCAGAAACCTCCATTTTTCTTAGGATTTCTGACTACTTGGGAAAGTGACCAGAGCGCAGCAAAGATCAGACCTGAATTTGTTCGATCCGTTTTTCCTAAGATTTTTGCAGGTTTTCGAGATAGTTCAATGATTCCCAAACATCTATCAATACTTGTGTAGATACTAATGGCTCACGCCCTGGGCTTTAGACGGTCGCCCCTGCCGGGGCTCAATAAATAATATGCTACATCTTCCAGGGGACCGACGCCCCTGGCTAAATTCTGTCGCCCCTAACGGGGCTGGTAATTTACTGCCTACTGCCTACTGCTTCTCAATTCTCACGTCAACGATCTCCCCGCGGAAGGTGCGCAGCATTTTCTGCACTTCCGGGTGCTGTTCGGCGATCTCGCGCAGTCGTTGTTTCTCAAGCCGCTCCTCGTCATCTTTCGTCAGAGGCTCGTTCGCCTCCCTTTTCTCCTTGACCGTTATCCGCACGCCCATCTCACGCCCCAGCACCTCGCGCCCGACTTCCTTCAGGAATTTGAGCGCCTCAGGCTTCGACAGATTGTCGCGCAGGTGCTTCGCCTCGGGCGCGAACTCGATCACCAGTTCGTCGCCTTCGACGACGGCACTTCGCGCCCCTTCGAGCGCGATGACCAGAAACATGCGGTTGCGCTTTTCGAGCCCCGCTTTGATGCTCTCAATCATCGGGTCCTGAGCTACACGTTTGACTGGCTGCGGCCCTCTTTCAAAGGCTGGCTGCGCCGCGGTCGCCGCCGAAGCCGTCACCTGCGGCGGTCCGGGCGGAGGCACGAGCATCAGCACCGGCGGCGCAGGTTCCGCTGTCGCCGTCCCGCCAACCCCGTCAAAGGGCGGCTCGTCGTTAGGCGCCTGCATGTATGCGTCAACGTCCGCCACCGGCGGGGTCGCGCGCGGCGTGGATTGCGCCGAGAACGCAGACGGTTTTCCGCCGGAGCCCTGTGCGCCGCCGCCGCTGCTCGCAGCGGCGGGTGGTGTTTTGCCCGCGATGGGAGCAGCGCCCGTCCGCAAAGACTCTTCAAGCGCGTTGAGACGCTCGACCAGCTCGTTGAGCGAGCGAACGCGCCGCATCTCCATCAATTTCACCAGGCCGACTTCGAGCTGGTAGCGCGGGTGCGCGGCCGTGCGCAGGTTGTTCTCAGTCTCTGTCAAAGAGTGGAAGAAGCGCACGAGGTCCGATTCAGAAAAGTTATCGGCCTGCCGCATCAGCTCCTTGCGGTCCGAGGCGGCCGTGTCCAAAGCTTCGGCCCCAGAGCCTGAGACTTTAGCGACGAGCAGGTCGCGCACATGTGAGAGGAGGTCGCGGCAGAAGTTGCGCAGGTCGTGCCCGCGTGTCACGAGGTCTGCGACGACCCGTAGGGCTTCGGCCGCTTTCCCGTCCGCGACTGCGTTCATCACGCGCGAGAGCATCTCCGTGCTCGCCAGACCCAGGGCCGTTTCGACGTCCTCGGCCTTAATCTCGTTCCCGGAGAAACTGATGACCTGATCGAAGGCGCTCTGCGCGTCGCGCATCGAACCCTCGCCGGCGCGCGCGATCTCGCGCAAAGCCCCTTCGGAGATTTTGACCTGCTCGGCGTCCGCAATCAGGCGGAGGCGCTCAGCGATCTTCGCGGTCGCGATGGTCCGAAACTCAAACTGCTGGCAGCGCGAAAGAATCGTCTCGGGCAGCTTGTGCCGCTCGGTCGTCGCCATGATGAAGATGACGCGGGGCGGCGGCTCTTCCAAGGTCTTCAAGAGCGCGTTGAAGGCCGCGCCCGACAGCATGTGGACTTCGTCTATGATGAAAACTTTGTAGCGGTCGCGCGCCGGGGCGATGGCGACGTTCCCGATGATGGCGTCGCGCACGTTGTCAACGCCGGTGTTCGACGCGGCGTCAATTTCGAGGACGTCAATTGAGCGCCCCTCGGCGATCTCGCGGCATGAGGCGCACGCCGACGCTTCGCCCATAGCGCAGGGCGTGGGCGTCGGGCCTTCCGCCTTATGACAGTTGAGAGCTTTGGCGAGGAGTCGCGCCGTGGTCGTCTTGCCGACGCCGCGCGCGCCCGAAAAGAGGTAAGCGTGGTGAAGCCGCTCGTGCTCGATGGCGTTTCGGAGCGTGCGCGTGATCGGCTCCTGCCCCGTCACTTCATCGAAGGCTTGCGGACGCCATTTGCGAGCGATGACCTGATAAGACATATAAAAGACGTAAATCGTAAATCGTGAACCGTAAATAGAAGGAATCTTCCATTCACGATTTACGATTTACGATTCACGAGATGTGGCCAGACTCCGGACTGACCCGCAGCACACGCCGCCGTTGCTACCGTTGCTCCGTTCCCGGCCTGGCGGGGTTCACAAGGCAGGCGTTGTGCGGAGCCCGAAGTCTGATAAATTTTCAAAAGCCCGATGCGAAGCTCCTACTTTACAGCTTTCATACGCCGCGCGCAACGGGGGGCGCGTGAGATGTTTTACGTGCCGTTGAAGCCCGCGCGCATTTGTCGCAGATTCGCGCCCGGATATTTCCCTGTCGCGCGCACCCGTGCGAGCATGGCGTTGGCTTCCGCGCGCGTCTTTCCGGCATAAACCGCCATGAAACGGTTATTCGGGTTCGTGTTCGTGTAGTAGATTGTCGTCGGCTCGGGACATCTGTCTGTAAAGACCTTATGGCGCGGGAAGAGCGCTTGAGCTTCCTGTCTTTCGTTCTCCCCAATGAAGGCGTCGCAATTATCCCTCGCATTGATGCTCATCAGGATGATCGCGTAGAAACTCTCCGTCTCGTAGATGACGGCGTTGCGCGGCATACGGAACTGTAAATCATGCGGCTGGAACTCATTCGCCTCCCCGCAATTCATCGCCGGGTCGCCGCAAACTTGCGCCCGCCGAGGGCGTCGCCGCTGCGCCTCCGCGCCACCCGTAAAACTCAATGCACAAACGGCCATTGTTCCGAGCAGGATAAAACTGAGGAATCTGCTTTTCATCGGTCGCCTCACGATTACGGCCTGTGGATTAATGATTGCGGATGTCAGGACCGAGCTGCGGCCGTTCGTGTCAGAAGCCCGCAATCCTAAATCAGCATCCGCAAGTGGCTGGCGGAGAGGGTGGGATTCGAACCCACGGTACGGTTCCCCGTACACAGCATTTCCAGTGCTGCCAGTTCAGCCACTCCTGCACCTCTCCTGAAGAAGGAAAAAGTAAAAAGGTAAAAGGCAAAAGTAAAGACAAAAAACTTTATCTGAATTTCAGGCGATAGCCTGTCCTCCCTTTTTCCTTTTACCTTTTTACTTTTTCCTTTCTACTTTTACCTTGAATACTTTCAGCCGTCAAAGCATAGCCCATCCCGGTAATTTCTGTCACCTGGCCCGCGCAGGTTGGAACGCTCAAATCATTTTGTCGGTTGATACGGGCGAAAGCGTGCTGTACTTGACGGCTCTAGTTTAAGATAATCACGCCCTGCCTGGCGTCGCAGAGTGTATTCAGGATATAGCGCTCCCAACCAATGATGATGGATGAGAAGAAACAATCGGAGGCAGCGGTGAAGCCCGCCGTGTCGGAACCGGAAGATTACAAATACTGGGCCTTTATCAGCTACAGTCATAAGGATGAAGAGTGGGCCAAGTGGTTACACAAATCACTTGAGACCTACAAGATTCCTAAAAAAATGGTGGGCCGCGAGACGGAACGCGGCACCATCCCGAAGCGCGTTTTCCCGATCTTTCGTGACCGCGACGAGCTGCCCGGCGCGGCAGACCTCGGCGGGAAGCTGAGAAACGCCTTGCGGCAATCCCGTAACCTGATCGTCATCTGCTCGCCGAAGTCCGCCAGCTCGCAATGGGTCAACGAAGAGGTCAGAACCTACAAGGCGCTCGACCGTGAGGACCGGGTTTTCTGTCTCATCGTTGACGGCGAGCCTCACGCCAGCGATCAACCGGGGAATGGTCAGGAGGAATGTTTCCCCCCTGCCGTGCGTTTCCGAGTTAACGAGCAGGGGGAACTATCCGAGGAGAGGACGGAGCCGATTGCCGCCGACGGCCGCAAAGGGAAGGACGGGCGCGATAACGCCAAGATCAAGCTTCTGTCCGGCATTTTAGGCGTCGGCTACGACGAGCTCAGGCAGAGGGAGAAGCAGCGACAGCGCGTAAGAAGGCTACGCCTCGCCGGCGGCCTGGCCTCCATCCTGCTGCTCGTGACGGTCGTTTATTTTGGTCTCGCAGACGCCGGACTGAGGATTCCCGGCGGCGAGATGATCAGGACATTTTTGGACCGAAACGACATCTCCCTATTCCGCCACGTGCATAGCGACGCGGAGATTCGTGTGGCCGCGGCAGCGATGCGCCAGAAACTCTACCAGGCATTGCGCAACGGGCAGGCGGAAGGCGGCTGGATTGCATCGAGTCTCCGCCCAGACACCAAGCGCGAGCTGGAGCACTGGAGCAACGCCCAGGCTCTGACCGCTCTCTTCAGCGTTCCAGATAAACAGCTCGGGGGGCAGGACCTGGAGCTACGTCGCTTCCTTCCAGGACTCGATGCTCCCTTCGCAGATGGCGCACGAATCGAGAAAGACGGAATCAAATACGGCTGGGTCTCGCACCCTGGCGAGACGCACACGCAGGCGGAACCGGCGCTCTGGACGGTCCTGGCCCTGACCAAAGCGCTGGGCAGGCCCGGTCTCCTCGAAGGCGATGCGAGGCGACGGGTGGAAGAGCATCTGGCCTACACGCAGGAGGTCTTAGCCCTTTATCACCCACTGGAGAAAGGCGGGTGGAACATGTTCCCCAGGCAAAAAGAGCCGGCGCATCACAATATCTATAGCAGCGCGCTCGCCTTACTGGCGCTCCTTGAAACACGCAGCGCTGGCCTGCCCTGGGAAGGGAGCGTCGAGCGGCGTGACCAGTTATTGAGGGACACTGCACAGTGGCTGATAGACCAGTACGACGCTCAGGCGAGTCCGCCCGGCTGGCACTCGACGAGCGAAAGCACTTACGGAACCATGGACGGGATCACCCTGCAAATCTATTCGGAACTGCTGAGGGCCGAACTGGAAGCCGGCATCGTGCTCCCGCCGCAGATGCTGAGCCAGATTCCGAAGTACCTGATTGACTGCGGCGACCGCGATCTGAATTTTCCGGTCGCCAGCGGCGAGTTTGCAGAAACGGTCACAGACCCCGAGACGGGCAAAGAGTCTTCGGACCGGGAGGCGATTGGCTTTCTCTGGTATCCGTGGGCGATCAGCGCCGCCAGCTGGTGGTTGCGACACGCCGAAAAGTTTGGCGCCCCGGCGGAAGAGCGCGTGCGCGTGCGCCGCACTCTCAGCAATTTAGTCGTGAAGCACGGCGAGAGCGCTGCCCTCAAGGCCAGTTCCGAATGGACGTTTCAGGCGGCGGAAACGCTTTATGGACTGTCCGCCGTTGCGCCTCCCTGAGCTGAGATCGCGACCACTGATCAAGCAGGAAAGAGGACTGTAGGTGAATCACAAGCCGCAAGTTTTGGATGCTTCGGGAGCTGAGCTTCCGGAAGAGATTCTTGAGCTCTCCGAGCGCCTGGCCCGCGACGCCCACGAGAACTGGTCGCGCCAGCGCCTGGCCGCCGGCTGGCAATACGGCCCCCAAGCAGACGACGCTCGCCACGAGGACCCGCGCCTCGCACCTTACGAAGAGCTGCCGGAATCCGAGAAGCAATTTTTCCGCGACGCGAGCCTTGAAACGCTGAAAGCGATTTTGTCCCTGGGCTACCGCATCGAAGCCCCGGACCATTCCGCCGCCGCTGCGGATGAACCTCCCGTTCAAAAAAGAACGGTGGACTCTACTCGCGTATCGCTTGAGAACCTTGATGAGATGGACCTCACAGCGCTGTGCGCGCTCTGGCAATCTCGCAACCCGGAACAGTGGGCGCGCAGCCCGGAGGCCTACATCAGTCTCGGCAACCGCATCCTCAAATCCGGCGAGCCGCTCGTGGCTCACGACGTTCTCAAAGAGGGACTGAATCTCTGGCCCGACAACGTGCGCCTGAGGCAGATGCAGGCCCTGGCCCTGGCGCGCAGCGGTGCGATTCAAAGGGCCAACAACATCCTGACACGGCTGTACGACGAAGGCCACAGAGACGAAGAGACTCTGGGCCTCCTGGCGCGCACCTATAAGGACCTCTGGACGCGCTCGAAGAAGCCCGCGGAAGGAGAAGCGCACCTGCGGCGCGCTTTCGAAGTTTACAACGAGGCGTATCGCAGTAGCGGCGGCTACTGGACGGGCGTCAACGCCGCGACCACTGCCCTGCTGCTCGGCCATCGGGAGCGCGCATCAGCCCTGGCCCGCGAGGTGCGCTCCTCATGCCTTAGCGAGCTTGAGACGATAGAAGGCGGGGGCGGAGACCCTTACTGGCTGCTCGCGACCTTAGGCGAGGCGACCTTGATTCTCAAGGATTGGTCCGAGGCCGAACAGTGGTACACGCGTGCGATAGAGGTGGGGCGCGGCCGCTTCGGCGAATTGATCTCGACCAGGCGCAACGCGCGGCTCATCACCGATGCGCTCGGCATCGAGCGCGAGTGGGTCGAGCGGTTTTTCAAGATTCCGAGCGTGGTCGTTTTCGCAGGCCACATGATAGACAGGCCGGGCCGCTTGATTCCGCGCTTCCCGCCCGAGATGGAGGGGCTGGTCCGTGAAGCTATCCGCGCCAGGCTGATCGAGTTGAACGCCGGACTGGGTTACGCCTCGGCGGCCTGCGGCTCCGACATCATTTTCCTGGAGGAGATTCTCAGGATGGGCGGCGAGGCCCACATCGTTTTGCCGTACAACCAGAAACAATTTATAGAGGATAGCGTTGAGATAGTTCCGGGCGGCGAATGGAAAGAGCGTTTCGACAGCGTCATCCAGCGCGCGACCGACGTGCTGACCGCGTCGGAGCAGAGCATGGAAGGCGGCGTTTCGTTCGAATATACAAACCTGTTGCTGCACGGGCTCGCCAACATTCGCGCCGGGCAGCTTGAGACGAAAATGATTCCGCTCGCGGTCTGGGACGGCAAAAGCGGTGATGGCGCGGGAGGAACAGCCTCTACTGTCGAGCACTGGCGAGCGGTCGGCCAAACGGTCGAGATAATAGACCTCAACCGGATGCTCGCCGAAGAGTTTCCGCAACTGGTCGTCAGGTCCGAACAGGAAACTCCGGCCGGGCCCGCGCCAGCCGCGCAAGGGGCGGAGTTTACGGCGGAGATGATCGCGATACTGTTCGCCGATGCGGTCAACTTCAGCAGACTGACGGAAGACGAAATCCCGCGCTTCGTGCGCTACTTTCTGGGAACGATAGGGGAGCTGGCTGCTGCCTCAAAGCACTCGCCTGTGATGAAGAACACCTGGGGCGACGGCCTCTATTTCGTCTTCAAGAGCGTCGGCGACGCAGGGCAATTCGCCCTCGAATTGTGCGAGCACCTCGGGAAAATTGATTGGGCGGAAAAAGGTCTGCCGAAAGATTTGAGCCTGCGCATAGCGCTTCACGCCGGTCCCGTTTACTCGTGCATTGATCCGGTGACACAACAGCCAAACTACATCGGCACGCACGTCAGCCGCGCCGCGCGCATTGAGCCCATCACGCCCCCCGGCCAGGTTTACGCGAGCCAGGCCTTTGCAGCATTGGCGTCCGCGCAACATGAACGGAACTTCACTTGCGACTACGTGGGTCAGACGCCGCTGGCTAAAGGCTACGGCACCTTCCCGACATATCACGTCCGCTCTAATAACTTAACTATCTCTTAAATAACTGCAAATTATTATTTAAAAAATTCCTCCGCCGTGATAGCTTTCGCCGCCAACATTCGCCTTTGAAGTTAGGGGCAGCGATACCGGCTCAGTCGTAGGGGAGCCAGCGCCGCTTGAGGCCGAAAAGTCAGGGAATAATTTTGTTGCGATTTACGGACTGGAGAGGAGATGGGAATGGGATTAACATCAGCAGGCGGCGCGACGCCGAAGGAGCTAATTTTTGAGAAGGGCTCTGAGGCGAACCCTCGTGTCGAGGTCAGAAGCGTGCACGGCTTCAAGGGCGTCTACGCGAAAGTAGAGATCGCCGCCGACTCCGTGCTCATTGAGTTGAGAGGGGTGATCTCGACACAGCCCGACAGGTACTCCATACAGCTCGGCGAGAACCGGCATCTCAACACGCCGGCCGAGGAGACAACCGGCACCTATTCCGATTTTCCCTGGAAATACTTAAACCACAGCTGCGAGCCGAACGGCTACGTCAACTGCGCCGACCTGACCTTTCGCGCGCTGAGGGAGATCGGGCGTGGTGAAGAGCTGACCTTTAACTATTTGACCACGGAATACGAAATGGCTTCCCCGTTCGAATGCCATTGCGGTTCGGTCCAGTGCTTCGGGTTGATTCGCGGGCAGAAATATCTCACCGCCGAGCAGAGGGAAAGAGTATGCCCCGGCGGCGCGCCGCGCCCGAGTTCCTGAAGCAGGTCCGGTTGGAGGCGAAAGGGCTCATGACAGGCGAGACTACAGAACACGCGCTCAACACCGGGCGGATGATGAGTCCGGCGAGGCTGCTGAGGATTTTACTGTCTCACGTTAAGCCCTACTCGCTGCGCGCCGTCGTCCTGGTCCTGACGCTGGTGGTCGAAGGGGCTTTCAACATCCTGCTGGCGCTCAGCCTCAAATTCATCATTGATTTCGCCATCATCCCGCAGAACGCTAGCGTCCTGACCCTGATCCTGGGCGGGCTCGGCGCTGGCTTCCTGCTGACGGCGGCGTCGCAAGTGGTCCGTGATTACCTTTACGCCTGGCTCGGCTCGCGCATCCTCAACGACATACGCGTGCGCATGTTCCGTCATCTCCAGCGGCTGTCAATGGGATTTTACGCGAAGGCGCGGATGGGCGATCTGGCGGCGCGCTTCTCGTCGGACCTGAGCGCGGTCGAAAACGCCGTCGTGCTCGGCATTCCGGGCGCGATGCTCTGCGTCATCAACATCCTGTTCAGCACCTGCATCCTGTTCGCCCTGGATTGGAGGCTGGCGCTGGGCGCGATTGCCGGGCTGCCGCTGTGCGTCGTCGGTCCGAAACTGCTGGCGCCGCGCGCCCTCAAGGCGGGCTACCGGATGCGCGTCGAGCAGGCGGCCCTGACCAACGTCATCCACGAGAACCTCGGAGCGTAACAGATAGTCAAAGCCTTCAGCCTCAGGCGGTCCGTCCTCGCCAACTTCGAGGCGCAGGCCGAGAAGGTGACCGGACTGGCGACCCGCTTCAACTTCCTCAGCTATGTCAGCGAGCGCAGCCCCAATATCGGGATGCTGCTCTTTAACGTCCTGCTCATCGGCGGCGGCTCTTATCTGGCCTATCAGGGCTCGCTCTCCGTCGGGTCGCTCGTCTCCTTTAACGCGCTCTTCATCACGGTCAGCACGGCGGTCATGGGGCTGACGGCCGTGACGCCTTCGCTCCTGCAAGCCACAGGCGGGATGCAGCGCGTTCAGGAACTACTCGACGAGCAGCCTGCGATTCTCGAAAAGCCGGACGCGCGGCCACTGTCCCCGCTGCTCTCAAGCATCCGCTTCGAGAACGTGACGTTCGGCTACACGCCGGAGCATAACAATCTTTCGGACGTCAGCATGGAGCTGCCCGCGGGGACGCGCATCGCCTTCGTCGGCCACAGCGGCTGCGGCAAGAGCACCAACCTTAATCTGATCATGCGCTTTTACGATCCGCAGGCGGGCAGAGTCCTCTTCGACGGGGTGGACCTGCGCGACGCCCGGATAGATTCGCTCTACGACCAGGTGGGCATAGTGTTTCAGGAGAGCTTTCTCTTCAACACGAGCATTCGTGAGAACATCCGCCTCGGCAAACTGGAGGCCACTGACGCCGAAGTAGTGGAGGCGGCGAAGGCTGCTGAAATCCACGACATCATCATGCAGATGCCCGAAGGCTACGAGACTGTCGTCGGCGAGCGCGGCGGGCTTCTTTCCGGCGGGCAGCGCCAGCGGATCGCGATTGCGCGGGCGCTCGTACGCAACCCTTCACTCATCATTCTGGACGAAGCGACTTCGGCGCTGGACCCGGCAACAGAGGCCGCGATTAACGAGACCATCGAGCGCGTCTCTGTGGGCCGCACCGTGATCTCCGTGACGCACAGACTGAAATCGGTCGTCAAGTACGATCACATCTTCGTCTTTCAGGAGGGACGCCTGATAGAGCAGGGCTCGCACAAGGGGCTCTTGTACCGCGGCGGGACTTACGCAGGGATGTGGCGCCGCCAGACCGGGACAGCCCTTTCGCCGACGGGCGACATGCGCGTGACGGACGTCAACATTCTGCGCGACGTGCCTTTATTCAAAGACCTGGACGAATCCTACTTAATGGAAATCTCAGACATGTTCATCACCGAACGCGTCCCGCCGGGCCGCACGGTCATTAAAGAGGGCGAGGAGGGCCGCCGCTTCTATATAGTGGTCCGCGGTAAGGTGGCCGTCAGCACGGCCGGCGGTGACGGCCAGGTGCGCCGCGTCGCGACTCTTGACGATGGCGACTATTTCGGCGAGATAGCCCTCCTGACGGACTCGCCGACGACCGCCACGGTCGAGACTTTGACGCCGAGTATCTTCCTCATCCTACAGCGCGAGCAGCTCGAAGCCCTCATGAACAAACACGCGGAGCTCGGCGCTCAAGTGCGGCAGTCGCTCAGGCGTCGCGTGGCGGAGATCCACGCCGTGACAACTTAGACACGGAAGAGGGTTCGGACTTTAACTCTCTCAGAAGAGAGATTACCGCTCAACGGAATCAAAACGGTAAGGAGAACGAACATGAGAACGCATCTCAAGAAAATAGCCGCAGGGGTTAAATCATGACTTGCGACGGGTCCGGCAACACGACCAACTGCTACTGCGCGGCGAATTGAGACCAGCCCGAGTTAGTCGTGGGGTAATTTTGCGATGCGCTCAATGGGATGGTTTTCAGCCCCGCGAGGGGCGACAGAATGTAGCCAGGGGCGTGAGCCCCTGGAACAAGCACATAAATATGATTCGAGCCCCGGAGGGGCGGCAGAATAAAGCCCAGGGCGTCAGCCATTAGTATCTACACAAGTCAGAAACCTCCATTTTTCTTAGGATTTCTGACTACTTGGGAAAGTGACCAGAGCGCAGCAAAGATCAGACCTGAATTTGTTCGATCCG
>Ga0268243_1000027_pt1 | contig 76286 bp, 76 predicted proteins | sample BulsoiMagMametaG_FD_200254 | JGI IMG/M metagenome (GOLD analysis project Ga0268243, IMG submission 200254) | Bulk soil microbial communities from Mexico - Magueyal (Ma) metaG (v2) (version 2) | ecosystem: Environmental > Terrestrial > Soil > Agricultural land | place: Mexico: Magueyal...
GATTCGTCACACCCGCTCGGCATGTCCTTTCCTCGCTCCAATTTTAATCAATCAGAGACTAAGAATGAACCTCGACAACCTATAACTCATTCAACCCGAGCCCGCGGTAGCTTCCCTTTCATCATTCTTCCTTTCGTTGTAGATTGAAGGCTGATTGCGCGGGCCGGGTTAATTCGGGCCGTTAGGCTTCTTCCTTAAATCAAAGGAGTAGATACGTGAAAGCTTATCCTAAAAAGATAAAGAAGTTGATTCGTCATTATGCCAGTGTGGCATACGAAGAAGAATTGAAACGCGAGTTGAGGAAGTTACATATTCATTTTGAAGAATGGAGAGATGAAGATATTAGCAGCAGCCAATTAAGTGATTTAATATATGCGTTCACGAAAGGGCCATCCAGAGAGTTATTTAATAAGTACAACAGCAGTTGGTTAGACTTGGCCGTAGCTCAAGCCATAGCGAACGGTATCCTTGACGAGGATGAATTGCCTAAAGAATTAGTTGAGAGCCTCAGCCATGCGGTGCATTTTGTCGAGCAAAGAGATGAGTAAAGGCGAGGGCGAAGCCTAACAACTCATTCAACCGGAGCGCGGGATAGCATTTCTTTCATCGTTGTCTGCTGCGATAATGTTGTGTGCTGCTCGCCCGCGCCTGGTTAATTCGAGCATTATGCCGCTCTCACATCTGCGGTAATATGGTTTAAGGAGAAACTCTAATGGCGATTTGGGAATACAAGGATGATACTCCAGAGCCAACGAAGGACGCGGTTAGGAGCGAACAGTGTATTTTTTGCGAATCGCCGATGCATAAGATTCTAGAAAATGAAGAAAGGCCATTTTTCCAAGGAGGTAAATGTTGGGAGACAACTTTTGTGAAAACCTGTCCCGTTTGTGGTTGGTGGAATCTTTGCGTTGATGAGGTGGCCGCTTGGAATTTGAAGAGATATGAGAACATATATGGAGCACATGCGCATCTAAAAAACTTTGATTTGAGTGATTCATCTCAGCCAGTGGAAGAAGTCAGGAGTTACTTATTAGCAAAGTACAATGAGCGTTTCACAATGCATCCTCGTCTATTCGAAGAGACCGTGGCAAGCGTATTCAGAGATTTAGGATTTTCCGCAAGAGTCACTGCTTACCAAAATGATGGCGGAATAGATGTGGTTTTGGATGGCCCCGACGACAAGTTAATTGGAATTCAGGTGAAGAGATATAAGAATAGAATTGAGGTCGAACACGTTAGGGCATTAACTGGGGCACTTTTCATAGGTGGATTTACGAAAGGTATATTTGTTACTACCCCATCCTTCCAGTCAGGAGCGTCTAAAGCGGCGAAAATATCTACCACTAGAGGATTACCCATCGAACTGATAGATGCACATAAATTCTTTGACGCGCTGAAGATTACAAAGCGGGCGGGCTATACCTCTTATGAAGATTGGAAGGAAGCAGTAGGTGATATTGAAAGGCGTCTTATTGAGCATTGGATGAGTTAAGTGATTTGTCCTCGGTGCGGGCGGCATAACAACTCATTCAACCCGACGCCTCGATAGCATTGCTTTCAAGATGCTTCCTTGCGAATTGGCTTGAATGGCATTCGCTCGGCGCGGGTTAATTCGAGCGTTGGGCCGCGTAGGAAGCCGACCGATTAGCGTAGGAGTAATTCCAATGACCTCAAAAAGTCGAATCAAATCACTCGATGAAATTATTCGCCTCGTTCGCAAGTACGCTGGAGTAATTGCGGGAGCTGGGTTTCCTTACTACATAGCATTCTTTGGAGTCAAATGGGCATTGCCTACACGACCAGTGATCGCCCTCATAGTATCGATAATCACCTTGCTCATTGCTATTTGGCTTGCAGTGGCCCTCAGTCGATTCATAAAGCATTCCATACCCACAACGATTGCAATTGTCGGATTATTTGTCGCCTCAACGTATGCGTCAATCGGAGCGTTTGCCGGATTATCTGCGACAATTCATACTTGGCGTCCTACGTCATATAACGTAACCGCTTCGCAACCTTTGCTCCCTGCGGTGGGCAGAACAAACGACACGATCCCCGTAGAAGACCCCTTTGGGATTTTCTCGCAGTACTACACGGTGGTCGTGCTTGATTTAGTGCCTGGTATCGAGGTTTCGAAAACTCTGGCGCTTCCTACTACGGTCGAGATAAAGTCCCGACTAGGCGGGCTTCCAGTATTGGGATTCAAGATTTACATGATTTTCGCCGTCATTGGGGCTTTCAAAAAGTGGAAGGAAATCAGAAAGGAAAAGACGAAGGGCAAAGCAGCGTCCTGATCATCGCGGCCCAACAACTCATTCAACCCGACCGCCCTTAGCTTGCCTTTCATCATCGTTTGTCGGCTTCGGTTAGGTTGTATGGCATCGTCGGGCGGCGGGTTAATGCGGGCGTTAGGTGGCAGAGGAAACAATCAAATGACTAGTCCAACCGAGGAGATGCCAAAACGAGGCGCGCGAATGTTCATCCGCTTTGCCAATGATGTTACAGAGCAAGAGTTGGTGCAGCATAGTCAAGCGGATTACCAGCAACAGGCGCGAAACGTTAATCACAGAGGCTCGACTTGGAGTGCGGCAGAAATTAGTGCCAACATCTATTTTGAGATCGTATGTTTCGGGGCATTCTCATTGTCTATTGCCAGCATTATTCACACCGCACAGAAACGATTATTGCGTGGCAGCACCTTTGACAGGTTGGCGTGGGCAGCAGTTGACACCGGAATTTCTGATGCCCTGTACAAGGATGTATCGGAATTAGACCAAAAGTATCCGGGCCAGTCCCACACTGGCAGTGTCCCGGCACAAGCCGCAAAGTTAGCAGTCATCGGCTATAAACAGAACTTCACTGATTATAACGCGCAGGCCGATATGCTTGTACTTTCCCAACGTGGGCGGCCACTGGAACGTTGTTGCGTGCTGTTTTCACAGCGGCTTTCAGACTCAATCGACCCACTGCTTTGTAGGGAATTTCCAGCTTTTCAAAGGCAATGGATTCAGTTCGCTCGACAGATCGTGGATTGGACGGGCGAAATCGTACAGGAAGAGTTCCAAGGAACTGTTTAGCAGGATGCACAAGGAGGCCACCTAACAACCCATTGAACCGGACTCGCAATAGCGCGGCTCTTAAACTCTGTGTTGATTGCTCGCCGGTTAGTTTCGGGCGTTAGCCTCCTTCCTGTTCTGAATCCACATAATTCTGATATGATTCCGCTTGAGGTGATGACTTATGGCTGAAGCGGCTTTAATTAATCGCTCTGACGACATCCTTGGTGGCACACCCGTTTTCGCAGGTACTCGCGTGCCTGTCCAAACCTTATTCGATTATTTAGAAGAGGGCGACAGCCTTGATGAGTTCCTCGATGATTTTCCTGCCGTAACTAGAGAGCATGCCATCAAAGTTCTTGAAAAAATGAAGGAAACATTCTTGGCACAAGAATATGAAAGTGCTGCTTGATGAGTGTGTGCCGCGCAAATTAAGACGAGAGCTGGCGGAGCATGAAGTTCTCACGGTCACGGAGCGGGGCTGGTCTGGCATCAAGAATGGAGAACTCTTGGCATTGGCCGAAGCAGAGTTTGATGCCTTCCTCACAGTTGACCAAAATCTGAAATATCAGCAAAACCTCAAAGCATTTAACATCGGCGTCATTCTCTTGGTGGCGAGGAACAACCGCCTGAAGACGTTGCTGCCCTTAATGCCTAAAGCTAGGGAGGCATTAGAAAATATTAAGGCCGGCGATTTTGTTCGTGTGGGCGGAGGCTAACAACTCATTCAACCGGAGCGCGAGTTAGCTTGTCTTTCATCGAGAACTTGCGTAGATTCGGCGGCTCGTGCGCGCCGGTTAATTCGGGCTTTAGGCGCTCAAAGTAAAGAGGGGGAGCGGAGTAATATCATGCACAACATGCTACATGCATTGTATAGGAAGGTTCTACCTTCAAGCCTCAGAATAAGAATCAAAAAGCATTTGGCTATACATCAATCTACATTACCGGAAAGCAGGCACGATTATAAATTAACATGGAATCATTTGTCTCAGACGTTTCGGCAAGCAACTACACACGTTATTGGAGACGTGGGAGAAAACGAGATACGAGCTACTGCAGAAGAAACGCGAAAAGCTTTGGAGGCGAGCGTCGGGATTAACCCCGACGATGTCATCCTCGAAATCGGATGTGGCATCGGCCGCGTCGGGCAGGTGCTGGCACCTATGTGTAAGCAATGGATCGGTTGTGACGTGTCCGCCAACATGCTCGGGCACGCCCGGAGTCGGTTAGAGCCTTTTAGTAATGTAAATTTAGTTGAGACGTCCGGTTTCGATTTATCCCCGATCCCTGACACCTCTGTCGATCTCGTTTATTGCACCGTAGTGTTTATGCACCTGGATGAGTGGGATCGTTACAACTATGTTCTGGAGGCGTACCGTGTACTGCGACCGGGCGGGCGGGTCTTCGTGGATAATTTCAATTTGTGCTCAAATGAGGGTTGGGAGATATTTGAGAACCATCGGCGGCAATTTCCGCATTATCGTCCACCATACATTAGCAAATCATCAACTCCACAGGAAATTGAAGTGTATCTAAGGAGGGCGGGGTTCCAACAAATAATAATCCAGGAGCAAGGGGCATGGGTAAACGGTCGGGGAACAAAATGAGCGGAAATCGGACGAGTAAAAGTAGGAAGGTATGCCTCGATATTGTTGCCCGGTAAGATAAGGGACAAATTGGCTCGTAGTCCATAGCGGAGTAGATGATTGGATTCGGGGCCGCGCTTAACAACGACATGCACCCGACCGCGAATAGCGTTGCTTTCATCCGCAAGGCTTGTCGCTAATTGCGTTGTGTGCGCGGCAGGTGATGCCGGACGTTAGGCATCTGAAAAGGAGTGTTTGGAGAGCATCAAAACATGATGAGAGGATGGAACTATGAGCCAGTCTTTAGTAGCAACAGTCTTGCTAGACCCAACAGCAGGTGAGGTGTTCAAATGAGGGCTATCAGGGCACTGCTCCTTCTTATCATTCCTGCCACTGCGGTAGCTCATCCAGGCGGGGGGCTTATCGCCCTGGATGCGAATACTGTGATCTTCGGGGACTCGATGTACAACGCCGTCTGGCGACTTGAGAAGGGCAAGAAGCCGCAATCGCTAATGAAGAACTTTCACGCGCATTGGACGACCCGCGGCTTGGACGGGCAGATCTACTCAGAATCCTTCCAGGAGATAGGCGGCGCCGCTTTTCGCGTCGATCTCGACGGCGGCAAGCATGTCAAGGTTGCCGAAGAGTCGGATGTAGCCGCCTTAGTCTTTGCCGTCGGCAAACGCGGTGAACTCATCTTCCAGAAGGGAGCGCAGATTATGGAACGGACCCCGGGCGGAACCGTGACGCGGTTCCGAGGCTCGGGTGATGTCGCGAAGGGCGAACCACCTTTGCAGCAGGTCATCGCCTACACTTGGGCGGCCGACGAAACTCTTTACCTCTCTGACAGCGACCACCTCCGACGCGTGGGGAGCGACGGCGTTGTGCGGCTGGTAGCCCGAATTGATGGCAAGGTGATCGAGCCGAAGATTTGGAACTCGACAGGTGCGCCGCGGATTTGGAGCATTGCAATCGACGAGCGAAAACGCATCTATACTGCACTTCCTGATATCGGTCAGGTTGTTCGCATCGACGCGGACGGCTCGCAGCACGTCGTTGACCGGAGCGTTGGCGGTTGGCGTGTCACGGCGGTGGCGACGTTCGGCGATTCTGTCTTTCTGCTCGAAAGCAGCGACTCGTCCAACGCTGGTCAGCGCGTGCGGGTCATCCGCGGTTCCGGGAGAGTGGAACTGCTGGGCCAGATCGAGCCTTAAGGTTTTCGCGGCCTCTGCGGGGCGCGGGTGATGCCGGGCATTAGGCACTTCGAATTGTGATAGCGTGAGCGGCCAAGCAAGTTAATTCTCTCCGTTGAGGAAAGGGCGAGGCACTATGAAACGATTGATTATGCCTTCAGACCGTGCCGTCTCTCGGAAAACTTTCGTTTCGCGTGCGCTCTCCCTGTCTGCGGCTGCCGCAGTCATTGGCCCGCTCGTCTACGTGGCGGTCACGCTGTTACACCCTGGAGGCGTCGGGAACGACCATCCCGCGATCTTCCGACATTACGCCATGTCTCAGACCTGGGTCGTGATTCACCTCGTCCAGCTTGCGGCCCTGGTGGTGGGCCTGGTCGGCATTGCCGGGCTCGCTGCCTTCATGCTCCGGCTCCAGGATAACTGCCGCGTGCTCGCGCTGCTCGCGGTGGGTTTGGCGGCAGCCAGCATCCCCATCGCGGTCGCCCTCCAGGTCATTGATGGTATCGCGCTGAAGCGAGCGGTGGATGTTTGGATCGCCGAGGGTGGCACGGTGGGGTCGCCCAGCTTCGCCGCGGCGAGGGCCATCCGATGGCTTGAGGAGGGGTTCAATGCCGGCTTCGGCCTCACCCTGGGCTTGGCGGTCATCTTGGTCGGCGCCGCGATGGCGCGCGGAGCGGTCTATCCGCGCTTGCTAGGTTGGATCGGCGGCGCAATAGGGATTGCCGTCTTGATTGGCGCCATCATCGTTGCCGAGACAGGCTTCTCGCCTACCGCACAGACCTGGGTCTTGGCTCGCAACCCGGCTCTGTGGATTTGGACCGCGGTCGCCGGCGTCCTGATGTGGCGTCGCCTGCGGAGCCTCGACGCCACGCTTCCGACCTCGTCGCCTGGTTCCGATCAGGAACCAGGGCCGGCACGTTGATGGCCCGCGCAAGCGGTTTCGGCGTCAAAGGCTGCCGTCAGATTCGGCCACAACGCCGATCCTGGGCCGAACTCTGGCCGATCTGATAATTGGGGCGTTAGCTATGGGAGTAATTTATGGAGTATTAGCAGATGTCATGGCGCGGACGAGAAATAATTAACGGGCGCATCTCTAGTAACTGTTTGAGTCGTAGGCCGCGCCTAACAACTCATTCAACCGGAGCGCGGATTGGATGCTTTTCATGCTTGTCTTCTGCGATAGAATTGAATGCTCTATGCCGCGCCCGGTTAATTCGGGCGTTAGGCGGCCTGCGTTCTCGCGTTGCGGACGCGAGTGGTTGGGCGTCGGAGGGTGCGTCGCTGGATAGATAGAGGCACGACAAGCCCTGGAGGTGGATTTTTCCGGTTGTTTCCGCAAGAATGATGGCCACGAATAGATGACGAGATAAGCATGAGCAATCCCGCAGCACCATCGCTGCCCTCCGACACCAGCTCACGACGCTTCTACCATGGCACCCGGGCGGACCTGCAGCCCGGGGACCTGATTCAACCCGGCTATTCCTCCAACTACACCGAGCGGAGGTCGCCCTGGGTCTACTTCAGCGAGACCGTGTTCGCGGCTACCTGGGGAGCGGAGCTGGCAAAGGGCGAAGGGCCAGGCCGAATCTACCTGGTGGAACCGACCGGCTCGTTTATGGATGACCCCAATCTGACGGACAAGAAGTATCCAGGTAATCCCACGAAGTCCTATCGCTCCCGTGAGCCGCTGCGGGTCTTGGGCGAATACCTGGATTGGCAGGGACACTCCCCGGAGGAAATCCAGGCAATGAAGGACGCTATCGCGGGTCTGGAGCCCATCGACGACTGAGCTGCTTTCCGCGTGGGTAGAGAAGTCAGGGCATGGACATCCGTACGAGCGGGTCCAGCATTCTCAAATCAATAGGTGAGACCCAAAGGTCGGGCCGCCTAACAAGCTGATCAACCGGACGCGCAATTAGCCTGGCTTTCATCAATCAGCATCTCAGCGCGCCGGTTATCTCCAGCGTTAGACGCATGAGACAATTATGTCAAAACACCACATTATAATATCTGGTACTGGTCGGGCTGGCACAACATTCTTGATCCAGTTGTTTACGGCCCTCGGCTCTCATACCGGATTCACTGACCTCACATCAGCAGTCTCCTCAAACAGCAATGCGGGCATGGAATGGGACCTGCGCAGCGCAGATGCTCCGTACATAATAAAAAGCCCATGGCTGTGTGATCATCTGGATGATGTACTTGAGAGCACGGATATTGTCATTGACCATGCTATTATCCCTATAAGACACCTTTACTCGGCCGCTGAAAGTCGCAGGGATGTAACACGAAGAACGGATAGTACTGTTTACTCGGGAGTGATACCTGGAGGTCTTTGGCACACAAACAACCCCCAACAGCAAGAAGCCATCTTGGCTAATCAGCTATACAAGATAATCTACACAATTGCGAAGCGAGACATCCCTATGACGCTATTGTATTTCCCCAAATTTATCTATGACCCGGAGTACCTTTACAGAAAGATTGAGGCGACCTTGCAGGGAATAAGGTATGAAAGATTTTTGGAGACATTCGAGCAGGTGGCACGGCCAGATTTAGTTCATAGATTCAGCCCGGAGGACGCAGCAGAGATATCACCCCCAAAGGAGGCAGATCAATCAGAAGACAGATAATAGTTTGCGAACTACTTGTCCCTGCGTCTAACAACTCATTCAACGCGAGCGGCGTTAATTGAATGGCTGCGCTCGGCGCGGGTTAATTCGGGCGTTAGGCGCTCGCACGAGTTCGCCGTTTTAAATGAGCGGACAGTATACTCGATGACGAGTCGTTTCCGTTTAACAGGAACTGAGGTTATATGCGAAGTAAATCCGGCCTTCTTGTTTGCCTCGCCGTGCTCTCGTGCATGACGCCGCTTAGCGCTATGAGCCAACAAAAGAAAGATGTAGAGACTTCCGCAGGTGAAGATAGCTGCTTAAAGCAAACAACCGTCAAAGTCGCGAACCGCGATCTCATCATCACACTGCATGACGCGGAACAGATCAAGCTGACCGTGGAGAAATATCTAGTCAAGGCAAGGCCGAAACTGAAGCCATCAGTGCCTGGGCCGGGTGAGGTGTTTATTGATTGCTGGGGCACGGTACGCATGGGCGCGTGGATATTAGAGTCATCATTTTCTGATGAGCCGGAATTACGTTTAACTTTCCGCCTACATAACAGTGAATATCTAATTGTTCGACGAGAAATTCGTGTGCGGCAGGCCGAGGGGCAATGGAAAGTGGTCGGAGACGGGCGCGTAACGTATCATCGAGAGCCCAAATGATAGGCGCAGAGGCGATGTCGAGGTTTAGCTATGCGTAATAAATCACCTTTTGATCTGATGGTAGTGATTTTGGGCTTCGTTATCAGCACCATTTTTATAAGTCTGCTGGCAATGGGCCAGGCGGCCGTTCAGGAGAAACCGAAGCTCAAGGATTTCGGCTCCAGCCTCGACCGGCTCAAGTGGGACCCGAGCAAGAAGGTTGCCGTCGAAACCAGACCTAAGAAGGAGAAAAAAAAGCCGGAAGAAGAGGATGTCGTGCGTGTGGAGACCTCGCTCGTCGTCTGCGACGTCTTAGTCCTTGATAAGCAAGGGCGCTCGGTGAAGGGCTTGACCTCGAACGATTTCGTCGTGAGCGAGGACGACGAGCCGCAGCAGGTAGGCACTTTCGCGCTCGGAGACAATGCGACCGTCCCACGCTCTATAGTCCTCATCATTGATTACAGCAGCAGCCAGTTTCCCTTCATCAAGACCAGCGTCGAATCGGCAAAAATTCTGGTTGATAAACTGAACCCGGGCGACAGGATGGCGATAGTCACCGACGATGTTAAGGTACTTACGGACTTCACACGGGATAAAGAGAAACTCAAAAGTAAGTTGGAATCTTTAGCCAAGAGGGCCGCGTCCGAAGAAGGTCATTTATATCTTCCGGCCCGCCGGCGGTTCGGCCGCAGCGCCCAATTCAGCGCGCTGATGGCTACCCTGAAGGAGGCATTTGACGGCGAAGACCTGCGCCCCATCATCATATTCCAGACAGACGGCGATGAGTTGGGTCTGCTGAGAGACCCCGTCTTTAACATGCTCCCCCCTCTTCATTTATTGCCTCCGGACATGCGGAAAGAGCAGCAGCAGATGGCCGCGCTTATGCAAAAGTATCGGATGGATAATATGAGGGAGTTCAGTCTGAGGGATGTTTACAGGGCGGCAGAGATGGCGCGGGCGACGATCTACCCGATCATCCCCGGTTTCCGGCTCGTCGGGCTGACGCCGGAACAGCAGTTAGAGCAATTCAAAGCCAATAGGGAAAAACACCTGGCGACTTGGTTCAAGCCGGGGGAGAGGGAAAAAGCGAGGGAGCGCGCGGAGAGGATGCCGGTCGAAGCTGAGAGGTACCTGATGGAGCAGTCACTTAAAGTGCAGATGGCTCTGCTGGAGGTGGCAAGGATAACCGGCGGGTGGACGGATTTTTTGGAAGACCCGTCACAAGCAGCGGATGTATATTCGCGCATTCTCTCTGACATCAATCACCGCTACGTCATTGGATATTACCCTTCCCATAAGGAGCGAGACGGCAAGCGGAGGGAGGTGAAGATCGAGGTGCGCGGCCACCCGGAGTACACGGTCTGGGGGCGCAAATCATATTACGTGCCTAGCCGTGATGAATAGGGGCGACGACGAGGATGCGCCTAACAATTCGATCAACCTGACGCGCAATCAGCTCGCCTTTTATCTTTAATATCCCGCGCGCGCCGGTTAATTCGGGCGGTGGGCGGCTACTTTGATTTTGCGAGACATGAATACATTGATACTATGCTCGGCGAGCTTGAGAATTTATGTTCCGTCTCGTTGAAAGAAATGAAAATGAAGGATGAGCGAGTCTATCGTAATTATCATGGAGAGTTTATCAACAGCCGGGTCGTAAAAGGTTTGCTTTTGGCCGAAGCCGTATATGCCTCTAAGCTGGAATTGCCAAAGCACTCGCATCGCCACGCCGGTTTCTGTCTTATTCTTCAGGGCGGGTACACGGAATCTTACGGTAAGGCGTCGCTTGAGTGTGAACCCTCGTCCGTGAAATTTCAGCCTGCCGGAGAAGAGCACTCGGACGTTTACGGAAACGAGATGGTGCGGTCCTTTATTATTGAGCTTCAATCCGAGTGGCTCACGCGGATGGGGGCAATGTCACTGGTGGAGAATAGCCCGCTGGTGTATAAGAACAGTTCTTTAGCGTGGTTAATGACGAGGCTCCGCGCGGAGTTTCAATCCACGGAGGATGAATCGCCGCTCTTGATCGAAGGACTCGTCCTTGAGCTTATTGCCGAAACATCCCGAGGCCGGAGGAGACTGTCCGGAGGCAATCCTCCGCTCTGGCTTCAACGGGCCGAGGAATTTATCCACGAGCAATTCTCACATCCGCTAACCCTTTCGCTCATCGCAAAATCCGTAGGAGTCCACCCCGTCTATCTCGCGAGCTCATTCCGCCGCTATTACCACCAGAGCATAGGAGAATATCTGCGGCATCTGCGCGTTGAGTTTGCCTGTCATAAAATCCACACCTCTAATGATGCGCTCGCGGAGATCGCTCTGGCGGCGGGTTTCGCGAACCAGTCTCACTTCACCCAAACCTTCAAACGAATGACTGGAATGAGTCCTGCCAAATACAGGGCCGCACGGCGTCCATCTTAATCCAAGACAATACCTTTCGATTGTGAAAGAACCGAACCGCCCTTCTGTCGTAATTTTAAGGGAAAGGCTCAAGGCTTGACTCGGTAAACCACGCGGCAATGTATGAAGGGTTGAAGGATTATTATGAAAAGATTATTCCTTATTTTCACGTTTGTCCTGAGCTTGTTAGCTTCGGTAATCTGCCACGCTCAAGAGCGCGCCGCTAAGCCCTCTCCTGCTACAGAAAGAGTGGATGCGCTGTTCGCTCAGTGGGACAAGCCGGACTCGCCGGGCTGTGCGCTGGCAGTTATAAATGGCGGTCAAGTCATCTTTAAACGCGGATTCGGCAGGGCCAACCTGGACTATGACATTCCCATCTCCTCACAATCCGTTTTCAATATCGCTTCTACGTCGAAACAGTTTACGGCAGCGAGTGTCGCTCTCCTGGCGACACAAGGGAAAATCTCGCTGGATGACGACATCCGCAAACACCTGCCTGAAATACCGCCATACCCAATCCCCGTGACCATTCGTCAGCTCATTTATCATACCAGCGGTATTCGTGAATACTCTCATCTGATGCAGTTAGCCGGCATCAGGTTCCAGGACGCACCGGATGAAGAAGTATTCAAGATAATAGCCCGGCAGAAGGAGCTTAATTTCAGACCGGGCGACGAATACCTGTACAGCAATTCCGGCTACTTCTTATTAGCGCAAATAGTAAAGAGAGTAAGCGGCAAGTCGTTGCGCGAGTTTGCCGAAGAGAATATTTTTAAGCCCCTGGGGATGGTCAACACCCGTTTCCATGATGACAATACGGAAGTTATAAAAAACCGGGCGACGGGTTATTCCTCTCGAAAGGGTGGGGGTTTTTCAGTTGAAAGAACTATCTCCGACCATATAGGTGATGGCGGTCTTTTAACTACTATTGATGACTTGATTCTTTGGGACAGAAATTTCTACGGGAACAAGTTGAACGGAGGACAAGAGCTTATCAATCTGCTGCTCACTCCGGGCACACTTAATAGCGGTGGAAAATTAAATTATGTCTTCGGTCTCGACATCGAGCAATACAAAGGCTTGAAGATGTTTGGTCATGGCGGAGCCTATAACGGCTTCAACTCCGACATGATCCGATTTCCAGATGAGCGATTCTCTGTCATTTGTCTATGCAATTTATCCAACATTGAATCGGGAAGGCTGACGAGGCAAGTGGCTGATATTTATCTCGCCAATGAGTTAAAAAAAGCTGAAGTTAATAATATAGCTTCTTCCCCAGAGGCAAAAATCATCAGTCTGCCGGAAAAGAGTTTGGCCGCCGTAGCTGGCTCTTACTTTAACTTCGTCAGTAATAACTTTAGACGCTTGTATGTCAGGGACGGCAAGCTTATTTACTCCAGAGGCTCCAGCGAGAGCGAGTTAGTGCCGCTCGGCAATGACCGCTTTCTGATGCTCGGGGTGCCGGACAGAATCGAGATCAGCTTCAAATCGCCACGACCGGGCGCCCCTTTGCAGATGCTCACATCGGCTAATGGCGGGAAGCCTATCATTCATGAGCGCGTCGAACCGGCGTCTTACACGTCACAGCAGTTAGATCAGTTCGCAGGGACTTATTACAGCGAAGAGATAGACGCGACCTATGTCATAGCTTTTCAAGATAACAAGCTAATCCTGCGAAGGAAAAATGTAGATGAGGCCCCACTTCAATTATTATTCGCCGATACTTTCTCGTCAGTGGGGAGTGGCACGTTGAGTTTCACGCGCAACGACCAGAATCATGTATCAGGTTTCTTTGTAAACACGGGGCGCGTCAGAAAACTCCGTTTCAATAAAAAGTAAGGATCTCCTGTTCCTCGCCGCGCGCCGCCCAAAAGTCATTCGAGCGAACTGCTCGCCAGCTTGCCTCTCATCAAAGTTGTGTGATTTCTTCTACGTTGTGTGTTGCGGGCGGGCAGCCGCTCAATTCGGGCGTTATGCCGCTATTAGCGACATCTAAGGAGGTTTCTATGAGCCCAAAGAAGGAAACGCAAGAGTCCGCCAAGAGCGCTACCGCGATCAACAAGAAGTCCAGGGGATTCACGGACGAGGAACGGGCCGCGATGAAGGCTCGCGCCCAAGAACTGAAGGCGGAAGCGCGCGCGAACAAGAACAAAGCGGAGGGGGAAACGGACGTGCTCGCGACAATCGCCGCGATGCCGGAACCGGATCGCGCCATGGCCAAGCGGCTGCATGAGATCATCAAAGCCAGCGCGCCAGCCCTCTCGCCGAAGACCTGGTATGGGATGCCCGCTTATGCCAGGGACGGCAAGGTCGTCTGCTTCTTCCAAAGCGCGCAGAAGTTCAAAACAAGGTACGCGTCGCTCGGCTTCAGCGACGCGGCGAACCTCGACGAAGGCGCTCTGTGGCCGACCGCCTTCGCGCTCAAGGAGTTGACTGTCGCCGAAGAGGCAAGGATCGCCGCGCTTGTGAAGAAGGCGGTGAGCTGAAGCCTGATCGCAAGTGTAAGAGACCCCGAGAAACGATGTACGTGGAGATCGCCGCCCAACAACGCCATGCACCTGACGCCCCGGCACGCTGCCTCTCATAGAACTTGTGTAGGGGCGCGGGTGATGCCGGGGTTATGCCGCTTCGCGTAGCGCGTATTCTGATTTTGGTTTAACGGGAGGATTAGCTAACCATGACACGGAAGCTATTGTTTGTGGTACTGCTCGCGACCTTCTGCGCAGCCACGACAACGGCCCAAACATCAAGCGGCCCTTCCAAAGGGACATTGATCCTTACTGGGGGAGACCAGGAGACAGGCATTAAAGAGTTCGTCTCCCTTGCCGGAGGACCTGACGCAAATATCGTTTACATCCCCACGGCAGCTTCGAGCCTTAGACTCCCTTCCGGCATAATATGGGAGTGGTTGTACACCGACACCTTACCAGCAAACACGCCTGAGTTTAAGCAGGAACTCTGCAAGCTGTTTGGCGTTAAAAACATCACGATCCTGCACACCAGGAATCAAAAAACTGCTAACTCTAAAGAATTTGTCGAGCCTCTGCGTAAGGCGCACGGCGTCTGGTTAAGCGGCGGCAACCCCGGCCGCCTGTCACAGGCTTATCTCGGCACGCGGACGCTACGGGAGATCGAGGCCGTACTGGAGCGCGGCGGTGTCGTCGGCGGCAACTCGGCGGGGGCAATTATTCAGGGTTCTTATACGATCAGAGGCAATCCGGACAAGCCTGTATTAATGGTCAAAGGGCGCGAGCGCGGGTTCGCGTTTTTGAAGAATGTCGCTGTCAACCCTCATTTGTCGGAAGCGATGCGGCAGAATGAGTTGGTGACCATCCTGGACAGTTACCCGAAGCTCCTGGGGATCGGCATTGATGAGAAAGCGGGGATTATTGTTAAAGGAGATCGCTTTGAAGTGTTCGGTCAAGGGCGGGTGGCCATCTACGACAACAAGAAATACGACAGGAACTGGTACTACTGGCTCTCGCCCGGAGATCAGTTTGACCTGCGGACTCGCACAGCGCAGCGTGCTTCTAAGGCTAAATGACCTCAATCGGGGGCGGGCTAACATCTCATTCAAGCGGCTGGGAGTGTGAGTTCAGGAATGACAGCGACTCCAATGTCAGTATTTACTACACCGTGAATTACTTCAGCAGTTTCCCGTCCGGTGATACATAAAAGTTCATGAGAAATATACTGGCATTGCTTTTGACTCTTCTCTTCCCCGCGTTGCTTGTCGCCCAGACGGGTCCGACTAATCAACCGCTTGTTTTAACTCACGTCACGGTCATAGACATGACGGGCGCGCAGCCGAAGCCGGACATGACCGTGGTGATTGCTGGCAACCGCATTGCAGCACTTGGCAAAACGAGCGAAGTTCTCGTACCGCAGAATGCCAGACTGGTGGATGCCAGGGGCAAGTTTCTGATTCCTGGCTTGTGGGACATGCACACGCACACCAACTGGAATCGCAGGGCTGTTGAAGTCGAAGAACGGTTCTTCCCTTTATTCATCGCTAATGGCGTAACCGGAATCCGCGAGATGGGAAGCCTTTTCTCAATCGAGCGATTTAACCGCTGGCGCGCGGCATCTGCGGCTGGAAATCTTTTAGCCCCGCGAATCATCGTCGGAAAGATGGTGGCTGGCCCCGATGACAGTTCGCTTGCCATCACAGTCCGTAATGAGCGCGAAGCACGTGAGGCGGTGCGACGTGTCAAACGTGAGGGTTATGATTTCGTTAAGGTGCATGGCAAACTTTCGCGCGAATCGTTGCTGGCAATCGCTGATGAGGCGAGCCGGCAAGACATTCCGTTTGTCGGCCATGTTCCAGCAGACATGAACCCGGGCGAAGCTTCGGATGCCGGAATGAGGAGCATCGAACACCTGTCTGGGATGATTACGGCAGCATCAACGAATGAAGAGGAGCTACGAAAAGAGGAGCTTGATTTCGGAAGAAGGTTCGCGGGATTAAAGGGGCGCGCTCTGCTCCTGGAATCAGTACGCCTCGACAACAGATTATTTGACACCTATAGCGAGGCGAAGGCTGCGCGTCTGTTCCAACGCTTCGTCCGAAACAACACCTGGCATTGTCCTACGCTGGTAATTCATCGTCCGTTCGCCCTTGTCACCGATCCGAGCATCTACAACGACCCGCGCTTCCGCTACATTTCGGCGGACAGAAGGCGTAGGGATGCGCCTTACTGGGATGACTTGCGCTCCCGGCCCGCAGAGCAAATTGCCGCGTGGGATAGGAACTATCGGTTGCGACTCAGACAGGTGGGCGCGGCGCATCGCGCGGGCGTGCAACTCCTCGCCGGTACGGATACATGCTCGATGGGCAGTTCTTATCCTATCGCCGGCTTCAGCTTGCACGACGAGCTTGCTTTGTTCGTGCAAGCGGGTCTCACGCCGTTGGAGGCTCTGCGCACCGCGACATATAATCCGGCGAAATACCTAGGCTTGCTGGACTCTCTGGGCACAATCGAGCAGGGCAAACTCGCTGACCTCGTGCTGCTTGATGCTAACCCGCTCGAAAACATCACTAACACGCAGCGCATTAACTCCGTCATCGTCAATGGCAGATACTTCCCGAAAGAGAGATTGCAAGAGATACTCAATCATATCGAAGCAACCGCTAACGAGAGATAAAACGACCTCGAATGGTTAGGCAATGAAGGGAGACGTTGATGTGACAACAATTGGGACTGTTGAAAGTTTGTGGCGTTACCCGGTTAAAAGCATGAGCGGCGAGGCCGTGACTGAAGCGTTTATGGGATTTTCCGGGTTTTACGGCGACCGATGCTTCGCCTTCAAGAATTCAGCCGCGCGCAAAGGATTTCCTTATCTGAACGCAACGGCACAGGAGCAAATGCTGCGCTATCGTCCACAGTTTCGTTACGCCGATAGAGCGGCGAAACCGCCGAATTTGACCGAAGCGATGAGCATCGCGCCCGGTGTCACTCCGGCAAACGCCGAACCGAACGATTTGATGTTGGATGTCGTTACGCCGTCAGGCGCGGTCGTCGCTGTTGATGACCCGGCGTTGATAGAAATGCTCGTTGAAGGATTGCGAGGTGAAAATCAACTCACGCTCGTGCGTTCAGATCGCGCGTTGACCGACTGTCGCCCGGTCTCACTGATTAGCCTGCAAACCGTCCGGCAGGTCGAAGCAGAGTTGGGCATTCCGATTGATAAACGACGCTTTCGGGCAAACGTCTATTTTGATCTCGCATCGGATTACGGCTTTGCCGAGGATGAGTTGGTCGGACGCCGTCTGCGTATCGGTTCGAGCGCGGAGATTATGGTTCTGGAACGCGACCCACGCTGTAAGATAATGTCGCTCGACCCTGACACTAGCGAACACAACCCGGAAGTTTTTCGCAAAGTCGCCCAAGCTCACGGTGCCTGTGCAGGTATTTATTGCGCCGTTTTGGTTGAAGGGATTTTAACGAAAGGCGATTCAATCGAGCTGATTGACTAATAGCATGAGGCTGGAAACGCTATTAAAATGAAACAATCAATCGTGCATGTAGCATTGGTCATCAGAGATTATGATGAAGCCATAGAGTTTTACACGAAGAAGCTCCATTTCACCTTAGTCGAAGATACCTATCAGCCGGAGCAAGATAAGCGCTGGGTAGTAGTTGCTCCTCCCGGTTCGATTGGAACCACATTGCTGCTGGCCAGAGCGTCGAAACCGGAACAGGAATCTTTCATTGGCAATCAATCCGGCGGGCGAGTGTTTCTATTTCTCAACACTGATGATTTTTGGAGGGACTACAATGAGATGGTTTCAAACGGGATAAAGTTTGTGAGAGAGCCTAAGGAAGAGATATACGGCATGGTGGCTGTCTTTGAAGATTTGTACGGGAATCTATGGGATTTGCTGGAACTCAATGATGACCATCCAATTTCCAAGCGAGCCGGGCGTTAGTCGCCTCGTAAAATGCAGGCTTGAAATCCAGGAATGCGAATGCCTTTGCCACAAGCTCAACGCTTGAGCGACTACACTAACATTTGGGTTGAAATCCTTGTTGCCACTTTCACCATTCTGCCCTTTTTGGTGTTGGCTTATTTTTACCCTTTGCTGCCGGAGCGCATACCTTTGTTTATGAACTTGAATGGCGAGGTGGCAACCTGGGGTGAAAAAAGTTGGCTGTCGGTTTTCCGTGTAGCGTTGATGGCGGCTGTGACACAAGTAGTTTGTCTGCTGATGAAATATGGCGTTGTGCAATCCGAAGTCGCTTTGCCTGAAAAAAATGCTGGCGAGTATGCGCGGCTTTATAAACAGAGCATTATTCTTAGTGCTGGCTTGTGGGATTGGTTTCGTTGTATAGCTGCGTTGAAGATGGGTGCGGCGACGCTCGACACCATTTTTCTCAGTATCGAGCGCTTCAAGTTTCTCTCAAAACCAGCCTTCACCCTCACTCTTATCGTTGCTTTGCTCTCAATCCCAGTCGCACTTTATTACGGCTATCGTCTTTTCATATTGAGGCGCAGGATTAAAGAGAGTTTCGGAAATGCGAGCATCAAAAGGCCCGTTGACGCAAGCCGTTTGTATGGTGGCGTCTTGTATTTCAATCCATCTGATTCGGCTCTGTTCGTGAGCAAGTATGTTTTCAATTTCGCTAATATGTGGGCATGGGTTTTCATCGCGTGTATCATTGCCTATCCCTTGCTGATATTCTTGCCAGGGTAACAGGTTTCGGCGAATGTTGGAGACATCTCACAATGATAAATCTGAAGCGCTCAATTTTAATCGTAGCTCTCACGTTTGCTCTTTCTTCCGTGGCGTTTACTCAAACGCAGAAGCGAGCCATCTATTTATCTGACCACAGTGTCGTAGCTGGCGAGCGCTCCCTTGACGGCGATGAAGATGATCGCCCCCTGGTGGAGCTTATTGATATTCAAGTTGCCAGAAACCGCATCGCTCCCGGCAAGCCATTTATTGCCGATGAACATTGGCTTAAGAACTTGAAAATCAGAGTAAAAAATGTAAGCGGCAAGCGCATGATCTGTCTGGCGCTGACGTTCGGCTTGCTCGAAGGGATTAACCAGGAGCTTCAACCGTCTGCTTCGTGGGGCTACAAATTTGGTTTTCAATTCGGCAAGTTTTATGAGGGTAAGGTTGAAGTAGAAACGACCTCGAAAATTTTTCTACAGCCGAACGACGAGGTGGAATTAACCTATGAGAGCCTCGATAATTTCACTAAACAGGCGCTGGGTAAGGTTGGCGAGGGCACGTTCCATAAAGCCGAGTTTTTAGGTGCTCTTGTTCAATTTGAAGATGGCGAATGGAAAGATAGTGACCTGCTTATTCGCCAGAAGTAATAATTTCGATGTGAGCGTAACGTAACAACTCACGCAACCGGACGCGCAGTTAGCGACGAGAAAGTAGTTGGAGTATTTGTCAAAGCTACTTATGGTGTGCGCGCGGCGTGCGGTGCGATTGATGAGCAGTTAAAGACGTAGAAGGAATGTCGGGCAGATTATTGACTTGAGACGCGAATTGGCATAAAAGCCTCTGCGTAATAAGCACACATCTTTAATCTCAGAGGAGAATTGTCATGGCCGTTTACATGGTTGAGCGTGATCTTCCGGGCGTCACAACGGATCAACTGGCCGCCGCCCAGAAGGCTGCCATCGAAACCGGGGAGCAGTTTACAGCCGAAGGAAAGAACGTGCGCTACATCCGCACCACTTTTGTGCCTGACGAGGCGCACTGCATGTGCCTTTTTGAAGCGGACAACGCAGACCTAGTTCGAGAGGTGAATGAGGCCGCGCAGATTCCTTTTACGCGAATCGTGGAGGCTATGGACCTAACGCCTTCCAAATAGCTCGTCCGAGGTATTGAATTTGTACGCCGGTAAAGTCGCCGCGGACATCGGCGCGCTGTAGTGGTGTGACTGATGCCTCAACCCGCGTCTAACATCTCATTCAAACCGAGCACGGGGTAGCCTGGCTTTCCTCAATCAGCCTGCGATTGATATTTAAAGGCTTTCGCCCGGGCCAGTGTAATTCGGGCGTTGCGCATCTTTGAGGAAAGCTGGAATGAGAATTGTCATCTGGAATTGCCACATGGGCCTGGCGAAAAAATACAGGCAACTTTTATCTCTCAAACCTGATCTTGCAGTAATCCCGGAATGCGCTGAGCCTTCGGTTGTGCAGGCTAAAGCTGATGAATTTGTGCCGACTTCCGCTGTCTGGATCGGTGAGAATGTAAATAAGGGCCTGGCTGTTTTCTCGTTTTCCAGCTTTAAGCTTAAACTCCATAAAGCATATGCTCCGGAGTTTCGCTGGATTGCGCCGATAGAAGTAGTCGGAGACTATAATTTCAACCTCCTCGCGGTCTGGGCTTTCTTTTCCACCAACCGCCCTAAAGGATATCGCGGCGTGGTGCTCGAAGCGTTGGAGCACTATAAACGTTTTTTGAAGAGTAAGGAGTCCGTTTTCGCTGGAGATTTCAATAATAATGTGATTTGGGATAAGCCCCGACGCGATTATAACCACTCAATCGTCACAGAGACATTGCGAACAGAGTTTGCGGTCGAAAGCGCTTATCACGTTTTTAATTCGGAGCCTGAAGGAGCCGAAACCTTCCCGACACTTTACTGGCTCTGGAGAAAAGAGAATCCTTATCACATTGATTATTGCTATATTCCGACTTCGTGGATTCGGCAGGTTACAGATGTTCGTGTCGGGAGCTATGAAGACTGGAGAGCCTATAGCGATCACGTTCCCGTAGTCATTGATGTCGCATTGTAAGGGGCGCTTAATTCGGCAGGCGCGGCCAGACAACGCATTCAACACGAACGCCTCGATAGCATTCCTTCATGTAGTAAGAGATGGGGAGGTATTTTGAAGTGTTCATATTCCTTATAATACTTTCCGTCATCGTGCTGGCGATTATCGTTTTAATCGTTCTGGCGAAGCTTGAAGCGTTCGAGGCGGTGCCTCTACTCAAAGCAATTAAACGTAATCGCACTGAAGAGGCTTTGGCGCTCCTCAAACAGGGCGCAGATATAAACCTCAAAAACAAGCTTCAGGAGACCCCTCTGATCTGCGCCGCTTATGCTGGAAACATCGCGGTCGCCAAAGTGCTCGTTGAATCCGGGGCGGAGGTTAACGCCCAATCAATACCCGCGCGTTATTCTGCTCTGCTATGGGCTGCGCTCAACGGCCACGCGGAGATCGTTCGGCTGCTGATCAAGGCCGGGGCAGATGTGAACGTTCAGGATTGGGAAGCGAACACCCCCTTGATGCGCGCGGCACAATCGGGCCATCGGGAAGTGGTGGAAGATTTGATTGCAGCCGGGGCAGACAAAAACGCCAGGAACAAAGAAGGTAAGACGGCTTTGACCATAGCGATACTGTTCAAGCGCGTGGACGTCGCCCGCACGCTTATCAAAGCCGGGGCCGAAGTGAACAGAATTGATAATAGAGGCGCGAGCGCCCTCCAGTGGCTCTTGAATACTCAGCAATACGATACGGCAGAGGCCCTTTTCGATGACATGGTGTCGGCGGGCCTTGAGATAAATGGGAAAGATTCCGGCGATGTCACACAATTAATGTCAGCCGTTTCGGTTGCGGTCCGTGAGAAGGCCAAGGGCAGCCACCCACTACTTAATATCATAAGAAAACTGGTCGGAGCAGGGGCCGACGTCAGCGCTGCTTTAGGGATAGCACAGATGCACAAGGCAGACGCCCAAAGGGCAGACCCCATGGGTCTCTTCGACAAACATATCAAGGATGTCATTGACATCTTAACAAGCAGATAGCCTGGGGCTGGCCCTCAATAGAGATACTTATTATGAAGTCGGATGGGGACTGATTTGATCAGTCTGCGATTCTAAGCTCAGATGAAAACAGCCCATCTCATTGTTGGAGTGATTGTCGTCGTCGCCTTCTTACTGACGGGCCAGTTCATGGACTTTCATCAACCGAAGATGGAGGAGTTAGATGGCGGGACAAGGATGATGTTCCGTTCAAGGCATATCTATATCCTGCTGGCGGGACTGGTTAATCTGGGAATCGGAGCCTATTTCACCTACCACAAAGAGGGATGGCGTCGAACCCTACAGTTGATCGGTTCCTGCCTCGTTATCATCGCCCCTTTTTTGTTGCTGGGCGCATTCTTCTATGAGCCGAAGCTTGGGGGTTTGGATAGGCCATTTACGTTACCGGCAATTCTAGCGCTCTCCATAGGCGCGCTCTGCCATCTGTTCAGCGGCATGAGACGAGGTGAATGATGCGTAATCGAATTAGCTTTGTAATCGCAATAGTCTTGATATTCCTGGCTTGCGGCTCCGCCGAGAAACCTGCCAGCGTAAAAACCGACACTGCTGCGGCGGTTCAACAAACAACTTACTGGGTGGTGATAATGAACACCCTCATTGGAACCGAATACATCTCTGAAGTGTGCCCTTTACCTGTTGATGATAAGGAAAGTGTCGCCGCGGCGGCCAACGGGTGGGGTAGTAGTAAAGGGCGTATGGCAAGTGAAAGCTCTGTTCATAAGTTCGCAAGCCGGGAGGACGCGGAAAAGTTTCGCAAAGAAAAAAGGCTGCTGGATTTAGAGCTCAACGCAGGCGAGTTAATAAAATATCTTTGCATCGGGCAGACATTGCCGCCGCCCAAAGATTATTGGGTCATTATCATGCAAAAGAGCGATTGGAGTCTTTATATCTCTGAGGTTTGTCCTTTACCCGCCTATGACAAGCAAAGCATTGTAGTGGCGGCCAGCAGATGGAGCACGGGCAAAGCTGGTTTGACAGTTGAAGGCGCTTTTAGCTTTACAAGCCAGGAAGAGGCGGAAAAGTTTCGTAGAGAAAAAGCGTTGCCAGCTTTGAACCTCAACGCGAACACCCTGCAAAAGTACTTGTGCGCCATCCAGCCCTATCCCTCAAATGCAGGTAAAACATCGCCGTAAAATTTCTGCCAGAAAACTATTTTTTCCGTCGGTTTGATACGGCGCATCGAACAGGTTTGAGACTTGATGCGTTCGGAGGAGAGTGTGAGAAAGTTATCCATTGTATTGATATTGGTCGTCGCGTCGTGTGGAGTCGCGTTCGCTCAGGCTGAGCCGGTCAGTGAATTGCGGCGGATGTTCGATTACGATCCGAGGCTGCCGCTGGACGTGAAAGAGGCTGGAGTCGAAGAGAGAGACGGCGCTCGCGTCCACGATATCTCTTATCAAAGTCCGAAAGGCGGCAGAGTCACAGCCTACCTGGTCGTCCCTGACGGTAAGCGGCGAAGATTTGCCGGTCTAATTTTTATGCACCCTCGTCCCGGTAGCCGGAACATCTTTCTGGACGAAGCATTGTCCCTGGCGAAGGCCGGCGCGGTCTCATTGCTGATAGATGCGCCCTTTTCGCGCGCAGGGGATTCGAAACGTGAATTTGACCCGACCGTGACTAAACCTGAAGCCGACCGCGACATTTACATTCAGACCGTTGTTGATTTGCGGCGCGGCGTGGACCTGCTCGTTTCGCGCACGGATGTGGACCCGAAGCGCATAGGTTTCGTTGGACACAGTTATGGCGCGCACACGGGCGCGGTTTTGGCAGGCGTGGAGAGGCGAATCAAAGCCTATGTGATTATGGCAGGTGCGCCGAGTTTGACGGAGTTTTTGCGAACCAGCACGCTGCCGCCGATTGTGAAGACGCGCGAATCGCTGACGAAAGAACAACAGAGCAATTATTTCAACACCTTGGCTAACGTTGATCCGATTAATTACATCGGCCATGTCGCACCGGCCGCGCTCTTTTTTCAGTTCGGCAAGACGGACGCCTATCCAACTGAGGAAACGGCCAGGTCCTATTCGGAGAAAGCAAGCAACCCGAAGCACGTCAAATTTTATGAAGCGGGACATGCCCTTAACGATGAGGCGAGGCGTGACCGTGCGGCATGGCTCAGAAAGCAAATAGGTATAGGCAAGTTGAATTGACTTCCCTGGCCCGATGTAGAATGTTATTTGCTACGCACAGTCTAATTCGGGCGACAGGTACATGGTGTGAATAATCTATGGACATAGAGAGCTTGCGTGATTTCTGCCGGACACTACCGGCGGTCACAGAAGACATCAAGTGGGGAAACGACCTCTGCTTCTCAGTGGCTGGCAAGATGTTTTGCGTGGCCGGACTGGAGGGGCCGCTGACCGTCTCCTTTAAGGTGCGGGATGAGGAGTTTGACGAACTGGCGAACTCGCCGGGGATGCGACCCGCGCCTTACGTTGCGCGCTACAAGTGGGTGCTCGTTGAGGATGTCAGCAGACTCAGCCGCAAAGAGTGGGAGCACTACCTTAGACAATCGTATGACCTGGTAAGAGCCAAACCACCGAAGAAAGTTGCCCGGCAGTATGGCCTGGCATAGTCGTCATTGAAATCCATTGACATTAAAAATCCGGCGGAAATATCATCCAGCGTTGAATGTTATGAGGAAAATGCTTTTATTCAGTTACCTAATGTGCATTTTCTCCTTGACCGCATCCGCTCAGGAGAGTTTGGATGATCGGCCATTGTCCTCGCTGAGAGGCGATTACAATCAAGTCGGGATTGTTGCCCGCGTCAAGGTCAAGGAAGTTAAATTCGCGGCTCCCGACGTTCATCCACTCTATCTTCTCCGGTCCGAAGTGATTGAGCCATTTAAGGGCAAGCTGCGGCGTGGGCAAGTGCTTGAGTTTTATCTGGCCGTTGAAGAAGGCTTCGATGTGAATACTCGTCTTGGTGATTGGATAGTATTCCTGGAGGGTAGTTCTAACACCCCTGATAAAAAGTGGGGCTGGTTTGTCTTAGAGAATTCGAGTCTCCCTTATTCAAAGCAAATCGTCGCCAAACTGAGGAAGATTAAGAGCGCAAGCGTGCGCGGGAGAAACAGAAGAGGAGTTTGAAATGAAGCATTCTGTCAGCGGCACTCCCAATGCCGTCCTCATCTCTTTCTTCCTCCTTTTCCTGAGCATTCCCGCATGGGCTCAATCCTCTGACAGCCAACAATGGGGTGAGGCGGTCGAAGGCGTGCAGATGTCCATCACGGATTCGGGCCTCGTTAAGGCAGGTATCCCCAAGCTGCGTGTGACATTCCGAAATACACGCAGCGAAGATGTTGATCTTTATCTGGGTACAATCGGAGGATGGAGCGCACGCCCCTGCGACTTAGACAACCGGAAAATCCCCTGTAGCTTCAATTTCGACCTCTACCTGACTGGCGACGAGGGGCGCACACGTAAATTAAAGTTCAAAGGAATCTCTTATGTGGCCGGGCGTCTCGACCCATACATCGTCTGGCTTCGTGCAAGCTCCACACACACCCTGGAGATCGGGCTGGATCAGTTCTGGTCGCCGGACACTCACGAATACGAGTTCAGGCTTGCGCCTGGCGTCCACAGAGTCTCACTTGAGTTCGAGGGGCGCACGCCGGAGTTGATAGATCATCAGCAGCGCATCAACAAGATGAACTTCTGGAAGGGGAAGGTGCGTTCGAACATCTTAGAGGTCCACAGGTAGTCGCTCTATTTTTGTGAAGGCCATGTTAATCTCCATTATCGTTCCTGCTTTTAATGAAGAGAAATACATCGGCCGTACTCTGGGCAGCATCAGGCAAGCCCGACAGCTCCTGCTGAATGAGAAAGGCATACCTGCCGAAGTCATCGTCGTCAACAACGATTCCACGGATTCGACGGCGGAGGTCGCACGGTCTTCCGAGGCTCAGGTTTTCAATGAGCCGACGCATAATGTGGCAAAGGTGCGTAACGCCGGAGCCAATCGAGCCAACGGCGATATCCTGGTCTTTGTTGACGCCGATGTGACCGTGCCGGAAAGGCTGTTGTGCCGCATCCACGAAGCGATGTCAGATGAATTGTGCCTGGGCGGCGCTGTGGATACGGATTACCGGCCGGCCAAATATTCCGTCAAAGTATATCTGCGAATGTGGCGGTTCGTTGGTAAGGTGGCTGGAATGGCACAGGGGGCGACTCAGTTTTGCCGGAAAGATGTTTATGATTCACTGGGCGGATACGATGAAACGCTCTACATGGGCGAAGACGTGGATTTTTACTGGCGGCTGAAGAGGTTTGCGAAGCGTTGTCAGAGCCGCGTTCAATTTATAGAGGACCTTCAAGTCTCACCCTCAAGCCGCCGCTATGATGAGTGGTTCTTAGGGCGCACTCTGGTCTGGACTAATCCATTATTCATTCTGGCCTTCCGCCGTCGAAAAAGCGTCTGGAAAGGTTGGTATAGTGTCGCGCCGAGATAGCTATCCTAAATCTTCGCAACGGTATTAAGAGTACCTAACAAAACCATGTATCCACGAAACTACACGAACCAACACGAACCATTTTCGTGCTGTTTCGTGTGATTTCGTGGTTCATCTTTTTTGCAAGGTAAAGCCTGAATGAGCAAACATCTCGTTTTCGTTTATGGCACGTTGAGGCGCGGCAGCGGGCGTTCGATGGAGATCAGATTTCCCGATTCAAAATTTATCGTCGAGGCTACAGTAAGCGGCAGCCTCTATGATCTGGGCGCATTCCCAGGCTTGCTTCTCAGTGACTCGACCTCATCGGTTACGGGCGAAGTGTATGAAGTTGACGATGAGACTCTGAAAAAGCTGGACGACTTTGAGGCGTCAACACGTTACCGACGGAAGCAGGTCGAAACCTCTCCTGATTCCGACAGGAGAGTATGTTGGACCTATGTGCCTGATCCTGAATTTCATTCCTCTCGTACTTTAATTACATCAGGTGATTGGATTGAATATGCCAGGACGAAAAGAGATGGTCACGGGCACACACAGCCTGATGAAACTCATAGTTAACCTAAGTTGCTAGATATCAATTGCCACTAGCACAAGCCTAGTGGACAAGGGTTGGTAAAAAGAATCGGCTTGAGCCGAACTATCAATACAATAGAATTGCTTATTGCTTGAGCCGAATAATTCGGCTCAAGCCGCAAAGCCTGGAGTAGCATTAACCACTAGCTAAAGCCAGTGGCAACTGAAAAATTCCAAGATATCTATGATTAGCAACTGAGGTTAATTAACGATGAGGGCTTTCTCCTTATCGAGACCTCGCTCGGCCCGGGTTGAATCCAGCGTTAGGCATCGAGACGGGGTTGATGATAATTTCAAACTGGTGCCTGCGTGTTTTTCTAGATGGAGGCTTACGTCATGAAGAGACTGCTGTCTTTAGCGCTTTGCGCCGTCTGCCTATCTTCCCTACCCGCCCGGGCAGGGTTCCCCGTGCGACAACCGGGCGAGGTCATCGTCCCTGTTAAGGAGTCCGACCTGGCCTCCGTACTTCAATCCCTGGAAAAGGTGCTGCGACAGAAAGGGTACGTCCGTCTGCCCGGCTTTAAAACCTGGCAGCGGCTGACCTCGTGGAAGGCAGAAGGGTGTCAGGTGAGCTACGTCATCACGGACGAAGGGGTTAATACAGACGGCCTTGGCGGGGAGCCGACCGTGGACGTCGGGAGACATAGCCGCATTCAGTTCCGGCTCGATCTGGGTGATTTGGACCCGCAGCTTGTCGAGGTAAATCAGTACAAGAGTGCGGAGGGCGGATCAGTGTCATACCGGACCGAGGGTGAGAAGAAACTCATCAAGTTCGAGGCGCGCCACTTATCCGCGGCGGATTGGAGGTCGCGCGGGTGGCTCGTACTGAAGGACAAGGAGAGTTTGAATGAGGTCGCGGCGTTACTGAAGCAGGCGGTCGGCATGTGCCGCAAGTAGGCTGTGCCATATAACCAGGAGAGCTTTTTGATGAACCCGGCGATAGTTGCGGAGCGGAGCACGGCAGTTGACACGGGGCTCAGGAGTAGGCGACGCGAGCGCCTATTCTACACGGGCATGGCCGCGGCTTTCGTGCTTCTAGTCTTCGCAGGCTTTGCGCGGACATATTACCTCAGACCGTTTTTTGACAATCGGCCCCTGATACCTCTCCTGCACCTGCATGGGATCATATTTACATTATGGCCCGTACTCTTACTTACACAGACAGCGCTCGTCGCTGCCAGGCGGACCAGCATTCATCGCCGTTTAGGGATTGCTGGTGCGGTGCTCGCCGCGCTCATGGTCATCGTCGGGACCACGACGGCCATTATCAGGGCGAAGGCAGCGGATGTCCCACCGGGCTCCCCTTCTCCGCTAACCTTTCTGACGATTCCGCTCGGCGACATGCTGGTGTTCGCGATCCTGGTTGGGGCGGCCTTCTATTTCCGCCGTCGCGTTGACACGCACAAGCGGCTGATGCTCCTGGCGACGATCTCTATCCTGCCTGCGGCTGTCGCCCGTCTCCCATTCGACTTCATACAGCAGGGCGGCCCGCTGGTTTTCTTCGGGCTGAGCGACCTCTTTATTGTGCCTTGCCTGCTCTACGATCTCATCACGCGCGGGCGCTTACACCGCGCGACCCTACTGGGCGGCTCTCTAATCGTCATCTCGCATCCGCTGCGCTCGGTGATCGGGAACACGGAAGCCTGGCTCTCGCTCGCGACATGGCTAACACAATTGGTTGAATAGGGATGTTCGATCTTCACCTGACCTCCGAGCCCATCTTCTATGACGAATATCGTCAGCCCTGCTATCTGTTCAATCAAGAGAAGGGGTTGATCGAATTTCAGGATAATCGTCTATTGTCGAAGGCCCTGGCCGAAGGCTATACGCTGGCGGTCGCGGAGGTGATGCATGCCTGGCTCAGGGATAAAATCTCGCTCGCCAGTGGCGGCAAGCCCCTCGACATACTTGAGATTGGCGGCGGCAGCGGCGGATTCTTCGAGCGCGTAAAGGAAACTGCCAACACCTACATCAACGTAGACCCCGGCAGAATCGCACTCTCCGAAGAAGGTCTGAAGAGGCTCGCATCACCGAAGTACATGTGTATTAAATGTTCGGCCGAGGAGATTCCACTTCCGGACGAATCCGTGGACGTGATTATCTCCACCGCCTCGCTTGATCACGTTCCGGATTACCGCAAAGCTCTTGCCGAGATCAAGAGATTACTTCGAAGGAATGGGCTGTTCATGATGACGTTGAATAATCGCCGCTCGTGGTGGAAAGCGGTTCTTTCTCGTACAGCGTACCTGAAACGTAGAGAAGAGGAGATTGCCAGGGAGCACTACTTTCAATGGTCTTATGCCGAATGCAAATCGAACCTCTCGCAGTTCATCCCTGTCGTAGAAATGAGAACCGTGACATACATTCCTTTCGTCCCGAAGCTCTGGAGATATCTGTTGCCCTTGTCTGATTTGGCGGGTAAAACCCTCCTGCCCAAATACGGGGGGAATATCCTTGCGGTGTGTAAGAAGCCTGGCTGATTCTACAGTATAATCGCATCAGTCCGGATTTCGATTCATTGAAGCTTGCAGGAAAGGCTCGCACCGTGGTTAGACCGCGACGACTGTCAACGTGAGGTGAAATGATTGGAAGTTGAAGGTCTTCAGATACGTCGGGCTGAGCCGGACGATAGTTCGGCCATCTACGAGATGTTTAAGTCCCCGAAGGTGTACGCCGGGACGCTTCAATTGCCCTACCCGTCACGCGAACAGTGGCGGCAACGGCTTGCCGAAACCGACGGCATTTACAACCTTGTGGCAGTCGTCGGCGACCGCGTGGTCGGAATGCTCGGCGTGCACACCTTTCCGAACAGGCCCCGTAGGCGACACGTCGGTGCAATCGGGATTAGCGTGCACGATGAGTGGCAGGGCAAGGGCGTCGGAGCTGCGTTGATGCGCGCTGGCCTGGACTTAGCGGACAACTGGCTCAACCTCAAGCGGCTGGAGCTGGAGGTTTTCACGGACAATGAGACGGCCATACGGCTGTATGAGCGGTTCGGATTTGAGCGCGAGGGGACGTTGCGGCAACATGCGTATCGTGACGGACAATACGTTGATGCGTACATGATGTCTCGTTTGCGGCCTTAGCTTTTCGAGATCACATTCCCACTGGAGGCAGAGAGGAAAGCGCACACGTGGCCGCACCCTTGTTTATCCGTGTATCCGCCACTTCCCTGCTCCCGGCGCAGTGATATATTTTCGAGCTGGAGGATTCGATTGTGAAGATGACTCTGGAAAACCTTTTCGCCCTGGCTGTTTTAACCCTCTGCTGTTCGGTCTCGCTGTCCGCACAAAACAACTCCACACAAATCCCTAAAGAGATCAAAGACGTGGTCGGCACTTACACCGGCTCGTGGACGAGCTATGGACTGGACGCGAACGGGCGAGCCATCAAACAAGCTGCCTGGACCGACACGCTCAAAGCCGAAAATCCTGTCGCGGAGAAAGGTCGCGTCTTTGTGACGACGAGCGACGAGATGATTTTTGAGGGAGGACGTATTCCGCCGATGAAGGTGGCTGGCAAAGAAGGCTATGTGCTCAACAGCGACGGCAGCCTGGGCGATTATTTCATAGAGACATACGGCCAGACCTACAAGATGCGAAAGCTGGGCGAGAACGTTTTCGCGTACACTATTCCGGCCGCCCAGCAGGAACTGGCGAGGCTCGGGGCAATCAACGCGCTCTCGGCGCAGCACACACTCGTTAAAGTTATCACCTCAGAGCAAGGGGTCGAGACGCATAACATATCGCGTCTGACGACCGTGCGCTGGAAAGATTCAAGCGGCAAGGAACGCACAACGCAATTCATTAGCCTGGAAGGACAGCACCAGAGACAGCGCAACTGAGACATTCCTGGGACGGCGGTAATCTTAATCACTTATCGGAGGTGAACCGATGAGCAGAGAGTTTGACGACTTCATCTCTTCCTATCAAAAGGAGGTGCAAGCCATTGCACGCCAGGTCCGCGACTTGATCTTTCAGGTCGCGCCCGGCGTTTCCGAGCATGTCTATCCGGCGATGAAAGTCATCAGGTATGGCCTGGAAGGGAACAAAATGGCCGGGCTGGTGTTCTTCCTCATGCCGCTCAAAGATAGGGTGAATTTAGGTTTCAATCACGGCACGTCTCTGCCGGACCCGAAGGGCTTACTTGAAGGCACAGGCAAGAACCTGCGGCACGTCAAGCTGAAAAATGTGGAAAGCGTTCGTGCGCCTGCGTTGCGCGCGCTGCTTAAAGCCGAGTTATCTGAAGCGAAGCGCCTGCTACAAGGGCGTTCCTGAGGATTCGCCCGAATCAGCAGACCAAATACGGAACGGCGAACTGGAAGCGGAGGCGTCCGTATGAGAAGAGTTGTAATACCTGGTTTACTCGCCCTGTCACTTTTCGCGTGTCACATTTTCCCCCTCCAAACGGCGGCCGGGAAAACGCCCGATGAGCTTCAGGATTTTTCACAAAAGGGCGCTGTCTTCAAATCTCTCGAAGACCTCAGACTCTCGGCCAGCGCGATCAGCTATTCTGGGACGGAACAGATCAGCTTCATGGGCAAGTCTTATCCAGCTTCAAATTTTTCATTAACCACAAAAGTTCAAGTCCAAACCCTTTGCGCCATCGGCACAGTCAGTACGGAGGTTTACGAGCGTGTCCCCGCAGACTTTGAGATTTCCGTTGTGGAGGACAGGGATAAAAGTATCCACGATGCCTTCGTCCGAGCGATATATGGGTTATGGAGCAGTAAGGAGCTGTATTCGGGAGAACACTTCTTCGATTTCGGCATGAAGGGCAATCAATATTTCCTGACTTCCATGCCGGGCTCTGTTAATTTAGAGGGGTTCTATTACGTCTGGGTGAACGGGCGTCTGGTCAAGATAGTCTTCAAGGGGTTCCAAAACAAAGGACAGGGCGGCTGGGGAGTGATGGACGGCTTTACCGCGGACAATTTAAGAATCAGAATTAGTGATGCGGAGTTTAGGGCTTATCAGTTCCCTCTCCGTCATCAAAAGCGGTTCTTGAAACTATATCAGGCCGGATTCTTCAACACCGGAAAGTGACAACGGTTTTCAGCATCCCATGACACAAAAGGCGTTCGGATTCCGAGGCCCGGAGGAGTTTACGATGGCGGAGCTTTTACAGGAATACTCGACGCAGATCGGCGGGCCGGACGGCACGGCCTACGTTGTGCGTAGCTATGCCGAGGAGCGTGGCGATGGGACGTGGACCGGATGGCTCGAATTTCATCCCACCGATGCCGGCAAGCCCGTGCTGCGCACCGGCCAGGAGACTTCACAGCCCAGCCGTGTGACGGTTGAATACTGGGCTTCGGGTCTGGAACCGATCTACTTCGAAGGGGCGCTCGCCCGCGCGCGCGCGAAGCAGCCTTAGCATTTAAGAATGAATGTGCCCGCTTTCACTTCGCTCGAATCCGAAAGATTACTCCTGAGGCGCTTTGCCGAGAGCGACCTTTCGGCCTTTCTCGCTTACCTGAACGACCCACAGGTAGCCCGCTACCAGACGTGGGAATCTTTCAGCGAGGGACAGGCCAGGGAGGTGATCGAGACGCAGAAGAATTTAGAGCCCGGAGCGCCCGGGCAATGGTTCACCTTCGCCATCGAGCTGAAAGCGACCGGAGCCCTTGTCGGTCACATCGCTCTGAAGATGCTTGAAGACAGCCGGCAGGCGGAAATCGGCTTTACACTCGCGCGCGAATATCACGGCAAAGGTTTAGCTTTCGAGGCAGCCGCGCGCGTGCTTGATTATGTCTTTAAGAACCTCGGCCTGCACAGGGTCACGGCGATTTCGGATTGCGAGAATCACAAGTCCGTGACGCTCCTCGGCAAATTGGGCATGAGGCGCGAAGGACATTTTATCCAGAACATCTGGTTCAAGGGGAAATGGGGGGATGAATACCTCTATGCCATTTTGCGAGAAGAGTGGCTGCGTGCGCGCGCGTCTTAATAACCCACCTGCCATCTTTGTCATAGTCTCTGTCGGGTGTTAGACTTTCCACAGCGCTTTTTACAATAAAACCGGAGCGCCGGGTGAGAAGTAGAATAGCCGTCCGGCCCTCAGCAATTATCAGTTAATCATGCAGGCTCTCATTCTCGCCGGCGGCAAAGGCACGAGGCTTCGCCCGCTGACGGTTTATACCCCGAAGCCAATCGTCCCCATCTGCAACCGTCCGTTTCTTCTTTATCAAATTGACACTTTGCGGCGCGCAGGCATTCAGGACATCACGCTCTCGCTCTCTTACCAGCCGCACAAAATCGAGCAGCAACTTGGCGATGGCTCGGACTTCGGCGTCAATCTCAAGTACACGGTCGAGCCGCAGCCGATGGGCACGGCCGGGGCCTACAAATATGCCGAGGAATTGATCCGCGAGCCGACAGTGGTCTTCAACGGCGACATCCTGACGGACCTGGACCTGAAGGCTGTGATTCGCCAGCACACCGCGCGAAAGGCGACCGCGACCATCGTGCTCACCCCCGTCGAGAATCCGTCCGCCTACGGCCTCGTGGAGACGAACAAGGACGGGAGCGTTGCGCGGTTTCTGGAGAAGCCAAAGGCCGAGGAGATAACCTGCAATACCATCAACGCTGGGACATACATCCTTGAGCCGCAGGTGCTCGATTATATCCCCGCGGGCGAGAACCATTCCTTCGAGTACGGGCTCTTCCCTAACCTGCTGATGCGCCATGAGAAGTTTTACGCGCACATTCCGCAGCGCACTTACTGGATGGACATCGGGACGCCTGCCCGCTACCTGCAAGCTCACCACGATCTGCTCGCCAACCGCGTCGGGCGCTTCCACATCAAGGACCGGCGCGGCGATTTTGACGCGGCGACCGTCGCGGAGATTGACGAGCTGTCAATGATCGGAGACGGCAGTTCCATCAAACCCGGCGCACAGATAATCAATTCCGTGCTGGGTCCAGGCTGTTACATCGAAGAGAAAGCGCGTATCGAAAACTCTATCCTCTGGGCGCACACGCGTGTCGGCTCTGGCGCTCAGGTGACGAACGCGATTGCCGGACGCGGGTGCCACATAGGGCGAAGCGCGAGCGTCGGCGCGGGCGCAATCCTGGGCGATAAGACCTCGCTGACCGATTATTCACAGACCGGAGGCGCAGCCGCTTGAGCCAGCAGAAAGAGCTGACGCCGATACGCTTCGGCACAGACGGCTGGCGCGCCGTCATCGCAGAGGACTTCACCTTCGCCAACCTGGAGCGCGTCTCGCAAGCCTTCGCCGACTTCATTCTTCAAACTCAAACGAATGCTTCCAGCGGGGCGGAGGCAAACGCTCCCGCGCTGGTCGTCCTCGGCTACGACAATCGCTTTCTCTCGGACCTTTTTGCCAGGCGGGCCGCAGAAGTTTTAGCGGGTAACGGGTTGCGCGCCGCTCTATTTGAGATGGCCCTGCCCACACCCGTCATCTCCTGGGCCGTCAAAGAGAACAATGCAGCGGGCGGCGTGGTCATCACTGCATCACACAACCCGGCGGACTTCAACGGCTTCAAGATTAAAGCGCCGTGGGGCGGCAGCGCGTCGCCTGAGACAACCTCCCTGGTCGAATCATTAGTGGATGCGCGCCCTCCGCAAAGAGGGGCTGGCAACACGGCGGACGAGAGAGAGATGTTGGCGGCCTCGATCAACAGCTATCGCGAGCAGCTCGCTTCTCTGGTGGACATGGAGCGCCTGCGCCGCTCTCGGCTCAGAATCGTTGTTGATCCGATGCACGGATCTGGCGGGCGCATGGTCGAAAGTTTCTTGCAGGGGGGTGACATAGAGTGCGAGACGATCCGGGCTAACCGGGACCCGCTCTTCGGTGGTGTCAACCCGGAGCCGATTGATCGGAACCTCGGCCCTCTCAAAAAGCGCATTCTTGAGGTCGGGGCGAGCCTGGGACTCGCGACCGACGGGGACGCGGACCGAGTCGGCGCGGTCAACGAGAAGGGCGAGACGATGACGATGCACGAGGTCGTCCCCCTGGTCCTCCTTCACCTGGCGCGCGAGCGTAAAATGACAGGGGGTGTGGTCCGCACTTTCTCACAATCAATTCTGACCAAACGAATCGCTGAGGCTCACGGCCTCAAGCTTTACGATACTCCTATTGGTTTCAAGTACGTTGCCGAGTTGATGCTCAAGACGGACATACTCATCGGTGCTGAAGAGTCCGGCGGCATCGGAGTCAAAGGGCACATCCCCGAGAGAGACGGCATCCTCAATTGCCTGCTCCTTCTCGAAGCGGTCATCGCGGCCGGCCGCCCCCCGTCAGAGATGGTCAAAGAGATGCACAGAGAGTTTGGTGAATTCTATTTCGGTCGCCGCGACCTTCATTGTGAAGTTTCGCGCGGTCGGGAGCTGGTCGAAACCCTCGCGCGCACGTCCCCAGCAAAAGTTGCGGGTCACATGGTGCGAGACGTCGAGACGCTGGACGGGACAAAACTTCTCCTTGATGATGAATCGTGGCTGCTCTTCCGCCAATCCGGAACGGAGCCCGTGCTCCGCATCTATTCCGAAGCGACGTCAAAGGCGAAGACGGAAGAACTTTTAAACGAAGGCGAACAAATTTTGAAATAGATGTCAGATGTTAGTGACTGACATCTGACATCCAACATCTGACATCTACACTATGCCTGAGCTGCCCGAAGTCGAATTGGTTGCGCGCGCGCTTGATGGTCTTGTCAGAGGCCGCCGCATCGTTTCGGCCAAACTGCTGCGCCCGCGTCTTGCGCCCGAGACCCCGCCGCGCTCCTTCGCGCGACTCCTTCGAGGTGCGCGAATCGAATCTATCGGGCGGCGCGGGAAACATATTCTCTTCATGCTCGACAACGGGCGCGCTCTCATCACGCACCTACGGATGACCGGCAGATTCCTTTGCCTGCCGCCGACGGCTCCGCTTCCGAAACACACTCACGCCCTCTTTCATCTGGACGACGGTCGGCAACTGGTCTTCACGGACCAGCGCCATTTCGGGATGATGAAGGTCGTGGCGGCGGACCAGATTTATGAGGCTAAAGAGCTGCGGGAGCTTGCCCCGGAGCCTTTCTCCGAGGAGTTCACGCCCGCCTATCTGCACAAGACCCTTTCGGGCTCGCGCCGCATTTTGAAGGAGATGCTCCTGGATCAAAAGCGTGTCCTGGGTCTGGGCAATATCTATGCTGCCGAAGTGCTGTTTCTCGCACGCGTTAATCCTTTCGTCGTCGCCGCACGGCTACGGAAGCGGCGAATCGCCGCTCTTCACCGCGCGATTCTTGATGTACTCGCAGAGTCGCTCTCACACGGCTCGACGATGAACATTGATCCCGAAGACATTGACGGGAGCTATTACGGCGGACCATTCGAGGGACGCTGGCGAGTCTATGACCGCGAAGGTCAGCCGTGCCTCAAGTGTCGTGCGAGCATCCGCCGCGTCTCCCACCGCGGGCGCTCAACCTTCTTCTGCCCGCGTTGCCAGAGAGGCTGATATTCCTTATCTATTGCAATGCGGAATTATTAGGTATATAAAGACGACGCTTCTGGAGCAATGGCTTGAGGGCCTCGCAAAAAATGCCGACAGCCTCACGGTTACAATATTCTTAACTCTCGTAAGGAAGTCCGCCGTTTAGATAATTATCAGCCAACACTTTTTCAATCTTTACTCCACGGCGGGGTGTCGAACTATGAAGAACTGTCCGAGCTGCTCTCTGGATTTCCCGAACACGGCCCGATTCTGCGAGCGCTGCGGTGGCAATCTGGCTGACGAAGAAAGCACCCTGGTCCTCAACACGTTGAGCTGCCCCTCCTGCGGAAAGGAGGTCAAGGTCGGCTCGGAAGTTTGCTCCAACTGCAATTATAAGTTCTCCTGGATAGCCTCCTACCCAACGTCGCTGTCGCATCTCTGCCCGAAGTGTGGGACGGACAATCCCCTGGGCGACCTGTATTGCAGGGAATGCGGGAATGCTCTCGAAGGGTCTCGGAATCCCAAGCTGACTGAAGTCGGAAGGCTGGCCGTAACTCAAGCACCTTCCAACCCACAGATTCAAACTCCTGTTCAAACTCCTACGCCCCCAGCACCAACGGCTTACCACGGGCCGACCATTTCCTGCAACCACTGCGGGGTGAGCAATCGTCCCGGAATGAGGTTCTGTGAATCTTGCGGTAAGCCGCTGGGCGTGCCTGCTCAGCAGCCCATTGTGCAAACGCGCCCTGTCCGGAAGCCCCGAAAACTTCTCTTCATCGCCGTCGGCAGCTCCGCTCTACTCGTAGCTCTCTTCCTTTTCTGGTTTCTCTGGGGTGTGAACGTCACCATCCGCTCCAATCCTCCGGGCGCGCGGGTCTTCATTGACGGCGAAGAGATCGGTCGGACGAGTTTCAGCGACAGCCAGATTCTGGCAGGGCATTTGGGGCGCGGGCAGCACACGCTTCGGATTGAGCGCCCTGGTTTCACTACATCCACGCAGACCTTCGACCTCGGCCTGCTGGAGTTTTCCAAAACCATCGAAATCAACCTTTCTCCTTCCGTCTTTACCCTGACCGTCGTCACAGACCCGCCCGGCAGTCAGGTCCTGATTGATTCAAACTATGAAGGGGCGACAGACAGTTATGAGGGCGAGCTTGTTCTGCCGAATATTTCAAAGGGCCAGCATACCCTCACACTGCGGCGCGAAGGCTACGAGGATTGGACGCGCGAGTTAACGGTCGAATCGTCTCAGATGATTCGGGCCAACCTGACCCCGCTCATAAAAGAGCCTATAGAGCCGATAGAGCCGGAGGGCGATCTTAAGAGCGCACAGGAGCGTGAGATCGAATCCACCCTACAAGCGTGGGCGCGGAGTCTGAGCAACAAAGACCTGGACGGCACGATGCGTTATTACGCGGAGCGCCTGGACACATTTTTACAGTATCGCGACCAGAGCCGCGAACAGGTCCGCGCCAACCGCGCGAAATTTTTCTCCAGGCACATCTCGATTGACATCCAGCTCAGCAACATTCACATCAACCTCGATTCAACGGGGACGCGCGCCACAGTCACCCTGGACACGACCTATAATTTCAGGGACCCCAAAGTGCTGACCGGCTCGGCGCAAAATGAACTCTGGCTCGAAAAGAGAGGAAGTAGTTGGTTAATCACCAGCGAAAAGCATATCCAGACCTACTACGAGAACGCCGAATGATTGCCGGACCTTCGCAGGCTCAAAGCCGAGGCGGGCAGCGTCGCCCACAGGTTTTTTGCTTGCGGCGCATGGATTCATGCTTGACAGATATAGGCGACAAGCGTATAAGCAGCTTTAGGAAAAACGTGGTGAGTTAAGGCGACTTGCGGCCACGTAAAATAACCCGCTAAACAGCTCGGCGAGCCCTTCAAAAGGCTATCCCGCAAACTTCAAGCTTTTCGGAAGTCCCGCGTTGTTTAGCGCGGGACTTCTTATTTTAGATTGCGGATTGCGGAATGCGGATAGAGAGAACAGAAGGCAGTAGGCAGAAGGCAGAAAGCAGTAAAAACCGCTTGGCCTGCCTTCAGCCTTGTGCCTTCTGCTTTCTGCTCTTCTAAATCCGCATTCCGCATTCCGCAATCCGCATTGGAGATATGGAGAACTTCAGAGATCTTCTCGAAAGCGACGGGGTGCACCTCTTTGACGGCGCAATGGGCACGATGCTCTACGCCAAGGGCGTGTACATCAATCGCTCCTACGACGAGTTGAATTTGACCAGCCCGGACCTCGTGCGCGAGGTGCATGAAGAGTATCTGCGCGCCGGAGCCGAAATCATCGAGACCAACACTTTCGGGGCGACTGCTCACAAGTTGCAGCAGTACGGGCTGGAAGGAAGCCTGCGACTCATCAACATTGCCGCTGCACGTATCGCGCGCCAGGCCGCCGGGGAGCGTGCGTTCGTCGCAGGTGCGGTCGGGCCATTGGGTTTACGCATCGAGCCCTATGGCCCGACCTCTTTTGAAGAGGCGAAAGAGATGTTCAAGGAGCAGATTTCCGCTCTGCTCGACGGGGGCGTTGATCTGTTCGTGCTCGAAACCTTTTCCGACATCTCCGAGTTGCGGCAAGCCATGCGCGCCGTTCGCGAGTTATGCGACCTCCCGGTCGTCGCCCAGATGACGATCCTGCCCGACGGCAACACCACGTTCGGCACCACGCCTGAAGTCTTCACCTCGCGGCTGGACGAGTGGGGCGCGGACGTCATCGGCCTCAATTGTGGCGTCGGACCGGCCATCGTGCTGAGCGCCATCGAGAAGATGCGCGACATCACGAACAAGAAGTTGTCCGCGCAGCCCAACGCAGGGCTCCCGCGCGACGTACAGGGGCGGCAGTTCTACATGTGCTCGCCCGAATACATGGCGAAGTTCTCCAAGCGCCTGATGCAGGCTGGCGCGAAATTCATCGGCGGTTGCTGTGGCACGACTCCCGCCCACATCAAGCTCATCGCGGACGCCGTTCGCGCCATCTCACCGCGCAAACAGAGCGTAGCCATCAAGGAGGGCACCGCCGCACGCGTCGAGGAGTTGACGCCTGCGGACATCCAGGTCGTCCCGCCGGAGGAGCGCTCCCTCTGGTCGCGTAAGATCACCAACGGCGAGTTCGTCACATCGGTCGAGGTGCTGCCGCCGAAAGGCTGTGACCCGCGTAAGACGCTCGACTCGATTCGGCTTCTGAAAGAGGCCGGGGTTGACGGCGTAAACATCCCTGACGGGCCGCGCGCGCAGACGCGCATGGGCGCGCAGGCGACGGCCGTTCTGGTCGAGCGTGAGATAGGCATCGAAGCGGTCCTGCATTACTGCTGCCGCGACAGGAACCTACTGGGCATGATGTCGGACCTCCTGGGCGCTGCTGCCCTGGGGCTTCGCAACCTGCTGCTGATAACTGGCGACCCGCCGAAGATGGGACCATACCCTGACGCCACTGCCGTCTTCGACATTGATTCCATCGGCCTGACCAACATGGTCAACAAGCTGAACCACGGCCTGGACCTCGGCAACAACCCCATAGGGCAGCCGACGGCCTTCTGCATCGGCGTCGGCTGTAACCCAGGGGCGATCAATCTTGACGAGGAGATCAAACGCTTCGAGTGGAAGGTTGAGGCCGGGGCGCAGTATGCGATCACGCAGCCCGTCTTCGACACAGATCAGCTCTTCGAATTCTTAAAGCGCATTGAGCACGTCCGCATCCCTGTCATCGCTGGAATCTGGCCGCTCGTCTCTTTCCGCAATGCCGAATTCCTGCACAACGAAGTTCCGGGGGTGCGCGTGACGCCCTCGATTATGGAGCGGATGCGCGTCGCGTCGGAAAAGAGCAAGGAGGCAGCCCGCGACGAAGGGCTAAAGATCGCGCGCGAATCCCTGCTCGAAGTAAGAGACCTGATTCAAGGCGTGCAGGTCTCTGCGCCCTTCGGCAACGTGCGCTACGCGCTGGATGTCTTCGACGCCCTGGAAGAGTTTTCGGCGCGTAAGGAAGTCAACGCTTCCGCCTGAAAAGAGATTCAAAGCCTTTGCCGCGTCAGCGGCCATCTGAATTTAGCCCGGCCTTAATGGTCTTTGACGATTAGATTGGGTAATAAATCTTCCGGCTGAGAGGCGACGGCTGGTCAGTACCGCCTGCGGTAGCGGGCGGGTAAATGTTGCCCAGACCCGCCCGCTACCGCAGGCGGTACTGACAAAGTTATTACCTAATGATTCAAAGACCATCAAGGCCGGGCTAAATTCAAGCGCTGCTGACGCAGCGAATCGCTGTTTTGTTTTCAAGTGACTTTCGCCGGTGCGCTCAATGCAAACAAAGGAACGAACTCAAACAGATTTGCGGACGAGCTACGACCGAGTCGCTGAAGAGTATGCAGAACATTTCCGTGGCGAGCTGGCTCAAAAACCTTTTGACCGGAAGATGCTCGACTGGCTGGCCGAGAGGGTCGAAGGCTCAGGACCCATCTGTGACATGGGCTGCGGTCCCGGACAGATTGCAGGCTATCTGCACGGCCGCGCGATAGCTGTCTGCGGTATTGATCTATCCGGGGAGATGGTCAAACAGGCGAAGCGCCTGAATCCGGACATATCTTTTCATCAAGGCGACATGCTCGCGCTCTTCGATGTTCCTGATGATTCTTACGCTGGGATCGCGGCCTTTTATTCGATCATACACATTCCACGCCCGTCGGTTGTCGCCGCCTTGCGAGAGCTCAAGCGTGTCTTACGCCTCGAAGGGACACTTCTTCTCACTTTTCATATCGGACGACAGACAGTCCACCGCGACGAGTTTTTGGGCAAGGAGGTCTCACTCGACTTTCATTTCTTTGAGACCGAAGAGATGAAAAGCTATCTACGGGCGGCGGGCTTCCATCTGGAGGAAGTGATTGAGAGAGACCCTTACGCGGAGGACGTGGAATATCCGAGTCGGCGCGCCTACATCTTCGCAAGGAAGCTACCAGATAGCACGCCGCAGTTTGGTTTTTAATAGTTCTCTGATTGCGGTCAAGCTTCCGCGGGCTGATTATCAAATAATTAACGTGAGTTCGACGTAAAAAAGCGCACGGACGATCCACTAAATCACACGAAACGACACGAAACAAAAGCATGGTCTCTTCGTGTCGTTTCGTGTGATTTAGTGGATAGTTCCCTGTTCTGCCGTCCGCTCGCGCGGACTCGCCCTTTTATAATTCAACCGGGCTCACTTCACCGTGAATCATTCAACACATGCCTGAGCGCGCCTTCAAGTTCCGGGTACTTGAACACGTATCCGGACTCTTTCAATCGCTGCGGCTCCACGCGCTGGCTCGACAAAAGCGTTGCGTCAGCCATCTCTCCGAAGACGACACGGGCGACAAATTTAGGCACGGGGAAGATTGTCGGGCGCGAGAGCACGCGTCCCAGCGTCTTCGTGAACTCGTAATTGGTCACAGGCTCCGGCGCGACCGTGTTGACCGGACCGCGCAAACTCTCGTTCTCAAGCGCCTGCTCAATCACACCGACCACGTCGTCAATCGCGATCCAGCTCATATACTGTCGCCCGTTTCCTAGTTTTCCACCAACGCCCATTTTAAACGGGAAAAGCATTTTTTTGAGCGCGCCCCCTTCGCCGCTCAGGATGACGCCGAACCGCAGGTTGACGACACGGATTCCAGCTTGCGACGCCGCCTGCGTTTCCGACTCCCACTCGCGGCAGACTTCCGCCAGGAAATCCGAGCCTGATGTGCTCTGCTCATTTAAGATTTCATCTCCACGGCTACCGTAGAAACCGACGGCCGAAGCGGAGACCAGGACTTCAGGCTTTCGCTTTAACTTTGCCAGCGTTTCGCTGAGCAGCTTTGTTCCTTTGACGCGGCTTTCACGAATTCTTCTCTTCTTCTCGTCCGTCCAGCGTCCCTCTGCGATGCTCTCGCCAGCCAGATGAACAACCGCATCAATGCCCTCAACTTCGCCCGGGTCCAGGCTGCCCTTCTCCGGGTCCCAGAAAATTTCAGTCGCGCCGTCCTTCGGTGTCGAGCGTACCAGACGTATCACCTGATGCCCTTTCGCTCTCAGCGAGGGTAACAACGCCGATCCGACGAGTCCGGTCGCTCCTGTGATCACAATCTTCATCTTTCAATCTCCTCTGCTGCCGTGGCGGACTGTGAATTGGCCCGTCCCATTCAGCTTCTTCTCGAAAAGATGAAATCGCCGCACGGCTCGGCCAGCTCAGACCAGGAAGCCCCGACGACGCGTGGGTAAAGCGCATCCGACGTTTCTCTTCGAGGGCTCTTCATTAGACAAAGGCTTTATTCAATTATGAGCGGGGACTAATGATTTCCGTACTGAAATGCGCCGTCCGGCGCGCGAAGAATATCACGGGTTGATGAAAGGGGCTATCCATTTATCCCCCCTGGAGGCTTAATGCCTTTCCGCTTGTGGAAGAAAAATAATTAGCGTCCCCAGAAAATAATTACCGTATCTGGGAAAAGTTAGCGTCCTACGAAATACCCCTAGCCAGTCATACCAGCTAGGGGTATTTCATGGGCAAGCGGTGATGGGCTGATGAATTAAAGTTTTGTACTACGGAATAAAGTTCTGGACTATGAATTAAAGTCCTGTACTGAAACAACAAACTTGAACGCCAGCGTGAATCTAATGGTCTTTGACAATTTAGTTCGGTAATAACCCAACATAGTGCAGCAACTGCGCCGAGCCAGCAGCGAAACTATCAAGGAAGCTGGTGACGTGACGTTGCAGCCCTTGCCAGTCATCGCCCAAGCGATGCAGATACAGCACCGCTTGCTTGAGCTTGCGCCACAGCTTCTCTACGGGGTTGAGCCAGGGCGCATAGGTCGGCAGCGCCACCAACTCGATACCTGCTTCGTGCGCCGCCTGCGCTACTTCAGGCCAGAAGTGGGGGCTCCACCAAATAGCATGATTTGTTATGATTTATCTTGGCTACTTCTATTGCGTAGCCGCGGAAAGATATGAATACAATCCCTCATTTCATACGATTTTTGAATACTAAGGCCGGCAAATTACGAATCCTGAGCGGGATTAATCCTCTGAGTTTATTTTTAAGTCGTCAAGTTTTAACGATTGCTTGAAGTCTTTTAATCGCTCGAATAGTGTCTCACAAAAGCTAATGTCTACCTCTCTCCAACTTACATACCCGCGTATGTTGCCTCCTCTTCCTTTATCCCTAGGGTGTGAGATAATCAAATACTTAAAGTCGTCCGTTCCATAGGCAATAGCGAAGTCCAACTCTGGATATGTTTCGATTGGAGCAATATGCATTTTATCAAGGGAAATTGTGTAAAGCTGCAAGTTTTTCCTTTGGCTTAAGAGATTGATTAGTATGTTACGGTTTCTTGTGATAAATGAGTCCAGCATGTCTCTGGTATCTGTGATCAGAATACGCTCAATATCGTTACCTTCGCGCAATACCGCCATCGCATTCTCTCCTGAATCGATCAGGTATTGAAAATAATGGATGGTGCACGCTGATCTAACGTCTCGATTTCTGAATAACTCTTTGCTTAGCTCCACTGAGTCGTCAGTTTCATAACGACCTTCAGTTAATAGCCGGTACTTGTCAAGAATCTCACGAGCAAAGTTATGGGATTTGACTTCTGGTGGTACGCGCGGATCTGGATAAGGCTTCAACTCATAATCATCCCCAAGATGTTTAGTCTCAGTATCTAAGACTTGCCAGATAATACTATTTTTAATAGTCGGAGAATCTGTACTGTGTAAATGTGTATCTATATTAAGAGCCACATCGGGCTTTGAATCAATTCCGTGCTTAATTGTAGCTTCGCCAATTCTTACTTCTTTATCTTGATATTGAACTTCTTGGCTACATAGTCTACAACGACCGACCCAGTGCCCCTTACGCCGATAAATTTCCCACTTTTCAATTCCACGTGTGTGTATATCGTTATCCAAGTTTTCAAGGTTGATAGACTCCGTTATCGTAGAAGTGCTTGCCCTTTGTCTAATGTGCTGTGCCTCATGTTGGAGTTTTGCAACGTTCATCACTATCATGGCGGTAAAGCTAGTCTTTTTAACGCTAGAGGTGCCAGCCGTCGCTTCGCTATGGAGCGATCTGCTTCTGTCTCTGGCTGCAAGGGCGCGGAAGATCGGTCTGAATCGGTTACCAGTTTCAGTTTCTTTGGGAGACATTTTAGCAGTGATGATTCTCCTGGCTAAGCTCCTTGACCATCTGCCACCTAGCAAGGTGAATCCCAATCCAAAGATCAGAAATGTAAGGCTGGATACGGCTCCGACCTTAACAGCCCTTAAATATCCTCCTCCCCCAGTGGAACTAGTGTTAACCGGCGGAATTTTATCAAAGACATCATTTCGGTATCGTAAATCCCGTCGCGGCAGCACTAGGTCAACGCATATAATATAATCCACACTATTTGCCGATACTTTATGCCAGAAAGTGCGCGTGTAGTCTTTGCCGACAAAATCTTCATAGAATGTGACTAATCCAAAAGCGTTAGGGTCTCCGGGAATTACGCTCTCGGATTTGTATCTGGGGTCATTAAAAATGACTGATCTGTACCACGGCCTTGTATTCAAATTAAACTCGTTAAAAGTCTGAGTACTAGCTGGATATATTGCGAATGCACCTTTAGTACTAGCAATATATATCCATCGGATCCTTAACCCCGGAATTTTATTCTTAGCCAATTCTTTAATATTAAAGAAATCGAGCATTCGGTCAGAGTATTCGTCTGGCTTAAGGTCTTTAGTTTGACTTTGTGTAAATGATGAAATAATCGCTCCCATTACTCTGTCATAGCGGTCTCTATCCGGTTTAAGTACCTCAGGGTTTGAGTCAAAACCTTTCGACAAAACCGATATAGCAAAGTTAAAATTGATATCCATACCTGCATCATAAGGGGGATTTAATTCCCAATGAGATTTACTTCCCTGATTAACTGCATTAACCTTACTAAAATCCTTTGGCTCTACTAATGATTGTGACTCGGCGACACTTTCCGGGTTTTGAAAAAATTTATCATAAGCCTTAAGCTTTTCTTGAAGCCTTGACCATAATTCATGGAACTCAGGATCGTTCAGACTTGTCATCTGTCCAAGTAGCCAACTGTTCGTGACGGCGCTCTCAGCAGTTACAGCTTCGGTTCTACTCTGAAGAGCTAAATCTATGCCAAAGGCTACAGCAAGGATAACAACGGCAAGCATGAAAACAATCTTCACCAAGTTTCTTTTGGCTGTTTCAATAGTGAGCATAGATCATTCCTAATTGTAGATTATGCTAAAACCTCTGTAAGTCTAACAAGGAATGCAAAATCCTAGATAAAAAGCCTTTTGGAGAAGTATGACTGACGCGAGGTCAGAATTAGATAGCGAGTGCGTAAGGAACAGAGCTAAAGCGTCGGTAGGATATGCCTCTCCACAACGGATGTCAACAATAAATTGAGGCAATGTTATTCACACATCAACTGTCCGCTTTTGGCGGCGTAAGGTAGTCACTCAGGAGGCCAACCCTGATGCACTACTCACCAGCTGCCGTGGAGCGGGCCATGAAGATCCAAGAAGTGATGCTACATGCCATTGCCAAGAAGATTACCTAGTGGCAGGCCGCTGAGATTCTCGGCCTCAGTTGTCGACAGATGCGACGCTGGCGCAGGCGCTACGAAGAGCACGGTTACAACGGACTCTTTGACCACCGCTGGGGGCGCCCCTCTCCGAAGCGCGTGCCCTTGGAGACGGTCGAGCGTGTGTTGGTGCTCTACCGTGAGCAGTACTTCGACTTCAACGTCCGCCATTTCCACGAGAAGCTGAAGACGGAGCACGACATCTGCTTGAGCTACACCTGGGTCAAGAAGGCTTTGCAAGGCGCAGGGCTGGTGAAGAAGACGCGCACTCGTCGAGTGCATCGCAAGCGCAGGGAGCGTCGCCCTTTGCCCGGTGCGCCGAGACCAGCGCTGTCGTCAGAACCTCAGCATCCGACATGATGCGACGCGCGTCCTCTCGGTGTCCTTTGGCCTTGAGCAAATCATCAATGATGCAGTAGAGTTCGGTCGTGTGATCGATCACCGCTCCCCCTCCTACTTTCGTTTGGCGACGAAGTTGAGGGGATTCTCTTTTGTTCTCAAAGAACTGGCAAACCGCTAACTAGCAACTTGGGTTAATTATTTTTCTTCCACACCTCTTTGTATTTTGTCCTTAAAGATATAGAATGTCCCCGCCGACACTTAAGATCTGAACGTTGCAACGCAAATGTTTGTGTTGCCGGTTTACGTGAAGTAAATCCCCCGCTTGCTCTATATCAACGTTAGTTGATCCGGTTGCTGTGGCCTTGTAGAGAGGCGCAGCCCAAATTTTTTCGTACCGGAGCAATCACCTCGGTGCTTCGTCTGAGAACTCTTGCCGCTTTCGTTTGCCTCGCGCTGGCTCTCTGCCTGCTCGGGCTTTGGAGCGCGCGTTCGCAATCGAGCGCGCTCAGACGCATCACGAACACGACCGAAGAAGGCATCAACATCAACCCGTCCTTAAGCGGCAACGGTCGCCGCATCGCCTTCGAGTCAACAGAAGATTTGGCGCAAGCCGGCGGCGCGAACAGCTTCCGTGCCATCCGTGCAGACATCTCAACGGACCCGGCCACCTTCTCCCAGCTGGGTGCGACGCGCGCTCCTGCCCCGGGCATTTCGCAGGACGGCTCGATCATCGCTTTCGCCTCGAAAGACGACCCGCTCGGCACAAACACGGACGGCAACTCGGAAATCTTCTACTTCGACGGCTCCGCCCTTCGCCAGATTACCAGGACCACGCCCGCAGCCCCTTCGACGCGAGTGCGCGACGGCAACTTTCAACCCTCGCTCACGGACGACGGGCGCTTCATAGCCTTCTCTTCAAATCGTAATCTCGCGGGTCTGAACGGCGACAACAACCTCGAAATCTTCGTTTTCGATACAAGCTCAAACACTTTTACGCAACTGACGAATACCTCCGGCACGGTCGGGGCGTCTGACGCCAAGATCAGCGGCGACGGGACGCGCGTCGCGTACCTACGTGACAACGGCGCGACCCAGAGCACGCAGCGCGACCTCGTCCTACAGGACCGCATTGGCGGGACGACGCGCATCCTCGCAAGTAACGTCACCAATCTGGCCTTCACCTACGGGCGTGCGATCAGCGATGACGGCTCGCGTATTGTTTATGCGGCGGACATTGCAACCAACAGCAGTCAGGTCTTCCTTTTCGACGGCCGGACGACCAACGCCACGCGGCAGATCACTGCGCTCGGAGTCCGTGAGACAGAGGTCCCGCTTCATCCGACCATCAGCGGCGACGGGACCCGGATCGCCTTCGCCACACGACGCCCCATCCCTGGCTTCAGCAACACGGACAACAGCATAGAGCTTTACACCTACGACATTCCGACCGGGCAATACGCGCGCGTCACCAATGCCCCGTCGAACGCGGACGGGTTTTCGGGAAGCACTCGTCTCGCAGAGGTCGTTTCATCTCTCAACGACGATGGCTCAATCGTAGCGTTCAACTTCCCGCGCACTCTATCCGGCGCAGTAGTCACTACCGGCATGGAGAACAACTCCGAGATTTATGCGACCGGGACTGCTCCGCGCCCGACCGTCGGAACGCTGACGATCCTGAACGAGGCGTCATTCGGCCACGAGCCTGCCACGGACAAGGCCATCGCGCCCGACAGCAACGCCTCAGCATTGGGCGGCGCGCTGGCCTTCACTACGGAGCAGGCGCAGAAACAGAACAACAGTTTTCCGACGACGCTCGGCGGAACGACCGTCACAGTCAACGGTCGCCGCGCCCAAATCTCCTTCGTCTCGCCGACGCGCGTCAACTTCATCGTTCCGCACGAGACCGAACTCGGCACAGCCGAAGTCATCGTTACCAACAGCGAGGGCTTTCAGTCTAAGGGTAACGTGACGGTCTTAAACGCTGCCCCGGGCATCTTCACCTACAGCGGCGACGGAGTCGGCGAGGCTGTCGTTTTAAACGCCGATACGCTGCAACCTGGACCGTTCGATCCGACAAGCGGCAACCTGCGTCTTATCATTTTCACGACGGGCGTGCGCCATGCAACACAGGTCACAGCCACCGCTGGTGGGCGAGCGCTCACGGTCGAATCCTTCATACCTTCGCCCGACATGCCCGGCATGGACGAAGTTCACGTCCTGGTGCCCTCGGATTTGCGCGGCGCGGGTCCCGTCAACCTTGTGGTCCGCGCAGACAATCGTGACAGCAATCCGGCCATCATCACCTTCTCCGGTAACGCCTGCCGCGACATCGTCATCAACGAGTTTCTGGCGGACCCGCCGGATGGAACTAACGGGGACGCCAACCACGACGGAACCCGCAGCGGGACAGACGACGAATTCGTCGAGCTGGTCAACACGACTGATGCCCATATTGACATCAGCGGCTATCAACTGCTGACGCGCAGCTCGACCGCGACGTCCGATACAGTGCGTCACACATTCCCGTCCGGCACACTCTTCCCGGCGCGCTCGGCAATCGTCATTTTCGGCGGTGGCACAATCACCCCGACCAACCCCGCGTTCGGCGGCGCTCAGGTCTTCAAGGCATCGTCCGGCGGGCTGTCGCTGAACAACGCTGGCGGCGTGATTACATTCCGCACGTCTTCACAAGAGATCGTCAACATCGTCACTTACGGTGGCTCGACGGGGCTGGACGGCGACTCCAACCAGTCTTTAACGCGCTCGCCCGATGCAGGGGACGGCACCTGCGGCAACTTCGTGCTTCACTCTACAGCGCCGAACAGCGTCGGTCCCTTCAGTCCGGGCACGCGCGCCAACGGTACGCCCTTCGCCACGGGTATCGGCCGGTTGACGAGCGTCTCGATCTCGCCTCCGTCTGCCAGCGTCACTACAGGGCAGACCACGCAGTTCACTGCACAGGCGCGCGACCAGTTCAATCGCCCGATGACGGGTGTGACGATAACTTTCGCTTCGGACAACACAGCCGTCGCCACTGTGGACGGGGTCACGACTGACCCGAACACTGGCATTGCCACGGCGACCGTCACCGGCCGCAGCGCGGGCACGGCGCACATCACGGCGCAGGCCACGGACGGCACGACGACCGTCACGAGCAGCCAGGCGACGCTGACGGTTAATGAGCCTCCGCCGTCTGTGTCGCGCGTCGAGGTCGCTCCGGCCAACAGTACGATCAATCGCGGCCAGACGCAGCAGTTCACCGCCACAGCGTTTGATCAGAACAACCAGCCGGTTGCGAATGCGACCTTTACCTGGAGTTCAAGTGACACGAACGTCGCGACAATTAACTCGAATGGGCTGGCAACAGGCGTCGGTATTGGCACCGTGACGATTACCGCTTCGACTTTGGATGCTACAGGCACGACGACATCGGGCACTGCGAGCCTTGTGGTTCAAGTCCCGCTCGTGATTAACGAAATACTCGCGGACCCGCCTGATGGGACGGCAGGCGATAGCAACCGTGACGGGACGCGCGACGCCGATGACGACGAATTTGTTGAGCTGGTCAATAATTCAAATGCGCCTGTGGACATCTCTGGCGTGATCGTAGCGGATTCGACAAGCAACCGCTTCACCTTCCCCGCGAACACGACGCTGGCTGCGGGCCGCGCCGTAGTAATCTTTGGCGGAGGCAACCCGCCCACCAGCGATCCGGCTTTCGGTGGAGCTTTGATCTTCACAACCAGCTCGCTCAGCCTGGGCAATACGGGCGACACGGTTAACGTCAAGCTGCCCGTCGGCGGCGTGGACATACAGATTGCCACGCATACTTATGCCGCAGAAGGTAATGACAATCAATCGCTGACCCGCTCCCCTGATCTGACAGGCGAATTCGTCAAGCACACGACCGCTGCAAACGCGGACGGGCGGGCCTTCAGCCCCGGCACGCGCGCGGACGGAACGCCTTTCGGCTCGCCGCCCATCACGCGCATCGAGGTCACACCGCCTTCGGCCACGGCCAACATCGGCCAGACGCAAGGGTTCACGGCACGCGCTTTCAGCAATACGGGCGGGCCCGAAATCGAAGTCCAGAACGTCTCCTTCATCTGGGATTCGAGCGATCCGACGAAGGCGACAGTGCAGCCTGCGACCGGGCAAACCACCACTGCGACAGCTCTCGCAACGGGCAGCACGACCATTCGCGCACGCGCGGGCGGTCAACAGGGCACGGCCACGCTGACGGTTAATCCGCCGCCGCCAACACTGACCATTAACGATGTCTCGGCAAACGAAGGGAACACGGGAACCACCACTTTCACGTTCACCGTCAGCCTGTCGTCAGCTGCCCCGGCGGGCGGCGTCACCTTCGACATCGCCACTGCGGACGGAACGGCCACCGTTGCCAACAACGATTACGTCGCCAGGAGTCTGACGGGTCAGACCATTGCCGCCGGAAATCAGACCTACACCTTCGACGTGACGGTCAACGGGGATACGGTCATTGAGCCGAGCGAGACTTTCTTCGTCAACGTGACGAACGTTTCGGGCGCGACGCTGACAGGCGGCGACGGCCAGGGACAGGGCACAATCCAGAACGACGACAGCGCGACGCTTTCAATCAACGATGTCTCGGCAACCGAAGGCAACAGTGGCACGAAGACCTTCACCTTCACAGTCAGTTTGTCGTTACCCGCCCCTGGAAGCGGCGTGACGTTCGACATCGCGACGCAGGACAACACTGCGACCACAGCTAATAACGATTATGTGGCGAAGAGTCTGACCGGCCAGACGATTCCCACCGGGCAGCAGACTTATACTTTCGACGTCACGGTCAACGGCGACACGCTGGTCGAAGCGGACGAGACCTTCTTCGTCAATGTCACCAATGTCTCAGGCGCGGACGTCGGGGATGCTCAGGGGCTCGGAACAATTCAGAACGACGACACGGCCAATCTTGTCATCAGTCAGTTATACCAAAGCGGTGGCAACGCGGGTGCGGTACTCCAGAACGACTTCATCGAAATTTTCAACCGTGGCACGACGACCGTTGATTTTTCTGTAACGCCCTACTCCGTGCAATATGTCGGGACGACAGGCTCATTCGGCTCGACCTCTGCCAGTAACAAGACGAATATCACGTCTGGCACCATCGCGCCTGGACAATACTTCCTGGTACAGGAAGCCTCGGGCGGCTCCAATGGCTCGGCCCTGCCGACGCCGGATGCTAGCGGCAGCATCAACATGTCAGCGACTTCCGGCAAGGTAGCACTTGTGGTCGGCACGGCGGCGCTACCCGCCAGCACCTGTCCCGGCGACGACGGTACTCCTCCATTAAATCCGAACAACTCCATCATCGCGGACTTTGTTGGATACGGCAGCACCGCAACCGCCACCGGTCAATGCTATGAAGGGAGCGGTCCCGCGCCCGCGCCGAGCGCTACGACCGCCGATTTGCGGAAAGCTGGTGGCTGCACCGATACGAACAACAACGCGGCAGACTTCTTCACTTTCGCGCCTAACCCGCGTAACACCAGTTCGCCATTGAATAATTGTAGTGCCGCCGCTCCGAGCCTTTCGATCAATGACGTGTCGGTCACGGAGGGCAACGGCGGAACTGTCACGGCGACCTTCACAGTCCAGTTGTCCGCGCCAGCGCAAGGGGCGGACGTCACCTTCGACATTGCTACTGCCGACGGAACAGCGCAGGACGACACGCCCGCTACTGAGGATAATGATTACGTGGCTAAGAGTCTGACGAACCAGATTATTCCAGCCGGGCAGCAAACCTATACGTTCACCGTCACGGTCAACGGCGATACAGCCGTTGAACCTAACGAAACTTTCTTCGTTAACGTCACGAACGTGGCGGGTGCGACTGTTTCAGACGGGCAAGGAACGGGGACGATCCAGAACGACGATAATCCGACGCTCTCCATCAATGATGTCGCACAGAACGAGACTAACACGGGGACGACCACGTTCACTTTCACCGTCAGCCTGTCGGCCCCCGCGCCCTCGACTGTAACTTTCGACATCGCTACCGCCGACGATACGGCACAGGACGACACGCCTGTCAGCGAAGACAATGATTACGTGGCTCGTAGTCTGACGGGGCAAACCATCGCCGCCGGGAGTCAGACTTATACCTTTGACGTGACCGTTAACGGCGACACGAGCATAGAGCCCAATGAAACGTTCTTCGTCAACGTCACGAACGTCACGGGCGCGACCGTTTCGGATGGACAGGGGTTGGGAACTATTCAGAACGACGATTCCCCGCCTACACTCTCCATCAACGACGTGACACAGGCAGAGACCAACAGCGGGACGACGACCTTCACCTTCACAGTCCAACTGTCCTCGTCTGCTCTGGCAGGCGGCGTCACCTTCGATATCGCCACCGCCGACGATACGGCGCTCGCGGGCAGCGACTATGTCGCCAGGAGCCTCACGGCGCAAACCATTCCCGAGGGGAGCCAGACTTTTACTTTCGACGTGACGGTCAATGGCGACACGATCTTCGAGCCGAACGAGACCTTCTTCGTTAACGTAACCAGCGTCACGGGGGCGACCGTCACAGACGGCCAAGGCGTCGGCACAATCACGAATGACGACGCGCAGCCCACGCTCACGATAGCCGACGCGAGTGTGACGGAAGGCAATGCGGGCACTTCGCTCATGACCTTCACCGTGACATTGACGGGCACGGCACAGTCAACGGTGAGCGTCAACTACGCGACTGCGGACTCAAGCGCGACCGTGGCCGACAACGACTATGCCTCGACGAGCGGCACGCTCAACTTCACACCTGGTGACACGTCCGAGACTTTCACCGTGACGATCAACGGCGACACGAACGCCGAAGGCGACGAGATGTTCCTGGTGAATCTGTCCGGGGCTACGGTTGCGACCATCGCCGACAGCCAGGCGCTCGGCACGATCTTCCTGGATGACCCGTTCAGCATCGCCGCCCTGAACACGGCCTACACGGAGAACTTCGATGTCCTCGCCCAGAGCGGCGTGTCGAGCACGACCCCGGCGGCTTGGACGCGTGCCGAGAGTGGGACGAGCGCGAACACGACATACACGGCCAACAACGGCAGCAGCACGACCGGCGACACCTATAGCTACGGCACAACGGGAGCGTCCGACCGTGCCCTGGGCGGACTCCGGACCGGCAGCCTCGTGCCGACCTTCGGCGCTTTCTTCCGCAACGATACCAGCTCGACTATAAACACGTTGCAGATCAGCTACACGGGCGAAGAGTGGCGACTCGGCAATGCGGGCCGCACGGATCGCATTGACTTCCAGTACAGCACCAGCGCCACGAGCCTGACGACGGGAACGTGGACGGATGTGGACCCGCTCGACTTCACGACGCCGAACACCACGACGACGGGCGCGAAGGACGGCAACGACCCGGCCAACCGCACCGCGATCAGCCACACTATCACCGGCCTCTCAATCGCGCCGGGAGCGACCGTCTGGATTCGCTGGACGGATTTAGACGCCACGGGCTCAGACGACGGACTTGCCGTTGATGACTTCAGCATCACTGCGGGCATTACCGCCGCTACCCCCGCGCTCTCGATTAATGATGTGACGCAGGCGGAGACTAACAGCGGGACGACCACTTTCAACTTCACGGTCCAACTGTCCTCGCCAGCCGGGGTGGGCGGCGTCAGCTTTACTGTCAACACCGCCGACGGCACGACAAACCCAGCGACCGCTGGCAGCGACTACGTCGCCATCGTTGGCGGCAGCGGCAGTATTACAGAGGGCAACTCTTCCACCACCGTCAGCGTCACCGTCAACGGCGACACTACGACCGAACCTAACGAGACTTTCTTCGTCAATATCACAGGAGTCACGGGCGCGACCGCCGGAGACACCACGGGCCTGGGCACAATCACCAACGATGACGCAGCGGCGACCCCGCAGCTCGTCATCAGCCAGGTTTACGGCGGCGGCAGCAATTCGGGCGCGGCTTACGGGAGCGATTTCGTCCAGCTTTTCAATCGCGGCACTGCCACTATAGACTTTTCTGTTACGCCTTACTCTGTGCAGTATGCTTCGGCTGCGGGGACCTTCAGCGCCGGAAATAAAGTTGACCTGACAACAGGGACAGTAGCTCCGGGTCAATACTTCCTCATCAAGCTTGCTCCCGTTACTCCGACTGTCGGCACTAATTTTACGGCTGATGTGACCAATACAGGCATTAATATGAGCGCAACAGATGGAAAAGTTGCGTTGGTCCTCGGCACAACTGTGGCGACGACCACAACAGGTTGTCCGACTGGGGTTACTGTCGTTGATCTACTAGGCTACGGCAGCGCAAATTGTTCAGAAACAACTCCCACCGCTGTACTGAGCGCGACTAAGGTCGCAGTGAGAAATAGCAACGGCTGTACAGATACAGGCAACAATGCGTCAGACTTTACTGTGACGACTGTGAATACTTCGAGTCCTGTGCCCAAAAACTCAAGCGCAGCGCCCTCTCCCTGTCCGTGAGTATTTTTCGGCTTCCGTTCGGAACAGGCTTGAGGCGAAAGACATAATTTATGCCCACCGTAAATTGTCTCAAAATACGGCGGGCAAACTTTTATTCTGAATAATAATTATTAACGCACAACTCCCGTCAGAGGGCTAGACGCGCTGGCGTAGAGGCGCTTGGGCATTCGCCCCGCAAGATAGGCTAATCGCCCGGCTTCGATAGCGAGGCGCATGGCGGAGGCCATCTTTTCTGCGTCTTGCGCTTCGGCGATGGCGGTGTTCATGAGGACGGCGTCCGCGCCGAGTTCCATCGCAATCGCGGCATCACTTGCCGTGCCGACGCCCGCGTCAACGATGATTGTGGCGGTGGGTAGTTGCTCACGCATGATGCGCAGGTTCGCAGGGTTTTGAACTCCTAACCCGGAGCCGATGGGTGCGGCCAGGGGCATGACGGCGGCGCAGCCAGCGTCCAAAAGCTTCTTCGCCATGATCAGGTCGTCCGTAAAATATGGCAGGACGACGAAGCCTTCTTTGACGAGCACGCGGGCGGCTTCCAGGGTCTGCTCGTTATCCGGAAAGAGCGTCGTCTGGTCGCCGATGACCTCCAGCTTGATGAGTTCCGTATTGAGTGCTTCGCGCGCGAGCCGCGCCGTGCGTATCGCCTCGTCAGCCGTGTAGCAGCCGGCGGTGTTCGGAAGAATGGCGAGCTTAGGGTCCAGGTGATCCAGGAAAGATTCAGAACTGCGGTCGAGCGGAACGCGGCGGACCGCCACCGTCACCATCTCAGCGCCCGACGCTCGGTGCGCCGCCTTCATCTCTTCAAAGGTGCGATACTTGCCCGTCCCGATAATCAGACGCGAACTGTATTCGCGCCCCGCGATAATCAGTTTTTGATTCTCTGCTTGAACTGCTGCCGACATAATGTCACTTTACAATAAAACAGTGACAAGTGACGAGTGACAAGTGATAAGTTAAAAACCGTCACTAACTCGTCACTCGTCACTTGTCACTTGTCACTGCCTTCATTCCTCCTCCGACAAAATGGACGATCTCGACGCGGTCGCCCTCCTGAAGTGCGGTTTGCTGCCAGTCGGACCTACGGACGACCTCGCGGTTGAGCTCAATCGCCAGGCGCTCTGGCGCGAGCGCGAGGTGATCTATCAACTCCTTGAGGTTGATACTGGCGGGCACGTCCCGCGATTCGCCGTTGATCTCTATTCGCAAAACCGACTAAATCCCTTGGCTTCAGGCCTGATGAATCACGCGGCGCAGTTCGGTCCGCTCGCCCTTGAGGGTCGCGCTGATGAGAATCGCAGCGCGACCCGATGTGAAATAGGGGAGCATCGCGTAGAAGATGGCCGTCCCGTCGCCCCCCGTCTTCCCGGAAAAAATCAGCGGTCTGAAGCTGGAGCCCAGAACTTTCAGGCTGATCGCGACATTGGGAACGCTTTGAAGCCCTTTCGGCCCACGCCCGACGTGCAGATTGATCTTCACGAACTCGCCCGCCACGAACTTCTTCTCTTCGAGCAGAGTTATTTGCAGGTCGTCCGGGTTAGCGAAATTACCCCCGTAGTCAACGACGCGGCTATAGTCCACATGATCCACAGGGTTGTACTGCGGAAGACTCGCGACCGGGTCAGGGGCAGGCGCCGGCAGCTCTTCTATGACAGGAGCCGCGGGCGCGGTCGGCATGGGCGGAGCCACCGGCGCGTCGTGATCGAAGCCGTGATAAATGATGAACTCTTCGGCTGGGGGAGACTCCACGGGCGGAGGCGCTTCCACGGGTGGAGGTGTTTCCACGGGCGGAGGGGCTTCTACGGGTGGCTGAGCCTGCGCCTCTTCCGGTTCCTCTTGTTGGGTTGATTTGGAGCGCATGGCCGCCTCGCGCTCGGTTTGCCGTTTGAGGTCTTCGATGCGCCCGGAGTGAATGGCGGCGCAGATCAGCCTGTGCTGCCGCTGGAGCCGCTCTGCCAGTTTATCTTCGTCGAACCCGGCCGCGATCAGGTCGTCGTAGGGCGTGCGCTTGCTGGCAATGATGGTCCCGCCGACATAGACGAGCGAAAGGATCAGAGGCGACTTCAGCCCCTTGTCCTCAGTCTGCACGTGATAAACCACTCCGCCATGCTCAACGTCGGTATTGAAGCCGGTAATCACGATCTTTCGCTGCTCAAGTAGATTAACGAATGCTCATCTGGGATTACGGAAGCGGGGCTGTAGTGAACATTAACATAACGATTTTCGGCGGGTCAATCATCTTGTCTGGAAGGCCTTCCCCCTCCCGAAACTTTGCTTGACACTCATCAACTCATGAACTACGATTCACTTTGTACCATGATTCTCAATCTCCACTGAGACGCCCCGGGCCGTCATTCTTAATTTAAGTGTCGGGCTGCGGCGAGAGGTGTATGTTTAGCGGAAGCGGCCAGGGATGAACGGTTTTAATCTCAAAGATTATTTGCCGATACTGCTCATGTTCGTGGTTGCCGGTGGCTTCGCCGTCGTCAATATACTTCTCTCGCAGTTCGTCGGCCAGCGCAAACAGACGCGCACGAAATTGATGCCGTATGAATGCGGCAAGGACCCTGTCGGGTCCGCGCGCGAGCGCTTCTCGGTCAAGTTCTACTTGATCGCGATGATCTTCATCCTCTTCGACATCGAAGTCATTTTCCTGATTCCCTGGGCCGTCGTCTTCAAGGCGTTCGCCGCGCATGAGCCCTGGGCGAAGACTCTCATCTATATTGAGATGATGCTCTTCGTCGTGCTGCTCCTGGTCGGGTACATCTACGTCGTGAAGAAGGGCGCGTTCGATTGGGGCCAGCGCGCGCGGCGTGAGGCGGAAGCTGAAGCGCTCGCGCTCCGTGAGATGCAGAAGCGAGAGAAGGATGCGGGGCAGCGTGCCGCCTGACGGGGCGAGCCGGAAAGGATTTATCGCGTTATGGGGCTCGAACAAAAAATCGCCGAAGCGTTGCCGGATGTTCTGACCACGCGGCTGGACTCGCTAATTAACTGGGCGCGCAAGTCCTCTCTCTGGCCCGCGACGTTCGGCCTGGCCTGCTGCGCCATCGAGATGATGAATGCGACTTCGTCGCGAAACGACCTGGCGCGTTTCGGCTCGGAAGTCTTTCGCGCCAGCCCGCGGCAAGCGGACGTGATGATCGTCTCTGGCCGCGTCTCGCGCAAGATGGCGCCCGTTTTAAGACGCATCTACGACCAGATGCCCGAGCCGAAGTGGGTCATCTCGATGGGCGCTTGCGCGACCTCGGGCGGCGTCTTTGACAACTACGCGATCGTCCAGGGAGTGGATAAAGTCGTGCCAGTGGATGTCTACATCCCCGGGTGCCCGCCGCGCCCCGAAATGCTGATTCACGCCGTGATGATGCTTCAGCAGAAAGTTTCCAAGGAGTCGGCGCGCGACCGCAAGGACATTCCGGTCGAGGAGGCGCGCGAGGCCGTGCCGCCCGGGACGCTTCCCGCTTCGGGTGTGTCAGCGCTGAATGAAGCTGCCGCGGAAAAGGTTTCGCGCCCCTACACGATTCCTTCGCGCCATGAGCGCCGCCGCTCTTCCTGAGATTAAAGAAAGAATCCGTGGCTTTGGCGCAACAGATTTGGGTCAGGAGCAGGGTAAAGAAGAGACAATGTCGAACGAAAGAGAGCAGCAGGCGGGGAACGCTGGCGAGCCGGAAACTGCATTAACGCCGACTAACAGTGAGACGCCGTCGCCTCTGGTGGCGGCGTTGCTGCGTCAGAATGCCGAGTGGGTCAAAGAGGTAATCGTAGCGTTCGGCGAGATTACCGTCATCGTGCCCCGCGCGGAGATTGTCAACGTCTGTTCGTTCCTGAAGGCCGCGCCGGAACTTGAATTTAATTTCCTTTCGGACCTGTGCGGAGCAGACCGTGGGCCAGAGGAGGAGCCGCGCTTCGAGGTCAACTATCACCTCTTCTCGACGACGAAACATCATCGCCTGCGCCTGAAAGTTTTACTCGACGATGACGACACGCACGTGCGGACGGTGACGTCCGTCTGGCGCACTGCCAACTGGCATGAGCGCGAGACCTTCGATCACTTCGGGGTGATCTTTGACGGTCACCCGGACCTGCGTCGCATCCTGTTGCCGGACGACTGGCAGGGCCATTCGCTCCGCAAAGATTTTCCGCTGCGCGGTTACGAACCGTACAGCCTAACCTAGTAAATCGTAAATCGTGAATCGTAAATAGAGTAAGACCGTTCGACGATTCACGATTTACGATTCACGATTTACGTCTTTTATGAGCGCTCTTCCGCCGCAATTCGAGATTGTGGATCGTCCGCTCGATACGCAGATGACGATCTCCATGGGGCCGCAGCACCCTTCGACGCATGGCGTGCTGCGCCTTGAGCTGATTCTCGACGGCGAGATGGTCGTCAAGGCCACGCCCGACATCGGCTACCTGCATACGGGGATGGAGAAGCTCTTCGAGTATAAGAAGTATCAGCAGGGCATAGTCATCACGGACAGGATGGATTATTTGAACCCTCTGGGGAACAACCTCGTCTACGTGATGGCCGCAGAGAAACTTCTAGGGCTGGAGATTCCCGAGCGCGCGCAGGTCATTCGTGTTCTGACCTGCGAGTTGCAGCGCATCGCCTCGCATCTGGTCTGGCTGGGCACGCACGCCCTGGACATCGGAGCGATGACGGTCTTCTTCTACTGCTTCCGCGAGCGCGAGAAGATTTTGAACCTCATCGAAGCCGCGTCGGGCGGGAGGCTAACGCCCTCTTATTTCCGCATCGGCGGCTTGATGATGGACCTGCCGTCCGGCTTCGAGCGGCGCGTCAAACAGTTTACGGACGATTTCCTGAAAGCCCTGGGAGAGTTTCACACGCTCCTGACGGGCAACAAGATTTTCCAGAAACGCACGCAGGGCATCGGCTACATCTCAGCAGAGGATGCGATTGATTGGGGGCTGTCGGGTCCATGCCTGCGCGGCAGCGGCATCAATCTGGACATTCGCCGCTCAAACCCCTATACGGGCTACGAGAACTATGATTTCGAGGTCCCGGTCGAGCAGGACTGTGATGTCTGGGCGCGCTACATGGTGCGTATGCGCGAGATGAAAGAGTCGCACAAGATCGTCGTTCAGGCTCTCTCGCGCCTGCGTCCCGGCCCCGTGAAGGCGGACGCGCCGAAGGTCGTGCTCCCGGACCGCGAAGCGATGAAGAAGCACATGGACGCACTCATCCACCACTTTTTAATTGTGGCCGAAGGTTTCAACGTTACCGAAGGCGAAGTCTATCACGCGATTGAAGCATCGAAAGGCGAACTCGGCGTCTATATGAAATCCAACGGCGGACCGAAGCCAGCGCGCGTGCATTTCCGCGGCCCGAGCTTCGTCAATCTTTCGGCCCTGCCGCACATGGCCGAAGGCGAAATGGTGGCGGACGTCGTCGCCATCATCGGCTCGCTCGACATCGTGCTCGGAGAAATAGACAGATAATTATGAATTTTGAGTTTTGAATTTTGAATTCTAAGTCTTCAATTCAAAATTCAAAACTCAAAATTCAAAATTCGACTATGTCGCAACAGTTCACACCCAACAACCCTTTGCCGCAGGAGGCGAAAGTCCCTGAGGAGATGGCTGTCTTCTCGCCGGAGGTGGAGGCGGAGATTGACACTCATCTGGCGAAGTACCCTGTGAAGCGCTCGGCCATCCTGCCTTTGATGTTCATCGTGCAGCGAGAGCGCGGAGGATACCTGGACCCGCCGGGCGTGGCTTATCTGGCGGACCGTCTGGGTGTGCGTATTACGGACATCTGGGAGGTCGCGACCTTCTATTCGATGATCAATACAGAGCCCGTCGGGAAATATCACATCCAGATTTGCAAGACGCTTTCGTGCAAGATCATGGGCGAGCCGAAGATTACAGAGCACGTGTGCCGGAAACTCGGAATCCGGCCGGGCGAGACCACCCCGGACGGACGCTTTACTGTTTCGCTGGTCGAATGTCTGGGCTCGTGCGGCACCGCGCCGATGTTCCAGATCGGGTTTGACTATCACGAGAATTTGACGACCGACAAGGTGGATGAAATCCTGGACTCTTTGCCTTAACTTGACCGTGGGAGAACAACTGGACGAATCAGAGGAGGCATCACAGCAGGCAAATTCTGCTAAAGGAGCCTGACTATGAAAAAGATTCTCTGCTTATCCCTTCTCATCTCCCTCTGCTCGCTCGAAGTTCTGGCGCAGGAAGCTGGCAACCGCGTGTACGGCAACCAGGGGACACAACAAGGCGGGGATGTCACACGGCGTTACCCGAATTACCCGTTGACCACGACCGATCAGGTGGTCTCCGAGCAGGAAAATCTGCTCGTGACGACTTATCAGTTTTTGGATGCGAAGATTCTAACGAGCCTTGAAACTAAGGAGTACGTGGCCGTATTCGGGCTGGCACAGGAGGCGGATACGCTACAGGCGGCCAACAAAAAGCTGCAAACACAGATCGCCGCGTTCCAGAGCAGCCTGAGCTCGCTCGGGATTCGGCCCGAAGACACGTATCTGGACTTCATCACACAGAATCGCGTTTACGATTATGTGGTTAAGGGGACGACGGCGCGCGAGAAAGTTTCCGGTTTTCAGATCAAGGAAAACCTGGCCGTGCGTTACAAGGAGCACACACTGCTGGATAGAATCGTGCCGCTCGCGGCGCAGGCTGGCATTTACGATCTGGTGAAAGTGGATTACGTCACGGGAGATTTGAGCGCAGTGCGCGCGCAGATGGTTGCTGAGGCGCAGAAAATCCTCAAGCAGAAAGAGGAGTCTTACGCCAAACTCGGCATCAAGCTCCAGCCCATCTCCGTCTCGGCTGAGAACTTCGACGCCTTTCAACCATACGAGGCGTACAACTCCTACAAGGCCTACGAGTCTGGCACGGTGGATGATAACTATCGCGTGGTCGAGCGGCGCAAAAACAGCACCTTTTACTTCGACCCGCTTCCCCCGGGGAGATTCGATCTGGTGCTGACTCCCATCGGGCTGGAACCGCGCGTGCAATGCACCTTCTATTTGCGCGTAAAATATTTCGTTAACAGCCACACGACTGTGGTCACGCCGGACAAGGCCGGCGACAAGAAGCCTTAGCTTACTTATGCGGATCGAAGCCATAGGGTGCGAGCCTCTCTTGCTGGCTCGCTTCAAATCCGAGAACTCGCACACTCTCGAAGTGGCGAGGCGGCACGGCGCTTACGACGCGCTCCGAAAAGTCCTCGACTCGATGAAACCCGAAGAGGTCATCGAGGAGGTGAAGAAATCCGCGCTGCGCGGTCGCGGCGGCGCGGGCTTCCCCACCGGGATGAAGTGGAGTTTCGTGCCGAAAGACTCGCCGAAGCCCAAGTATGTCGTCTGCAACGCAGACGAATCCGAGCCGGGCACGTTTAAGGACCGCTATCTGATGGAGCGCGACCCACACATGCTGATCGAAGGCATGTTGATCGCGGCCTACGCGCTCGGCTCGAAGGCCACATACATCTACACGCGCGGCGAGTATCGCTACCTCATTGACATCATGGACCGCGCCATAGAGGAAGCGCGCGAGGCCGGCTTCGTCGGCAAGAACATTTTGAAGTCGGATTTCTCCTGCGAGGTCTACACGCACACGGGCGCGGGCGCGTACATCTGCGGCGAGGAGACCGCGCTTTTGAATTCGCTCGAAGGACTGCGCGGGCACCCGCGCATGAAGCCGCCCTTCCCTGCTGTGGCTGGCCTTTACCAGTCGCCGACCGTCGTCAACAACGTCGAAACGCTCTCGGCAGTGCCGCCGATTATCCTGATGGGCGGCGAGGCCTATAAAAAGCTGGGCACGGAGAAGAGCGGCGGGACAAAACTCTGGTCCGTCTCAGGCCACGTCCAGTTTCCGGGCGTCTATGAGCTTCCGATGGGCTACGACGACATGGAAAAGTTCATCATGGAGGACTGCGGCGGCATCCGCGACCGCAAGAAGCTGAAGGCCGTGATTCCGGGGGGCTCAAGTGTGTACATCATGCCCGCGGAAGACATCCTGGGTAAAGACGTGCGGATGGATTACGAGGGATTGGTCGTCGGAGGCTCGATGGTCGGCTCGGGCGGTTTCATTGTGATGGACGAGACCGTGGATGTTTTCGAGTCCACGAAAAACCTGACAGAGTTTTACAAGCACGAATCCTGCGGCTGGTGTACGCCATGTCGCGAGGGCACGGATTGGCTCGTCAAAATCTTCAAGCGCATCGCGCGCGGCGAAGGGCGGCCTGAGGATGCGCAGTTGATCCTGGATTTGTGCGACAACATCGAGGGGAAATCCTTCTGCCCGCTGGGCGATGCGGCAGCGTGGCCGATTCAATCGGCGATCAAGAAGTTTCCGGAGGATTTCAAGCGGCATCTTTTGCAGTTAGCCGAGCCGGCGGAAGAGATGAACGTCGCGGCGCATTAAGAGTCAGGATTGTTGAAGCAACGACGAAAACGCCGCGTAGCGGCGGAGTTTCTATTAAGCGGTTACCGAGTAAATAGATGTCAGCAGAGTTAATCAAAGTCACTATTAACGGTCAGGACTTTCAGGTCGCGAAGGGCGCGCGGCTGATTGATGTCTGCCGTGAAAAGGGTTTCTCTATTCCCTCCTTCTGTTATTACGCGGACCTCGCGCTTCAGGCTTCGTGCCGCATGTGTCTAGTCCGCATCGAGAAGATGCCGAAGCTCCAGACTTCCTGCACGATCACCTGCACGGACGGGATGGTCGTCACCACAGAGAGCGACGAGATTGAAAAGGCCCAGCGCGCGATGGTCGAATTCCTGCTCGCCAATCACCCGCTCGACTGCCCCATCTGTGATCGCGGCGGCGAATGCGAGCTGCAAGAGATGGCTTTCGATTGGGGCGGCCTCGAAGAGCGGTTCGCGGAACGTAAGAACGCGCAGCCAGAGAAATATCTCTCACCAATCGTGGCGAACGACCCGCAGCGCTGCATTCTCTGCAAGCGCTGTACGCGCGTCTGCGACGAGTGGATGGGCGAGGACGCGATTGAAGCCGGGGGCCGTGGCGCGAACACCGTCATAGGGACCTACGGCGGCTGGCTCAACTGCTCGCAGTGCGGCAACTGCATCGAGGTCTGCCCGACTGGAACGCTTCTGGACGCGACCTATCGCCATCAATCAAGGCCCTGGGAACTAGATCAGACCGTCTCGACCTGCACATTCTGCTCCGACGGTTGCCAGGCTTCTTTAGGCTCCCGAGCGGGCGTGCTGATGCGCGTCGTGGCGCGCGACCGATACGTCAACGGCCTGAACGGCGAATTCCTCTGCATCAAGGGGCGCTTCGGCCACCCCTTCGTTAATCACGAGGAGAGGCTGCGCACTCCACTCATTCGCTACAAGAAGGGCGGGAAGTTGATTCCAGCGACCTGGGACGAAGCCCTACGCCACGTCGCCTCCAGGCTCGAAGAGATCGCCAACGCCCACGGCCCTTCGTCAATCGCAGTGGTCGGAAGCCCACGCATCACGAACGAGGCCAATTACCTGCTCTATAAATTCGCCACCGAAGTTGTCGGGACCGAGAACTATACTGCGACAGACGCGTTCAGCCTGGTTCCCTTCTTCGAGCATCTGGGCGCGCCGCTGGCGACCCACAGGGATATTCGTCACGCCAAAACCATCCTTCTCATCGGGGGCGAGCCGGAAGAGTTGCAGCCCCTGACCGGAAAGCAGATGCGGCAGGCGGTCCGCAATGGCGGTGCTAGATTAATCATCGTCAACAGCCGCGAAATTCGGCTCAAACAGCAGGCGTCGCAGTTCATACACATCCGCCCGCGCTCCGAAGACGCAGCCGTTCTGGCTCTCGCAGATCAGGCGCAGAATAAACTGGCTGCAAGCAAGATGGGCGTCGAAGTGAGCGCGCTCGAACAGATGTACAAGACTCTGAAGGAGACGGAAGGGGACGTCGTCATCATGTTCGGGGGCGAATTGAGCCCTGCCGGACAAGCCATCGCCGCCCAGCTTCCTTTTGCCTTTGGCGCAGAGAATCGCCGCGTCCTGCTTCACCCGCTTCCTCTTTACAACAACAGTGTCGGCGCGCACGACATGGGCTTGATGAAGAGCGGGAAGAGCGCGGGCCAGATTCTCGACGCGGTGGGCGACGAGGTGCGCGCGCTCTATATCGCGGGTAGTTTTCTACAGGAGCATTTCGCTGGGCGGGAGGACACCCTCTCGAAGCTGGACTTCCTGGTTGTTCAGGAGCTTTTCGAGACCGCGACGACCGCGTTTGCCGACGTCGTCCTGCCCGCAGCATCGTTTGCGGAGACGGATGGGACATTTACGAACAACGACGGGTTCGTCCAGCGCGTGCGCCAATCAATCCCCCCGGTCCATCAATCGAAGCAGGATTGGATGATTACGGACCAACTGGCGCGCGCCCTCGACGTTGATTTCGGATTTCAGATGTCCGCGAGCAACGTCTTCAAAGAGATTGCCGCCAAGGTTCCGGCTTACGAGGGATTGCGTTACCCGCTGCTGAAGGACGAGACGAAGCCTGTGCAGGTGAAGCACGCGTTGTCGGAGCGGCTCGATTTGACGAAAGAGGCTGAGGGCTTGCGCCTGAGCGTCGAGGGGATGAGCGAGACTGCGCCGAAAATCGTTGGGACGCCTGAAGTCGGCCACGAGCTTTTCAAGCCGGGGACCCTGACTGGCAAAGTCCCGCAGTTCCCGCTGCTCGCGGCCGGCAATCCGGAGCCCCCTTCTGTAGCGATTTCCCCCCTTTACCAGATTACGATTGATCAGAGCTTGCGACGAGAAGCTGTGGCGGGAGACTGAAAAGAAACGATGAATTATGAACGATGAACGCGGAAGTAAAACAGTTCATCGTTCCGCGTTCATCGTTCATCGTTTAATCCAATGAATTGGTATGTGATAGGCCAAATTAGCCTGAAGCTGCTGGCGATCACGGTGGCTTTCACGGGCATCCTGTTGATAGTCGCCTACACGGTGCTGGCCGAGCGCCGCGTGCTGGCCCTCATCCAGGGGCGGCTCGGGCCGAATCGTGTCGGCCCGGGCGGCATGCTCCAGCCCTTTGCGGACCTGCTCAAATTCATCCTTAAGGAAGACATCGTTCCGGATAAATCAACGCGCTTCGTCTATTTCCTGGCCCCCGTGATCGCGATCATGACGGCGCTGATGACGATGATCGTCTATCCATTCGGTCCCGAAGTCACGCTGCCCTGGTTCGGCACGGTCCAGCTAGTCATCACGCGCCTCGACGTCGGCCTGCTGTACGTCCTCGGCATCACTTCGGTCGGCGTTTACGGTATCGCCCTGGCCGGCTGGTCCTCGAATAACAAGTACAGCCTGATGGGAGGCTTGCGCGCCTCCTCTCAGCTCATCTCCTACGAACTCTCTTTGGGGCTCTCGCTCGTCGGCGTCATCCTGATGAGCGGGACGCTCGACATTTATCAGATCGTCGAGCAGCAGAGCGGCTACGTCTGGGGGTTCATGCCACGCTGGAATCTCGGACCGCAGTTTATCGGCTTCATAGTTTATTTAACCTCGGCCATCGCCGAAACGAACCGCGTCCCCTTCGACTTGCCGGAAGCCGAAACGGAGTTGGTCGCGGGCTTTCACACAGAATATTCCGCCATGAAATTCGCGCTCTTCTTCATGGCGGAGTACGTCAACATGCTGACGGTCTCGATGCTGGCGACGACGCTTTTCCTGGGCGGCTGGAACGTGCCCTGGCTCGAATACCTGGTCGCGCCCGGCTCATTCCTTTACGCCTTTATCAGTCTCCTGGGATTTTTGTTCAAAGTCATCTTTTTCCTGTTCCTTTACATCTGGCTGCGCGGGACGTTGCCGCGCTTTCGCTTCGACCAGCTGATGAACTTCGGCTGGAAGTTTTTGCTGCCCGTCGCCATCCTGAACATTATCCTGACGGCGACGCTCGCTTATTTCGGTTGGGTCTGATTTTTAACAAGGAAGCGTCGAACACGTGTTCGATTCTTTCCTTGTCCGTTTGCTGATGACCGGGCTTCTCTTCATTCTTTTCGCGGGACTCGCTGTCGGCTGCGCCATCGCGATGGTGGTGCAGCGCAACCCGCTTTACAGCGCCATTTCGCTCATCGGCGTCTTCATCTCGCTTGCGGCCCTGTACGTGATGCTGGCCGCGCCCTTCATCGCGGCTGTCCAGGTGATCGTTTACGCGGGCGCGATTATGGTGCTCGTGGTCTTCGTCATCATGCTCCTGAACGTCGAGGAAGAGGCCAAAAAGCGTATGCGCCTGCGCTTTCTGATTCCGACGGCAGTGCTGCTGGCAGGGGTGCTGATCGCGGAGGCTGCTTTCGTGCTTTACTTCGTGGAGGCTCATCCCTCGCCGCCGGACCCGAGTTCCTCGAACGTCGGCCTGACGGCAAGTATCGGCACGGGGCTTTTCACGACTTACCTGCTGCCGTTCGAGATAACTTCGGTCCTGCTCCTGATGGCGATTGTCGGGGCAATGACCCTGGCGCAGCGCGCGACCGATGTCCCGCCGGGGGCGCACGTGGTTCCGGGCGCGCAGGTGCTCACGAAACAGACTGTGGACCCACAGGCCGTCGGGGATGCGACGCCCGTCGTCACGCGTTCGACCGTAGAGGCTGCGCGGCTCCTGGGGGAAGATGACCCGCACGACGAATCGAAGATAGATTGAGATTATGAACACCGTTCCGCATCTCTCATGGTATCTGGCGCTCTCGGCCATCCTGTTCACAATCGGGGTGGTCGGCGTCATCATCAAGCGCAACGTGATCTCGATGTTTATGTGCATCGAGTTGATGCTCAACGCAGTGAACCTGACGTTCGTGGCGTTTTCGAGCTATTTCAGGGATGTGACGGGACAACTTTTCGTCTTCATCGTGATGACGGTTGCGGCCGCCGAGGCTGCGGTCGGGCTAGGCATCATCATCGCCATCTTCCGCAACCGTGAATCTTTGGATGTTGACGATGCGAACTTACTCAAATTATGAATTTTGAGTTTTGAATTTTGAATTAAAAGAAAAACCTGTAATTCAAAATTCAAAACTCAAAATTCAAAACTTTATCATGATACGTTACATCATCTTTGCGCCGCTTCTGGGGGCAGCCATTAACTGGTTCGTCGGCAGGCGTGTGCGCAGGGAGTCGTTCATCGGGCTGGTCGCGTGTCTGGCGGTCGGCGTCTCGACGGTCGTTGCCTTTTACCTTGCTTTCAAACAGGGAGGGGCGCTGACCTCGGAGACGGTCGCGGGCGTTGCGCCGGTCGCGGACCACCTCTGGACGTGGCTCGACGTCGGTGGCTTTCGCGCGGACTTCGGCTTCGCTATGGACCGCCTGAGCGGCATCTACGTTCTCTTCGTCACCTTCGTCGGACTCCTGATTCACATCTTCGCGACCGGGTACATGCACGGCGATCCGGGTTATTACCGCTTCTTCGCCTACCTGAATCTCTTCATGTTCTCGATGCTGACGCTGATCCTGGCCGACAACCTGCTCCTGATGTTCGTCGGCTGGGAGGGAGTCGGCCTCTGCTCTTATTTGCTGATCGGCTATTACGTGGACCGCAGGGAGGCCGGCGATGCCGCCAAGAAGGCTTTTGTCGCCAACCGCATCGGCGACTGGGGCGTCGTGCTCGGCATTGCGTTGATCTTTTACATCACCTTGCAGGCGGGGGCACCCTCGATCAGCTTCTTCGATAAACCGGACCTCGGCGTCACGAATGCCTTTGACACGCTTGTGTCCGCCAAAGGGTTTGAGGCTTTCGGGTGGGGCACGCTTTTCGCCGGGGGATTGACCACCGCGGCCATTCTCCTTTTCATCGGCGCGACCGGAAAGTCAGCGCAGATTCCGCTCTTCGTCTGGCTGCCGGACGCGATGGCGGGCCCAACGCCCGTCTCCGCGTTGATTCACGCGGCGACGATGGTCACGGCGGGCGTTTACATGATCGTGCGCTGCAACGCCATCTACACGAACGCGCCGACGGCCATGTTCATCATCGCCATTGTCGGCGCGGCCACGGCGATTTTCGCAGCGACCATCGGAATGGCGCAGAACGACATCAAGAAGGTCCTGGCCTACTCGACCGTCTCGCAGCTCGGCTACATGATGCTGGCTTGCGGCGTGGGCGCATACATCGCAGCGATTTTCCACGTGATGACGCACGCCTTCTTCAAGGCCCTTCTGTTCCTCGGCTCGGGCTCCGTGATTCACGGGATGCACCACGAGCAGGACATGCGGCGCATGGGCGGGCTGAAAAAGTATATGCCGATAACATTCATCACGATGTTCATCGGCTGGCTCGCGATCAGCGGCATCCCAATCTTCGCTGGCTTCTTCTCGAAAGACGAGATTCTCTGGAAGACCTGGAGCACGGGGGTTTTCGGCCAATCGAGCAGCGCAGGCAAAATCCTCTGGGTGGTCGGCGCGGTGACGGCTCTGCTGACTGCCATTTACATGACGCGCATGATGGTGATGACCTTCTGGGGCAAAGAGCGCTTCGAGGAGGCGCACGCAGGCGGGCAGGCTGACGAAGCGCACGCACACGCCTACGACGAAGGCCAGAAGCCGCATGACGCCCAGGCGCCCTCTGCCGGCGACCGCCCGCATCATGAACCGGGCGAGCACACAGGCGAAGAGGAAGAGGTACACGCGGTCCATGGCGTCGGCGGCGGACACGGGCACGGGCATGGACCGTTCAAGCCGCACGAGTCGCCGTGGGTGATGACTGTGCCACTCGTCGTGCTCGCGATTCTTTCGACCCTCGGCGGCCTGGTCGGCATCCCTTACGCGCTTGGCTCTATGGTCGGTTTACACACTCCGAACTATTTCGAGCGGACGCTTGAGCCAGTCATTTTCAAACCCGGTGAGAAGGGCGAGGGCCATGCGGTCGTCGAATCCGGGGCTCAAACTGAAAAGGCGGAATTGCTCATGAAAGCGCCGCAGGCTCACGACGGGGAGCCTGCACTCAAGGCAGAAACGGGGACGCCACACGCGCCCGAAGGCGAGGCCCCGCACTCCCCGGAAGAGGTCGGACAGGAGAGACTATTCACAGGCGTTTCAGTCGTCATCGCGCTCATCGGAATCGGTGTGGGATGGCTGATGTTCAGGAAGCATCCGCTCAGGCGCATGCCGCGGCTGCTCGAAAACAAATATTACGTTGACGAAGCTTACAACGCGACTCTCGTCAACCCCGTTAAAGTCGGCTCGCGTGAAGGGCTCTGGAAGATTTTTGACGTCGGCGTGATTGACGGCATCGTTAACGGGCTCGGGCGCGGCATCGCGGAGATAGGTGGCGTCGTGCGCTACCTGCAAATGGGCTTTGTCCGGAGCTACGCGGCGATTATCTTGCTCGGGGCGCTCGCAGTCATAGGCTATTTCACTTACTTCATTTTTATTCGTTAGAACAAAGATTTTAGCCACAGAGGCACGAAGGAAATGATGAATAATGAACGCGGAACGATGAATGAAAAGCATTTGATTCAGCATTCATCATTCAGCACTCATCGTTCCTAAAATATGCAGCAATACTTGCTCACAATCCTGATTCTCCTGCCGACTGTCGGAGCCATCGCGGCCATCGGGCACGGCCTTGCCTGGCGTAAGAGCGAGACGCATTACCGCTGGATCGCGCTCATCTTCTCGCTGGTGACCTTTGCTATCTCGCTCCTGCTTCTGGGCACTGGTGGAGTCAGTGCGGATGGTTTCCGATTCGTCCAGAATAATGTCTGGATCAGCTCCATCGGCGCACGTTATCACCTCGGCGTTGACGGTATCAGCCTCTGGCTGGTGATCCTGACCACGCTGCTCGTTCCCATCTCGATTCTTTCGAGCTGGAATTCCATCAAGAAACGCACGCTCGCCTTCTACGCCTTCATGCTCATCCTGGAGAGCGCCATGATCGGCGTCTTCGTCTCCCTGGACCTGCTGCTGTTCTATCTCTTCTTCGAGGCGTCGCTCATCCCCATGTTTTTCCTGATAGGCATCTGGGGCGGCGAGCGCAGGATTTATGCGGCGACGAAGTTTTTCATCTACACGGCCATCGGCAGCCTGCTGATGCTCGTCGGCATCATCGCGCTCTATTTCATACACGCGAACCAGGTCGGTTACGGCACCTTCGATTATGTGACTCTGCTTCAGTCGCTGAAGGACGGGTCCATGAACTTCGCGATACTGGGGCGAGCGGAGTTCTGGCTATTTTTTGCCTTCGCTTTCGCCCTCTGTATCAAAGTTCCGCTCTTCCCTCTACACACATGGCTGCCGGACGCACACACTGAAGCGCCGACCGCTGGCTCCGTGATTCTCGCGGGCGTGCTTCTCAAGATGGGCACTTACGGGCTGCTGCGCTTTAACCTGGCGCTCTTCCCGACGGCGTCGCGCTATTTCGCGCCGCTGATGATCGTTCTGGCTATTATCGGCATCATCTACGGCGCGCTCGTGGCGATGGTGCAGCCGGACGTGAAAAGACTCGTCGCCTACTCGTCCGTCAGCCACATGGGATTCGTCGTGCTCGGCATCTTCTCGTTTACGGAGATGGGCATGCAGGGTGCGCTCTATCAGATGCTCAATCACGGCGTCTCGACCGGCGCGCTCTTTCTTTTCGTCGGGATGATTTACGACCGCAGGCACACGCGCATGATCTCGGATTTCGGGGGGCTGGCTCATTCAATGCCCTGGTTCTCAGCACTCTTCGTCATCGCATCGCTTTCGTCAATCGGCCTGCCGCTGCTCAACGGGTTTGTCGGCGAGTTTCTGATAGTGATCGGGATGTGGACGTCGAAGGCCGTTTCCTGGCCGTGGTGGGCGACCGCGCTGGCGGCGACGGGCGTCATCTGGGCTGCCGTCTATATGCTCTGGATGTTGCAGCGCGTCGTCTTCGGCCGCATCAGAGACCCGGAGAACGCGAAGCTGAAAGATTTGAATACGCGCGAGGCGGGATTGCTCGTCCCGCTACTCATCCTGATGCTTTTGATGGGCGTTTATCCGCGCCCGTTTCTCAATCGCTCGCGCGCGAGCGTGATGGAGGTCCGCGACCGCGTCGTCAATCCGCAGCGCGGCGGTACGATACCGGAGACGAGCAGACGCGAGTTGCCGGTCGTGAACCGGTAAACAGGCGAAAAGCCCTTTCATCTAAGCTGCTGGGTTGGATTTTTGTTGAACTTATTTCAATTGCCACTAGCTTTAGCTAGTGGGTTAAATCATAAACCTTTCGGCTTTAGCCGAAGGATTAAGCTGAAGCAATAAGGAAATAGGTTCTATTTATGTTTTGGCTAAAGCCGCTTCTACTTAATAACACTTGCCCACTAGCTAAAGCTAGTGGCAATTGATAACGATCTTATGAAGAAACTTTGCTTCTCCATATTTTTCTTTCTTTCTCTTTCCAGCGCTCTGGCTCTCGTAGCTCGCGGCCAGGGCGTGAATTCAATCGGGGAGACAGGCTTCAGACTTCGCGGCGCTGATGGCAAGACTTATGACATCGCTGCCCTGCGCGGCAACGTGGTCCTGGTCTCATTCGGCGCGACGTGGTGCCAGCCCTGTAAGGAAGAGCTGAAAGCGCTTGAGCAGTTGAAGAAAGAGTATAAGGATAAGCCCGTGAAATTTCTCTGGGTGAGCATTGAGAGCGAGGAGGAGGTCTCCGACGGGGGTTTGCGCGACTATGCGAAGAAGCTGAAGATCTCTTTTCCGGTCCTGCGTGATCCGGACAAAGCGACTTTTGCCAGATTCTCTGCGCGTCTGCGCCTGCCGACCATCCTTTTCTTCAATAAGGACGGGTACATTTCCGTGCCGAACCACGTCGGCATGGCGGCTGTCCCCATTTACATGGCAAAGATGCGCGAAAGGCTCGACAAGCTTCTGGCCGCCGGCGCCCTGAGGGATTCGACGGGCAGGTAGGTCAAAACTTTCAGATTGAGGCGATGGATTTCTCTTTAGCTTTTCAAGTTCCGGTGATTAACAACCCGAACGTCAATTTCGGCCTGATTTTGCCGGAGATGATTGTCGCGGGCGCAGGTGTGCTGGCCATGCTGGTGGACGCCTTCGTGCGCCGCAGGCAGCGCTGGCTCACCGGCGGGCTTTCGCTGGCGGGGCTTGGCGCGGCGGCCGTGGCGGCAATCTGGATGTGGATGAACTGGACGGAGAGGCCCCCGCGCGGCTTCGGCGACATGATCGTGCTGGACGAGCTGCGCCTGAGCTTCACGCTCATCTTCCTGCTCGTCTCGGCCCTCACCATACTCATCTCTATGGTCTGGGTCGAGAACGAAAAGCTCCCGGCGGGAGAATTTCATTCCCTGCTGCTCTTCGCCACGACGGGAATGATGCTGATGGCCTCCGGCAATGATCTGGTAATCATTTTCCTCGGCCTCGAAATCCTTTCGATTGCGACATACGTTCTGGCTGGTTTCCGCCGCACGGACCTGCGCTCGAACGAATCTTCGCTCAAATATTTTATTCTCGGCTCGTTCTCCTCCGCGTTCCTGCTTTACGGCATCGCGCTAGTTTACGGCGGGACTGTGACAAAAACCGGTTACCCTGGAACGACCAACATCACATCTATCGCGGCCCGATTAGGTGAAGCACAATACCCGGAGCTTCTCTACGCGGGCGCGGCGATGATGCTCGTCGGTTTCGGTTTTAAAATCGCCACCGCCCCTTTTCACGTCTGGACGCCTGACGTTTACGAAGGAGCTCCCACCCCTGTCACGGCTTTTATGGCCGCCGGGCCAAAGGCCGCTGGCTTCGCATCCTTCCTACGCGTCTTCGTCTTCGGTTTTCCTTTTGCCACGGCTGCGGGCACTTCCCTTGCCGGCGGGCAAGCCACTATTCCGTGGGTGAGCGCGCTGGTGGTTCTGACGATAATCACCATGACGGTCGGCAACATCGTCGCCATCGTCCAGAATAACGTTAAGCGGATGCTCGCTTACTCTTCAATCGCCCACGCCGGTTACGCCCTCATTGGATTTATTGCGGCGGGGGCCGGAGAGGGGTCTGAAAGAGAGGGGGCCCTGGCGGCGGTCGCCTTCTACATGCTGACTTACGCCGTCATGAATCTGGGCGCTTTCGCCATCGTCACCTTAATCGCGCGCGCCAACGACCGGCGCACGGACGTCGAAGACTATAGCGGCATAGGCTTTCGCGCCCCGGCGCTCTCCTTTACGCTCTCGCTCTTTCTGCTGAGCCTCCTGGGCCTGCCTTTGACCGCGGGTTTTATGGGCAAGGTAGTGGTTTTCGGGGCAGCGCTTCAGAAAGGTTATTACGCGCTGGTGGTCATCGCCGTACTGAACACGGCAGTCTCCGCGTACTATTACCTGCGCTTGATAATCGTCATGTTCTTCCGCGAGCGGACGACAGAATGGACCGCGCCGCGCGTGCCCGCGAGCATCGCCCTGGCGATAATCATTACGGTCGCGGGTGTCTTTTACCTGGGGCTGTTTCCGAATCATGTGATTGATGCGTTTCAGAGGAAGCCCGCCGCGGTGCGGGCCGCGCGTTGATCGCCGTAAGAGTCGAATTGCGATGAAGGCAGGCGAGAGTATCGCTTTAGAGACCGCGCCGGAGACGCTCCCCAGTACGCGCCCGCGCCCGCAGTCTTTCGCGCAGGCGGTTGAAGAGATCAAGGCCGCGCTCGACGCTGTATGGTTCGGCCGCATTTATCGCGAGCGTATCCTGCAAATGCGGACGCGCTCTCATCATTTGAATCTGCCGGCGAAGGGGGCCGGCGTCGAGATTCAGCACACGCTGCTCGGGGTCGAGTTGAAAACCGGGCGAAACCGTATGATGTGCCCGGACCTGGCGACGGCGCGTTACCTGGCGGTTTTCGCCAGGCTGGGTTGCCGCGAGGTCGCCGTGCCGTACGACATCAGCCGGATTTCGCGTCTCGCGGATGAACTCGAATCCTCCTGGCACCGCATGTTATTATTGGTCGAGCGCGCCGCGGATAAACGCAAGCCGGCTTTCCGCTCGCGCCTGCGGAATCTGTTGATCGAGGACGCTAGAAGAGAGATCGAGGCGGCGGGCGCGGGCACTGCCGTTCCGCAGTTTAACCAGAACACGAAACAGCGGCGCGGCTAAATTTTATAGAATTTTGATCGCACATTATCAGGAACATGGCGGAAGAGATATTGCTTAACGAAAACATCCCGATAGACAAACAGGAACCTCTCCCATTCCCTTTCAATCAACGTGCATTCTGCCGTTACGAGCCCATTGAGAAACGGATCGAGCGGGCACGTGTCCTCATCGTGGACGACCTCCTGCGCGACGAGGGCGACCTTTCGGAGCTTGCCGTCAAAGAATGGGGACGCAACACGAAGTCGAACCTTCAGCGCGAGCGTGAGATAGCCGTCCTGGCGCTCGACAACATACGCAACAACGTCTCGCGGCTCGTCCGGCACCCGGAGATGATGGTCACGCATTTCTCCGAGATTGCCCGTGCGGAAAAAGATTTTCGCCCGGACGCCATTGTTTTGAGCGGCACGCTGCGCGATTTCGACTATTACAACCCCGCCAATCTGGAAACTTTCAGGGATTTTATTCTCAAGACACGCTCGGCTGTGCTCGGCATCTGCGGCGGGCACCAACTCGTCGGGATGAGTTTCGGGGCGCGCGTGATAACGCTCGACCACATGGAGCAGCACGAGCACCGTGAGGGGAGACCGTTCGAGTATCAGTACCGCTTCATACGCATCACGGACCCGGACGATCCGATATTCGATGGCATCCACGACACGCACTCTGGCATCTGGCAGGACTACACGACGGAGGCACGCATCCTGCGGGTCTGGCAGAACCACGGGTTGCAGCTAGACCAGATTCCGGAGGGGTTCAAACTTCTCGCCACGGCCTACCTCTGCCGCAATCAGATGATGGTCAAGCGCGCGGACGGGCAGCTCATCTACACCGTCCAGTTTCACCTCGAAAAGTCATTCGAGGATTGGGACAAGACGCGCGCCACGCGCTGGGAGCACCCGAACGAATCGCGCGACGGCCGCATCATCTTCGAGAATTTCCTGCGCGAATCCATCAAACACGCCGAGGCTGGAAAAAGCTGAAAGACAGAGGCGTCTAATCACCAAATCATCCAGGCGTATAATCCCGTAGCGCCCATCAAATTCCCGGGGATTTTAAAACCCAAGCTTACTTAGGCGCCCGAATGGGCGTAATTCGTGGCGCCTATTAGGGCGTATAATATGCGTTAGGCGCTAGTGCTGTGTAATCGAAGTTTTTGAATTGCCTCCAGCTTTAGCTGGAGGATAATCAGGCCAGAAAGAACTCGGCTTTAGCCGAAGGGTTCGGCTAAAGCCAAACATTTTCTTGTCAACTTTGTCCACTAGCTGAAGCTAGTGGCAACTAATTAAAGCCAAAAACTTTCATTACACAGCACTAGTCTCCTGTGATCAGCTCTCGCGTGGAGGTAAACACATGACCAGGGCTCTCCTCTGTGTGCTCACAGGTGCTCTAGCCTTCTGGCTCCCGGATATCGCCCTCTACGCCAGTCGGGCGGATGCTTTCTCAGCAGAGACGCCGCCCTCCTCACCCTGCTGCTTCCTTGGTCGCGCCTGACTTGTTACAATACGTGGAACTATGATCACTCTTCGACT
>Ga0268243_1000028_pt1 | contig 75720 bp, 71 predicted proteins | sample BulsoiMagMametaG_FD_200254 | JGI IMG/M metagenome (GOLD analysis project Ga0268243, IMG submission 200254) | Bulk soil microbial communities from Mexico - Magueyal (Ma) metaG (v2) (version 2) | ecosystem: Environmental > Terrestrial > Soil > Agricultural land | place: Mexico: Magueyal...
AAAAGGATCGGCTTGAGCCGAATGACACATAACATCCAGTTTCTTACGGCTTGAGCCTCACAGTTCGGCTCAAGCCGAAAGAACTAGAGCACCCTGAACCACTAGCTGAAGCTAGTGGCAATTGATAACTGGCAACTTGGGTTATTCACTCTTCGAGCCGACGAAAACCTTGACCGCCTTCGCCACTACTCATAGAATTCGCGGGCATGACAGAGGAATTCATCGAGACTCTTCCGCCGAACGTGGGGCGCGTTTTGACCGGATTCGTCGAACAGGCCCGAAGCGCTTTCGCGGATGACCTACGCGCGGTCGTCCTCTACGGCAGCGGGGCGGAAGGGCAGTTGCGTCCGACCTCAGATGTCAACCTCCTGCTCGTGCTCTCTGCGTTCGAGCAAAGCCAAGCTGACCAACTTCGCGAGCCGCTCCGGCTGGCTCAGGCTGTAATCCGGCTGAGGGCGATGTTTCTACTTGAGTCGGAGCTTCGCCCGGCGATGGAGGCTTTCGCGGTCAAATTCGCAGACATCACGCGGCGGCGGCGCGTCTTATACGGCGACGATCCTTTCACAGGCATCACCGTCTCGCGCACTGATGCAATCGTCCGGCTGAAACAGACGCTGCTGAACCTGACGCTGCGCTCGCGCGAAGCATATATCGCGCGCGGGCTGCGCGAAGAGCAGCTCGTCGCCATGATTGCCGACATGGCCGGGCCGCTCCGTTCGTGCGCGGCGACCCTGCTGGAACTGGAAGGAAGACCTGTGGCTTCGCCCAAAGAGGCCCTTCATCAAGTCGCGGCTTCGATGCCGGACGCGGCTATGCGGACCGAGGAAGTCTCGCGGATTTCCGAAGCCCGGCAGGAAAGAAAGCTGGCCCCCGGCGTGGCGGCCCAGACTCTCTTTCATCTTATCGAGCTGTCACGCTCGATGTGGGCGAGGGCCAATGCCCTCTCGTGAGGTGACGATTCGTGAACCCCTTCGACCTGCGCGGCCCCGAATTTCTTCTCTTTTATCTGATTCTCTCCGTCGCAGTTATCGCGGCCCTGGTTATCATTCGCCGCATATCCGAATCCGCAAGAGTTCCCCAACTTGACCTCAGCGACCCGTATTTAATCGCCTACCTGCGCGGCGGAGAAGATGAAGTGCTGCGCGTCGCGCTCGTCTCGCTCATTGACCGAGGGCTCCTCGTCGCCGACGGAACGCAGATCAAGCGTGCGGAGACAGCCGGGCCGGGTTCGGTTCGCCGGGACATCGAAAAAGCGTTACTGGAAAAATTCTCGCTGCCCGGCATGGCGTCCTCGATGTTTAATGACCCGAATTTGAAGGCGGCCTGCGTGCCGTATGAGGACACGTTGAAAAGAGTCGGCCTTCTGCCTGACGAGTCCGTGACGCGGGCTCGCGGGCTGCGCTTCATTGTGGCCCTCTTCATCCTCGGCGGGGTCGGGGTCATCAAGATTTACCTGGCCATCGAACGTGGGCGAACCAACATTGCTTTCCTGATTATCCTGATGATTGTCGCGATTGTCGTCGCGGCCAAAGTTTCGTTCCCACGCCTGACCGCCGCTGGGGCGGCCATGATTAAGGACGTCCAGATACTTTGCCTCGGTTTGAAGAGAAGAGCCTCTTTCGTTAGTCCAGGTAGCGGGGGCGTCGAAGCAATGATGCTGGCGTCAGCCTTCGGTATCGGCGCGCTGACAGGCGACGCTTACGCTTACACGAGCACGCTTTTCCCGCAACCAAAGAAATCAGCCTCCAGCTCCTCGTGCGGCTCTTCGTGCGGCAGTTCCTGCGGGAGTTCCTGCGGCGGAGGCGGATGTGGCGGTGGCTGCGGGGGGTGCGGAGGATGATGAGGATGCCCGTCTTGAAAGATCGTGTCGGCCTCGGCTGGCGACCCAGACTTGCGGCCGGTATTCTGTCGAATCTCGACAAGATTGATCTGGTCGAGGTGATCGCCGACGACTACTTTAACGCCCCGCGCCAGGAGCGCCGTGCGCTCAGAACCCTGGCGGCCCAGACGCCTGTCACGCTGCACGGAGTCTCGCTCGGCCTCGCCTCATCTACCGCCGTCGAACCGAAGCGGCTCGACCGGATGGCCCGACTCTGCGCGGAGGTGGAGCCGGTTTCGTGGTCGGAGCATCTGGCCTTCGTGCGCGGCGGCGGCGTCGAAATCGGACATCTGGCAGCGCCGCCCCGCACCGCTGCGACCATTGACGGAGCCCTGGCGAACCTCGCACGCGCGAGAAGGATCGTCGGCTGTGCGCCGCAGGTCGAGAACGTCGCCACATTGATTGACCCGCCCGGAAGCGACCGCGACGAAGCGACGTGGGTCTCCGAGATCATACGCGGCTCGAACTGCGACCTTCTACTGGACCTGCACAACCTTTACGCGAACGCTTTGAACTTCAACTTCGACCCCGGAGAATTCATCGCGCGTATCCCTACGGAGCGAGTCGCAGCGATTCACCTGGCCGGCGGGAAATGGATCGGCGCTGAGGGCTCGCGACGACTGCTTGACGACCATCTGCATGACGTACCCGAGCCGGTTTACGAGTTGCTCGCGGAAACGGCCGCGCGCACGCCGCGCTCCCTGACGGTCATTCTTGAGCGGGACGGCGATTTTCCAGCAATCGAATGCCTTCTGGAACAGCTTGATCTTGCCCGCGCTGCGCTCTCACGCGGTCGCGCGCGACTGATTGCGGAATCCGAGGAGGAAGCGGCGGCATGAGCGCATCACGTTTCGAGGCTTTCCTGGCGAAGCTTTACGTTGATGAACGCGCGCGCGCAAAATTCCTCAGGGACCCGCGCGGCGAGGCCATGAAAGCAGGGCTCACGGAGCAGGAGGTTGAGGCCGTCGTCGGGATTGATCGTGTCGGGCTTGAGTTGGTCGCGAAGAGCCTTGAGCGAAAACGCCAGCGGCGGGCGGCGAGTTGATTCGGTCGGCGGGCATCAGACTTACGGTATTGATAAAATGTTTCTGTTCCTCGAAACTGCGCTCGCGCCTCTGATATTCACCGCCATCGGGGGCTTCTTATTAGTACTTTCTTTCATTTTACGACGCCGGACCAAGCGCTTTATTAGAGAATCAGTACAAACTCAAGGGGAGGTTATAGGCCTGCACGAAGTCTATGACGAAGGCAGCTACACGTATGCGCCAATCGTCAGATTTATTGCCGCCGACGGCATCACGCGAGAGTTCACGGACTCTATGTCGAGCAGGCCGCCCAGACACAACGTCGGCGACCGGATCACAATTCTTTATCACCGGCAGAATCCACGCGACGCGCGAGTTGCGACCACTTTCAGACTATACTTCGCCTCAACTATAGTCGGGTCAATCGGCGCTGTATTCTTCTGCATTGGAGGGGCGCTGTCGCTCTGGCTTCTCTTTTCTGAAGGGTGACGCCTGATAAATCGTTCAATGGGGCGCTACGCGAGCCTGTCTTTCAGGTTCGTCTTTACAAATGGCAGGCGCATCCTTCATGCTCGGCCCGAGTTGATTCGTTTCATCAAAGAAGCGTTTTGCCTGGAAATAATAGTCAGATGCCTAGATATTTAGATATTGAAACCTGGACCCGCCGCCACCACTTCGAGTTCTTCAAGGGCTACCATAATCCGTTCTTCAATATCTGCGCCGAGGTTGATGTCACGCCCCTACGGGATTTGACGCGCACCACAAAAGAGGTCTCCTTCTTCATCGCGTACCACTTCCTTTCAATCAGGGCGGCCAATGAGGTCGAGCCGTTCCGTTACAGGCTTCGCGGCGACCGTGTGCTCGTCCACGACCGCGTCCACGGCGGCACGACCATTTTACTGGCAGACGACACCTTCACCTTCGCCTACTTCGACTACGAGGAAAACTTCCAGCTCTTCCAGGCCCGCGCCAGGGCGACCATCGAGAGCGTCAAAGCCGGAGGGGTTCAACTTTACGACCGCGCGGACCAGGACGATCTCATTTACCATTCGGTCATCCCCTGGGCCGCATTCACCAGCATCTCTCACGCACGGCAAGGGGGGCGACAGGAATCTGTCCCTAAAATCGCGTTCGGCAAGTATCGCGAAGACGGCGACCGAATTAAATTGCCCGTCTCGGTCGAGGTGAATCATGCTCTGATGGACGGCCTGCACGTCGGCAGGTATTTCCAACGGCTGGAAAGCTACTTTGCCGACCCGCGTTCCGCGCTGGATTTATGAACATGAAGCCATTTCGCCGCGGGGCGACCGCAAATTAATCGCTCCGCCCTGTCTTACGCACGGGGCCGCGCAGGTCATTTCGCTCTCCGGTCGCCATGTCTTACTCATCTTAAAAGGGAGCTTGTGAAGTTTCGCAGATGCTGAACTGTTCTCGTCTCTTATTTCCGTAAGATTTTTAATAACTGCACGGGGATGAAGACCTGCGGGCGTGTGACTCAGTTCAGACTTCTGTAGAAGGAGAGATTATGAAAAAAAGCTGGCGCGTCGTGGCGCTCATCGCCGCATTCCACGTCGTTTTGGGAGGGCTGTCAGTAGTTTCGGCACAGCAAGACGCTATCGCGGGCGCTTATGCCGCCGCTTCCACTAACGATCCGGAGGTCGTCTCAGCCGCAAGGTTCGCCGCCACTGCCGCGGGCCGCAAGACAGGCGCTCGCGTCCACCTGCTTTCGATTGAGAGCGCAGAGCAACAGGTGGTCGCCGGGCTAAACTACAGGCTTCAACTGAAGGTGCGGGCCGCGGGCAAGTCTGAGGACGTGACCGCGGTGGTCTATAAGAATCTTCAACAAAAGTATTCGCTCACCAGTTGGGAGGCGGATGCTAACTCCGCCGGCAGCAGTTCCACGCAATCCGGCTCGGCCATTGAGCGGCTTGTTGACGCGCTGGACGTGGCTTTTATGTCGAAAAACCTGGGCAGCCTTGATGCGCGCCGTCCCTTCGTGGGGAAGGTGAGAATCGTCATCGAGCATTCCCTGGCGGCGGATGATGCCAAGGACAGGTTTGAGGTCAGAGATTTCAGGAAGCTTGCGAAGGCTGAACAGTGGCTGAGGAGCCGAGAGCAAGAGGAGCTTCCATTTAGAGAGACCAGACCGCTAGAGCAATGCAGGAGGGGCGTCTGCACTTACGATTTCAATGGCGGGATTCTGCACAACCGCCTGTATCTCAAAGAAGTCCGCTACGGCATGAGGAATGGGCGGCCATACTTAAAGAGAATACTTCTGCTTGACGGTGATTAATCTGTGGCAGAGTTGGCGGCCGTCAGGTTGTGTTCTTATGCTCCATAGTTATTATCACTTTTCCCCGAGCGTGTCCTTCTCCCAGATACCGTATGGCCTCAGGCACTTCACTCAACGTGTAGCTCCTGCCAATGACCGGCGTTACCTTTCCGGCCTCCATGAGTTCGCTCATGGTGGTCAGGTCCTCTTTGCTCAGTTTCGCTATAAACGTGACGAACTTCTGGCTCACAAAAGGTGACAAGACAAGCGGTTTGACCAGGCTAGCCAGAAGACCTGTCATCGAGCCAACCGGACCTCCGATGCCAACGTAAATTCCCTTAGGATTTAAGACGCGCCTCAATGCTGACAACGAATGGGTCGCAAAGCAATCGAGGATCAGGTCGTAGCGCTCAGCGCCTTTAGTGAAATCCTCCAGGGTATAATCAATGACATGGTCCGCGCCGATTGAGCGCAACATCTCCACATTCCTCGTGCTGCATACGCCCGTCACTTCCGCGCCGAACGACTTGGCGAGCTGCACGGCGAACGTGCCGACGCCTCCCGACGCGCCATTGATCAAGACCTTCTGCCCCGACTGAATCTTTCCTTTGTCGCGAAGACCCTGTAATGCAGTGAGGGCCGCCACTGGGACGGCAGCCGCTTGCTCGAACGTCACCTTTTCCGGCTTCATGACCAATTCCGATTCGGAAGCGCAAGTATACTCGGAGAAAGCCCCACGGCACGGGCCGAACACCTCGTCGCCTGGTTTGAACTGAGTTATGTTCTTGCCGACCGCTTCGACCTGGCCGGCCATATCACGACCGGGTCGCGTGAACTTTGGCTTGCGCAGCCCGAACATTATGCGAACCAGATACGGTTTGCCTCTCATTAAGTGGAAGTCGAGTGGATTGACGGCAGCCGCGCGGACTTTTATCAGGACTTCATCGTCCCCAGGGGTCGGCTTTTCAATCTCTTCATACTTGAGAACATCGGGTGAGCCGTATTGGCGATAAACGATAGCTTTCATGAGTGTCGTCCTCAGAGTCTGCAAACTTAAAGACCTACCAGGTCGTGACGCGCATCGCGCCCATCAGGAAGCGTGGCCGCCCGACGGTTGAACTTTGGCCCTCTTAATCAACAGCCACAGCATGGTCGGAAGTCCACCGAGAGCGCCAAACGTCATGGCTAAACGGGTGAATGCCTCAGGATAAAATCCCGGGATCAGGAATTTTTGAGAGATATTGATCGCGAAGCCGACGCCCATGACCATCAACAAAATGCCAAAGATCTTCGGGAGGAAGCCGGACCTGAGGATGAGCAGGCCGAATGTGAAATAATAAGGCACCCAAAATATTTCCAGAAGTCCCTGTCCGATACTGTTCGCCAGCCTGAGAAAGACCAGCGCCATGGCATTAAGCTGTTCGGGCGTGAACACTTTCAGGAAGTCAGCCTGGCTCAAAACCATCAAGGCCCCGAAATGATTGAAAGTATTCGTGACCGCCAGACCGACGGTCATCATGGCAGACGCCAATAATGTGGTCGCCAGCCGCCTGTTAACTTCCTTAAATAAGTGGAACAGAACAAGTCCGAGAAAGAACAGGAAGACCTGTGATAAAAGAGTGCTGACGATTGCTGCTCGGAACAGGAACTCGGAAGCGACTATGTTAGCTGCGGTCGCCCCGGCATCTCCCTGTACGATGACGTTGGACCGAATGTAGACCAGGCCAAAGCCCCCTGTAATTGTGGTCAAAAGCCAAAGTAAGCCCGCGAGTCTTGCCCTGTTTTTGCTTGAATTCATAGCCCCTCTCTGCTCCTCTTATCAACTACACGTCGCCCAATTGAAGCGTGTGCGACCGGGCCAGCATATCTTACGATCACGCGCTCGGCTCTGAATCCGGCGGCGTCACGCCCCAGCGCTCATGAAGCCCCTGGCGGAACTTCTCGCGTTCCTCGGGCGTCATCCGGTCCCAGCGCTCATCCCTTCGCCGCCGAGATTTGGAGCGATGAGAGCCGCCACCACAGCCAAAGCCTCCGAACAGAATCCGGCAGAGGGCCAGCAGCCCGAGAGCCTGCCAGAAGGTTATTTGCCGCAAGCCGAACAACTCCGGCGCCAGCCAGTTCCACAAATTCATCACCACTGCGCCGCCAATCGCGATGAAGATCGCGAACCCGACGGGCGCTGCTACAAAGACCCACTTCGGTATCCTTCTCATGCTGTCTCCCTCACTTCTTCGTAAACTCGTCGTAAATGCTCTGAAGTCGTTCGCGCAGATGAAGCACCGCGTATCGCTTGCGCGAGAGCAGGGTGTTGACGTTAACGCCGCTCTCCGCGGACAACTCTTTGAAGCTCCGCCCTTCGAGTTCGTGCGCGATGAAGACCTCACGCTGCTCGTCCGGCAGTTCGTCGAGCGCAAGCTCAAGCTCATCGAGAAGCACGTTGCGAACGTAAAGCGCTTCCGGTCCGGCAGCGGACGATGGCAACATATCTTCGATCCGCAGCACCTCGCCGTCTTCGTCCTCCACCTTCGTGTCGCTGAAAGACTCCGGCTTCTTCTTGCGGAACAGGTCCGTGATTCGATTGCGCGCGACGCGAAAAAGCCATCCGGTCACGTGGTCAATCGGCATCAGCAGGCGATTGGCTTCGACCAGCTCATAGAAGACCTCCTGCACGATGTCCTCGACGTCCGAAGGGTCGGTCACACGTCTGCGGATGAAATTGCGCAGACGGGACCGCTCCTCCGCGATGATTTCGGAGATTTGACGGTCTTGCTCGGTCATCGCGCGTGTGCTCGACATCTCATCTATTTATATAAACGGACGGCGGCCGCAAATATTGTAGAAATTTTGAATCGGCGAAATGCCGGGCGTCTCAGACCGATGCCGGGTGTGGATAATTCGATTTATCGTTTCCGTGTTTGCAATATCCTCTGGTACGCTCTTGTCGCCCGTCTCAGGTCATGTGCGTTTTCACACCCGATGCGCGTATATTCCCACGTTGAGTTAGGGCAAACCGCTTTTTCCGTATCGTGCAGGGGGCTGAAGTTGACGGCCATGTCTGTTGCTCTCTCGGGTTGTGTGAAGGAGAGCTCTGATTCTCTTCTTGATCTTGAGATGGGGAAGGAGGTTGAAGACATTGTTACCCCAGACAATCAAACCAAGCCGCTGGTACTACGGGCTCGCCGTACTCGTCCTTTGCGCCGGCGTGGGGATTTTCGTCTTCCTGCTGATAAAGGGGCTGAGCGAGATCACGGACAAACTGACGCAGATGGAAGCGCCCGGCACTGCCGAGATGACTTTCTCCGAAGCTGGCAAGTACACGATCTTCTACGAGCGGCGGAGCGTGATTAACGGCAAGGTCTATGACACGGGGGATAAGCTCTCCGGGCTGTGGTGCACGGTGGTCTCGAAGGAAACAGGTGAGCCCGTCCAACTGACGCAGTCATCCGTAAACACGAGATATACGTTCGGAGACCGCTCCGGCGTCTCCGTTCTGGATTTTAATATCGAAAAGCCCGGCGTCTATGAAGTTTCGGCGAAGTATCCTGATAACCCGAACGGGCAAAAGGTCGCCCTGGCGGTCGGGACGGGCGTGACCGGCAAAATCGTGGGCACGGCCCTGGGCGGGGTAGCGGTGATGCTCGGGTCATTCGCGCTCGCGATCCTCATCGGGGTGTTGACGTTCGTGAAACGGCGCAGGGCGAAGAAGGCTCTGACAACGTGGCCCGGCTCCCAAGGATATCCGCCGCCTTACGCCCACAGGTGAAGAAGTTAATATGGTGATCATCCTATTCGGAGTCGCGGGCGCGGGTAAAACCGTCATCGGCCTCAAGCTCGCGGCAGAATTGGGCTGGAAGTTCTACGACGCCGACGACTTTCACTCGCCCGCCAACATCGAAAAAATGAGCAAGGGGATTCCGCTGACGGACGAGGACCGCCGGCCCTGGCTTGAGAGATTGGCCGAGTTGATTAAAACGTGCGTCGGGCGCGGAGAGAATGTTGTTCTGGCCTGCTCGGCGTTGAAGGATTCTTACCGCCAGCGGCTGAAGAGCGGCGACGACGTCAAACTGGTCTATCTCAAAGGAGACTACGCGCTCATCAAGGAGCGTTTAAAAAAGAGGCGTGGACATTTCATCAACCCGGAGCTGTTGCGCAGCCAGTTCGAGACGCTGGAAGAGCCGCAAGGAGAAGCATTGGTGGTGGATGTCGCTCCGAGTCCGGGCGAAATTGTGCAGGCCATCAGGAGCGGACTGAGCGTCTAACTTCAGAGCGCATCAAGGCGAACGCGGATTCTCTTATCTAACGGTTTCTCCCCGCCATCAACGCTCACACGAAGACATCCCCTTTTTCCAAAGGCGGTCTCCTCTCTTTCCTGCGAGACGATTCGCTCAATATCGCGCCGCTTCCGCCCCGCGCACCTATGCGCGCGGGCTATTCCTATGGCCGCCGGAAAGGCGGAGGAGGACGACGTCCGTCGGGCGGGGGAGGCCGTCGCCCGCCGTTCGGGGGCGGGTAGCCTGGTCCGGGCGGCGGTCGGTTATCGTATTCCGGGTGATACTCCGGCTCGCGTCGCGGCTCCTCGACGCGGCGTGTCTGGCTCGCGGGACTGTTCGCCGGGATGGGGTTTTGGATCACGAGTCCGGGCCTGCCTGCGGACGAAGAGGCGTCGCCCATGCTTGCACCGTCGGGCGTCGCCGCACTTCCCTTCACCTGCTGTGCGGCTTGGTCCGGCGCGCTGGAGGCTCCGGCGCTGGCCTGTGGGCTGGACGCTGGCGTCTCTACGGCGGGACGTGCCGGGGCCGATTCCGCCGGCGCGTTTGAGACGGGCGCAACCTGCGTCGAGTCCGAAGCCGCTTTACCGGCGGCCGCGGCTTCCGTTTCGGCCGGGAGAGTCTGTGGATTTACAGGCGCGGAGCTTTGCGCTTCGGCGCCAGCGCCAGCGGCGGGCGCGCTTGAGCCGGAAGCACGCACTATCAGGTAAGCGGCGGCGCAGACTACGAGCAGGCAGGCGACGAGTCCCAAAATCTTTTTCGCGGGCGTGCCCTCAGGCTCGGATGCGTCACCGGCAACCACTGTTAAAGTGTCGTAGGGACGCGTCGGGCGGTACGAATCTACACGGGTGGCATCTCCCGGCGCCGAGATGGAATGAAGAGCCTTCAAAGGCTTGGCCGCCTGCATGATGGATTGCGAGCCGTGAGCAGACGGCGACGGCACGGGCGACTCGGCCGGTGCGGCGTCGCCATGTGGAGTGACTTCAGCGGCGGCAGCCTTCGGCTTCTTCTCGCGCGCGGCGACGTCCCTTGCGGCCAGGCGCAGCGCGGCACGCATCTCTGCGGCCGAAGCGTAGCGCAGTGCGGGATTCTGTGACATCGCGCGTTGCAGAATCTGGCCGACGGCGGCGGGAACCTGCGCCTGTACCAGGTGAGCAGGACGCAAAGGGTCCGGCTGTTCCTTGATGGTGGCGGAGGCGCGCGCCACTGCGTCCGGGGGGCGGATGCCCGTCAGCAGCGAGTAGAGTGTGGCGGCGAGCGAGTAGAGGTCCGAGCGCTGGTCCGTTCCGGAGCCCTGCATCTGTTCGAGCGGGGCGAAGTTGAGCGAGAAGCCGTAGACGCTGGAGGCTGCGGCGGCTGTGGTCTGCGCCGGCGTCCCCTTTGCCAGTCCGAAGTCCAGCAGCACGACTTTGCCGCGCGGGGTGAGTTTGATATTCGGCGGCTTGATGTCGCGGTGCACTACGGGCGGATCAAACGTGTGCAGATATTCGAGCGCGTCGAGCAGTTCGTCGGCCCAGCGCAGCACGTCGCTCGGGGGGAAAGGTGCTTTGCGCCGGGTCAGCAATTCCCCGAGGTCCGTGCCCTCTATGAACTCCATCACGAGAAACTGGCTGCCATCCTCGCTGAAGTGGTCGCTGACTTTCGGCAGCGCGTTGTGGCGCAGATGATTGAGAAGCCGCGCCTCGCGCTTGAAAGCCTTGTGCATCTCCTGATCGTCTTCGCCGTAGTAGGTCCGTTTGACGGCGACGGTGCTCTGGAAGCGCTCGTCCGTGGCGAGATAGACCTCGCCCATGCCGCCTTTGCCGATCTGTTCGGACACACGGTAGCGGTTCTGTAATAGCGTGCCGGGCTGAATCATAGTTGATTTAATTGGAGACTCCTTCTCGCGGGACTCGTCTGATGGGGCGTTGGGATGCTTGGGCAGGTTAAAGCCGTTGGCGTCTGGAGGGACCTATGAGGCGTCACCCTCTGAACTCAGAATAAACGATTGGCGCGATTTTAATCAACACTTTTCTGGAAGGACAGGGTCTATTTATTTTCAGCAGAGCAAGAACCTGTCCACGAAGCCACACGAAACGACACGAAATTACCGTGGTTTGTTTTCGTGTCATTTAGTGTGGTTTCGTGGACAGTCCTGTTTCTCTACTTTCCTCAATCTCGAAAATGAATAGACCCTGTCTGGAAGTAGGAGGGGCGTTTCGGAAGTATTTGATATTTGCCGTACCGAGATTCGAACCGTCGCCCTGTAACAGATGGCGACCATCAACGTGCCCGCCTCGCCTCAGGGACTGCGCGGCACAGCGCCAAGCTGCTCAAGCCGTTGGCGTGCGCGGATGGCTTCCGGGTGCTGCGCGCTGTAGGTGCGCGCGTGAATCTCAGAGGTTTTCATCAGCAGCGTTCTGGCTTCGGCCTCGCGTTTCATCGCGATGAGAGCTTCGCCTAACAGAAACCCGCCCGCGTATCTCTCTACGTCGGGGAGGTCATTGAACAGCGCGAGCGCGTCTCGCAGAAAGGCGGCGGCGCGTGTGGGCCGATTGGTTCTGGCGTGAATCATGCTCGACAGGCTCAGCCCTCTTAACTGGTATTGGGTTTTGAGGAAGGCGCTCCGACGCAGCAGGTCGAGCGCGGAAGCGGCCTCTCGTTCGGCGTCTGCGTATGCGCCCTGAAAGTAATGAACCTCGGCGAGCAAGAGCAGGAGATCAATGTTGTCCGGGTGGGTTTCATTCTGGGCCTGTCTCGTGATGTCGAACGCTTCGCGATACCGCGCCCCGGCCTTCCCAAAATCGCCTTGATACTTGGAGAGGTTTCCGAGAATCTCCAGCACCCCAGCTGACAATATTCTCCCGTTCGGCATTCGGTTGAAGTTGGCGAGCGCAGTCTGGAGGTAAGTTTCGGACTGGCGGAAATCGCCCCGCGCTGCATAAATGTTGCCGAGCGTGCTGAGCAGGGCGTTGGTCAGCACGTGCTCGTCGCCGTATTTCTGCCGCGCCAGTTCCAGGCCTTCACGCGCCGCCTGTTCGGCGGCCACCGTCTCGCCCATGCCGCTCAAAGAGGTGGCAAAGTCTGCCAGGAGGTAAGGGACGTTAGTGTTGTTCGGATCAACTACGCGGAACATTTCGAGCGCCTGACGAAAAAGCGCATTGGCGGCGGCGTAATCACGGCTGTTCTCCAGCGACGCGGCCAGGTAATACAGAGCTTCGGCGACTTCCGGGTGTTGCTCGCCGTAGAGTCCGCGATAAGCGTCCAGCGCGGCGCGAAAGTGCTCTTTGGCTGACTCGAACTGACCGAGCGATAGGTAAGTAGTCCCGATGGTGTGGTGCAGCTCGGCCCGAATCTCCGGCTGGTCCTTGAAATCCGAGTCAATGCGTCGCCCGGCCAGCGCGAGCACGTCAACGACTTTGACCTCACCGCGCTGTCCGAAGCCTGACGAATACCAGTTCGGGTCTGCGGAAGCGAAGACGGATTGCAGAAATTCGTTGATGCGCTCGGCCTTGGCCGCCTCAATGCGCGCACGGTCGCGCTCCCGCGCGGCGACCTGCGCCTGCTCGGCTGCAACGCTCGCCGCAAGGGTCGCGCGCCTCGCCTGCCAGGCGATGGCGATGATTCCGCCCACGAGCGTCAACAGCACAACCGCCGCCGCGGCCACACCGAGCCGGTTACGCCTCACGAATTTCGTCGCGCGATACTTGAACGTGTCCTTGCGCGCGATGACAGGCAGCCCGTCCATGTGCCGCCTGATGTCTGCGGAGAGGGCTGCCGCCGACTCGTAACGTCGTTTCGGCTCCTTGCGCAAGGCCATCAGGACGATGTTGTCCAGGTCGCCTTTGAGCGCGCGTCGCAACTGCTCCAGCGTGCGCGCGCCGTGCGTCTCCAGAATGCTTCCGGTCGTGCTCGTGGTGGGATTCTCGCCGTCCGTGTCCGCCGATTCGTCAACACGGCTAATGGCCGTGCTCGGTCTTTCGGGCTGCTCCTCGCAGATGACTCGCGCCATCTCGTCCGGGCGGCGGTTCTTCAGCCGGTAAGGGCGCTGGCCCGTGAGCAGTTCGTAGAGGATGACGCCAAGACTGTAAACGTCCGTGGCGGTCGTCACGGGCAGGCCGCGCGCCTGCTCGGGCGAGGCATATTCAGGCGTCAGGATGCGCAGGCCCGTGACCGTCATCGTCTCCGCTTCCGGCTCTCCTTCACCTTGCAACAGTTTGGCGATACCAAAGTCCAGAAGCTTCGGCGTGCCGTCTTCCGTAACGAGAATGTTGCCGGACTTGAGGTCGCGATGAACGATGAGGTTCTGGTGCGCGTGCTGAACGGCCGAGCAGATGGTGCGGAAGAGGTTGAGGCGTTCGGTGGTCGTTAGCCGTCGCGCGTTTGCATATTCGTTCAGCGGTCGCCCCTCCACATACTCCATCACGAAGTAGTAGAGGCCGTCTGCGGTCGTCCCGCCATCGAGGAGGCGCGCGATATTGGGGTGCTCCAGCCGCGCCAGTATCTGCCGCTCGTTGCGAAAGCGGCGGCGGACTTCATCCGTGTCCAGGCCGCGCTTGATGACCTTGATGGCGACCTGCTTGTGGAACTCTTCGTCAGCGCGCTCGGCCAGATAGACCGTTCCCATCCCGCCGCGCCCGATCTCGCGTAAAATTTTGTAGCTCCCGAACTGCTTTCCCTCATAGCCGCGGCTTTCCGCTTCGAAAATCGAGGCGAGGCCGAAGCCTTCTTTATCGAGCAGGGACTGAGGCTCGTCGTGCGCTTCGAGCAGGGATTCGACCTCTTCGCGCAGCGAGGGGTGGTCACGACAGACCTCGCCCAGGAATTCCGGGCGACGCTCTCTGGGATGCTTGAGGGCTTGCGCGAATACCTCTTTGACGGTCCGCCAGTCCTGCTCGCTCATCTTCAACTCCTCTTCAGCTGGCGCTTGAGCCAGGCCTTGGCGAAATCCAGATCATCCTTGACCGTTGTTTCCGAGACGTTGAGAACGAATGCCGTCTCTTTGATAGTGAGGCCACCGAAGAATCTGAGCTCGACTATCTTCGCCTGCCGCTCGTCTCTTTTCTCCAGACTCTCCAGGGCTTCCTCCAGCGCCAGCAGCTCAAACTCCTTCCCGTCGGGAAAGCTCACAGCGTCGTCCAGAGAAATCCTGTGGCCGAAGTCGCGTTTTTGGGCGTGCTTGGCGCGCGCGTGGTCAACCAGGATGCGGCGCATGACCTGTGCGGCGACGGCGAAGAAGTGTGCGCGGTTCTGCCAGGAGACGTTCTGCCAATCCACCAGCCGGAGGTAAGCCTCGTGAACCAGTGCGGTGGCCTGTAGGGTTTGAGCGTCGCTTTCGTTCTTCAGGTAAGCTGAGGCGAGCCGCCGCAGGTCGTCATAGACGAGTTCGAGCAATCGGGCCGGCGCCTCGCTTTCGCCCGCGCTCGCACGCTTGAGCAGTTGTGTGACTTCGTCCTGACCCACCTTTACCTCACCCGGCGCAGATTATAGGGGAAAACTTTTCGGGTCAAAGTTTTTTAGGAGTTCGCCGACTGCCCGTCAGCAATGAAGGAGAATTACGGAGTTGTCTCTGTAGTAAGAACCTAAACCTCTATGGCCTCCCCGATTTCGTTAATGATCTCGACTTCGCTCCCGCTGACCTGCTTCCCGCCGAATCCCAGAATCCCACCTTCTTTGGCCGCGGATGCCACCCTGTGAGCGACGCTGATGATCCAACGCTTGTACTCGCTGGCCTCTTCGGGGCTGGCTTTAGCTTGCAGCAGCCTGGCGACGGCGCGGCAATTCTCCAGAGCCCTCTCTTTGACTTCCGAAGTCGAGAGTTTTTCCGTCTGGCCGCGTTGATCGTCTTCGGCGTTGGCGACGATGTCGGCGACCACTGAGCCGAGCAACGAATCTTTAGCAGTCCCCTGCCCGCCTTCGATGATGGCGTCGGCCACAGCAGACATCTCCTGTATAAAATCTTTCTTGCCGCTCGGGTCTGAGCCCGCCACTGCATAACCGGCCAGCATCGGCGCCCTCAGCAAACTGTTCCACTCTGCCTGCGTGAACTGCTCTTTGACACTCATTACGACATCCCTCCTTGCGTCTTGTAAGCCGGGGCGACGATATTATCAACTACGCGGCCGGCAAGTCATTCAACTCAGCCTCTCGCCAGGGTCTATTCATTCTCGACGGAAAGAGAACGATCCACGAAGCCACACGAAACGACACGAAATTGCTGTGGTTTGTTTCGTGTGGTTTCGTGTGGTTTCGTGGACAGTGCTGTTTCTCTACTTTCCTCAGTCTCGAAAATGAATAGACCCTGGCCTCTCGCAGGGCTAATTCAGACTTCAATCCCAATCTGTGGTTCTTAGAGAAGCTCGAATGTATTTATGATTCACGGCACAGTATGAGCCGCCAGGTCGCGTATTGCTTCCAGATGCTCTTTTTCCAGATCAAACTCTGCGCTGCCAATTCGGAGGGTCACTTTCTTTGCATTCGCCAGCCGCAGGAAATCCCGGTAAGGAATCGGCAGCTCCATCGTCTCTTTGATAAGCGGCAATTTCCCCCTGCGGGCAGAGTTAATCGTTTGCAAAACTCTCATTGTTCCCAATTCCAGGCGTTGCTTGTCGGCGATGGCTACCAGGGCGTAGTCGGTATATTTCTGTGGCCTCTCCGTCGAAGACAGAAATCCGATGGTCACCCATTGCGGCGTGACGAGTTTCTTGCCCGTGTGGGCGAAGTACATAGAAATGTTCAGCCGCTCGTCGCTCCACTGCTTCAACGAATAGGTCTCCGGCACCTCTTCGACCGCTTTGATTCGCATGAGCTTGAAGAAAACCAGCGTTTGATCTTTAGACTCGTCATATGTCTTTTCGATCTTGCCGTTATATTGAAATTTACGTTTGGCCGGAGGGGTTGGGTCGGATTCCTGGGCAGCGACGTGGTAAACAGAGGAACTCGTCAAGATAATGGCTAAAGCGAGGAGTATCGGTTTCATTGTAAAAGGTCCTGCACTCTTTTGTCGTATCCCATGAGAGCTTACCCGCTCCCTGAAGATATGGCAGCTACTTTCTTTGGAGAGAGCCAGACGTGTGGGCTCTTTACGCGCCCGACGTTGCTCTCTTCGTGGTATTTTATTACCAGCTCATTTTCCACACACCATCTTCTTTCACAAAGTGTTGGGGACGCCAATCACCCTGCGAGTTTTTAAATTCCAACGTCGCCCTATCCCCTTCTATCTTCTCATTGCGTGTTTCAGATGTCATACTGGAGCGTATTGAGTCAATATTATTGGAGAGCCACTCGTCTACTGTTTGATTGCCTTCCTTTGCCACTTTTCCTATCTTTTCCAGAAGCTCTTTAGACATAGACTGCTTTAAGGCTGCCACATCTTTTTTCTGCAATGACGCGTAAAAGGTCTGCATGACCTCGGTCGGCGTGCTCGGATTGGAAGCGGATGAGCCATTTTTGCTGCCGCACGCTGCTATCATCACGACCAGTGACATGAACGAGCAGACGAGCAGCGTTATCTTTTGTTTCCTCATTCTGCATCCTCTTGAGGTTGTAATTAATGAATCATTCCGAAGGGTCATGCTCGCGCCACTGCGGTCAGGCAGAAGGCGACGAACCACAGGCAGGCGAGAGGGCTTAGAGCCCCGATTCACCTCATGGCGTTCATCTGAAACTTCGCGTCTTCCCATTCTGCTTCGACCAGCGTTGAGCCCTTCGAGCGCGCCCCCTTCGGCGAGAGCCCTGGCGCGGGTTAATCCGCTCGTTCTAATTAACGATATCCGTATCATCCCAAACGGGCCTCTTCTTCTTAATCAGGCGTCGCTTTTGGCCGTGGCGCCGCGCTTTGATTCGATAGAGACCGGCGCCGCCAGCGCCGATAGCTCCCCTTCTGGCGCGCTTGCGGCGGACGGTCTGTCCTCGCCGGCTTACTTGGTGATGAGCCTCACCGGTCGCCACTTGAGCGGAGGCGACAGGGTTCTTAGCCGCCAACGAAGGTAAAGGGAGGAAAGCCGCCGCAAGAACAGCTAATGCCAGAGGTCCAATCAATATTCGTTTCATGCCTAGGCGCTCCTTTATTCTCAGCACGGCTTATATCACGGTGAGACGAAGAATAGCCAGTCGCTCAGTTTTTAATAACTCGCGACGCCAACCCTTTCCCGTAATCAGGTGTCAACTTAACTGAAGTCTCAACTTGAAAAACAAGCTCTCAACACCTTCGGTTTATCATGTCCCGAGATAAATTACTGGTTTTCACTCTTCTCGCTATAGCTCTGACGGCCTCAAACCTCTTCGCGCAGAATAAGACGGCAGCCCCTTTACCGGCAGCTCCCGAAGAAGTCATCGAGGACCAGGATTCCCTTAAGGTCTTCGTTAGCGAGGTGCGTATTCCCATCACGGCCTATGATGAGAACGGGCGTTTCGATCCGACCGTCGAGACGCGAGACCTGATGGTGAAAGAGGATGGCGTCTTGCGGCATATCAAGAGCATCTACCGCATTCCGGCCAGCGTCCTGCTGCTGCTTGATACCGGGGGCGAGCTGAATCGCGCGAAGAGCGTAAGCCTCACGCGCGAGATAGCCGTCAGGCTTGTCTCCAGCCTGAAGAAGGAAGACCAGGTCAACGTCATTCAAGTCAACAACCGGGTCGAGTTGGTGCAGGACTGGACGGCAGAAAAATCAGAGGTCATCCGGTCCTTGAGCAGCAAACTCATGTCTGGAAAGCGCACTGTTCTCGCACAAGGAATTGTCGCGGCCATCAAGCAGCTGGAGAAAACGCCCGCAGGTAATCGCCACCTCATTTTGATCTCGGACGGGATTGACTCTGAGAGTGATCGGGCGGAGTTCCCAAAGGCTCTGGAGAGCTTGATAGAAGCAAACATCACGACTCACGTTATCAGCTATACGTCTCTGGGCCTGACGGCGAAGAAGCCTCCCGTCAACCGCCCCAGATTAAAGAGCGCGACGCCTGAGGAAGTCATCGTTGCGTTGCCGCGCATGAAGATGCCCAACGAGAATACGCCGGACCTCAGGGATATTTTAGAAGCGAAGGGCGGCACGGTCCTGGACATTGATCGCTTGTTTCGGCTGGGCCCAAGTATCAAAAAAGAATTAAAGCAGCGGGAGAAAGAGCTGAACAGTCTGGCAACGGAGACAGGCGGCGGCTTCTGGTTGCCTGCTTCGGCAGAGGAGATGATCCGGCAGGCCGTGGAGGTGGCACAGGAGGTTGATTCCCAGTACGTGGTGACCTACACGCTCCAACACCCTGTTACCGCCGCGGAGGGCGAATACCTGAAGCTTGATGTGATCTCGCGCCGGGTCGGATTGAAGATTCGCGCGAGACGCGGCTATCTGGCAAAGCCGCAATAAGACGACGCCATGGTTATTCATTTTCGAGACGGAGAAAGTAGAGAGGCAGCACGGTCCACGAAAAAACACGAAGCGACACGAAGCGCACCACCGCTATTTCGTGTCGTTTCGTGTTATTTCGTGGATTGTTCCTTGTTCCGCCGAGAATGTATAGACCCTGGATACGACGCCATCCGACAGTCCACTCAACCCGACCCCACGATAGAAAAGGCCGCTAGTTGTTCCAGCTCTAAAAACTCTTGCGGAAAAGGTAAGAGGCTTTAATAAAGAAGCTGCGTCCATTTCCCTGAAAGCCCGGCTCGAATTGCCCCGAAAACGGGTTATAGCCGTTGTAACTCACGTCGTCGTTGTAACCTATGTAGAGGGCCGTCCCAGGGTTCGGCGTCCAGCCGACGACCAACTGCGGTCGAAGGTGTTTGCTCAAAGTCGAGTAATCGAGGCGCAGCCGTGCGAAAGTATTGCGCGAGAACTGATAGGTCGAGCGCGAGCTGAAGATGTTGTCGTCAAACGCCACCAGCCCCGTGTCATGCCGAACGAGCCGCCTCTTGTTGTAGTTCAACTGCGTCTGGAAAGCTGTGGTCGGCTGATAGCGGAAACTCGAATCAATCAACAACTGATTGCCCGGCCCCGGGTCGAACCCGTTATTCGGATTGAGCTGCGCCGCTCGACTGGCGCGCGGATAATCCGGCCCGTTGCCAAGATCATATTCCATCAACCCCCAGGTGTAATCAACGAAGAAGAACGCGAAGAACTGCTTGTTCGGCGTGGTCTCGATGAAACCCTGTACGGCTTTGAAAGGAGCCGAACGCTCCGCACTCGGTCCGAAAAAAGCGCCCTGCCGCGTGGCCGTTCGGTTCGCGCCAAACTCGTGCTCGAAGACGCGCTCGTAACCCATCTGAAAGCCCAGCTGGACAAATGTCTGACGCTGCAAAGCCAGCATTCCGGACGTGTCCGTAATCGCGTATTGAGAGCGCCCGCGCCAATCGTAGCTGATGTTGGTCGCGTTCTGAACGCGTTTATAGATGATCGCCTTTGAACGGTCGCGGTCGGTCTCGTACCTGATGTATGAGCCCAGGTAGTTCGTATCTGTGCGCTGCGTAAAGCCTACGTCGGCGCGGTAGTCCGGCGACCTGCCGATTGCCAGAAAGTTCATATAGAGATTTCTGTCGCCGCGTTCCAGGAATGCTCTGTAGCCCAAACCATTCCCCGTTCGGTACAGGGTCCGGTCGAGGTCCGCGTCGTAAAAATTACGGCGCGAGGTTGTGCCGAGGACCTGAAACTCTGTGACGGTCTTCTCATTGAGACGAAATCGCCCGTCAAAACCTGCCGTGTTGTTATGACGCTCTATGAAATTGTAAGAGGTGGCGAAGAATCCCAGATTGTGCTGACGGCCGACGTCGCGTTTGATTCTGAGGATGCCGATGTTGGCGTTCTTATCCACGAAACGCTCTATGCCGCAAACAATGGTCGGGTCTGTGCGTCTCGCCTGCTGGCACTCGAACAAACTCTGCCGCTCGTCTTTCGAGTAATTTCCGGGAGCGTTGTCGGAAGCATAGAGCAGGCCGAAAGTGTTACGCCCTCGCCTGCCGGTCAGTTTCACAGCCACGTCCGGGTCAACAATCGCACGCGTATTCACAACGTCCAGGCCGCTTCTGAAAATATCAATTCTTTCCAGAAAGAAAGGACGTTTTTCGGCGAAGAAGATCGGGAAACGCTGGTTGGCTGTCGTCACAGGCGCATCCGCCTCAACCTGCGCGAAATCCGGGTTGTATGCGAAATCGAGTGTGATGGTCGGGGTCAGACTGAATTTGGCCGTCGTGCCGAACTCGCCTTTAATGCCGTCGTTCACGAAACGGCCAGACGGGTCACCGTCGAAAGTAAAGCGTGTGCGGCGACCTGTCTCGCTCAGGGTGATACTCGGATTGATTTCAAGCTGGCGGGTAGTTTCAATCCCTTCCAGACCGGTGATGTGTCCGGCCTGGTTGAGCCAGCCGGAGATGCTGCGGTTGGTCGGCATCCAGGAGTTGTACTCGTTGTTCTTATATTTGACGCGCCGGTTGATGTGCAGCCCCCACTGCTTATCTTTGCCCGCCTCGTAACGCAGAGATTTGAATGGAATCGCCACCTCGATTGTAAAGCCGTCTTCGGTTAAAACGCCCTTCGACTCCATCAGGATGTCAAGACTGTAATCCTCGCCGCGACCTTCCGTGAAAGTCCCGTCGGCCTGGATTCCCAGCGGGCTGAAAAAGAGCAGATAGGCCTGGCGTTGATCATTGAAGGTATCTAAGTGGACCAGGACATAATCGTCGTTGAAAATATTGTCGCGGCGCGCAACAGTCGCCCGCACGGTATCTCTGTCCTGCTTGATGCGGAAGGCCATGTAGAGATTCTTGGCGTCATAGCCCATCATAAATTCTGTCGGGTGTGTCGGCGCGACGTTATCGCCTGGATTGGTCTGTACGAAGTCGCCGAAACGCGCGGCCGTCTGCCAGATGGCGTCGTTTAATTGGCCGTCAATCACGGGCGGGGCCTCAAAACGCGGGATTTTGACGGGCGCATCTTTTCGCACAAACGGCGAAGCAGGCTTTTCCACATTCGGCGCTGTGGTTGCGGGTGGCTGCTCCGTAGAGGGAGATGGCGTAGGCTGCGCAGTCGCCGGCAGGTTTTCACCACCGTCGCCCGTAGTGATTGCAGTTGAGTTTTGCGCCGAAGCGGTCAGGACAGATAAAAGGAGAACGATGCAGAGCGAGGCTATTTTTTTCATACGTCAGAAATACCCGATTGTTTAGATTTAGCGGTCCGATTATTTAGACTGCGAAACTGATTCCACCTGTAGAACCCCACAGAGACAAAGTTTGTGGCAATTTTTTACAGCGTGGCCGGAGAGAGATACGGAGCAGTAGAAAAAGCGGTTCCGTTTTTTATTAGCCTGTGGATTAATTGATTGATTCCGCGCGAGGAAACGGGCAGCGTCAACTGAAAGGTGAAAGAGCCCTGATGACGGGCGCATCTCCTGCGACGTGAAAAGGCACCATCGCTCCATTTAATTGCCGCATCGGGCTGACCATTGACTTTCACCTTTCAATCAGAATATCGTGCGCCCTGTCCCGAAGCCTCGCGCATCTGCTGATGAGTACCTTTACTCATCAGCCTCACTTCCGTTCCCTGCGGTAATATTCCGCCCTGAGAGGTGTTAGGCCGCCACTGGCGGTAAAACTCGGTAATAATCGATAATTACCGCCACTAGCGGCCTAATGCTAGTTGGGCGGCTCATGCCTAATATGCAGCCTATGGAGGTATAGTTATGAACGCTTCTGATTTTTTCAACACGTACATAGCTGGGTTCATTCTCAATGTCTTAGCTGGCATTATTGGTTTCTTTCTGATTAGGAAGTTATTTGAGTGGCTACCAAATTCAGAAGATTTGTCAGGAAAATTTCGGGCTGTAAAGCAAAAAGCTAACGCAAGAGATAAAATCACCGCCTTAACACCCCTAATATTTATATCCTTCTACTGGATGTTTCTAGCAAATATGCTATGGATAGTTCTATATATGGTTGTAGAGGTATTGTGGTGGCCTGAATTGATGGCGAGTTTGAAAATCCCACAGATAACCGAATATCTTGAAAAGATGCAACCCGGTTTAGTAGCTGGGCGATCAATCCTTTTTGTGCTCGGTTGCATAGCTGTCGCCACTTGTTTTTATAGAGGGGCTCAGATAGCAAGACAATGTTGGGAAGTATATCGCGCGACGGATATAGAATGATGTATTGTTAATCAGCCGTTAGCTATTGCGACGCAGCCGCCCAACAACTCATTCAACCGGAGCGCGAGTTAGCTTCTCTTTCATCGAGAACTTGGATGGATTCGGCGGTTCGTCGCGCCCGGTTAATTCGAGCGTTAGATTGCTGAAACCTGAACGGAATCAATGGACATTTTCAGAGAGCTACAGTTTAGTCAGGAGTGGATTGATCTTGGAATAGTCACGCCCGCCAAGCTAAAGCAATTTGAAGCTGAGTGGGCTACGGGAGAGGATACAAATACGGAACATTACCGCTGGCGTGCGTTCCTCGATTTCATCAAACCTATAAACTCGTTAGATGAAAATACTGCGAGGGCACTTTACAATTTAGGTGCGAATGATCCAGATTGCACAATGGGCGGCTCTATCATGGCAAATGTTCTGCGGCGAAAAGATTGTCCCAAAGACTTGCTTGAGTTGGCCGCGAAATCAGAAGAGAAGTTTCTGCGGAAGATCGCAAATGAAAGATTGGCTGCGAAAGGCCGTGGTTAAAACGCAATCTAACAACTCATTGAACCGGAGCGCGAATAGAGTTGCTTTTATCCACGAGACTTGGCCGTATCGGCGTTCAATGCGCGCCCGGTTAATTCGGACGTTCGGCTGCTTCGCATATTATTGCTGGCTCTGTAAAAGTAGGCTAAACTTTTGCTATGGACATTAAAGAAATCGAATCCGCTATTGCTCAACTACCACCGTCAGAATTGGTGGAGCTAGCCAAATGGTTTGAAGAGTTTCAAGCACAGGTCTGGGATGAGCAGCTTGAGCAGGATGTCAAAGCCGGTCGTTTGGATTCGCTGCTTAAACAAGCGGAGCAGGATTTTGAGCAGGGGCAGTGCGAGCCGCTGTGAAGCACTTTGTTTCCCCACAGTTTTGGCGGCTCTATCGCCAGCTTTCGCCGGAAGTGCGCGCTCTGGCCGATAAAAACTTCCAGCTATTGAAAGCCGATTCGAAGCATCCATCGCTGCATTTCAAGAAAATTGGACGTCTTTGGTCAGTTCGCGTTGGTGCGCACTATCGAGCATTAGGTTTGGATAAGCCTGAAGGTGTTGTGTGGTTCTGGATTGGTTCTCATGCTGATTATGACAAGCTGCTTCCATAGAAGGCGCAGCATAACAACTCATTCAACCCGGTGCCTCAATAGGATGCCTTTCATGCTACTCTATCGCCGCGTTGATTGAATGCTGCTCGCCCGCGCCCGGTTAATTCGAGCGTTAGGCTTCTGAGTTGTGCTTATCCATAAAGATTTGAGATAAAATGTAGCTGAGGAGTAAGAGGCATATGAGGGATATATTGATTAGGAAAAGTTCATTACATAATGCCGATGGCGATGTTGATTTAAAGAATAAATCTCCTGAAGAGCTGCTTGGGATGATGTGGCAGCTAGCTCTCAACGCCTGGTCGTTTAAGGAAAACCTGAATGCTGAACCCAGACTTCAAAGAGATGTTGTCCTGCTTAAAAGACGAGGCAGTTGATTTCATTGTTGTCGGTGCCTATGCCCTGGCCGCACATGGATTCCCACGCGCTACGGGTGATATTGATATTTGGGTCAGAAATAGTTTCGAGAATGCGCAAAAGATAATGCGCGCGCTGATGAAATTTGGCGCACCAATTTCCCACTTATCCGAAGAAGATTTTACCGCGCCCGACATCATAGTTCAGCTTGGCGTTGAGCCATCTCGCATTGATCTGTTGACAGGAATTGATGGCGTTGGATTTGATGAAGCCTGGCAGAACAAAATCAGTATTGCCATTGATGATCTGGAAATCAATATTCTATCGAAAGAAGACTTGTTGAAGAATAAGCTGGCTACAGGTCGAGCTAAGGATCAGGGCGATATAGCTTGGCTAGAGAATAATTAGAGCGACGGCGCTTAGCAACTCATTGAACCGGAGTGCGGGATAGCGTGATTTTCATCATTCTTCTTCCGATTAATGTTGAATGGCTTTCGCCAGCACCCGTTTACGACCCTTAGGTGCACTTTGTCTGAAGGGGTCGCCTTCATCGTCAGAACCTTCGTAGACAGCTTCAATCCATTCCTGATAGAGTTCCCGCACTTCGCCAGCATCAATTGAGTAGGAGGCCCACAGTGAGTAGATTTTTCGTAATCCTAGCGGTGGTGAGTCTTTCGGCGGTGGCCCTGGTCTTCCCGCAGGACATGCCCAAAACGCAGCAAGCCCAACAACCGACGGCGACCGAGACGCCCAGGGCGGGCGGTAAGACTCCAATGATGGTGTCACTTGAGGAGATGAAGTGGGTCGAGCTTCCCGAAAGAAAAGGCATGCAGTTCGCCCTGCTGTCGGGTGATCCCAAGAAGGGGGCTTATACACAGATGCGCAAGGTTCCGGCAGGCACTGACAACCCGCTGCACGCGCACAGCAGCGAGCTCAAGAACGTGATCATCAGCGGCGTCTGGTACACGGGTGCGGACGCTGCGTCGGCCAAAGATTTCGGCCCCGGATCGGTCGTGATGATGCCCGCCGACTGGGTACACGTGAGCGGCTGCCGCCCCGGAAGCGATTGCGTGTTCTACCAGGAGGGCCAGGGCAAATTCGACTTCAAGCCGGTTGCGGCCAAAGCTTCCGACATGAAGCCCAGCAATTAGGAGAGGCTCGTCATAAGCGAGACGCTCGGTCAACCAACGGGCGCAATCTAACAAGCTAACTGAGGGTGACGTGTCAAGCGATTTCTTCATTTCAAGCCGTCGCCGGGACTAACGCCGACCCTTTCTTGCGCAAGCATTCCACATACCTCGCCTCGTTGTAGCTTGTTCTCGTCTGCCAACATTTCCAGATGATCCTGATCCACTTGTAGGCGAGCGCACGCACCGCCGCCTGATGACTCTTGCCCTTCGCCTTCTGCGACACGTAAAAAGCCTGTGCCCACTCGGAGTGTCGGATACTCTCGCCCGCGTACTCGATGAACGCCTGACGGACGAACTTCGGGCAGAAGTAGCGCCACCTTGTCCACGACGACTTGCCGCTGCGCTCGACCACGGGCGCAACCCCACTGAAGCGCAGCAACTCGTCGGCGCTCGCCCACCGCGCACGGTTCGCGCCCATCGCCGTCAGCAACCGCGAAGCATAGACACGACCTGCGCCGGGCAAGGAAGCGAATAACTCGAAGTCTGCGTGCGCCTGACACAACTCTTCGATCTGCTGGTCGAACTCTTTGACCGCCAAGAGCGTCGTCTTCATCTGCGAGGCCAGCGCGCGAGCCATCATCACTGAAGAGTTGATGACCGCCACATCGGTGGTCAGCGGCGCGGCTGCTTTGATCGCGTCGAGCCGCGCGTCGAGTGTCTGCTTGCGATGCGAGTTGTGTGAGCGCATGAACTTCAGGAGCGTCGCCCGCCGCACGCCGCGCAGCGCGTCGAGGCTCGGCCACCGCCAGAGGAACTCACACACCAGATTGGTGCGGATGTCGGGGAACCATTGCAAGACTTGAGGAAAGTAGCCTTTGAGGAGCGCCGTCAGCCGGTTGCTGATCCTCGTCTGATCGCCCACCAACCGCCTGCGATGTTCGACGAGGAGTTGCAAAGTGCGAGTCTGGTCATCATCAGGCAGCCACGCCTTCAACCGCTCTCGATGATGGATGAGCAACTCGACCAGATACTCGGCATCCTGCGGGTCGTCCTTAGCTCGTGACGGGGTGAACGCTTCGCGGAATCTGGCGAGCGTCTTCGGGTTGATCGGGTACAAGATGAGGAAGTCGTACTTGAGCAAGGCGTAGATGAGCGGCCCGCGCGACTGCTCTAAGCAGACCGCGACCTTCGCGCCACCAAAGCGTGTGCGTAAAGTCTGTGCCCATTCGTTGAGAGCTTCGGGTGTCTGCTTGATGATGGAGAGTTCTTGCGTGCCGGTCGCCGTGTCAACCAGACAGATGTCGTGCTTTTTGTCAGCCCAATCAATGCCGATCAGCGCGGCAAACGGGAGAGGCTGTTCCATGATGTTCTCCTTGCCTGAAAGTAAGCTCAGGGTCACGAACAGGATGGAACATGCTGGCTTTTGCTCAGGCGAAGAACTTATAGTAGAGCCGTTCACCAAGCGACGGTAACTGAGCATTCGTTAGGTGAGCGAAAGCGCCGGGCGCGATGTGCGGCACGCTTGTTACAGGCATCGCAACTGCCGTTCATTCGAGAGTCGTCACACCCGCCCGGCATGTTCCATCTCCGCTGCTCATTGTGCAGCAGAAATGACCCACGTACACCTATAAGGCATTCAATCGGACGCTCGATTTACGAGCCTTTTACAATTCATTTTTGCAGTGAAGATTGAATGCCTGCTCCCGTGCCGATTAATTCAGTCGTTAGGCTGAGAACCTGAGAACAGAACGAGTGCTGTACTTCCCGGTAGCGAGGATGATTATATGAAATGCCTATACTGTGCGGAAGAGATACAGGATGAGGCTGTAGTGTGCCGGTATTGCGGGCGTGACTTCATCTTTCTGAAGCCTCTTCAGGTGCGGCTTCAAAGCCTCGAAGACAGAATCTCGAAGCTGGAGGATTGCTATTCAACTCTTCATGAGGCTTCTAATCATGCTGTCCCGGATACTGAAGCGCGACGGACGCAGAACAGCTCATTGATTGTTTTGGCCGCGCTGCTTTTATATCTCATCTTGTCCGGCTTGATGACACTTGTGTGGCTTTCGTCAGAGCTGCCCTTTTACGTAAGCTTAATAGCATACTTCTCGCTCCCTCTTGTGTTCGGCCTATTCTTCGGTTACCGGTGGGGTAGCAGAGGGCTAATCGTGCTCGGCCTGTCAATTGTGATCGTTGATATATTGCTGACCGGCATCACAAAAGTTGGCGTAGGAGAGAGAGCCTCGTTCGGGTATGACCTGAGATACGCTTTCATGCTTTCTAACCTTGCCTATTCACTGGGTATCGGTCTCTTATTAATTTCAACTGGTTTCGTTGGGAGCTGGCTGTACCGGAAAGCTCATCCTCAGGCGAGGAGACCTGGCCTGGGCCTTAGAATGGCACAAAGGATAGTCGGGAGAGCTAACATACCGGAAGAGGAGAGGGAGAGAAGAATCAAGGCCATCGCTGCTTACATAGCGGCCCTTGCGCCCATCCTAACCTTCATCGGAACTATCGTCGGCGCTATTCTGACGTACCTCGGCGTAGTTAATAAAGCAAGGTAACGCTCAAGCGGCAGTTAGCGTGGAAATTCGAGCGTTAGGCGGCTGGATAATCGAGACCGTGATATAAAGATAAACGTCTATGTTTTGAGAGACGCTACTTAATCAAGGAGGAATACGCTCGTGCCTAATAGAGGAAGAATTTGCCCGGAGTGCCAGACCGATCTGAAATTAGTCCTTCTCTCAGACCTGGTGGGCGGCGCGAAAGCCGGCGGGCTTGAGTGGACGCTTCCGGCAGCGGGGGCCGTCTTTGACTTCTTCGATTTCTGGGTCTGTCCTCAATGTGGGCGAACATTGATTTATGCTGATGATAGAGCGAGGGCCAAGGCCGGCGGGAAAGAAGTTGATAACAGGGGCAGTATTTTTGGTCTCTCTTAGGTGCGGTTAATCCAGGATTCTCTAGCGCAAGCTGCTCGGCAGCGGCAGCCTGACCACTCATTCAACCGGACTAGCAAATAACAGACCTTTCATCTTTAAAATAAGTGCTCGTCTGTTAATTCGAGCGTTAGACGTGATCTTAGCGTTGAGAAAGTTTCCACGACGACGGGGAGATAAATTGCACAGGGTCAAACTCTCAACTCTAGTCGTCTTACTATGTTTCCTTGTCGAAGCCGTTGCCGCGCCGCAAGCCAGCTTCACACGCCAGCAATATGAGGAGGATTTTGACTACCTCTGGCGGAGCATCTCGAACGAGTACGCTTACTTCGATCAAAAACAGACTGACTGGAACAGGGTACGGGAGATTTATCGCCCCCGGCTGAATGCGGTTAAAACGCGTGGCGATTTCGTGGCGCTGCTGGAATCGGTGCTCGAAGAGCTCTACGACTTTCACACACATCTGAATACGAATACGGCATCCTCGCCGCGCCTCGTACCGTCAGGCACAGACCTGTGGGCTGAATGGATAAAGGGAAGGGCTATTATCACAGAGGTCAGACCCGGATCGGGCGCTGAAAAAGCAGGGATCAGAATAGGAATGCAGGTCGCCTCCATCAACGGTATTGCCGTGGACGAAGCTGTCAGCCGCCGCTTGGGCAAATCCCTGCGTTCGAGCGATGAGGCGGCGAGGAACTGGGCGCTCAGAATCCTGCTTGCGGGGCGGCGCAACGAGAAAAGAAGCGTAGAGGTTATCAGTAACGGGGAGCGCAAAGTTCTCTCTATTGAGAATCAGCAGGAATCGGCTGAGACGAAGCCGTTGCTGGAATACCGCCGTGTAGAAAAGGATGTCGGATACATCCGTGTCAACAACTCTCTCGGCGACGCCGATTTAATCAAGCAGTTTGACCTTGCGCTGGCCGCGCTCAAGGATACGCGCGGATTGATTCTAGATCTGCGTGACACGCCGAGCGGCGGCAACACGACCGTGGCCCGCGGGATTATGGGCCGGTTCATACGTCGTGAGACGCCCTATCAGAAGCACAGCCTTCCAGCGGAAGAGCGCCGGTATGGAACGAAGCGCAGTTGGATAGAGCTGGTGTCGCCGCGTGGAGAGTTCACTTATACGGCGCCGGTGGTGATTCTGGTGAACCATTGGACCGGAAGCATGGGAGAAGGAATCACCATCGGCATGGATGGGATGAGGCGGGCGACCGTCGTCGGAACCGAAATGGCCCGTCTGGTTGGCGCGACATCCGGGATCAGGCTGCCGCACACAGGGATCGGCGTGACCTTTCCCACAGAGAAGCTATTTCATATTAACGGAAGCCCGCGCGAGAACTTCGTCCCACCCATCTATGTCAATTTGTTACTAAAGGTCAATCGGGATGACGAAGATATTATATTGCGCAGGGGGCTGAGCGTGTTGAAGAGAAAGGGCATGAAATGAATAGGCGCTCGGCGAATTTGAACCGCGGATAAAATAAATGATGCCGGCCAAAGCCGATAGAATCTGATTTCAATGTTTTACTCTATCACAATAAATATTGACACCCGCCAAGAAAGCCGCTATCTAATCGATGGAAATCTACTTGATCCTGATAGCATCAGGCATCCTTATCTTTTGAGTAAGTCTTTCTCAGTACAGGGAAGCTAAATCTCATCTTACTCACCAAAAGCGTTAGTGTTTCAGGCTACTACAGAAGGGGTGGAAATCTTCAGTGAGGTCTTTCACGCTGACCTGAACCGCAAATAAGGTGAGAAACGCACAATGGAGCAAATGGTAATGGATCAAACGCTTGTCAGAGGCGAACAGGCCAAGCTTGTGCCAGCGCTGACCACAGACGTTCGCGACTCCCGTCCGGCATTGCGCGTCAGGATCTCTACGCGCTTCCTGCTCGGAATTTACTCGATTCTACCCATTTGTCTCCTGGCAATGGTCGTAGATTACCTGTTCTGGGGCGGATCCCTGCTCCGCACTCTATCCACGAGTCCCGCTCAGATCTTTGCCTTTCAACTGCTGTTCGGGACACCGCACATCATCGCAAGTTCAGTCATTCTCGTCACCAATAGCGACTATTGGCGCGCCTACCGTGTGCGCCTGGCTTTGCTAACACTCTTTATTATGGTCTTTTTCGGCGTCGGTAGTCTGTTCATCTCCTATGAAGTGTTCGTGGCGGTGGTCGGCACGGTGACGATCCTGCACGTCATCAAGCAACAGGTCGGCATCGGAAAAGGTCTGTGCAGGCTCTCGGGTCGAGTCTACGACGTATGGGGCTGGACGCTAATAGTGACGGGATCACTCCTCTATTACCCGCTCTACACGGGTAATAATTTCGCGCCCGTGACTGCAAACCTGGTACACGGCGCTCTCTGTGCGCTCTCGGCAATAGCGATTACGCTGACGCTCGCCTGCCACCGGCGCATCAAGAGCGTGACGGGACGTCTCTACCTGTGGGCCAACACGCTGATGATCCTCCAGAGCGTCCTGTTCTACGCGCTGGGGTACCCTTTTCTGTCCGTCCTCGGGCCACGTCTCATACATGACATAACCGCTTTCACCTTCTACGTGGCGCACGATGTGAACCGCCACGGCACCAAGCCGCAGAATCTGCTCTACCGCCTGGCAAGCAAGCTCGGACTTAATATCTACTGGGTTTGCCCCGTCATGGCTGTGCTGCTGACCTATCTTATAGGCCGCTTCGCTGATCCAGTGGTTCAGTTCCTCGTGGTGCAGGTGCTGGGTTACAGCCTGCCTTATGGCGCGGGCTTCCTTATATTTGGTTACCTGGGTCTGCTTCACTACTACACGGAGGCCTTCACCTGGCGGCATGGTTCTCCTTACCGTCGGTACGTCGCATTCGCCTGACTTCCCATGAGCGCAAAACATGAAGAGGAAATGTTGACGCTCCCGCGCTCTTAAAGGGCGGGGATTCTTGGGTCATTTGCCAAAGTAACCCTTGACATCACCAAGCGGTCTGCCCGACCGCCGCTACTGGTTGTTAGAATCAGATGACACATCGCAAGGAACTCATCATGAGTAAGGTCAGTTTTCATTCTATTGATTCTTTCACTTACCCATTGAAGGTTTTCAGGGGCATCTTTAACTCCGCCCCGCGATACAGGTGTTTTGTGGTCAAGACTGGCATTAACGCCGGGAATCAAAACCTCACCTGTATAAGCGCACCGCTGCTCCTGTGCAGTAAGTATCTGTTCTAGCACTCCAGCATTTTTTGTGCTGCCCGTTCTAAGTTTGGCGATGTTGTTAAGCCAGCACTTTCTACATTGAGATTTGCCATCAGTGCTTTGCGGAACGCCGCCGCATCTGCACAATCCCTTTGCGCGATTCCTTTGATGAAATGCCCTTTGTGCAAGTCTAGCTTTAACGAGACAATCATGGCATCTACCAAAGTCGCTGGTGACAACAACTCCGCAAACGTGGCAGGTTTTTCGTGGTATAGTCTGGTTATTCATGTCGCTCGCGCCTCTATCGCGGGAGATGTGATTAGGCTCGTTCAAGTGTTAGCCGCACTTGTTCGAGCCGTTTCATTATACCACAAATCGAATGCCCGACCGCGTATGTTTTTCGCCGCGTTGTGGTCTCGATGCAGCATCAGTCCACACTCAATGCACTGATGCTCTCGCGTGGCGAGACTCTTACGAACCCTCGCGCCACACGCGCTGCACTCCTGGGAGGTGAATGCCGCCGGGACTTTCCACACTCGCCGTCCAGCCTCTTCCGCTTTGGCAGCGAGTATCAATAGGAATTTGCCCCATGCTGCGTCACTGATGCTCTTGGCGAGATGATGATTCTTGACCATCCCGCGAATGTTCAAGTCTTCAACCGCAAGATCGTCAAACTCCCGGATCAGTTGCAGGCTCTCTTGGTGCAGGAAGTCGAGCCGTTGCCGTTTGATTTTCAGATGTTGGCGTGCCAACCGAATCGCAGCTTTACGACGGTTGTGGCTCCCACGCTTCTTCCGGCTGACGGAGCGTTGCGCCGTCTTCAATCTTCTTTCAGCTTGTCGCAGGTATCGAGGGTTAGTAATAACTTGACCCATCGAAAGCGTCGCGAAGTTTTCAATCCCAACGTCTATGCCGACGCTTGCACCCGTCTTGGGAATGTAGCGGCATTGATGGCATTCGACGCTGAAGGTAACGTACCAACCCTCGACCTCTCGTTTGAGCGTGACGGTCTTAACCGTGCCCTCAACGGGACGCGAGAAGCGCACTCGGCAACTGCCGATTTTCGAGAGCGTCAGCTTGTCCCCCTCAAGCTTCCAGCCTGTTTGCGGGTAGGTCAATGAATCATAGCGATACTTATTTCTGAAACGTGGATAGCCTGCTTTCTCTCCCCGTTTGATTCTACGGAAAAAACTGTCGAAAGCTCTTTGGACTCGCTTCAAAGTGTCCTGCCGGACTTGGCTATGAACGGTAGCCACCTCAGAGCATTCGGCTTTGATGGCGGGCAGTTGGTTGGCTTGAGTCTCGTAGTTGAGTGAGACGCCCGCCACTTGATAAGCATCTCGTCTCTCCTGCACGGCGGCGTTGTACAACTGGCGGCAGACATTCAGCGTGACAGTCAACTTGTGGTCAACCGCCGACGAGACACGCAACTTGTACTTGAACGCCTTGCGCATCAGCAGCGTATAGCGCAATCTTCTCGATGGCGGCTTGAATGCGCCACCTCAATTGCTGCGGATTCATCCCTGACATAAATGTGCGGGGTCTTCTCCGACTATTCAGATAAAAGTTAGAAAGGGGTTAAATAGTCATGGCGCGCACCCAAACCTGGACGCGAAACCTCAGTAAAAAAGTGAAGAAAACAGGCAAGCCTTCGCGCGCAATCGTGGACGATAAATCGTTGGAAAGTTTTAAGCGACAGGCCGAAGATTTGGGACTGATTATCCATGGGCGACCTCAGAAGCGAGAGAATAGGAAGGGCGGTGTGAAGAGATGAGTCAAGCGCATGATTTCGAAGCCCCCGCCTCTCCACCGGCTGAAATAAGAGCGGCGAGTCGCTGATCAGCAGATAGCTTCGTTTCCGATTCTCATTTCTGTCTCCGCCCGGTCGCCACCTGGATCTGTTAACTGCACGCTCGCGGGAGGGCCCGTCACATCAACAACAGAGTCCGCCCCAGACCGATCAGTCCCCCTGTGAGCACAACCCACAGGACATCAGCCTTGAAACGGTAGAGGGCTATGAAAGCCGCCGCGCTCATCACGGCGGCGAACCAGTCCGCGCCCCCGCCCAGGCCGTGCGGCCAGATCACCGTCGCGCCGAAGACGAGCGCCAAGTTCAGGATCACACCGACGACCGCCGCCGTTACTCCTGTGAGCGCACCCACCAGATTTTTATTCCCCCTCAATTTTTCGATGTACGGTGCGCCCAGGAAGATGAAGATGAAGCAGGGGAGGAAGGTCACATAGGTGGTCACGAGCGCGCCCGTGATGGCGCTCGCCGTTCTAGTCATCCCCTGCGGGTTGTTCCACGCGGCCATGAAGCCGACGAATTGCAGGACCATGATGAGGGGGCCGGGCGTGGTCTCGGCGAGGGCGAGGCCATCCACACCCTGCGCGCGCGTCATCCACCCGTAACTTCCGGCCGCCGCCTGTGTCACATAAGCGAGAACAGCATAAGCCCCGCCGAAGGTGACGAGCGCGGCTTGCGTGAAGAACCTGTACTCCTCCGCGTGCAGGCTCCCCCAGCCGCGCCAGGTCACAATTCCGAACAGCGGCACTGTCCAGAGCGTCAATCCCAGCGCGAGTATCTTCACGGCGCGCGCTCGCGAAGGGAGGGTGTGCTCGGGCGGCGGGCTATTATCATCTATCAAGGGCGGGACGGCATTGGTGACAGCCGCGACGCCTTCCGTCTTACTATCGGCCTCTTTGGTCGCTGGTTTCGCGAAGGCCCATACGCCGGGCCACAGATACGCGCCGGCCAGGCCCGTCAGCCCCGCGGCGAGCACGATGAGCGGGAACGGAACGTGCAGGAAGTAGATAGAGATGAAGGCAGCGGCGGCGAGGAGAAAATGGGCGCGCCGCTTCAGGGCGCGGCCTCCAATCTTCAAGACGGCTTCGACGACGATGGCGACGACGACGGGCTTGAAGCCGTAGAGCACGCCCGCGACGCCTGGAACGTTGCCATAGGCGGCGTAGATGTAAGAGAGGCCGAGCAGGACGAAGATGGAAGGGATGACGAAGAACGCCCCGGCGACTATACCTCCCCAGGTCTTGTGCATCAGCCAGCCGATGTAGATGGCTAGTTGCTGAGCTTCAGGGCCGGGCAGCAGCATGCAGTAGTTCAGGGCGTGCAGGAACCTCTCTTCGCTCAGCCAGCGCCGGCGCTCGACCAGTTCGCGGTGCATAATCGCAATCTGCCCGGCTGGGCCGCCGAAACTGATGAAGCCGAGTTTTAACCAGAAGCGAAAAGCTTCCGCGAATGAAACCTGGCGGCGCACTGGTAGAGTCTCGTTTTTGGGCACAAAAGCGGCGACCCGTAGAGCTTTTGCGCTCCTGTCCTGTCTAAATCCGTTATCGCAAGCTTGCGGCTTCCGACGCCGCCGCAGAAATAGTACATAACAGACTTCGGGTCATACAGTATAAAGTCGAATGTGTCTGCCGTTCTTTCGTGATGACAAACAGAGGAGCGCCGCTGCATATATGCTCATGCCTGAAACCAAGCATCTGACCAAGCTCGTGTCTAAGAATGCCAGCTTAGCTGGCGCGCCAAGTACATCGTGCTTAGAAATAAAGATAATCCCTGAAAGCCATTCATTTGTAATTTGTCTGTGGGTTTAGCTCGTTTTCCGGCTCTTTCGCGGTCATCTCTGTGTAGCATAATCTAACCACTCTCTGAAGTGAGCTTGTTCCAGGCCACTGTATATATGAAAAACTCATGTCAGCCCGTGAAGGGCGAGTCTTTGACTCGGCACGGGCAATCCGTAAAGCAGCGAAGTTTGCAACTGACTATGGGCGGAGCGAGTTTCGATGTCTCGCTCTGCCTTTTCAACCTTAGTTTTCTGAGAAGGGACATAATTCAAGAATTGCAGAGAGAGAGTGTTGGACGAAATCAACCCGCACCTCGCTCCGATTAATGCTTTGACGAAGCCCGCCAACTGCCAGCGCCGGGTTCGGGAGCAAACAGGCGTCGCGTGGTTGGATGATTAGTCGGTCAAGGAAACGATAGCCGTGCCCGACCGCATTGAGGTATCTACGATGCCGCTCAGCATCATTAAGAGAGCGCGCGAGTTTGAGGGCGGAAGCTATTCCTTCGAGATACAGAGCAGTAGTATAGCCGGGCGCATCCGGCTGATGATCGTTGATGAAGCCGCCTGTCTTCTCCTGTTGGTAACCTAAAATCCAGTCACCGATTTCAAAGACGAATTCTGCCATCGAAGAATCTTTTGTGACGCGCCACCACTGCGCGAAGGCTTGCATCAGCCAGGAGACCTGACCGAAGTGGCGTTGGTAGCGGAAGCGGTGACGATAATAGCGGAATGCTCGTCGTAGCTTGTCTTCATCCATCTCGGTCTCGACAGCTATTGCGGCTCTGCCCAGGGCAAGGAGTACCTGACCCGGGGAGTAGTCCTGAAAGGCTTCGGGCGAAGCGGCAGGCGGACGGTGTGTGTTGATATGCCCGTGCGAATCAATGCTCGACCAGAGTGTGGACGCAAGCTTGGGAATGGTCGAACGGCGTGAGTCATCGGGCGGTAGTTCGAGCAACGCGAGAAGCAAGAACGAAACTTCGGCGACGGAAGGTTCGCCCTTATTCGTCTCAAGCCAGCAGCCTTGTTCGTTCGAGACTAGATCACTTAAGAGACGATTAATGATTTTATCTGAAGCGGTGGAAAGGTCTCTCCCACCGAAAGCCTTGCGAGCGCGTGCGAGAACCCAGGCCCCGTGAGCTGTTCTTGGCGTGTCCGCTCCTTCGTACAAACTGTTCTGGAATGGCTCGTAACGCAGATAAAGCGTTCCGTCATTTGTCTGGTGACGAACGAGATATTGGCAGTGCAGTGTTGCGAAACGTGTGAGCAAGCCTTCCATTGTGCGTGACTCTGGTTCGCTTAACGGAAAGCCTCCGACAAGAAGGCGCGTCTGCTCTGCATCGGCGAGCCATGTCGCGCAGTCGAAGCGACACCAGTTGAAGTCAGACCCTTCTATTCTGGCCTTTTGAAGCACGGCCTGTGCGAAGCTGACGCGGTTGAGATTCTGTGTTGAGGCCACGAAAGGAAGTAGCAGTCCGACGCGCTCGCCCTTGTATGCCATCAGAGTTTGCTCGCCCTGGCGGACGCGCGTCACGACCTCTTCCGGTGAAAAATAGCCCAGCACCAGGGGGGCGAAGAGGAACGAAAGGCTGACGGCGACGTGTGACGGATCGTCCTCTGCGACATTCGAGAATCTTTGGTCGGCAAGAGCGGCCTGAGCCAACTTTTTGACGTCCGCCTCAATGTCGCGCACGACCGAACCCATACAGCCGCGTAGACGCCCGTTAATGTAGACCGTTAAATAAACAGAATCGAGTTCTTTGGGGACGGCGTCATTTGGAAGCGGTCCAGACATCTCTTCGCGCCCGCAAAGGTGCGCAATAACCACGTCGCGCGCTCGCTCAACGACCGCGCCGCAGATGTTCTGGTTTTTATACCAGGGTGTATCTTCCCCTTTCGGCACACCCGTCGGCTGCCAGTCAGTCTCCGGCTCGATTGTCTTCACTACATCGTGCCGGAAAATTTCGTATGGCTCGAACGATACCAGTTGACCGTTCTTTCTACGCGCGTGCTGAAACTGCTCCCACTCGTTGCTGATGCCCGGCATCCGCGGCAGCGCGCCACCCATCCACGAGGGACGCTCGCTGCTTCGCACGACGATGCCGTAGCGGTCGTTGTCAAGCTGGCCCACGTCACACTTCTCAAGTGTAGGGAAGAAGGTGACGGCAATGCCGCTCTCGGCCAAGGCTCTCTTTCCTTCCTCCCCTTTAGGTAGGTGAGTGAGCGTTCGCAACGATGCCATCACGATGTCTTCAGGCGTCGTTCCAACGGTTTCTCCCGGAAAGTGCCAGAAGCCGTCGCGTGCGTGACGCAGATGTATGTCCTGGCGCGAGCGCACGCTGATCCAGAGGCCGCCCGACGAATCGTAGTCTTTATCGAGCCGTAGAGGCGCGCGGAGCAGTTGCTCTGTCGTCAAATATTCATCCATCACAATGCGCGCAAGGCGCGCCGGGTGAAGCCCTTCGGGAGCGCACCTCGAACTCTGTTGAAATTCCGGGAACCATTTCGACGGGTTGCGCAAGGGCTTTTCCTCGTCCTCCATCTGCGAGATGAAATCTTCCCAGATGTCATAGACGGCTTCGACGTGATAGCCGCGCTCCTGCATGAGCGCATATCCGCCATACCATCCGAAGCGGACCAGCGAGATGCTGCCTTCTACGCGCAGTCCCGCTTCTTCCAAATGCTCGCAGGCTTCGGTCATGGACGTGCCGGAACTGATAGAATCGTCAACGAGAATGATCGGCTCCGACGGGTCTATTACTCCTTCTATGAGTTTCAGCGAGCCGTGCTTCTTACGCTCCTTGCGAACCAGCAGCCCGCGATAACGCTCGCCCGATTGAAGGATGCACGATTGTAAGATGGGTATGGCGGTCAGCCCGTAGGTGGCGATTTGCTGACCATCGAAACGTTTGAGAAGTTCCAGGATGCAGCGCCCCGCCAGTTCCGCGCCGCGTGGGGCAAGTGTGACGGAGAGTGAATCAAGCATCCACCGCGCGCTTGTTCCGTCGCGCGAAAGCACGGGTTGAGTTGGCGAGCGGTAAAGGATGCCGTTTTGCCGCAGGAGTTGTAGCAACTCCGCGCGCTCCGCATGAAAGCTCTCTGAGAGCGTGGAGAACGTGGATGACATTGATTCGCGTAACATGCCTTCTTCGTTTGACAGAGTTCGTTAAAGATAAGGATTTTCCGGCAGGGCCAGACTGAGATAGCGATTGTCCAGATGTATCATCAACTCGCAATCTGTGAACTCGCCTAAAACTTCATCTATCCAGGGAGCGTCATTAAAGTGAGCGACAATCTCTTTGCGTGTGTGTGCGTCGGCACAGTATTCATAAACTGCCGCTCGCTCGTCCGAGCAAGTTAGCGTGGTGGCCTGGGCCTTGCGCCTGTCTTCGATACGGATGGTCGCCCACGATTTCCTGTAGGTAAGAGAGGGGCGAGGCGAGGCGTGCCAGCGACTCTGCCAGACGGCGACTTTCTCGAAAATCTCCTCATAGCCGTCGTCCCCAACTGTCTCATCCATGTCGTGATCGAAGTAGTAGGAGACGCGCCGCAGATCGAAGCGATCCTTCGGGAAGAGGAAGTCGTAGCATGCGGACGGGCGCAGCCGGGTGATAGCCTGCGTCTCTGGTTCTGTGAACATCGGCGAGCCGCGATCTGCGCGAGCCTTGGCGATGGCCCAGGGCGGCTGCCAGTGGTGTATCTTCGGGATGATCTCGCATTGCGACTGATAGTCTTCCGCAGTCTCGCCCGGAAATCTCAACAGAATGTTATAGAGATTGTTAATGTCGTAGTACGTGCACCATTTAATCAGCTCAAGGTTGCGCATCCCCGTCGTATGTTTCCTCATGAGCTTGAGGATGTGCGTTGAAAGGCTCTCCACGCCGGGCTGAATCGAGAAGAGACCGCCAGCGCGCATGTGCTTGAGTTGGGCGCGCGTCAGATTCGGACGGACTTCATAATGAAGTCGAATGTCAGTCCTGGCCTCCCCCAGCCGCCCGAACAGTTTATCTATGTATTCTGGAGAGATGATGTTGTCTATGGCGTTGAAATCGAAGATGCCGTAACGACGCGACAAAGTCTCTAACTGATTGATGACGTTATCAACATCCTTCGCACGGAAATCCATGCCCGAGCGGTTGAGGCCGCAGAACGTGCAATGGTTTTTCACGCCCCACCAGCAACCCCTGGCGGTCTCGATGGGAATCAAGACCCCCTGAGCATTGTCGTAGCTGCCGTACCCGCCTTCGCGCCGCGCGTAAAAGTATTCGTCAAAATCAGGGGCGGGCGTCTTGTTCATGTCCGACAGGTTGGGCGCACGCCCTGCGTACTCGACATGACTGTTGCTGCGCCACATGACACCCTTCAAACCCTGCATCGTCTCACCCTTGTAAAGGCGGCGAACCAGTTGCGGGAAACTCTCTTCGGCGTCGCCGCAGTGAACGTAATCCACCTGCGGGCAGCCGCGCATGATCTCTTCGGCGATGTCGTCCTCGAAACTTGCGCCGCCCATGATGATAGGGATAGAGGGATATCGCTCTTTGAGAGCGCGCGCCAAGGCGATGCTGGCAAGTGTTTGTTGGAAGACTACGGAAAGCCCTATCAGGCCGAAGCGACTCCAATCAACGCTCTCGACGCAGAAGTCTATAAAGGCTGGCGCTGCTCGTTCGCGAATCCGACGCAGGTCATCCAGAGTGCAACCTGCGCGGCGGCAGATACCGCGCAAACTCTCTTCGTAGATTCTGAAATACTCTTCATCGTCAGCGAAATCACCGAAAGCCGCCTTAGTCCAAATCCACTCGCCCACCATGCAAGGGTAAACGTCCGAGATGGTCTCGTTAATGCGCCAGCCGATGTGCGTGCCGAAGTACATAAAAAGTGAGAACGTCTGAACCGGGATGCCGCGCCTTTCGAGCGTAGGTTTAAGCAAGCCGAGTTGAAACGAGGGGAAACGCGCCGAGAGCGTGGGCATGCTGATCAGCGCGACGGGCTTGGACACACTGGTTTCCATGTTGAATACTCGACGAAAGGTTCAGGCACACTGTTTTTCACAGCAGCCTGATTGCTGTGCGCCTGTCATAACAAGCGGCACGGCTATCTGCTTCGTGGGCGGCGAACCTGCACTGACGCACTCTGGTCCGCCGCCTGCGAAGTCTTGTTCAGGTCGAGACGAGCCGCTCCGCTAGGACATCAAACGCTCCGAGCCTAGTATCACTTCTTATCTTTGGGATGCTCTGGGGCGACCTCTGGAATCACCTGCTCACGTTTCGGAGATGAAGGCGCAACCTCAGAGATTACCTTCCCCGGTTTTTGAGGCGCGATCTCCGGGTGTATCTCCGGACGTATCTTCCTCTCCGGCGCGATTTCCGGCGCGACCTCTGTAATTACCTCGGGTCGCGTCTTCGACGGGCCTCCGGGTGCAACTTCAGTAATCACCTCCGGCGAGATTTCGGGCCTGATTTCCGGAGCCACTTCTGTGATCACTTCGGGTCTGACTTCAGGACGAACCTCAGGCGCAACCTCGGTGACGACTTCGGGCTTGATTTCGGGCCTGATCTCCGGTGCTACTTCCGTAATCACTTCGGGATAAACTTCAGGCCGGACTTCAGGTGCGACTTCGGTTATTACTTCCGGTTTGATTTCGGGCCTAATCTCTGGCGCTACTTCCGGGACGATTTCAGGCCGAATACTTTTTTCCTTATCTTTCTCTTTATCATCCATAGCAGTTCTCCTGGAGAGGGGCACGTTTTTGTCGTGCCGTACTGGTCGAGTCTAACGAAGTTTCGAATTCGGTGAGTCACCTTGCAGCATCAACGAAGGTCCGACCGCCATTAACTGAGATGTTAATCCGGCGTGAGGCAAGCGAAGATAAAACTTCCGATTGAAACGAAGTTTGCTTATCTTGCGAGGTGTTTAAAATAGTTCGAACGCACGGAGAGTAAACCCGCCGCGCCGGAAGTGTCAATGAGAAAGTTGTGTATCTCAATCCGGCTTGAGTCAAGCCAGACCAGCTTTACTTATACCAGCAGACGATTGAATAACGCTCGCCATGTGTCACGGGGGGCACTTCGTGCACCGTCTCGGAGCGGAAGGCGACGAGCAGCCCCGTCGCGCCGGTTAAATGGTAGCCGAGTTCTTTTCGATTCGTGTCAGAGCCTGATTCGAAAAACACCAGCGAGCCGCCGCAATAAGTATTAGGCCCAGGCTCCAACGATTGTTGGCTCAGGAAGACCACAACCGAAACCCGACGAACACGCAGGTGGTCAAACTCTAATTGTTCCGAGTTGCCGTCCTGATGCGGGACGAAAAAGTCGCCCTCTTTGTAGAAGAGAAACTGCGGCTCTTCACAATCGCTCAAACTGATTTGGAAATGGCGTTCGACCGCCCCCTTCTGCTCCAGCAACTGTTGCCTGACGAACGCAGTCGTTGACGGGGAAAGCATGCGGCGCGTCGTCTTGCGTAACTTCTCGTTCACAGGGCTTGATGCGCCTTCACTATAGACGGTCGCCGGGCCGCCCCAGGCGGAGCGCATTTCGGCAATGATTTCCTCGCACGTCTGCGCGTCGAAGAAATCTCTAACCATGAATAACTCGAAGCGTGTGGCTAATTCCGAATTCTCGTTCACTTGATTTTTAACCGTCCGCATCGCCGCCGGATTTCATTATAATTTCGATCATCGAAGACGCAGCAATCATGCCCGCCATTGAAGAAATATGTGATCGGGCCTTCAGGCGTTTCCGCTATAGGCTCGCCCATTACGTTGAATCAAGGGTAGTGGTTTAGTTTGAATTACTGAACGGATATTTATCAGCGCTCGAATTCATAACTGAATCATTACCGATTTTATATTGTCCTTGACATGTTAGCAGTAATCAACTATTAAACAGACATTCAAGGCTTACCCAGGGCTTACTCAGTCTCACTCGTGCTGACTCGTTTGACAATCAGTAGCTTCTTTTCTAATGCCTAAAACAATTCTCAAATGAATGGAGGCTGTCATGCCAATTCGGAAAAGTAGTTCGCAATCAAGCAGTAAATCATCCGGCAAATCGCGACAAGGCCCGAAAGGCGGAGCCACCAAAGCCACTTCGATTGGCGGAGCGATACCTCCCTATGGGGTGCCTATCCGGGAAGCGATTGCTCGCGGAGATAAGCAGGAGATGCGCAAGGTCGCCGCAGCCGCGCGCAAGTGGCTCAAAGATGTTCAAGCCGCATTAGACCGATTGGATAAGGCCAGCAAGTAGACGGGTGACTCTCGGCTCGTCGAAGAGATTCTCAACCGAAAGCTCAACAACTCGGTTTTCCGTTAAGAGGCAAATCCGACAACGAAGGAGAAATCTATGGTAACAAAAAAAGTTGCGAAGAAAGCCACGGCCAGGGTAAAGGCTACCCCGGCTTTTGATCTCTCAAAACTCAAACCGGGCGGGCGTGTAATGTATGGCCAACCCATCTGGGACGTGATCGCCAGTGGAAACGCGGCGGAGATGCGGAAACTCGCTACGGCTGCGCGCAGCTACGTCAAAGAAGTGCAAACGGCGCTTGATAAATTAGAGCGGGAGATCGGCAACTGAGAGGCTGGATGCTGTCTTACCAGAGCGAGTACAGGCAGTCCTCCCTCAAGTGCCGGTCTTCCATCAATCAATAAACCGAACAGCTAAGGAGAAACCTATGGCGACTAAAAAAGGAGCGAAGAAAGCCACGAGTAAGAAAGCGGCCAAGAGTTACGCTAAAGGTGGGAAGCCTCCGGGCGGGATCATCCGTCCTCTCTACGGGATAGTAATCCGTGATTGTATCGCTCGTGGAAACAAACAGGAGATGCGGAAACTCAGCACGGCTGCGCGTAAGCATCTCAAGGATGTCCAGGCTGCACTGGCTAAACTGGAAGCGCAGATTGGCAAGGCCGGATAAGCTTGCGGCGATTTATTTATGGACCAACAACCAACGCGCTATCTCTCCTCCGATGATCGCGCCGCGCTGACGCCGGTGCATGCCGTCTGGGAGATCACCCTAGCCTGCGATCTCAAATGCCAGCACTGCGGCTCGCGCGCAGGCAAACGTCGTCCCGAAGAACTCTCCACCGAGGAATGTCTGGACCTCGTTCGTCAACTGGCACGATTAGGCACGCGCGAAGTGACGTTAATTGGGGGTGAAGCTTATCTGCGTAGGGACTGGGTGGACATCATTCGTGAGATTCGCACTCAGGGTATGGACTGCACACTCCAGACCGGGGGGCTTCACCTAACCGAAGAAAAAATAGGCCAGGCGGCGGAGGCCGGACTCCAGGCCGCTGGAGTCTCGATAGACGGATTGGCCGATACCCATGACCGCCTGCGAGGAGTCAAAGGCTCTTTCGATGCCGCCTTCAAAGCCTTAAAGCTCCTCCGCCATTATGGCATTACGCCAAGCGTCAACACACAGATCACCTCACTGGTAATTCCACAATTACGCGAATTGATGGACTGCTTCATCGAGGCCGGGGCCAAAAACTGGCAGGTTCAATTAACGGTCGCGATGGGTCGTGCCGCAGATCATCCCGAACTCCTGCTGCAACCATATCAACTGCTTGAGCTGATGCCACTGCTCGCCGAACTCTACGAAGAAGGAATTGATAGAGGTCTGCTCATGCAGCCTGGTAATAACATCGGCTACTTCGGTCCCTACGAGTCATTGTGGCGTGGCAGCGGCGATGATCGGGTTCACTGGATTAGTTGCAATGCGGGCCAGAACACGATGGGAATTGAGGCTGACGGGACAATTAAGGGCTGCCCTTCACTGCCGACAACGAACTACGCCGGTGGGAATGTGCGCGACCTGACCATCGAAGATATCTGGCGCTCAACCCCCGAATTGAATTTCACACGCACCCGCACGATTGATGACCTCTGGGGTTATTGCCGCAGTTGTTACTATGCGGATGTCTGCCGGGCGGGCTGCACATGGACTACACATGTCCTCTTCGGCAGAGCCGGTAACAATCCATACTGCCACCACCGCGCTCTGGACTTATCGAAACAGGGCCTGCGCGAACGCATTGCACAGGTGGGGGCAGCCCCCGGAGAACCTTTCGATTATGGTAGCTTCGAACTGGTTCTGGAATCCATTGACGGCAAGGCTCTCCAGGTGCAGCAAGATGCGACAAAGGATCACACATCTTCGGCGAAAGATAGCATGTCCGGCAATCTTCCCTTAAGTTCCATGCCGCTCAAAGGGAATATGCTGGTGCAGATTCGTTCGACTAAGAAGCGTCAGGCACAGAAATCTTTGGATCAACGGCGCGCCGAAACGCAGACGTATTTAAGCTTATGTCGTGGTTGTAATCGTCACGTCTTGATGGATACGGTTACCTGTCCTCACTGTGAAGGGAATGTGAAGGCTTTAGCACTGGACTACGAAAAGAAACAGCGTGCTCTGCGAAGGTCTGCGCTTCGTTTACGTAAACTTCTTGGGCAACTCTAAAACAGAAGACGCACCCGTGGTCATATATGTATCTCAAGAAGAGTCATTGGTGGACTGGTTCCGTAACATTCACTCCAACGGCAAGCAATTTGCCGTCGAGCGATAACAGAACTTTAGCGCGGCATAAGGTCTCGACCGCCTGTTCGACCTCCTGCATTGAAACCGGCGTTCTATGTGACGTGAAACGCCGCTTAATTAGCGACGGGAGTGTTTGCGCGGAGTCGCAGAGACGATAGACCTCGGCCTCCAATTCTCCCGCCGTCCAGCTTCTTTGATTGGCGCAAGGACGCGTGTCTACGAACCGTAGCCGCTGGCCTTCATCGTAGACCTGCAGGACGGGCCGCGACGTACGCCAGATATAGTTCCATTGTAGAATCACTTCCTGCAATTCCCGCTGGCCGGGCTCGTCGTGCAATCCACGATGGATATGCCCTGGCTTTCCGTTATCCTCAAACGAGTATGCAAGTCGCATCAACGATTCTTTTGGCAAAGGATAAACGTACGCGTAGGCTCGGCTCGGCTCAAGATTGAGGCCGAAGTCCTGCGGGCGCATGTGATAAGGGCTGAAGCGGTCGTATCGGACTCGAATCACTCCTGTCGGCGGCTGTAGATGGAAGATCGCGGGTAACCATTTTGCCATCTCTGAGTACCAACTGTCCGACTCGCCAGGGAGTCCGCAAAGCATATTCCATGACACATCAATGCCGAACTCGCTCGACCACTTCAAGAGCTGTAGGTTCATGAGCGCAGAGTTTCCCTTGCCTATAAGTGCGAGCACGTTGTCATCAAGACTCTCGATCCCAGGCTGAATCCAGCGGACGCCTGCTTCGGCCAGAAGTTTGACTTGCTCGCGCTTGAGATTCGACTTGGTCTCATAGAATAGGGAATACTTGTCCTGGGCGGTCGCCAGTTTCGGCAACACCGTTTTGAAAAACGACATATCAAGGATGTTGTCCACGAATTGAATGTTACGGATTCCATAGCGTTGGGAGAGATCACTCAATTCAGCGACAACCCGGTCAGGGGACTTCGAGCGGTACTTCATCCCGTTGCCATTCAGACCACAGAAGGTGCAATGAGACTTTTCCCCCCACCAGCAGCCGCGAGAGCTTTCTGCCAGTAGCTCCGGCTTAATCAGGTTTGAGAGCGTCGAAGCCCGAAGCCGCTCAAAGTAGTGATCATAATTCGGCGTCGGCAGCGCATCCATATCAGGGATCAGAGCGCGTGGCACCTCCTGTGTGCAGGTGGGTGAAAAGATCGGAAGCGCGCGCTTCAAATGGGCTTGCGAGATTGCGCCATTGGAGAGTGCGCTCGGGTCCACTGCGCGACCGTGCTCAAGTAGGAGCCTGCACAGATCTGCGAACATCGCGTCTGCTTCGCCCGAGACGATACAATCCACCCACGGAAACGCCCGCAAAGTCTCCATCCCCATATCGCTTTCACAATTAGCGCCGCCCATTATCAAGACGGTGTCGGGGCTCAACTCGCGAATTCGCTTCAGCAGCGCCAAAGAAGCACAGTGTTGTTGGAACACGGAGCTGCATCCAACGATGCGTGGCCCGCGTGCGACAATGTCTTCAGCCAGTCGGTCTGCGTAACCGGCACTTTTGGCGCGCATCCAGCGCATCAGGTCTTTTCTCTGTCCGAGGTCTGCGGGGAAGCCGTGACATCGCACTTCGAGCATGAGGTTCAGATACTCTTCGTCCTTCTCCCCAATGTCTGGAAATATACTGTTGGCGAAGCACCATTCACCGAGCAAATGGTCGGTTGGGGCCGATTGCATTGCCTGGTAGGCCACCAAGCCAACAGTCTCGGCCAGACCGAAATTTCCGTAGACGACTTCGCTTTGGATGTCGGTATCAGCCAGGGATGCGTGCAGCAGGCCCAATGCGATGGAAGGCCGCTGAACATCAGCGAAAGGCATGGAGACGAGAACGACGTCCATTGGGATTACACCTTGTCACCTAATATTTAAACCGATGTGAGACGGTAAGGGCCGCGTACCTCAAGCCGCGCCAATGCCCGCGGCCTCGCGATCACCCTCATGGAACGTCCATGATTTGTCGAAACCGCCTACAGGGCCCGGTATCGGGCTGTGATCTTGATGAACCCATTCGTAATACTGCGACACTTCATTAACCAGCCGTGCCTCTTCACTCTTTTCGTGCTCCGTCAGACGGTCCAGATAGCCCGTATCCGCTTCGAGCCTTGACAGCGATGTTGACTCAATATGATTCGCGGCACAACGAAGCGTGTAGCAGGCGACACGGTTGCAGATAGCCGTGAGGTAGCGAAGATACGTCTTTTGGCCGTCCGAGACCCGGTTGCGCTGGCCCAATCTCAAGTGTGCCTCGAACAATAGACCACGCAGTATGTGACACAGCCCCTGGTTGGTGAAATTCCTTTCATAGAATGTCGTCACCATCCAGTCGTAGAAGAGATCCAATTTTGGATCGAGAAACTTATAGTCCGGCTCGAAGGGCGTACCCAGCAGGCGGCCTTCCGCTTCGAGTCTGCGCTTAATGGGAGTGCCCGCGTAAGGTAACATCCGGCAGAACGGCGCGACCGTCCAGCCATCGCCTATGAACTCTTCCAGGAAACTGATGTTCTGCCGGATACTGCGAAACGTCGAATAAGGATCGACCAACATGAAGCCGAAATCGAAGGAGAGTCCGAACCGCTTCAGGATCCGTCCGGCCCTCAAATGCGCTTCTGGCTTCAGCCGTTTGCTCATGTTTATGAGCCCCTCTTCATCTCCCGATTCGACCCCCATGTAGACGTGCGTTAGCCCACCGGCAATCAACCGCTCCAAGACATCTTCGTGAATCTCATCAGAGCGGCAACTGATCTTGAACGCAATTTTTCCAGCGAAGCCCGATTCCGCAATGAGATCTGCAATCTCCATTGCCCATTGTTTCGCCTTTTTCCCGCCCGCCAGGAAGTCGTCGTCTTGAAATAGAAAGATTGGGACTCCCCGGTTGCAGTGCAGATCAAGCATCTCGTCAACGATAGCGCGCGGCGCACGCAGCCGCCGCAGTGAGCCGCCCTGCTCTTCATAAAAGGGTCGAATGCTACAGAAGGAGCAATCCCAAGGGCATCCGCGGCTACCGAGAATCGAAGCGGTAGGCATAGGATGTCCCTCATAGTCAATCGACTCCCGATCAGGCCAGGGGAGAGTGTCCAGGTTCTCCACGACTCGTGCCAGCGGCGCGATCTTGATTTCACCGTCATCCTCACGGAACGCGATGCCGGGAAGCGTGCGCCACTCTGAGCCGGTGCCGAGACAGTGTAAGAGTTTAACCAACGTCATTTCACCGTCGAACCGCACCACTGAATCCAGACCGGGCGTGCGCGCGAGAATCTCCATTGGCTCGAAGCTGGCGTAGTGGCCGCCCATGGTGAAATGCGCAGTTACGCCGGCATCCCGCAGGGCCGCGATGACCCGACCAAAGTCCGGGGCCATGTACTGAAAGATTAACGAGAATCCGATGACATCCGGTCTATCTCGCTCTATGTGCTTGAGGATCGAGGCGGGATCGGAACGATAAGTCATGATGAACGCCTGATGACCTGAGGCATTCACAGCCGACATCAGATAGCGCAAGCCCAGGTTGTCCTGATCTTGGAATCCGATGAGCAGAATTTTTTGCGGGCGGCATCCTAGCTCTAATGCCGGTATTTGCAATGGAGCAGATGGTAATATTCGCATATGCACACCTTTCCTGTCCGGGTCGGAATAAAACCTACCCAGCAAATTGGACGAATGGCGACGTTGCCTCCTAACCCTCTTTCTGTTGCTTCAAGTTCTCTAACTGCTGCTTGATCATCGTCTCCATAGAATCAAGACGTGACCTTTCGGCATTAATCGTATGGAGCGTGGATTCGAGTTGTGAAGCTGTGAATCGGCTAACGTCGATTGGCGGAGGATCGACGTTGGGGCCGAACCGTGCAAAGTTTGCGGTAGCGGTCGCGCGCATCCGATCTATCACTGCCGGATCAACAACTGGATTGGGCCACGGGGCCGGATCGGAAACCGTCGGAGGCGGCCACGGCGCGGGATCGACGATTGGATGAGGTGGCCAGTAATGATGTCCCCACCAGGGCCATGGCGCGGGATCGACTACGGGCCTCGGGCGCGGCCAGGGCGCTGGATCCACTACCACTCCGCCTGGACCCGGCCTCGCAGTTGGCTGCTGAGTCATGGCGGCTTCCAGTCGCATCAATCGCTCTTCAAGTATTTTTATTCTCTCGTCTGACATAATGATCTCCGTTGAGGTGTCTCGGGCGAGGATGGATCACCGAAATCTGGACAAAAGTTAGAGCGGGATAGGGCATATTGGCAGTCTCCCTTGAGGTACTACTCCACCGGCGGGTCACGCTTCGATCTCCCTTACCCGCCTGCCCAGTAAGATTATTGTTGCCGCTAAGGGTAGTCTCATCAAATGTAAGAGTCAACATTAATTTACACGGCTCTGGTGCAACCGAAGAGGCGGACCGATAATAATCGGTCAGGCACCAGCGAACCTCTAATTCATCTGATCTCTTTCACGGTCGTCATTTCGGTTTTTCTTGGCGAGTTGATGAAACATCCAAAAAGGTGAAGGGGCGCTGGACTGATCTCTACCGAGCCGTTGATCAGCAAGGTCGAACAGTAGATGTTTTGTTGAGTGTGCATGAGCAAGTACTTAAACAAGCTGCTTGAGCCGGATCACAGCACAATCAAACAGCGTCTCGCCCCGAGGCTGGGGTTGAAGAGCTTCGAGAAGGCAGCCTCACGATCAGCGGCAGTGAGTTAGGGCAGAAGATTAAGAAGGGGCACTTCGGCAGTTCAAGAATGGATAAAGAAGGTCGCGTGCGAGTACCGCAAAGGTGGGAAGCAAGATGGGCAGCATGAATTGATAGGTACCCATCGCTGGTGCTTGTTTGAGAAGAGCTATTGGCACCAGAACCGTTTTAGGCACAAAAATGAATAGGCGCGTGCGGATTTGAACCGCAGACCGCAACCCGTGTCAAGGTGCGCCGGAAGATTTTTTATATCTTCTGCGTTGCCATTTGTTAACAAATTCAGCCCTGAACGGCTAGAGAAGACACTGTAAAGGGTGTAGACGGTATATGGAGTCAGGCAAAATTCTTCCCTGCTGTAGATTGAATGATAGATATTGCACACACAGCCTTTCTCAAAAGTAGCAGTGACCGCTGATTCCAGTCATGTATTCTCACAGTTCTCCGCGACGCGCCAATGTGCTGATGCGGTCAGCCGTGCGGGCTGCAATCGCTTTAATGGTCAGAGAGGGATTAACCGCCAGCGACGCGGAAGCGTAGAGTCTTACGACTGACAGGGGCGTGGGAGCGTTGTGGTCCGCCAGCGCGCCAGGAAATAGGGGCGAGCGGCTTGACCGAGCGGACTTTACGTCAAAGGAATCTTGAATGCGCCGCTCTCGCTTGCGAGCGGCGCATAATAATTTGGCTCCTAAGTGTTTCCGGTCTCGCTTCTCCTAAAGTATAATCCTGATAGATAAGCCCCTAAGTTACATGCGTTATTAAACTCAGAGGAGATTGGTATGCGAAAAGTACAGATATTCGGTTTGATCCTTGCGTTGGCGCTTTTAGCCTTCGGCGTCTCCGTCATAGCTCAACAGGATAAGCACGGAGGACGACCATTCTCCATCACGCTTTCGGGGGCCGCAGAGGTGCCCGGCCCAGGCGATCCTGATGGCAGCGGCACGGCGACCATCACGCTCAACCCCGGCCAGAATCAGGTCTGCTTTGAACTGACCGTCTCTAACATCGCGCCAGCTACGGCTGCGCACATCCACGAAGGGGCTGCCGACAAAGCCGGCCCGGTGGTCGTCGGACTGACAGCGCCGACTAACGGGTCTTCCAAGGACTGCGTGAGCTTGGATCGGGAAAAGATCAAAGAGATCATCAAGAATCCGTCCGCATATTACGTCAACGTCCACAACGCAGATTTTCCTAATGGCGCGGTGCGGGGCCAACTCTCCAAATGATTCCTCTTTGACGTGGCCGAGAGAGATTGGTTCTTTCTTTTGGAAAGGGGCGGAGCTTCAGAAGCTTCGCCCCTTTCCAATGACTGCAAACGTTACTTTGCTCCAAACCCGATTCGTTGAATCTCTTTTTAACTCAAGATACACCGGCATCCCAGAGCGCCCTGCGAGCTGGCTTGCAGCAGTTCATCGCTTCCCTCGCCCACTTTTTCGCGCCAGACACCGATAGCAGTTAAGACATATGCAAAAGTTGCCCTAGTTGGTCAGACACTGCCTCCCCTTTCAACTCATCCATGCCATCTCGCTTACTGCTTTCAAGTCCTAAAACATAGGCTAATGTGTGAAGGTCAGATTGCGTCCACGGAAGCCAGCGCGTAGACCAGCGCCCTGCGCAACGCTCTTTCCTTGAGGGTCTGCGGGCGAGCGAGCATCATCCGCTCAAGAAAGGGCCGGGCACTGTCAGGAACAGCCACGGTTTTGCGAATCTCAGAGAGCCGTGGCAGGTGCAGCTTCTCCCCCTTGACCGTTTGCTTCAGGGCCAGCAATGCTTTCTTTAGTACCAACTCCTCTTCGGTGAGGTCCGTACCGAAGGGGAAAGCCGGGAACAATCCGCGCTCTCGATACCGAGCCAGCCCCCTCTCCAATTGCTCGGGCCGGTTGTTGCGGGCCTGGTCGGGGATGCGATAGTCCTCGCTGATCTTACCGGCGCGCTTTGCCTGCTTGAGTAGCTCGTCCTGAAAACGAGAATCGGCGATCTCCACGAGCGCGGCAATCACCTCCTCGTCGCTACGTCCGCGCAGGTCTGCGATCCCGTACTCGGTCACCACAATGTCCCGCAGGTGGCGTGGGATGGTGACGTGGCCGTAGTTCCACCTAACGTTGGAGCTGAGCTTGCCATCCTCCTCGTTGGTGCTGCGGATCATCAGGATGGAGCGTCCGTCCTCCAGGGCGTGCGCCATTGCCACGAAGTTATACTGCCCGCCGACGCCACTCACGACGCGCCCGTCCTCCAGCCCGTCGGACGCGACGGCGCCAAGGAGCGTGACGACCATTCCGGTGTTCACGAACCTGGCCGCTTTGCGCTGCAAACGCTTGAGACCTTCCTCCCCGTAGAGTTCGTTCACATAGGAGATACTGGTCATGCAGATCTGCTCGCGCTCCGTAGCGTCCATCCGGCGTAAGGTCTCGTAGAACTTTCGGGGCCCCAAAAAGAAGCAGGCGTGTGCGAAGTGTCCGCCCTTCAACTGCGCGCCGAGGCAGCGCCGACCGATCTCGTCCCTCGCCTCTTCCTCCGACAGATTTGCAGGAATGCGTATGCCATCGTCTAAACGGATAGCGCCAGCCTCATACTCCAACTCCGGTCTTAAAATTCCGACCTCTTGGAGGAAGGCAAAGTCCTGCTGAGTCAACCTGGCGGAAATGACTCCGGCTTCCATTAGTGCTTCAAGCGTCGCGGGCGTCACCTCTGCACTGATGCGGCCATCATTCAGTAGCCGTTGCAAGCCCGGATGCTGATAGACTTTCCGCCGGAGAATTCCGCTGCGGTAGAGTTCGAGGAAGCCATCAACAAGCATCTCCGACGAAGCATAAAGCCCCCGCTCGAACTGCCCGGTTCCGCCCAGCCGCTCAATCGCCTGTCCGAACCGCTCAAACGTTCCGGCCTCCGTGAGTATTTCACGATAGAGATCATTCTGCTCGTGCCTGAGCTTCAGCACGTAGGTGACCGCATCCTCAAGCGCGCCGATTCCTATCTGAAGCGTGCCGCCGTCTCGGATGAGGGCGCTGACGTGGAGCGCGATTAGATAATCAGTGGTGCTCACGGCCTCGTTCGGCGTGCCGAAGAGAGTAAAGGCGTATTTCGGCTCGTCAACGACGGCGTCGAAGTAAGCGGGCGCGACGACCGCGTCCCCAAACATAAAAGGTAAATTGGGGTTCACCTGAGCCAGGATTGCGACATTCGCTCCCTGGCGCTCCGCCTCGCGCAGGCGCGGCACTATGTCCAGCGTGAGGTCTGTGTTGCAACTCAGGCTGTAATGGGTTGCGCCGTCCTCCTCCATTTTGCCGACCTGCTGAGCCAGCACGTTGATCCGAGCATCCAGCAGATCGCGCACCACATGAGAGTAGTTGCTGCTGATGTAACTCTGCTGGGCAAGTGGACTGTCGAGGAAGCTCCCTGGCTGGAAATAGAACTCCGTGACCCGTATGTTCTCGGGCAGCTTCCCGCGCTTGAGAGGATCGAGGTACTCCAATTCGGGATAGCCGCCGAAGAGTCGCTCCGCGAGCGGCTCCAAGAAGCGCCGTTCCAAGTCGCCCTTCCAGTGTGGCCGGGCGAGCGAGAGCGCGGTGTAAATGTGCAGGTCAATCTTCGGGTCTTCACGCGCGCGCCGGAAGAACTCATTGACCAAGTGGTTCGCCTTGCCGAGTCCGAGCGGTGTGCCGAGACTGATGCGCCGTCCGACCTTGCGAAGCGTCTCCTCGACGCAAGCTTCCACATCTCTGTAAAGCTTTGGGCGCTCGTTCATCGCTCTCTCTCCTGTTTGGCCTCTTCGTAAAGCGCCAGCACACGCTCCCGCAACCACGCCGCACCGGCGTCCTGATCAAGATGCTCCGGGATACGGATGGGCCGTCCGAACTGAGCCACGTAGCGGCGGCGCGGCCACTTTCGTTCGCTCATCCAGACGGCAATCGGCACAACGGGCGCGCCTGATCGCCTGTGTAGGTAGACGACTCCGGGCGCGAATTCCCCGACGGGAGGCTCTTGCTTCCGCCAGATTTCTCCTTCGGGGAAGAGTGCTACCACGTCGCCGTGGTGGAGCGCCACGAGCAGGCCCCGGAGCTTCTCCGGGAGTGATTTATCGTCCGCCTCTTCCGGCGGGAGTTCGATTACGCCCTCCAGCCTGTAGACGATTTTGATCAGGGGCTTAAACCATTGCAGAGGGCCGCGAAAGTCGTGCGCCCCCAGCGTCCGCACCGGGAGCAAGGCGCGCCAGCGGCGGTAGCCCAGCGCGACCGTCAGCAGCAAAGGATCGAGGAAGGTTTGGTGATTAGGTGCGAGGATGAGGCAGTGCTCGGAGTCGCGCTCGAAGAGTCCGGCGGGGCGATGGGCGCGGATGGAGTAGCGCACCCGCAGGAGTTGACCCAAGAGCCATGAGACGTATTGGCTCGCCGCGACAATGGATCGGTAGCTGACGCTCTCCGCCATGCCCGTCCTCTTCCGGTTGGAGTTAAGGGGAATGACCCAGAGTGTACATCATAGAGCACGGCGCGCGCACCTGTCTCCAGCGGCGCTGCCTCGCGCCGTGTTGGTAGTTATCAATTGCCACTAGCTTCAGCTAGTGGAGAAGGAGGGTTAAAAAGAATCGGCTTTAGCCGAATCATTAGGCTAAAGCAATAAGGAAGAGGATTTTATTTAGCATTCGGCTAAAGCCGAAAAGCTTAGAGCATCCTTAATCCACTAGCTAAAGCTAGTGGCAATTGAAATAATTTCAAACCATCTATAATTAGCAACCTGGGTTATTTGATGAAAATGCTCAGCAGATTATCCTGAAAGGTCGGGTTGTTGGGCAGGTCGCCGTGAATCTCGCACCCGAAGATTGTGAAAGAAAGGTTCGACCTGTCACTGATTGAGTCGTCGTGGCTGACGGCCAAAGCTGACCGCCGGGTGATGCGCCCGTCGCCCGGCTCGAACAGCCTGGCCTCGACTTGAGGTTGTGTCAAAGCGTTGCCCTTCGATTTCGCCTGATGGGGGCGGAAAATTGTTTTAGTCTGACCACCCTCTTCGAGAATGAGGGCCGCCCGGAGCGTAGGCTCACAGTCGCCTGCGAAAATAAAGACCTTCAGTGGATTCGCTAAGTCGGCCTTTTTGTCGAGCGCCTCGCTGAAGAGGCATGCGCGGACGAGAACTACTTTCAGGTACGCCTCCCGCTCGGCTAAATGTGCGTCGAAGTGCCGTTGCCAATCGGGGCCGAACGCTTTCTGCACCTTCTTTGCGAGAGAGCGGCGGTAAGCCGGATCGAAGATTGACCAGCGGTAGCGCCGCCACGCCTCGACCTCATATAAATTCACTGATACAGGCTGAAGGTTGCCGTCATAGAACTCCTGGCTCCCTCGATGCGGCAGTAGTTGAAATGCGGCGGGCATCGCAAAGACGGTGTCGGCTTCGACCTCACCGAAGAACCCGAGGCCGCCTTTAGCCACCGGGAAGCCCTCGACCAATGCCTGTAACGATTGCATAGTACCTTCGTTGGGAGAGCCTACGAGAATCAGCTTGTCTATGTCTGCGGCGCCGGCCCAAGTCACTTGCGCCCCCGCCCGGGTGAGCACGTCCGCCCCACCGTACATCAGGTAATAGCGGGCGATCAGCCCGCCCATGCTGTGTGCGATCAGATTGAACCGCAGGTCTGGGCGTCGTAGTTTCTGTTTGAGACGGGCGATCTTTTCGGCGAGCAGTTGAGCCGCCTCGACGTTGTCGCGCCGCCAGTCGTAGGCAAACAGATAGAAGGTGTCGCTGTCGCCGCCAGGTTGCGGGTCATCAATGCTGCCGCGTTTGTAGCCCGCATGATTGGCGAGGGCGTCAGTCAACTCCTCGTAGACTTTTACCTCCGGGATGGGGAAGCCTAGCTTGGCCGCCTCCACGACGTCGGTGGCTACTACGTCGTCCCGATTCCCTTTCAGGTCGGGGGAGACGGGCAGTCTCAGGTCTTCCTCTTTCGGATGCGCGCGCGGCCACACTTTCTCCCCTGTCCTCTTATTCACAAGACGAGAGCCTAGCATGCCGGGGATGACGATAATCGGAGTTTTGCCGGTCCGCCGCGCGGCTGGGCGAAAGATTTGGGCCAGATCGGGTTGCAGTTTCGGCTTGGGCCGCACACAGCCGTTTGCCCAGCCCGCCAACGCGATCATGGCAACCCCAGCGATTCTTCTGATCGTTAATTTGTTCACGCCGCAAAACTATTTGTCCGAGGCTGTGACGACATGGTCTCTATTAACCATCTGAAAGATTCACTGAACGACTTTATACTGCCTTAAAATATGCGCAGAAAGACGTCAGGTCTGCCAGCAAGTCAATTGGTTTTCAAGTCAGTACTTCCTCAAAGACCTCGCCGGGTTAGCAAGGGGAAGGCGCTTAATCTCATGCGAGGGCGCATCACCCCGCCGTTTTAAACCGACAACTCTCCTGGGCCGGTCTCGTCCCGTCGCTCGCGCGCGTCCTGCTCTTGCTCCCACGCCTCAATTGCGCGCGCGCGTTCTATTTGGCGACGCCTAGCTTGCTCGTAGTCCTCACGCGGGTCGCGCCCCGTCACCTCCTCATACCACGCCGGATGATGCGTCCAGGCCCACTCACGGCTTACCGTGCCGCTGGTCATCGCCTGGAAGGTGCCGGGCTGCGCCGCAGTGCCTTCGTAGATGTGTATGATGAACCCCGCTAACATCAGAAGCGCCGCGATGTCATGGACGACGTAGCTGACGGCGACCGACCAGCGTGGCACCACATCGTCAATCCACAGGAATATCCCTGTGATGAGAAAGAGAAGGCTGCTGAAGACGATTGACCAGAAGTAGATTTTCTGCCCGCCGTTGAAGAAGCCTACGTCCTTCGGCTCAAGCTTCTCCTTGTTTGTCGTGTACGCCTTGATGCGCCGCATCCAACGGCTGTCCGCTTTCGTCCAGGACATCGGCACGAACCAGTTGAGAAACTGGAAGAAGAAGGCGATGTCGAAGAGGAGGCCGAACCAGGGATGCAGGAAGCGCGTCATCGCGCCGCCTCCGAAGATCGGCGTGAGCCAGCGGTAGAGCCAGGGCGAGTAGATCGCAAAACCGGAGAGCAGCGAGAGAATGAAGGAGATCGCCACCAGCCAGTGCAACACACGTGTATAGACAGGGTGTCGCAGTAGTTCGCCGCGATGAATGACGGTTTGACTGACACGCCCGAGCTCACGCCTCGCCTTCTCGTCAAAGCGTTCTACCGCATCGCTCATGGTTTCTCCTTCCTCTTCGTCTCCACCTCATCCTGAGGCTCAGTCTCAAAGGCTTCCGGCTCCGGCTGCGGCAATTTAGGCCCGACAGTGATGCGGTGGAAGAAGACTGCCAGGAGGCCGAACGCGGCCATCACAAGCCCTGCGGGTTTGGCGAGCCACTTCCAGATGGTGTAACTCGGCGGGATCATAGGGTTCTTCGGCAATCCGCCATACAACTCAGGCTGCGTGATGTCATGTAGCACGTAGATGACGTGCGTGCCACCTATAGACTGCGGGTCATAGACGCCCGCGTTCTTGAAGCCCGAAATCTGCACCAACTGCTGCGCGCGCGTGTTGGCTAAAGCGAGCATGTCGTCCTTCGTCCCGAAGCGCAGGCAGCCCGTCGGGCAAGCCTTGATGCACGCAGGCTCAAGCCCTTCGCCGACGCGGTCGGAACAAAGAGTGCATTTGAAAACTTTCTTCGTCTTCGGGTTGAACTTCGGAATGTCGAAGGGGCAGCCAGAGATACAGTAGCCGCAGCCGATGCAGTTCTCCTGCTGGAAATCAACGATGCCGTTCGTGTACTGAACGATTGCGCCGTCAGCCGGGCACGCCCGAAGACACCCTGGGTCGGCGCAGTGCATGCACTGATCTTTTCGCATCAGCCACATCAGGTTTCCTTCACGTTCCTGCTCGGCGAATTTGATAAGATTCCAGTAGTTCCACTCGGTCGTGGGCATCGTCTGGTAAGTATTATCAAAGGTCGTCTCACGAAACGGGTGATCGTTCCACTCAACACAGGCCACCTCGCACGCCTTGCAGCCGATGCAGGTCGTCACGTCTATGTACTTGCAGACTTCGACGGCGCGCTGCGTGCCTTGGCCGGGGACGGGTCCGGGGTGGGCCGAGATTTGCTGAATCTGCAACACTCTTTCGTCGCTCATACTCTCTCCATTGCGGAATGCGGAATGCGGATTGCGGATTAAAAACCGAAAACCCTTTCTTGTACGCCCGCCTTTTCAATCCGCAATCCGAAATCCGCATTCCGCAATCGTCAGGCCTTCTCGATCTTGACAAGGAAGCCTTTGTACTCGGGCGTGTAAGCGTTCGGATCAATGGCGGCGGGCGATAATTGATTGGCGGGCGTCAGCGCGGTCAGCCCCTCGTCCTCCTTGATCCCGCGATAGCCCCAGTGAATCGGGATGCCGATCTGGTAGGTCTTCTTGCCGTCAATCATCATCGGCTTGATGCGCTTGGTCACCATGGCCTTCGCCACATAGACGCCGCGCGCGCTCGTCACCTTAACTTTCTCGCCGCCCCTGATTCCCATCTCGTCCGCGAGTTGCGCCGGAATCTCGACGAAAGGCTCCGGCACGAGCTGGACGTTCATAGGGTTGTTCTTCGTCCAGTAGTGATAGTGCTCCGTCAGCCGGTACGTGGTGCAGACGACGTTGAACCCTTCGGCGGGCGTGCCGAACTTGTCCAGGTCCGACTTGTACTTCTTGGCGACGGGGTTGTTCGACTGGCTTGGGTGCAGCGGATTCATGATGGGACTCTCCACCGGCTCATAGTGCTCGGGGAAAGGCCCGTCGGCGAAGGCCGCGAGCGGAGCGAAGATGCGCCCCACACCTTCAGGATTCATGATGAACGGACCCATGTGGTCCTGCGGCGGCGAATCCACGTTGAAGTCAGGCACGTCGTTGCCGACCCACTTCTGTTGCGCTTCGTTCCACCAGACCTGTCGCCGCTCCTTGTCATAAGGCTGGCCTGACGGGTCGCACGAGGCACGGTTATACATCACGCGGCGGTTGGCGGGCCAAGACCAGGCCCAGTTCGGGTAGATACCGAGGCCCGATGGATCATCAGTGCTGCGCCGCTGCATCTGAGCGCCGGCTTCGGTCCACGAACCCGAGTAGAGCCAGTTGCCGCACGTGGTCGTGCCGTCGTCACGCAGCCACGCGAAACCCGGAAGCTGCTGCCCGGCTTTGACGGTGACGCCGGGCTGCTTCTCGTCCGTCAGGTCCGCGAGCGCACGCCCGTTAATCTCCTTCGCCACTTCCGCTAACGAAGGATTCTCCGGCGTCGTGTAGCTCCAGGAGAGGTTCAGAATCGCGTCAGGGAACTTGCCGCCCTCCTTCTGGTAAAGCTCGCGCACTTTGAGAAAGATGCGCGCGAGAATCTCCTGATCCACTTTGGCCTGCCCGGGCGGAGGTAAGGCCACGTACTTCCACTGAAGCCAGCGCGCGGAGTTGACGAACGTGCCGTCCTTTTCGGCGAAACCTGCGCCGGGCAGACGATAAACGGTCGTTCCTATCTTCGCCATCTCTTCTTTCGTAGTTCCCGGCGCTTTCCAGAACTCGCTCGTCTCTTCCGGGTAGATTTCGCACACGACCAGCCAGTCGGCCTTCTTCAATGCCTCGATGTTCTTGCGCGAGTTCGGGCCAATCGCCACGCCGTTCATGCCGAAGGCGAAGAGTCCCTTGACCTGCCCCTGGTACATGAAGTCCCACATCTCAGTCCAGGAATACTTGCGGTCAATTTTGGGCAGGTAGTGGTAAGCGAAATCATTCTCCTTCTTCGCAGAGTCGCCGTACATCGCCTTGAGGAAGGAGACCATGAACTTTGGCGTGTTCGACCAGTAGTTGTACGAATCCCAAGCGTCGGGCTTCGACACCGTTGGCGTCGTCCGTTTAAGAAACGTGGCAAGATCCGTGTCGGTCGGGGCCGGGATTTTCAGGTAGCCGGGGAAGATGTCGAAGACGCCGCCCATGTCCGTCGCGCCCTGTATGTTGGAGTGGCCGCGCAGGGCGTTGACGCCGCCGCCCGCGCGTCCGACGTTGCCGAGCAGGAGTTGCAGTATGGCCGCCGTGCGGATGATCTGCGTCCCAGAGGTGTGCTGCGTCCAGCCGACGGCGTAGATGATCGTCCCGGCCTTCTTCATGTCGCCGTCCTTGCGTATGGAGGTGAAGAGGTCGGCGGCTTTGAGGAATTGATCACGCGGTATGCCCGTGATGCGCTCGACCATCTCGGGCGTGTAGCGCGCGTATTGCTTCTTGAGCAACTGGAAGACTGTGCGTTCGTGTTCGAGCGAGAGATCATAGGCGACGTTTGACGGCAAGTCCGGCGGAGGCTTCGGACCACCCTGCGCCGCTGCTCCCGGCCCGCCTGCGGCCTGGTGCCCGCCGCCTGTTTGTGTGTTCATCTGACCGCCCGCAGCCGACTGCCCCTTGTCCGGCGGCGTCGAAGGCTTCGAGGCGACTTGCGGCGAAGAGGTCTTCGAGCCTGACGAAGGTGCTGCCGCCACGCCAACACTCCCGGTCTTCGGGCCGAGGTTGCCTCCCTCTTCATAGTTCCAGGTCGCCTTGTCGTAAGTTTCCTCTCCGGCGTCGAAGCCGGAAAAGAGTCCGTCCTCGGGCAGCTTGAATCCGTCTTTAACGACGAAGGCCGCGTTGGTGTAGTTGATGAGATAGTCGCGAGCGATGCGGTTGTTCTCGATGGCGTAGTTGACGAGGCCGCCCAGGAAGGCTATGTCCGTGCCCGCGCGAATCTGCAAGAAGAGGTCGGCGGTCGCGGCCGTGCGCGTGAAGCGCGGGTCAACGACGATCATCTTCGCGTTGCGGTGGAGCTTGGCTTCAATCGGCCACTTGAAGCCGCACGGGTGATTCTCGGCAGGGTTTCCCCCCATGATCAACATCATGTCCGTGTTCTTGATGTCGATCCAGCCGTTGGTCATCGCGCCGCGTCCGAATGTGGGTCCCAAACTTGAGACCGTCGGACCGTGTCAAACACGGGCCTGCGTCTCGAAGTAGCAGACCCCCATCCCGCGCATCGCTTTGACCGCCAGATAGTTCAGTTCGTTGGTGTCCGTGCATCCGCCAGTCCAGCCGATGCCTTCGCAGCGATTGACCGTGTTCCCCTGGTCATCTTTTTCGACGAAGGTCGCGTCGCGCGTCTCTTTCACTTTGCGCGCGATCTCGTCGAAAGCCTGGTCCCAGGAGATGTCCTCCCAGCGGTCCGAGCTTGGGCGACGCACCTGCGGTTTTAATAACCGACGCTCGTTCAGGATGTCCTGTTCGAGCGAAGCGCCCTTCGGGCAGAGCGTGCCGCGATTGATCGGGTGGTCGGGGTCGCCCTCAACATGCACCACCTGCGGGATAGCGTTCTTAGCCTTATCGCCAAGCGTATGGATGATGACGCCGCAACTGACGGAACAATATGGGCAGGTCGAGCGCGTCTCGGTCGTGCGCGCGATCTTTAAGCCTCGCGTCTGCGCGCGGACCGGCGCTAACTGAAAACCGAATACCGTTACGGCTGCGCCTCCGACGACTGTAGTCTTGATAAAGGTTCTTCGGTCCATACCGGACGACTCCTTTGGCAGAAAAGGCCGTGGATACGAGGGAAGGTTTGGTGAGCACGCGCTTGAGGAGATATGCCAACGACATCAGAATGGCGGAAATCTCCACTAGCTCGTTGGCCCGCCGGGAATATGATCGTGAGCGATGCGATGCGGCTCACTTTTTCTTCTCCGATTTAAGTGCTATGAGCCTCTATTTTTCTGGTTTGCCGAAAAGATTATGCCTCGTCCGGGTAAATGTCAACGTCTGATTTTAGGGCGCGTCCTAAAACCATTGCTAGCCTTACAGCCCCACCAGATTCAGTTCAATTTTCGTGTAGCCGTGGTCCTGCGCCCACACGTCCAGAGGGGCCGCCGCGATTTCGTCAACGAGCGGAACTGCCAGACCTAGCCGCGTCAGATCAACGCCCTTAATGTAGTGACGGCAGGTATCGCAGGCTTCGATTCGCACGTGGTCATATTCTGGCGAATGAAAATATCCGAGTTTGGCGGGGCGTTCCTCTCCGCAATGCGCGCAGACGACGCGGCGGAAAGGCCATACGGTCAGACAGGTCGAACAGAGCAGATCGCGCCCACCGCTTTCCGAAGAAGCCTCTTTGGTTTGAAGAGAGCTGACCTGAGGTTTGCCGCCGCAGAACGGGCAGCGGCTCTCGTGCTTCTCAAAAATTCTATCCACAGGGTGCCCGCCGGATTCTGCCAGCCAGCGGGCGTATGGTTGAAGAAAAGCCTTCTCGAAAAATTGAAGATCAGAAGGCGCGCGCCACTGCTCCAGTAGCAGATGGTCAACCTCCGTCTCACCCGCTCGCCGTAGCCTTTGCGCCTCTTCGACCAGCGCAGCCGGGCCGCTCGCCTCCATCGTTCGTATCAACTCAGGCAACATCACGCGAGCGGTCGGCAAATCTTCTTCAAGTATTCCCGAAGGGAGCCAGTCTTTACGGCTGCGCAAGAATTCGTAAATCCCCTTCTGCGCACGTAACAGCTCTGTATAAAAGGCCAGCAATTCATGGGTCGCATCACTTTTAGCGACGAGATGCTCGGCCCTTCGGATCATCGAGTCCCAAGAGTTCTTTAACTTTGAGGAAGGTTCCCAGGCCATTGTCTAAACCGGCGAGCCGCTTATGTCAGAAGTGGCGCATGAATTTCACTGATGCGCGCGATCAGTCGCGGAAGCTCTTCGCGCGTGTAAACAGGAAGCGCGGAGAGAAGGTCCCTTTCGGCGGCATTCTGAAGCCATAGCGCAAATCGCTCGCGTGCGTCCCTCTCATCCGCCTCATCGAACAGGTAGAGGGCGGAACAAAACTTCAACGCGCGTCGCGCCGAAGGTTTGATCCGCCCGCCGTCCGCGCGCGCCACCATAAGAGCGAAATCCACGTCAACGAATTTCAGGAAGCTGTTGCCTTCGATCAGCACGCCCGGCGCGCGGACTCGTCCGAGCGCCAGACGAATACCCTGCTCGACCTGTGCGTCCGTCACGATCACCCAATGAACGTTGGAAGCCCCTGCATCCCAGTAACGTCCTGTATCTTTGCTCGGAGCGTATGTCTCTCGACGTCCTGAACGGACGAGCGGCTCATCGCCCAGAAGGTGGCTGACGCAGCAGGCGTGCGGGTCTTTGCCGCACGAACGATAGTGGCCGCGCGTCAGCTTGATCGCCTCCCAGCCGGGAAGGGCGCGGAGCAGTTCACACAGAAGCGTGGTCTTACCAACCTCTGACGAGAATCCGCCGATTGCGATTGTGGTGCGAACCATAGCATCCACGCTAACCTTTAACGGATGGATTAATATCCTACTCCCCGAGAGCGATAGGCATCAAGAATTATTGCCCAGGGTCTATTCATTTTCGAGACTGAGGAAAGTGGAGAAACAGCACTGTCCACGAAACCACACGAAACAAACCACAGCAATTTCGTGTCGTTTCGTGTGGCTTCGTGGATCGTTCTCTTTCCGTCGAGAATGAATAGACCCTGAATTATTGCCAAACAAAATCGGTACGGGCGCGACTCTGTTTTATAATCGCCCTTTGCGTCTGCCGTGATATTATCCTCACCCTACGAAGCTGCCAGCGAATCTCTACGCGGTTTGAGACAGCCGCCATGAACAGCAAGTGCGGTCATAGAATTGAGCGCAGTTGGTTGATTTTCTTCGCGCGTCTCGTTCTGGGGCTAATCTTCTTTATGGCCGGTTTGTGGAAGGAGATGGTTTGATGAAAAGAATCTCGACGCTCGCGCCGTTAATCATAGGGCTGTCCGTTTGCAGTCTATCGTGTCAGACGGCAACTCAACCCAACAGCAACTCAATGAGCGCCAACGCCGCAAATTCCTCAAAAGGGGCGGGCGACGCTCCAGCACCTCAGTTGCCCTCCGCGCCGCAGACGCATTTGAAGGTGGGCGACCCCGCGCCCGATTTCACGCTCACCGACACAGAGGGCCAGCCGGTGAGACTGAGCGATTTTCGCGGCAAGAAGAACGTCGTGCTCGCCTTCTACGTGTTGGCCTTCACCGGCGGTTGAACGAAGGAGTTGAAGGCGTATCAGGCTGATATCGCCAAGTTCGAGAAGAGCAACACGCAGGTTCTGGGAATCAGCGTTGACAGCTACGCGGCCAACAAACGCTTCAAGGAAGACATCGGGGTAACTTTCCCTTTGCTCAGCGATTTCAAGCGCAAGGTGGTTAAAGACTACGGCATCTTTGACGAAGAGAAAGGCTTCGGCACGCGCGCCACTTTCACTGTGGATAAGGACGGGATCATCAGGCACATCGAGCAGGGGGCTTCAGCGATTGACCCCACGGGCGCGTACCAATCATGCAGCGCGCTCCAGGCTGATTGATAAGAGATAACTTCCCCGGTGACTCTTCGAACGAGAACGTTCGCTAAAAAAAGGCCACTGATGTGCCTTGAGGCTCCCCCAAGCCGCCTTGGCAACGACATCAGTGACCCTTAAAACTCCGAGTGTGAAAAGAGCCTACAACCCGCGGGCGGCCCGGTTCTCGCGAAGGGTCGCCCGGCTTCGGCTTATCTATAATCCGCTTATATGGATTGCACACCCCGTACCACTCGCAGGCGAGGGTAATGGGATGCCCCGGCGTAAACTTCTTCTACTTTTGCACGCGCAGGGCGCTGTCCGCGGCGTAACGGTCGTAGAATGAGTAAACGTACTTCTTGAGTGTCCTGGGGTAGAAGATGCTGTCCTCAAAGTCGTACTTCTTCATCTCCAGGTAAGCCTGGTCAGCCGTCCAGCCATCGTGTGTGATGCGGTAGATGGCCGTTATTTCGCCTGTGCGGTGACGCCCGCCCTTGCAGTGGACATAGACGGGCCAGTTGGCAGGGTCATCAACCAACTTGAGGAAATACGCGACCTGCTCTTCAGTCGCCGGCTGCCTGGTCGTCAATGGAATATTGAAATACCGCAAGCCTTCGGCGCGCGCCCAAGCGGGCGCTTCCTCCTCGCTGTCTTTGCGCAGGTCAATGACCGTCCTGATTCCTAGCCTCTTCAGCTTGGCAAAATCTTCCGCGTCCGGCTGCGAGCCGCGATAGTAGTGGTCGTTGACCTTGCCGAAGTTTTTGATGCCGATGGCATCGGATGACTGCGCCGCCAACGCTAAGTTGACGAGCGCGAGGATCGCAAGGACGGCGGCTTGAAGAAGACAGTGGTTGCGTCCGCAGATAATCTTTCTAATCTTCATCGTCGGTTTCTAATCCGTCGCCGGGCGTCAGAATCTTAACACAGACGTGGCTTACCGGACGGAGAGCTGTCTGCCATTTTCTTCCGTGTGAGTATTAATTTCATGCTGGACGCGCAACACCGCGCCTTTTGAGCTTGCAATAGTTATAACTGCGGTTATAGATTACATTCTAACCCTTATTGTTCGACATGAGTGGTCCCCACTGACAAAGCGGTGGAGAGCGGATAATGGCTTATGCCGTATTCACAGGCGATCCACATTATCACCTTGTAACGGTTGCTGGCGGTTACCGCACCATGTGCAACCTGTCAACGAAGGGCAGCGTAAAGAATGTGCGAGAGCCGCGCCTCCCGGCCCGCGTGATGGCAGAGCAGCCGCCCCCTTCCCTTCTGTACAAGCTCTGCCCACTCTGCGCCGTAGCGCGGGCACAAATAAGCAGGTGAAAGACAATGACGTCCGCAGGCAACATCCATCTAATTGATATTTTAATCGGCAGGGCAGTCGTTTCGCGCGCGACTGCAAATAAAATGGGGCAGGTCCATGACCTCATCATAGATCCAGCGAGAGGCGAGCTGGCCGGTCTCGTAGTTCGGATGCCCGACGAGAGTTTACGGTGCGTCGCTTACGGCGAGGTTTACGGGGTAGGCCCGGACGCCGTGATGATCAACTATGACGAGTCAGCCGCCCCCGCACAAGATTCTCCCTTAAAAATATTGCCCCTTGCGAAATATAACCTCATCGGGGTGAATGTGGTGACCGAAGGCGGGAAGCTGCTGGGGCAGATAACGAACGTTTACATACGTTTCGCGGAGACGCTGCTCCTGATCTACGAGGTGCGCTCCTCAATTTTAGACAAGCTACTTGGTCATGCCTTGTTCTTTCCGGCAACAAAGGGGCGAGCGATTTCCGGGGATTTCGCGCGCATCGTGGTGGCGGACGATACCTCCGAGGAGGCGGATAAAAGTCTTGATGCTTTGGCCGCCCGCCTGTTCGGGCCTCCGAAGGGAGAAGACCCGGTGGTCGTAGTTCGTAGTCGTGGCTACTGACTGCCGGGCGATCGAAGGGGCGTATTTATCGTTCAACTCAACGATATTCTCCTCACTGTATCTGCGCCAGTTCCTTGATGCGGGAGCGCACGGTGCTGGTCAGAAGTTCGACTTCCTCCGGCGTGTAGTTGGCCGCGCGGAAGGCGTCTGCGATCTGCCTGATTCTTTTCCGCTTTAATCGAGCGTCTTTAGTGGAACCTATGAGAGACCTGCGCGTTCAGCCGTGCGTACCTGATAGGCCTACGTGCCGCAGCAACTCTGCAAACCGAGCGTCCGAACGCAAGGAGTCGAATAGGGGGCTGACCTTGATCCACACGAGCCACACGTCCCTATGTTGGAAGGCTCTTTCGAGTTGCTCGTAAACCAACTCCTTCTCGCCAAGCCCTAAGTAGACAACCGCCAAATTGTAAGGCGAAACGTACTGCCGCTCCGACAGCCTCAGCAGTTGTTCGAGAATTTGTCGAGCCTCTACGCTGCTTCCGGCTGTCGCCAGGGTGTGTCCCAGCCCCGACAAAGCGAGGGGATTGTTGTCCGAAAGCTCCGCCGCTTTACGGAACATCATAACGGCTTCTTGATACAGACCTCTTTGCTCAGCAGACATGCCGGCGATGATGCGGGCGCGTGCGAAGTTCTGATCCAGTTCCAGCGTCTTTTGAATCTGCTCGTCACAATGGTCGTAGCGACGTGAGAAGAAGAAGGACTGAGCCAAATCCGTGTTGATGGGGAGTGAGAGGGGGTCGAGTTCGAGTGCCCGTTTCATTTCGGCGATTGATTCCTCGAAGCGTCCCTGTGGAAGTAGAGACTCCCCATACCAGTGATGCGCGGTAGGGTAATTCGGCTTCAGCTCAATAGCCCGCCGAAAATTCTCTTCCGCCTCACTCCAGTTCCAGTCGAAACGGTACTGGACGAAACCCAGCGAGGAATAAGCCTCAGCGAGCGTCTCATCAATTTCGAGCGCACGCAACGCCGCTGCTTTGGCTTTCGGAAAGTTTTCCATCGGCGGAAGCCCGCCGTGTCCCGCCAGCAGGTTGTAGCAGTCCGCCAGCCCAACATAAGCGGGCGCGTAGGTCGGGTCAATTTCGATGGCCTGCCGCGCATACTCGATGCCTTTCCTTAGGTCTTTGGCCGTCCGCTTATTCCAGAAATACCTGCCCTTGATGTAAGCCTGAAGGGCTTCGGGGTTGTCAGTGTAGTTTTTTCTGAGCTGTCTTCGCTCCTCGCCGCTCAGTTTCAGTTCGAGCGCCCGCGCGACCTGCTCCGAGATCGAATCCTGAATGGCGAAGATGTTGGTGAAGCTCTCATCGAACTTGGCCGCCCAAAGTGTGGTTGCGTCTTTTACCCTGATGAGTTGAACGGACACTCTGACCTGATCACCGTGGCGCTGGTAAACACCGTCGAGCAACGTGTCCACGTTCAACTCGCTTCCAGCCTGCCACGGGTCCTGATTCGATTCGGCATATTTGAGAACTGCGGTCGTTGGCCGCACCCGCACGAGCTTCAGGCCGCTGAGCCTCATGATCAGCGCGTCTGCAATTCCCAGTCCGAGGAATTCGTCTCCTTCCGTCGCGTCGAGTGGCTTGAAAGGGAGGACGGCCATCGAAGTCGCCGCCTCAATCTTTTCTGTGTGGTCGGTCCGTTCCTGGCTCTGCGGCGTCGGGGTGGAGTTGGGAAGGACTGACTCTCTCACCGGCGCGACGAAGCGGTAGCCGACGCCCGGGGATGTAACGATGTACCGATGCTCGCTCTTCTCCTCGCCCAGCGCTTTCCTGAGCAGGAAGATGTGCTGGGCGAGGTTACTTTCCTCGACGAAAGTGTCAGGCCAGATGGTCTCGACCAGCTCCTTCTTTGTCATGACCCGCCCGCTGTTTAGGATGAGAACGAGCAGCGTCTCGAAAGCCTTCGGAGCCAGCGGGACCAGCACACCGTCGCGCAGCAGGAGTCGTCGCCGGATGTCCATACGGAAAGGTCCGAATTCGTAAAAAGATTTTGGCGGATCGTTCATCGGCGGTCTAAAAATTCGTAAAAATTGAATGAGAACTAAAAACTTTTACGGACACTCCCTCTAAAAGCGGCGCATGCGTGTATCCGCTCAGTATTATAGCAATTCTGCTGACACGTCGGTTCGGGCGCATAAATATCCGCCAGGAGATTTCCGGGAGAATTTTAGGATGAATTTCCGATAAGCCGCGCAGGACAAAAACTCGTAGCATTGGATATTAAAACAGTAAGCGGGCAGATATTCACTGCTTATGAAAGGAGGAGCGATCATGAAAGTCAAAACGAGAGTGAAAGCGGGTGAAGCATCGGCCAGAGACCCGAACGGTTGATCTTCGCCGTAGCAGCAAGAGTCTCGCTCAGGGCCTTGAGCCTGGCCCAAGGCCTTGAGCGTAAAAGACCAGACCGCTTCTCACGCAGAGTAATTTCTGAAAGGAGATTCTGTTATGAAGGTTAAGACCAGAGTAAAGGCCGGTGAAGGAAGTGCAGGATGCCCTCTGGGCGGGCCGAAGCACAAGCACTAAGCAAACCTGTTCTGAGTTTCTTAAACGACGAGAGGAGAAGTTCATGAGAGTGAAGACCAGAGTGAAAGCGGGAGACACATCATCACTGGACCCGCATGGCCGCCCGTGAGCCTCTGGCCGGGCGGCGGGTCCAGTTAAGATTTCTCCGCCTCAGGATTTCTAATGGAAGGAGATTCTGTCATGAAGATCAAGACTAAAGTTAAGGCTGGCGGGACCTGGGCTATAGACCCTAACGGTTAGCCGACGCCACAAGCACAAACCATTTCTGTGATTCCCAATTGATGAAAGGAGAGGGCCCATGAAGGTTAAGACCAGAGTGAAGGCCGGTAATGGATGCGGGATTGACCCGAACGGCTAGCGCAACTAGTTACCATAAGTGAATGGATGCTGGCGTCCGTTCCAGCATCCATCCACTGCTTTGACCTATCTCTCCCAATATCCCGAAGTGGCACCCCTTGAGCACTAAAGAGCAGAGCCTTTCCCACCGATCCAGTTAAATCTTAAGCTTTCGGACCCAATGATTTGCTCAATCACTGGGGGGAGTTGAAATCATGAAAAATCAAAAATTTTTAAGAAAAATCAATTATGCGCGAAAGGGATTGACAGCTATCAGGAGTGGTCTTAGGTTGAAAGGCAACAGTCCAATTCAACATCTTCTTGGAAGGAGGACGCGCCATGAGAGTCAAGACCAAAGTTAAAGCAGGTTCTGGACTGCGTATAGATAGTAACGGCTAGGCCGTTGCCGTCAGGGTGAAAGTTTAGCTCCCCCATCTTCATGAAAGGAGGCCCCCAAGATGAGAGTCAAGACCAGAGTCAAAGCAGGCGAGGGACCCGGTTTCGACCCCAACGGCACACCGAAGCCTTAAAAGGGTCCGGGTTAGTTGTTCCGTCTTTCCTGAAAGGAGGCTCCTGATGAGAGTAAAGACTAGAGTTAAGGCTGGCGAGGGGAGCGGACTTGATCCCCACGGCACGCCGAAGCCGTAATGACAGCGGTTCAGGTCTCCCCATTCTTCTCCAGAGAAGGCCATAAGAATTCGGGGCTCTGATTTTCTGCCCGATCAGCGCGAGTCCGAGCCTCGAACATAACTTAAACGGGAGGTCATGAGATGAAAGTCAAGAGTAGAGTTAAAGCGGGATATGTAGGAACCGGCTCCGGTGGAGACCAGTAAAGGAGACAATATGAAAATCAAGAGCAAGATCAAAGCTGGCGAGGGAAACGGAATCGATCCCAACGGCGCACCCAAGCCGTAGGTAGAAAAGTTTGGCAACAACTCACCTGTTTCACCGTAGATTGCCCGAAGCCATTTACTGTGGAATGCAGCGACCGGGCGCAACCGTGCGAGGGTCTGCATCTAAAGAAGCGATTGCGCCCTCAGTCGCTGGTCAGTGACTCAAGCTATTCTTCAGTCTTGTGCTGTATTCAGGTTTCCGTGTCCCGCCTTGAAGACCAAATGAATTTGCCTTTCCGCATAATATAAGAAGCACCCACAGCCAGCCTCGCTGGAGAAGATTTATGTCAATCGCATTCTCTCGTTCGATGCGCTCCTTATCCGTTTCTGGTCTCCGAGGATCAACCTGGTGGCTCATCATAGCAGCGGTTATGCTCGGACTTTGGGTTGGCTGGGCGCTTGTTGCCCGTGTTTCGCTATACGAAACCTCCAGCGAAGCCCGACTCGAAGCTGCGCACTCAGCTCATCCCATAGAAGCTCCGATAGCAGGACGAGTCATTGCCAATCACCTGGCAGTCGGGCAACGGGTGCAGGCTGGACAAGTGCTGGTTGAACTGGACGCCGGTGCGGAACAACTCAAACTTCAAGAGGAACGGACTCAGCCCATTGCTCTGAGCGCACAGATAACATCGCTGCGCAATGAGATTGAGTCTGAAAAGCGTGCGCTCGAAGAAGCTCGACAGACAGCGAGCAAGGCCGCTGACGAAGCGCGTGCGCAGTTGCGCGAGGCCACAGCAGCGGCGCAGTTTACTCGAACCGAAGCGGAGCGGTTAGAGCCTCTATATAAGGATGGCTTTATCTCCGAGCTGGATTTCTTGCGCGCCAAGTCGAAAGCAGAGGAGCAAGAAGCTGTGGCCGAGAGGATGCGCATTGCCATCGGCAGGTTGGAACAGGAGCACCTCACTGCGGAGCGTGATCGGCAAGCGCGCATTGAGCGGATTAATGGCGAGATCACGCGCATCGAGGGCCAGATGTCAACTGGTAGAGCGACTCTTAAGCGGATGGAACACGAAGTAGGGATGCGGCAGATTCAAGCGCCTATCAGTGGACGAGTTGGCGAGGTCGCGGATTTGCGCGTCGGTGCTGTCGTCAACGAAGGAGCCAAACTCGGCACAATTATTCCAGAGGGCGGGATCCGTGCTGTAGCTTATTTCCCGCCGCAGGCGGCCTTGGGACGCATTCAGCCCGGCCAACCGGCACGCATGCGGCTTGAAGGTTTCCCTTGGAGCCAGTACGGGAGTCTCGCTGCGACCGTGGCGACAGTTGCTAGCGAGACGAATGACGGTCGCGTGCGCGTCGAGCTGGATGTTCACCCCGATCAGGTGTCTGCGATTCCCTTACAGCATGGCCTGCCGGGGACCGTCGAGATTGAAGTGAAAAAAGCTTCGCCGGTGACGTTGGTCATGCAATACCTTGAAAGGTCCCTGACCTCGACGCAGCCAGCCGCCAGATAACCATGAAATTATTTAGAGAAGGCTTCAAGCGCCGCCTGCTGATACCGGAAGTTGTACAGACTTCCATGATGGACTGTGGGCCAGCGTCGCTTAAGGCAATGCTCGAAGGGTGGGGCATCAACGTCAGTTATGGTCGTCTTCGTGAGGCTTGCCAGACAGATGTTGACGGCACTTCGATAGACACTATGGAAGAGGTCGGCGCGCAATTGGGTCTCGCCACCGAGCAGATCATGTTGCCGTCTGACCACGTCCTGCTCTCTTCGGCTCAGGCTCTGCCAGCGATAGTCGTGGTCCGTCACGCAAGCGGGGTCACACATTTCTTGATCGCCTGGCGGACGCACGGTCCGTTGATACAACTTATGGACCCGGCTGTCGGAAGACGCTGGGTGACGCGCAAGCAGTTTCTCGACGAGCTTTATATCCACCAGCTTCCGGTCCCTGCCGCCGGGTGGTGTGAATGGGCCAGATCAGTTGATTTTTTAGAACCTCTACAGCAAAGGCTCTCCGGGCTGGGGCTTTCAAGCCAGACAAGAGCGCGTTTACTAAAAACGGCTTTGGACGACGCTGGCTGGCGTTCACTTGCCGCTCTTGATGCCGCGACTCGCCTGGTCGCTGCCATCACACGCTCCGGTGGAATCAGTCCCGGCATTCAAGCGGCACGTGCGTTAGAAGCTTTTTTCAAAAACTCGCAGCAAGAAAACCCGGAAGAGGCCCTCACGATCCCTCCCGCTTACTGGTTGGTCAGACCTGACGAGTCTGAGTCTGACTCAGACGAAGAACAGCTTCTACTACGCGGGGCTGTCCTCGTGCGCGCCAAAGGTGCGCGCGCGGTGACGACGAGGAGCGCCGTCCTTGAATCCAACGAGGACGGGCCAGAGCCGCCGCTTGCGCCCGAATTGGTGGCCGCACTTAAAGAACGCCCTCTTCGCCCCATGCGCGAGTTATTACGCATGTTCCGTGCAGATGGCTTGTTTGCTCCGTTGATGCTTCTCGTTGCAGTCGCGTTAGCTTCGGCGGGTATCATTGTCGAGGCGTTGCTGTTGCGCGGGCTTTTAGATGTCGGGCGCGAGTTGGTTTTATCCTGGCAACGACTTGCCGCTTTGGGTTTCCTGCTGCTGTTCTTAATCGCCCTCCTTCTACTGGACATACCCGTTGCAAAGATCGCGCTGAGTTTAGGCCGCAGGCTGGAACTACGACTGCGGATAGCTTTTTTAGAGAAACTTCCGCGTCTCAATGACCGCTATTTTCAAAGTCGGCCCACGTCCGACATGGCCGAACGCGGTCACAGCATTCATCGAATCCGTTCTCTGCCCGATCTGGGAAGCCAGTTTTTACGCGCAAGCTTCACGCTCGCTTTAACGGTAGCGGCGATTGCCTGGCTTAGTCCTCCGAGCACGTTCCTTGTGTTGCTCGCAGCCACGGCAGCTATCATCGTACCGCTCATTTCACATCCCGGCCTTTCCGAGCGAGACCTGCGCGTGCGTACCCACGCGGGAGCCTTAAGCCGTTTTTACCTGGACGCGCTTCAGGGAATTATTCCCATCCGTACGCACAGCGCGGAAAAATCAGTACGTCGCGAGCATGAAGGATTGCTCGTTGAATGGACGCGCGCGAGTCTGGCGCTGCAAAGAGGCGTCGTTCTAGTGGAAGCCATTCAATCGCTCGCCGGCTTTGGATTCGCTGCCTGGCTTTCATATAGCTATTTGAAAGGCGAGGGCATGCTCGGCGGCGCGGTGTTGCTCATCTATTGGGCACTGAGCCTTCCGGTCCTCGGACAGGAGATAGCCGCTCTAGCACGAATGTATCCGATCTACCGCAACATCACTTTACGAGTCCTCGAACCCATGGGCGCAATTGAAGAGACATCTTCGAGCGAGAGTGAGACTTCGGACCTTTCGGCTGCTCAAACTGAGCACCCGCTCAAAACCATCGGGGTCACTATCGCTTTCAACGAGGTCAGCGTGCGTGCAGGCGGGCACACTATCCTCGAAGAGATTGATCTCATAATTGACGGGGGAAGCCACGTTGCAATCGTCGGCCCTTCGGGCGCTGGCAAGTCAAGCCTCGTCGGCATGCTTTTAGGCTGGCATAAGGCAGCAACAGGTTCGGTTCTTGTTGATGGATTTGCGCTCGAAGGGAGACTGCTTGAGAAGCTGCGCATGGAGACGGCTTGGACAGATCCCACAACTCAATTATGGAATCGCTCCCTGATAGAAAATCTTCACTACGGCGCGCGTGCCGGCGCGTTGCTCTCAATGAACGGAGTCATCGAAGCGGCTGATCTCGGCGCTATGCTTGAGAGATTACCGGACGGTCTGCAAACGAGCCTGGGCGAAGGAGGCGCGCTCGTCTCGGGCGGCGAGGGCCAGCGCGTGCGTCTGGGGCGAGCAATGCTCAGGCCGGATGTGCGACTTGCTATCTTGGATGAGCCGTTTCGCGGGCTTGATCGAGAGCGCCGCCGCGAGCTTTTGGCGCGCGCACGCGAGATGTGGCACGAGGCAACAATGCTTTGCATTACCCATGATGTGAGCGAGACGCTCTCGTTTGAGCGGGTGCTTGTCATCGAGGGGGGCAGGATTATTGAAGACGGCGCGCCGCGTGAGCTGGCACGGCAGCCGGACTCGCGTTACCGGAGCTTGTTGGTGGCGGAAGAAGCAGTGCGGGAAGGACTCTGGGCAGGTGTTGACTGGCGTCGGCTACGTCTTGAGAAAGGTTGTCTGAGCGAGACGCGCCGCAATGGAGAAGCATGAACGATTATCTCCTGAAAATTTCATGGCCTCTCCCAAAATTAGGAGAAGCGCTCCGAGAGCTTGCCCGGCGAAGTGATCTTTCGACCGATGCGGCGGATGTGCCGCCACAGCCGCAGAATCTTGAAGGAGATAATGAAGCGCTGGACCGTTGGCTCGACGCCGCCGCGCGAGGAATGAATCTTGAGGCCAAGCCCTTTTTCTGTTCTTACAGTGAGTTGGAGCAAGCGGTACTGGCAGGCGGACCGGCGCTGTTGCGCCTGCCGACAAATTCAAGCACGCGCTTTCTCGCGCTCGTCCGCCGCAAAGGGCACGCAGTCTCCGTCCTGGACTCTCGATTGAAGGAGCATAAGGTCCGACCGTCTCTCGTTTGTGCGGCTCTACGTAGTGAGCTTGAGACCCCAATTGCTCCCCAGTTAAACCTGCTGCTGGAAAGGATCGGCGTGCCACGACGTAAGCGTGCCGTGGCGCGCGAGGCAATCTTGCGCGAACGCCTGGGCGCAGTGATGCTCGGCGGCGGGTGGCTCTTGCAGCTTTCGCCCGGCGCAAGCTTCACCGGCCAGTTACGACGCGCTCGTATCCTCAAGGGTAGCATCGCTCTCGCCTGCGCGCATGCGCTTCAATATGTGCTCTGGCTGCTCGCCTGGTGGGTGGTCGGGCGGGGTGCGCTCGAAGGACGACTTGACGACGCATGGCTGGTGGCGTGGGTGCTGCTCTCACTGACTTTGATTCCGCTCCGGCTTTTCACCACATGGATGCAAGGTCGGCTCGCGATCAGGACCGGAGGTCTCTTGAAGCAGAGACTCCTCTACGGCGCTCTGCGGCTGGACCCGGAAGAGACCCGTCGTGAAGGGGCGGGACAGCTTCTCGGGCGCATTATCGAGACCGAAGCCGTCGAGTCCTTAGCCTTGAGCGGAGGATTCCTCGGTCTCCTCGCCGGAATCGAACTCGGCCTCGCGGCGTGGGTGCTTGCTCAGGGGAGCGTGGGCTGGCCGCACGCTCTGTTGTTGCTGGCGTGGGTCGCCGTGACGCTATTCATCGTTTGGAGATACTTCAAGAAACGCCAACGCTGGATGAAGTTACGTATGGGGATCACCAACGACCTCGTCGAACGGATGGTCGGCCATCGAACTCGCCTGGCGCAGGAACAGCGCGCGAACTGGCACGAGCAGGAGGACCAAGCATTAGAGCTTTATCATCTGGCATCATGGAAGATGGATCGAACCTTAGCGTTGCTGCCATCTGTCGTGCCGCGCGGCTGGTTAATAATTGGAATAGCCGGACTGGCTTACGCTTTCATCTACGGCAGCACCTCTACAGGAAGGTTAGCCGTCGCGCTGGGCGGAGTCCTGTTAGCCTATACAGCGCTGCGCAGGCTGACCGCAGGGCTAATTCAATTGACCGATGCCGCAATTGCGTGGCGTCAGGTCGCGCCAGTGTTTCATGCAGCCGCCCAGATTGACACTGCAAACGCACCCAACTTTACTGACGCTTATAGTTCCAGCTCATCTCCGGCTAAAGAGGGCGAGGCAATCGTGGACGCACGCGACCTCGTCTTCCGTTATCGCGAGAGAAGCGAGCCTGTCATCAAGGCAAGCAGCCTGCGTATCCTGGCTGGCGATAAAATTTTGCTTGAAGGACCATCAGGAGGCGGTAAATCCACGCTCGCCTCTCTCCTGGTTGGCTTACGCCAACCCGACTCCGGGCTGCTCTTACTGCGTGGCTTCGACTGGCAGACGCTTGGCGAGGAGAACTGGAGACGCCTGGTTGTGGCTGCGCCTCAGTTCCACGAGAACCATGTGATAGCTGAGACGTTCGCCTTCAACCTGTTGATGGGTAGAGACTGGCCGCCACGCCCGGAAGATATGAAGGAAGCCGAAAGCGTCTGCCGCGAACTCGGTCTGGATGAACTGCTCAACCGCATGCCCGCAGGGATGCTACAGATAGTTGGGGAGACGGGCTGGCAACTCTCGCACGGCGAGCGGAGCCGTCTCTACGTCGCTCGCGCGATCTTGCAGCACGCAGAGTTGGTGGTTTTGGACGAGAGTTTCGCCGCGCTCGACCCGGAAAATCTTCGCCGCGCATTGACTTGCGTTCTGGAGCGAGTTCCCACGCTGGTCTTAATCGCTCATCCCTAGATAGTTCCTGTCATGGGTGCAAACTTTCTCCGACAATTGGTTACTTGATCTTGCTTCTATTCAACAAAGCGCTGATGTCAGCCGCACTCAATTGCAACCCGCTCTAAATATCTAAGCAACTCGATAGACACTTCAGACGTATCTTATACCGAAATGCAATCAAAAGAGAGGAAGAGATTATCCACGAAATCACACGAAACGACACGAAACAACAAGCACTTTTGTGTTGTTTCGTGTGATTTCGTGGATCGTATCACCTCTTTTCTTA
>Ga0268243_1000029_pt1 | contig 75373 bp, 68 predicted proteins | sample BulsoiMagMametaG_FD_200254 | JGI IMG/M metagenome (GOLD analysis project Ga0268243, IMG submission 200254) | Bulk soil microbial communities from Mexico - Magueyal (Ma) metaG (v2) (version 2) | ecosystem: Environmental > Terrestrial > Soil > Agricultural land | place: Mexico: Magueyal...
TGTTACTGCTCAGGGGAAATGTCCGCTTAGTGCTCAGCGATTTTGTCCGGCCACAGGTTCATGGGTGAGAGGTGAATAACCAACCGCGCCTTCTGGCATCGGCGGCGGCCTTCGCTTTCGGGTCCAGGGGTGTGAGCTGCGCCACAGGCACAGCCATCCTCGCCCCTCTCTGCTTCGTTTCAATCACACGATAGCTCAAGCGGCGCTCGCCTGCATAGAGATTGATTGCGCCCTCTGGGGTTTGATGCACCGAGATGCGCTTATTGGCTAAGCTGGGGATAGTTTTCTCCGGCACGATCTGCAAACACTCTCCCTGCCACTGCAAGGTGTGGTCGCGCTTGACGACTCTCTCGGCACGGGTCGCAAAGTGATAGTCGAAGTCGAAGTCTGCGGGCAGTGCTCGCCAAGCCTGTTCCGGCTCACCTGCCGGTTGAGAGAAGCGCACATTGAAGTCGGAGATGAAGGCTGGCAGAAAGTCGTTGGCCTCTTCGAGTGAGTTGATTCGTGCGAGGCGCATCTCCTTGATGAGACGGTCTTGCAGGGTGCGCCAGAGCCTCTCGACTCTGCCTTTACCCTGAGCCGACAGCGCAGCAATGGAGGAGATGCCAAGCTCCTGCATCACCCTCTGAATCTGGCTCTGTGGAGACTTGCCCGCTAACTCTTCCTCAAGTGTCGGCTCTTTTGGCGAGCGCAGGATGGTGTGGCGGTCATGGTAGATGGCTTGCGGTAAGCCATACTCTTGAGCAATCTGGCGAAGCATCAGGAGGTAGCCCGCTTGGTCTTCCGTGGGGCGGAAAGAGGCGTAGATGATCTTGCCTGTCGCGTCATCAATCGCGCCGACGAGTGCCATCCTCGCTGCTCGCCCTTCCAACCAATCATGCGGCGAGCCGTCAATCTGCAACATCGCTCCCTCTTGGCTGCGGCGCTCGCGACGTTTGCGCTTAACCTCAGAACGCAGCGCAGCACAGGGCCGGATGCCATGCCTGATGAGCAGGCGCGAAAGTGTCGAGCGTGCCAGATGAATCTCTTGATCGCGAGTGAGCACCTCAGACAGGTGCGAGACGTTGAAGTCATGATAGATGCCGCCCCGGCCAGCCGCCGCACGCAGGCGCTCAATCACATCTGGGGCAGTAGCATTGACCGGCAGCCGCCCGGTGTTGCCATGCACCAACGAAGAGAGGTCTTCACTGGTGAAACGGTGTCGGAGGCGGCGCACCTGGCGTGTCGTGACACCCAGCAGTTGCGCTGCCTCCAGAGTGGTTATCTTACCTGAGATGAGTTGAGTCAGAATCTCAGCTTTACGTAGATGTTTGCTGCTCAAAGTTAGGGTCCTCATACCAGAGAGTATGCGGACAAAGTCGCTGAGCAGTTAAGGCGGACATTTTCGCTGAGCAGCTACACATGTGAACCGAAAGTCTTGACACGTCGGCTGATGGTTGTTATACCAGACAACGCAATCCGGCTTCCTTACACGCGTAAGTCCTCGCTTTAAAAGTTTGCCCTCAGACTCGCGAGTCTGTCTTTTCCACCCTCAAATAGACACATCGGTGGCAAACCGATTAGTGGAGGTTCTATGAAAAATCTAAAGTCTCTAACCACATTTCTCAGCGTAATCCTCTTCCTCGCCTGCTTCCACGTTTCCGCGTTCGGACAGGATGATAAGAACCGTCTGGCGACCATCAGCGCCAGTGGGTCGGGCGTCCGGTGGGAGATCACCACTCAGAACGCCGGGCTGACCATCACCGTTTCGGCACCCGACGGCCAGGTGTTTCGTAAAGAATTTCGAGCGGGCGCTTCGCCCGAATTCCCGCTCACAGATAAGCAGGGCAACAGGCTGCCTGACGGGGAGTACAATTACGAGGTGCGTCTGACCCCCGTGGTGTCAGCCGACACCAAAAAGGAGCTTGCGGCGGCGCGCGCCAAAGGCGGCGACGATGACGCGGCCGCTGAGCGCGAGATGCGCAAGCGCGGGCGTTTGCCGTCACAGCCCCTCGTCCAGTCGGGTTCATTCACGATTCTGAACGGGTCGGTCATCGTCGCCGGGAGCGTCGAACCTGAGGCGCAGCGACCTTCGGCTCAAATGGAGAAGCGACTGCGCGGGCTCTCGCAAGCGCGTCCCTTCGTTCAGACGGAGTCTTTCATGAGGCAAGAGGCGGCGTTCATTCCCGCGCGCTTCGCCGACGCGGGTATTTCGCCGCGAGCGCACGCGGCCCTTCCTGATCAGGTGATTCCCGACGACCTTATTGTCCAGGGAAGCCTCTGCGTCGGGTTCGACTGCGTCAACAACGAGAGCTTCGGCTTCGACACCATCAGGCTCAAAGAGAACAACACACGCATCAAGTTTGACGATACGTCCACCTCGGCCGGATATCCAGCCAACGACTGGCAACTGACCGCCAACGATTCGGCCAGCGGCGGGGCGAGCAAGTTCTCAATCGAAGACATCACGGGCTCCAAGGTTCCGTTCACGGTTGAGGCGGGCTCGACGACTAACTCCATCTACATAGACTCCACAGGACGAGTGGGGTTTCGAACCAGCACGCCGGTCTTAGATATTCACGCCAATACCAGCAACACGCCCGGCATCAGGCTCGAACAAAACAATAGTGGCGGTTTTTCGGCGCAGACTTGGGACATGGCCGGTAACGAAGCGAACTTCTTCATCCGCGACGTGACGGGCGGCTCTCTCCTCTCTTTCCGAATTCGGCCCGGCGCGCCCACGAGCAGTATTGACATCAGCTCGGATGGCGACGTTGGAGTCGGCACAGCGTCACCGCTGTCTAAATTGCACATCACGGGAAAAGTAATAGGTGAGGGCACCGGAAGCGGTAATAACGCCTTTGCCGACTTTGGCAAATTAAATACTGTTGGCAGCGGCGAGGTTGGCTTCCAACTGGGACGCAGCGGAGTAACCACCGGCGTAGCAGTTATTCAGGGCGCGAAAGAAGGCGTCGGGGCAAACAACCTCGCGATCCAGCCCACCGGCGGCAACGTCGGCATCGGGACGACTGCACCTACTGATCTGTTGTCGGTCAACGGAACCGCCAGCAAACCCGGCGGCGGCTCCTGGTCTGTCTTTTCGGATGAACGCTTGAAGACCATCAAGGGTCAGTTCAACAGTGGACTCAAGGCTCTCATGCAGTTGCAGCCGCTCCGCTACGAGTACAGGCAGAACAATGCCCTGGGCCTGAACCTCAGCGGAGAACACATCGGCTTCGGTGCTCAATCACTCCAGAAGGTTATCCCGGAAGCCGTGAGCAAAACCGGCGACGGTTACCTGATGGTCAACAACGACCCGATCATCTGGACGATGCTCAACGCAATCAAAGAGCAGCAGAAAGAGATCGAGCAACTGAAAGCACAAATCCGGCAGTTGCAGCCTCGCGCCAGCAGAAGTCAGAGGCAACGCCAACGCCGCAGATAAAGGCTTGAAAGGAGCATCAGGTTACTGCTGAATCAATTTTAGAATTCAGCAATGGGCGGGAGGGCTGCGTTGTGGCCTTAAAGGAGCGCAGCCCTCCCGCATTCATTTCCCCGCTCTCTCTTCGCCGCTGTGCCAGTGGCGTAACCTATCGCGCGCCGCTTAACAATCGCTCCCGAATCTGCTACTCTACGGCCCACTTGACAACGACGGTGAACAGCCGTCAATGCCCCAACTAGCCCAGGTGAGATAAATACGCGTCATGGTCACAAGCCCCGAAGCTTGACTCGGCTTTGGTCTGTGCACAAGTGAACGCACTGCGCAGTCGCATGCCCAGGGCATCGTGACTGGAGAATAGGGTACGTCTGCGCGTCGCAACTGGCGCGTCTGTAGAACAAGAACGCTAAGGCAATCCTCTATCGGCCAACCCACCCAGGTGTCTTGATTTAGGAAACGGCGCTTCACCTGAGGAGACCACCGACCGATTGTTGCCTTACCTCAACCACAAACTCTCTGAGGAGGAGAATAATGTATAAGAGATTACTCGTAGGATTATTGCTGTTTGCCCTTACCGCCTCATTATTATTCCCTTTAACAAAGTCGGACGCGGCGCGTGCGCCTCAGCCTCCGCCGCCACAGGAAACTCCCGCCGGCTCACCCGCGCGCGCGGCGCTTCCCAATTATGACAAACGCCTCGAAGGTCGCGGCGAGTTCACAGACGTTGATCTCAACTCAAGTGCATCCAGGCAACGCGATGCTGCGAAGAGTGGGAACGCAGCACGCCTGGCGCGCGCAGCAGCGTTTGATAATTTCCGCGCGGGTCTTCGGCCCGAAAAAGCGCAAAACCTGCGCGCGGAAGTTAACGAAGCTGGCGCGATGAAAAACTTCTTTATAGACGGAGCATCGCTTTCCGAACCTGAATGGGACATCCCTGACAACATCGCCCGGAAATATTTGAAACGTAATCCTGCGCTTTTCGCGCTCTCCGATGCCAACGTTGATGACCTCAAACTCGAAAAAGAGGACAACACCCGAGGCACGATCTTCCTTGATTACGCTCAGCTAGTCGGGGGCATCAAGGTCTTTGAAGGAAACGTGAAAGTCGTCGTCAGTCCAAACGGCGAAGTCCTTTCGGTGCGCGAAGGCTTCATCGTCACCAATCAGAAGGTCAAGCTCAAGCCTGCGCTCGACGAAGCACAGGGCATCGCCAGAGCCTTCGAGCACGCCGGCAGAACAGTCTCTCCGTCATTCAAAGAGACTCATGGCCGCGCCTCTCAAAGCGAATTCTCCAGGTTCAGTAATCCACTGAGCTCAAACTTTGAAGAGGTGCTTTCGGAATTGAACGTCGTGCGCATTGGCGACGCCTCACACCTCGCCTGGCACGTCTATGCAGAGGTCGGGCCTGAAGAATGGTATGAATTGCTGGTTGACGCACACACAGGCGAACTGCTGCTGCGCTCTAACCTCTATGTGCACCAGGCACAGGGCACGGTCTACACGGAAGCGCCGGACAAGGGCGCGCGCCAGCTCGTCTCCTTCGTCGGCGACACGGCGATTAATACCTCCGCCGGCTGGATGGGAACTTCGACAGTGACGACGGGCAACAACGTCGAAGCATATCTGGACACGAACGCAGACAACGCGCCGGACGCCAACAACGGAACGGGGCTTTCCAACGGCCACGCCTTCGCGTCCAACCAGAATTTCACCTTCCCGTTCTCGACCACCGTTGACCCGCGCACGCAACAGGCGGCGGTCGTGACGAATCTTTTTTACTACAACAACATCATGCATGACTTCTCCTACAACCTCGGTTTTACGGAGACGGCGCGCAACTTCCAGACGAACAACTACGGACGCGGCGGCATCGGCAACGACTCCGTCAGGGCTGAGGCGCAGGACGGCTCAGGCACGAACAACGCCAACTTCGCCACACCTCCCGACGGCCAGCGCCCGCGCATGCAGCAGTATCTTTTCACCGCACCCAGTCCTGACCGCGATAGCTCCGTGGACGGCGACGTGGTGTTCCACGAGTACGGACATGGCATCTCGAATCGTCTCATCGGCAACGGCAGCACCGCGCTACAGGGCACGCAATCGGGCGCGATGGGCGAAGGCTGGTCGGACTACTGGGCCATCACCATCAATGGCGATGGATTAGTCGGCGAGTATTCCACCGGCAACACGACGGCTGGCATACGGCGCGCGGCTTATACCGTTCCGGCTAACACGATACACGACTCTTATGCTGATGTCGGCAACCAAGGTTTTTCAGTTCACAATGATGGCGAAGTCTGGGCGGCGACGCTCTGGGATTTAAGGACAACTCTCGGCGCGCCGACGACAGACCTGCTGGTCTTGAACGGCATGAAGTTCACGCCGACCCGCCCGTCGTTCCTTAACGCGCGCGACGGCATCCTGCAAGCTGATCAGAGTTTGAACGGCGGAGCTAATCGCTGCGCCATCTGGACTGTGTTTGCGCGTCACGGAATGGGCGTCTCGGCTGTCGGTAACGACGGAACAACGCACGTCGCCGCCTCGGACTTGCCTGGTGACTGCGGCGGCACTTGCAGCTACAACATCAGCCCGACCAGCAGCAGCCAACCGGCAGGCGGCGGCACGGGCAGCGTCAGCGTGACTGCCACTGCGGGTTGCAGCTGGACGGCCGTCAGCAACGCCACGTTCATCACCATCACCTCCGGCAGCAGCGGGACGGGTAACGGGACGGTTAACTTCACAGTTTCCGCCAACACCGGCACATCATCGCGCACAGGCACGCTGACTATCGCAGGGTTGACCCACACTGTAACGCAAGCTGGCACAACCGGCGGCACGGAGTTGATCATCAATCCGGGATTCGAAAGCGGGACGTCCCCGTGGATAGTCTCCGGCCAGGTGACACGAAGCACCGGGGCATATCCGCACAGCGGCGTGGCCTATATGATTATCAACGGCGTGAACAGCACGAGCGGCACGCTCTATCAAACGGTCACGATCCCAAGCGGCGGCGCGAGTCTCAACTTCTGGCTCAATATCACGACCAGCGAGGCGGCGGGCGATCCTGTCTTCGACAGGCTGTTTATAGAAGTGCGGAGCACGTCGGGGACGCTCCTGGGAACGCTGGCGACGTTCAGCAACCAGAATAGCGGCACGGCGGGAGTGTATGTGCTGAGAGGGCCGTACAACCTCAGCAGTTGGGCCGGACAGACGGTACGAATTCAGTTCCGTGGAACCAACGACATTACACTGCCAACGTCATTCCGCGTGGATGACGTCTCGGTCAAATAACCCGGTAACCGAAACTCGAACCTGGCCTCTCTTTCGGGGCCAGGTTCTTCCACATCTTGAACAGGCAGAAGAATGCACAATGGAAGACGATGCGTCTTCCATTGTGCATTTTTAATTTCTAATCTTTTCTTTCGCTTGTTGTTTGTGCTCGTACATCGCCGCGTCCGCTTTCTCAATCAACTCGTCAATTGAGAGTTGGCCGTGCGGGTCAAGGAGAGCGATGCCGATGCTCATGGAGAGCTCGTAGGGCAGGTCGTGGCGCGCGTTGAACTGGTCGAGTTTCTGCTCCAGCCGATCTTTGATGGCATCGGCCCGCTCGGCCGAGGAAACGGTCGCCAGCACCGTGAACTCATCGCCGCCGAGCCGCGCCAGAATGTCCGACTCGCGGAAAGTCTCCTTGAGAATCTGGGCGGCTTTGACAATCGCGTTCGAGCCTTCCTGATGCCCGAAGCGGTCGTTGATCTGCTTCAAACCGTCGAGGTCTGCGAAGACGAGCACAGCCTGTTCGCCCGAGCGGTGTGCCTGCTTCAACTGCTGCTCGGCCAGGGTGAGGAATCCGCGTCGGTTGTAAAGGCCCGTCAGATCGTCCGTGAGCGAGAGGCTGTGCAACTCTTCGAGCGCGTGACGGCGCTCTGTGATGTCGCGGGCCACGGCCTGAAAGCCGACGATCTGGTTACCTTCCAGGACAAGCTGTGTGTTCTGCCCGATCCAGACTTCCCTTCCTTCCTTCGAAATCACAGGAACCTCAAGGTAAGTGTTCGGAATCTTTTTGACGAACTGTTTTTTGTAAAACTTTTCCGTGGCTTCACGATACTCAGGCTTGATTAAGTCCAGGTAGTGCCGCCCGACCAATTCCTCTTCGGAGAACTTGAGAATCCTCGTGCTGGCCGGGTTGACGAACATGAGATGGCCGCGCGCATCCGTCCGGTAAATAATCTCCCCGGCGTGTTCGATCAAATAGTTGGAGCGCTCTTCAGATTCGCGCAGGGCCTCTTCGGCGCGGCGGCGCCGCTTGATGTCGCGGCGGATTACGAGGTAGCCCGTGGGCAGGAAGGCCAGAAACAGGATGCCCAGGATGGTGAGCGTAATGATAGTGTTTCTAGCGCTCGCGTTCGACTCGTTCCGGCGTGCCGCCAGAGTTTTGTTCTCTTCTCCGGACATCTCGGCGACAGTTCCCCTGATGCCGTCCATCAGTTTTTTGTCGCGCCCGCTCGCCACCAAATTTTCCGCGCTCTTAAATCCGTTGAGTCTGCGAAGCTCTATAATCTCGGCGTCGTACCGGAGACAGTCATTAATCTCACGCTCAAGGCGCTCCAGGCGTCGCCGCTGTTCGGGCTGGTCGGCCAGCAGTTCTTTAAGGCGCTCGATGTGACGGTAGATGCTGGAAGTCGCGACGGTGTAAGGCTCCAGGTATTCGTCCTCGCCCGTGATGACGTAGCCGCGCTGCCCCGCCTCGACATCTTTCATAGCCGAGAGAGTGGCGTCGAGTTCGTCTAAGATTTCGTGGGAGTGGGCGACCGCGTTGCTGTCGCGGACGAGTTTACGTGTATTGCGGTATGAGACGATGCCGACGACGAACAGGATTGCCAGCATCAGGGCGAAGCCGAGGGCGATCTTTTTCTCAACGCTCCAACGCATCATCATCCTCTGATGGACGCTTTCTATCTATCCAGGCGTTGTCTTTCGTAGCAAAAAAAATCGAGCCTGTTTTACCTTAACGTGCGTTCGACTTAAAAAAGCGCGCGGACGATCCACGAAATTTCACGAAACGATACGAAGAGACCATGCTTGTGTTTCGTGTCGTTTCGTGTGATTTAGTGGACAGTCCATTCAGTCACTACTTTAACAACCTATGTCGAACTCACTTTAGCTTATCTCCTGTTCCCTGTTTCCTGACCCCTGCTTTTTTCAATCGTGCCTCAGAGCTTTTACCGGATCAATGCGCGCGGCGCGTGATGCCGGGTAAAGCGCGGCCGCGATGGAGACGAGCACCGCGAAGAGAATCGCGCCGAGCCACAGGTAAGGCGGCAAAGCGAAGAAGTCTATGTAAGAGGCCCCCTGCGGCTGTAAGATAAATCTGTAAGCCAGGCGGTTCGCTATCCCGTCAATTCCCCAGGCGAGTAAGGACCCCACCACGCCCCCGGTGACGCCGATGACTCCGGCCTCGACGAAGAAGATGAGCTTAATCTCGCGGTCCTCCGCGCCGATGGCCTTCATAATTCCTATCTCCCGCGTGCGCTCCAGAATGGACATAATCATCGTGTTCGCAATTCCGAAGGAAGCGACGAGCAGGGAGATACCGCCCAGAAGGCCGAGCGCGGAATTGATGATGAGAAAGACCGTGCGTAACTGGTCGAGCTGATCCACTATGGAGAAGCTGCTGAAGCCGAGGGCATTGAGGCGGTTGCGTACGTCCGTCAGGACGACAGGGTCCGTGACGCGCACGACCGCGGAGACATAACCGATGGTCTCATCCTTGCCAATAGCGCCGCTCTCTCTTGCGAGTTCGAGCGCGACTTCGCCCAGCTCGTCGCGGTGCTCTTCTCGCCAGGCACGCGCCGCCTGAACCGGGATGTAGATTTCGTAGGCGGGCATGATGCCGCGGAAGCGACGCCCCACGCCGGAGAGTTCGTTCTTCAGGACGCCGACGATTTTGAAGGTGCGCGCCACGAGCGCATCCGCAGCCTGTGCTTCCGCGTCCTCTTCGTCTTCGAGGGGGACGCCGAAGAAGTTTGGCTGCCCGTCCTCTTCATCGCCCTTTTTATCCGGGGGCGCAAGGAGCTCGATCTTTTGTCCGACGGCGTCCTCGGGGTTTTTGTAGCCGAAGTCCTTGAGGAAACTTTCATCAACGACGGCCTCGTCTGCCTCCGGCGCAGAGATCATCCCTCCCGCCGCATAATTTTTAAAACGCGAGGCGGCGTTGGGGACGAGCGCGCCTCCGACAGTCACCCTTCTGGCCTTTTGGTTCGAGCGGACGTAGACGGGGAATGAGATGTTCGGCTCCACGGAAGCCACGCCGGGAATGGCTGCGATCTCCGCGATGGCCGCGTCGTCAAGGATGCGCTCGGCAGGCTTACGGCTCTCTGCCGTCGCGCGTTCTCTATCCTGCCGGGGATTCTCCCCGTCCTCGTTCGTGCGTCTGTTGAATCCCTCTTCGACCAGATTCGTGAGGCTCTTGCCGTAAACGGTTATCTCGTTGAAGAGGTCCAACTCTTTAAAGCGCGCGACCGTGTTGCGCTGTAACCCGATACCGAACGAGACCATCGTCACGATGACGGCGACGCCGATCATGACGCCCAGCGTCGTCAGACTTGAGCGCAACTTGGCCTCGCGCAGATTTCTGAGCGAGAGACGAAGAATATCGCGAAAAGACATAGCGAAAGGCAGAATCCAGAAGTCAGAATTCAGAATCCAGAATAAAAACAGAAGCGGGTCGCGGCCTTTTCTTCTGGCTCCTGACTTCTGGCTTCTGGATTCTGCTTTTAGTCAAATACATGATGGACCGCGTCAACGGTCCAGTCCGCGAGGCTGCGTGTGACAACGTCCGCCCCGGCAGCCCGCAGGGCATCCTCCCCGACAGTGTTCGTGACGCCCAACGAGCGCATTCCGGCCGCGCGCCCAGCCTGAATACCCGGCGGCGCGTCTTCGATGACCAGACATTCTTTCGGCAAGAGCGGCAGCTGGCGCTCGGCACGCCGTTTCTCGTTCAAGAGTTCGAGGGCGCGTTCGTAGCAACAGGGGTCCGGCTTGCAGGCGTGCGCGTCCTCCGCGCTGACGATGATGGTGAAAGCCTGCCGGAGTCCGGCGCGCTCAAGCACGTGATCTATTTCCACGCGCCGCGCCATGCTGGCGAGTCCGAGGTCATGACCACGAGACAGGGCTTTGACGAAAGTCACGACGCCGGGAAAGAGCGGCAACTCGTCCTCAATCAGCTTGCGGTGAAGCTCAGTCTTCCGCTCGATCAGTTCATTCAACGTCTCGTCGGTTAAAGGTTGGTCCGCCCGCGCCATTGTTGTACGGACGAAAGTCTTGTCGTCCATGCCGAGCGCGTCGTAATACTCTTTCTCCGTGAGCGTGATGCCCACGCCCAAGAGCACCTCCTGATAAGCTTTCAGTTGAAGCGGCTCGTCATTGATGATGACGCCGTTGAAATCAAAAAAGATGGCCTGAATCATGCGCCCCGTTCCGAAGCCTGAACGAACTGGCAAACTATTGAGATCGGGCCGGATTGTAAACGCCGCCGATACCTGCGGGCAAACTCGTGCGGGCGAAATCAGCCTCCCCGCATCTCTACAACACTCCTGAGTCAGATCGTTTGGTCACTTCCGACTCTTTCATCTTTCCGATTAAAAGCCTGTTCTGTTCTTCGAAGAGGATCGGCAGGCGTTCGCTTTCGAGCACGTCCAGGCGTCGCAAAATTTCCGCCAGCGATAGTTCGTTCTTGAGGTTCACCTGATAATCGAGGTCCGCGCGCAGTCGGTCCTTATCGCCCTGCCTGTTCTGCGACATCATGATGATCGGGGCCTGGATGCCCGCAATGACTCCGAGGATCAGGCCGAAGAGCTGATACGGATAGGGGTCAACGTCCTTTTGAGGTATCAGCCAGGTGTTTGCGTAAATCCAGATGGCGAGGATCACCACCAGCACGCCGATAAAGAACCAGCTTCCGCCGAAACCTGCGATGCGGTTCGCCATCCGGTCGCCGACAGTCAAGAGCGCCGCCTCCTCTTCGTTGACGTTGCGCGAGACGCGTTGGCGCAGCAGCTCGTCAGTGCGTCGCAGCCTGTGCGTGATGGCGCTCAACATCCTCAAAGCGACGTCCGGGTTCGCGCGCACGAACGCCAGGAAGTTCTCGCGAGAGAGAATCGCAAAGCGCGCGTCCTCGACGGCCGTGGCGTGCGCCGAGCGAGCCTTGCCGTCCAGAAGCGCCATCTCGCCGAAGAAGTCGCCGCCGGCCAGCTCCGCCAGCGTCACGTTCGACCCGTCGGCGTCGTCAATGCTGATTCGCACGCGCCCGCGCTCGATCAGGTACATCCCGTCGCCCGAATCGCCGGAGCGAAACAGCGACGTGCCGCCCGCGACTTCGCGCACGGTGAGCAGCTTTCTCAACTCCGTCGCCGCGGCGTCGTCGAGCGACGCGAAGAGCGGCACGGAACGCAGCGCCTCAAGCGTCATCACAGGGGTAACATTTGTCGGCATAGCTCACCTCAAGAACAGTGACAAGTGACGAGTGACAAGTGATGAGTAAAAGCTGTTTCGCTTGTCACTCGTCACTTGTCACTTGTCACTCTGCATTATCTTTCCATCTTTCATCTGAATAATATGGTCGGCGAAGCGTGCGGCGAGGTCTTTGTCATGGGTCACCATCAGCACGGTCAGACGGTCCGCGTTGACCATCTCGCGCATCAGGCCTAGCAACTCTTCGGCCCGGGTCGAGTCCAGATTGCCTGTCGGCTCGTCAGCGAGCAGCACGCGCGGGCGATTGGCGAGGGCGCGCGCGATGGCGACGCGCTGCTGCTCACCCCCGGACAATTCCGTCGGCCTGTGCGCCATGCGGTCCGCGAGGCCGACGCGTTCGAGTAACGATTGCGCGCGCTCTTCCCGCTCGCCGCGTTTGACTCCGCCGAAGGCGAGCGCGAGCTTAACATTTTCCGCGGCGGTCATCGTCGAAATGAGATTGAAGTTCTGGAAGATCATCCCGACGGAGTGGCGGCGGTAACGCGCCATCTGCCTCTTGCTGAAAGGGGCCAGCGAGTTCTCTTCGAAGAGAACTTCGCCGCTCGTCGGGCGGTCCAGCCCGCCGAGCATATTCAGCAGAGTTGATTTCCCGGAGCCCGAAGTCCCCTGGATGGCGACGAACTCGCCCTCGCGCACCCCCAGAGAGACGCCGTCAAGCGCGGCGACCTTCGTGCTTCCCATCTCGTAGATTTTTGAGACCCCACGGGCTTCTAAAAGTTTGGTCATCGCAGAAGCATCCAATCTTACCAGTCAAGGGGAATATAATTGCCCAGGCTATCAATCATCAATATCAGCACAAGCCTTTGGTAAAACGATCTTCAGCCCGCGCAATCGGGCGGCAGCACGAAGCCCATGAAATGGGCGACAGTCTAAAGCCCAGGGCGTCCGTCCCTGGGACAAGACAATCATTTAACCATCAAGCCCGCGAGAGCGGGTGACAGCCCGTAGAGACCCGGCCGCAATTCATATTGGGCTGTCGCCCATTCGCATGGGCTTCAACATCTTTTCCATCTGTGACCCAGGGCTGACGCCCTGGGCTTTAGACTGTCGCCCGCTTGCGCGGGCTCAACTATATCGCACCGGCTGAACCATTTCGAGCCAGGCAATTTTTCTCTATACACACGCGGGCGATAACCATATAATGGCGGCCCATACAGCCAGGCAGTTTAAGCGAGCTTGTTAATTTTTCTAAATCGTTAGGGCTTCATCAGTCAGCTCACGAATAGAAAGGACTTTTCCGAGATGTCACAGCAATACCCGCCGGGAGGTGGGCCTCCGCCGGGGCAGCCTCCGTATGGTCAGCCACAACAGCCGCAATACGGCCAACAACAGCAACCTTATGGCCAACCCCCGCAGCAGTACGGACAGCAGCCTTACGGTTACCAGCAGCCCTACCAGCCGGGCTACACTCAACCCGCGCCAGTGGTCGAAGCAGACGGCTTCGAGCGCACCCTGAGCCTGTTGGTCTATCTCTGGGTGATCTGGGCAGGAATCGTGTTTGCGACGCCGCTGTTTCTATTCAAACTCGTCCCGACCGGCTTCTCAAATGAGTTCGTCTGGAACTTCAGCCTGGGCCCTCTGGTTCTTATCTTAATGCCCTTGGTTGCCGCAGCGGCTGCGCGTCAAAGCGCACTCGCCAGCTTTCATTCCAAGCAGGCGTTGTATCTGGCGATTTTCTATATCATCGCGCGTCTGGTCGTCGGGCTTTTCAATCTCATCCCGAATGCAACCGTCCAATCCATTTTAGTAGAAGGCATCCTGGGTGGAGTGGTCGCGTTGCTGTTCACCTGGATGGCCTTGACCGGAGGGATCAGAGCATTCTACAACCGCGAGCTATACAGGCTTCCGGCTGTCGGTGGCATGGTGAAATAGCACAGCGAAGCGCTTCCGCTTCGGCCTCGATAGCTCTCAAACATTCGAACTGACGGCGCGCTCGCCCTCCGCAACGCAACTCGCGGGGGCGACGCGCCACAGCTCGAACTGCTCCTCATCGAAACCTTTCAACATCACTTCAAACTGCGTGGCGGTCAATTCCGCGTCGGGGCCGTAGAGCATCTCCGCGACCTCCGGGTCCGCGTGGACCGCTGACGAGACGACCACGTCGCCGCCGGAGGACAGTCCTTCGAGACGCGCGGCCATGTTGACGGTGCAGCCGAAATAGTCCAGACGCCCATTGAGCGTGACGGCGATGCACGGTCCGGTGTGGATGCCCACCTTCAGCAGGAGCGGGCGCTTTCCGTCCGCTGGCGACGCGAGGACCTCCTGCGCTTTCAGGAACGCGCGCAGCGCCCCGGCGGGCCTGCGAAAGACTGCCATCACAGCGTCGCCGATAGTCTTCACCATCGCCCCATCCTCTTCCGCGATGGCGTCGCGCAGCACGTCGAAGTGGTTCATCACGCAGCCGAAGGCAGGAGCGTCGCCGATCTCCCTGTAAAGCTGCGTGGAGCCGCGCAGGTCCGTGAAGAGGACCGTCAATGTCCCGACGGAGATTTGCTCGCCGGGCCTGAGCGCCTCGTTCGCGAAGAGATCGCGAAAGACCTGCAAGGCAGTGACCTCCGCAGCGGTCGCCGCCTGATCGCTCCAGGCCATGCGTTCGAGGACCAACCACTGTTCCTTGTCTGTCGCATTCTCCAGAAGAAGCCTGGGCTTCGTCAGCAGCCGAAGCTCTTCATTCGACCAGCCCTCTTCCGTGGCCCTCAGCGTTGCCTCCGCCAAACCTTCCGCTGACGCCTGTATGTATTGCCCGCCCGCCAGCTCGGAGCTGCGTAAGCGGTAGCGCCCGGTCTCCAGTGGGAGCAGGAGCTCACGCTTCGAGCCGGGGGCGAAGATTTGCTGGAGGACGATGTGAGGTGTGATCTGCGGACCGCCGACGCAAAACTGTACGCCCTCGACGATTCTGACTGACGGATTCGGGCGAAAGGTCAATTCCACGGCATGGTCAAAGTTGACTGTAAAGTCCACGTCGCAACTGTCGCAATAGACCTCGGACTGAATTCCCGTCAGCGAACGACTCATCTGCGCAGAGCCGCGACAGTGCGGGCAGATCATCTCCCACTGTAGATCAAGCAGCCCCATGCGCGTCGCCAGCAGACAAACCTCAAGCACGTCGCGGCGCGGCAGATTCCAGTAATCGGCCAGAGCGTGCGAGCGAATGCGCCCCAAGGTAATGTCGTCGGCCTGTTCGATCATCTCCGCGAGCCTGCGGACGAGTTCCGGTTGTGCGCCCTGCGCGATCAGGCGCTCGCTGAGGGCCTTGAGACGCGCCTCGCCGCCCTGCGCGAATTTCGCAGGAGATGGCTGGTAGAGAGGAGTCTTCCCGCTCTTAATCTGTCTGTCGTAGCGGCGAAAGATTTCTCCGAACTTGCGCCTGCTCAAGACGCCTATCTGTAGAGGAATGGCTACCTTGCCAACGGGGTTGCGCGGCTGCGCCCAGACCTGGTAGATGAGCTTCGTCCCGCCTTCGGGCCGCGCGTTGAGGTCTGCCTGCACGCGCATCTCCGCGACAGGCCCTTTGGTGTAGCGACGCACGACGCCGAAGCGAAAGGGGCGGACCCACTCGAAAGGCTGCTCCTCCCACTCGACGGCGACGCCGAACTTTGTCAGGCGCAGGCGACGCACGCCGCCCTCCGAGCCTTTAACTTCGACCGCCGGCACGCCCGCGTCCGCGTTGAAGCGATTCGTGTCGGCCACAAACGGCCAGAGTTCCTCGGGGCTCGATTCCAGGTCGTATTCCCAGCGGTAATGGAATTCTTTCATAAAACAGGAGTCAGGAGACAGGAGTCAGGAGTCAGAATAAAAACGTAATCCAGAATCCAGAATAGATCAGGCGGAGAATCGCGTTAGTTTTTCTTTTCTTCTGGCTTCTGACTCCTGACTCCTGTCTCCTGCTTTTCGGTCAGACTTCCTTATATTCCGAATCCACGTCTTCATCGGACGAGGCGACGCGATAGTTCTTCGACTGTTTCTGTTTGGTGATCAAGAGGTCGTCTTTGGTCTTCAGGAGGTCGGCGCGCGTGTAGACCGAAAGCTCGAAATTGTAGCCGTGCGTGATGGCGTCTTTCGGGCAGGCTTCGACACAGAAGCCGCAGAAGATGCAGCGCCCGTAGTCTATGTTGTAAACCTCCGCGAAGCGCTCCTCAACGCCCGTACGCTCCGCGGGCGGGCGCGGGTCATCTTTCGCCACGATGTAGATGCATTCGGAAGGGCACGCCGCGGCGCACAGAAAACAGGCGACGCACTTTTCCCTTCCCTGCTCATCAACGTGCAGCAGGTGCTGGCCGCGATAGCGCGGCTGGACCGTGACGGGTTCGTCCGGGTATTCGACCGTCCACTTCCGCTTCGGGATGTAAGAGAAGGTGACGCCCATGCCCTTGATGATCGCCTTCGTTGATTCGATGACGTCGCTGATGATTGACATAAAACATCTCCGCCGGATTGATCTTCCTTCAACGCAACTATAGTTTATTGAGCTACAAAATTATAGAGGATGACGCCTGTGACTTTCACTGGCTGTCCGGACAGTTGAGTCGGCGTGAACCTGGCCCCGTATGCGGCCTGCACCGCTGCCTGCTGCAATAGTGGATGTCCGCTGACGGCCCTGGCAGAAATCACCCTGCCCAATTCATCAATCGTCACCTGCACGGTGACGGTGCCCGAAGCGTGAGCCGCCTTGGCAATAGCCGGGTACGGCGGCTTCGGCAAACTAACGGCCTTGCCGTTCAAGACGCCGCCCGAGATCGGCGCTCTAGGTTTCGGGACAGGAGTCGGCTGCGGCGGGGGTGGCGGTTCGTCGGACCTAACGCCTGGAGTTGAAGCCGGAGTTGCTCTCGGCGTAGAAGCGGGCTGTTCCGGGATTCTGCTTACCTGAATATTACTCGTTGTCACGGGCGCGGGCGTTGCAGCCGAAGTCATTGTCGGACTCGCTGCCGGGTTGACTGCCGAGTTGTCGCCTGCCGAATTATTGTTCAACTCCGGCGCTGTGTTCATATTTTCAGAAGTATTGCCGCTTTCAGCTTGAGAGATGTTCTGCGTTGTCTGAGCAGTTTCCGGCCCGTTCTGACGAGTCACAATCCAAGCCACCGCAATCGCAGAAAGGCCCAGGATCGCCGCCGCCCCAAGAATCCAGGGCAGAGCGCTTGACTTGCGCTCATGCTGCACAGGTTGTATGGGCGCTTCGTACTTCTGAGTTGGAGGGAGCGGCGGCGAGGTCCGCGGCGGGGGCACTGGCGCGTCACTGATCAAGGTTTCTGCCTGATCTTGATCCGTCAGCCGCGAAGCGGGGATTTTAATTGTCGCGCCCGGATCATGTGAAGCCGCAGGCTCGCTCACGAGCGGCGTGCCGTCCTCAAGGCAGAAGACCTGTGTATCGTCCTCGTAAACACGATGGCATGACGGGCAAGTTTTCATCTTCGAGCTCTCCTCTAAACGAGTTCCAGCCGACTGAAGAAGTATGCTATTTCAATCGCCGCGTTCTCTTCCGAGTCCGAGCCGTGAACGGCGTTTTCGCCCATCGAGCCGCCGAACTCTTTCCTGAGCGTGCCGTCGTCCGCCTTCGCAGGGTCGGTCGCGCCCATCAGGTCGCGCCAGGCTTTAACCGCCCCCTCTTTTTCCAGCGCCATGACGACGCACGGCCCGCCCGACATAAACTCGGTCAACTCCGGGAAGAAAGGGCGCTCGCGGTGGACCGCATAAAACCCTTCCGCCTCTTCGAGCGTCATGTGAATCAACTTCATCGCGCGAATGTGAAAGCCGCCGTCCGTGATACGTTGAATGATTGCTCCAATTTTCCCGCCGCGCACCGCGTCGGGTTTAATGATTCCGAAAGTAAGATTACCTTGTTCAGCCATTATGCTCCTTAGAAGTTTGTTTCCACTTTATTTCATCCCGAACTTCTCTTTCAGCTCATCATCAATGCGGCGCGGGCGCAGGGTCTTTGAATCGAGCGCGCACCAGAGGCTTTTGGCCTGCGCCAGAATTTTATCCCCGCGCCGAATCTCTGTGAAGCGCTCGCACTTGGCTGCCGTGGCCGTGCCGACCCAGGTGCAGGCCGTGATCTCCTCGCCTTCGAAAGCCGGGCGCAGATAATCAATCTCGTGGCGCAGCACGACCCAGGTGATATTTTCAAGCTGCTCGCGGGTCGCTGCATGAAGCCAATGCGCGACGGCCACGTCCTGAATCCACTGCACGTAACGAACGTTGTTGACGTGACCCTGCTGGTCAATGTCATCCGGCGTGGCTTTGAACGAATGCTCGAACTTTGACACGATCCGATGTCTGCTGCTTCAGCCCTGCGGCTGTCCTCCAGATCTTTCTCTGACAATATCAATCAGCGCGTCCAGCCGTTGGTCTGTATGAGCCTGCGTCGCCGCAAGTTCTGCCATAGCTGTTGAAAGCCTTTTCATGCTTTCTTCAGTTCTTATCTGTGCATCCGCAAGCGCAGTGATCTTTCGCTCAGTATTCTCCTGAGCGTCCTCTGTTCTGCGATGCGCCTCAGATAAACTGGTAAGCACATCCCCTGTGCGTATCTGCGCGTCGGCGAGGGTGGCAAGTTTGCGCTCAATATTCTCTTGGTTGTCCTCTGTTCTGTGTTGCGCTTCAGATAATTTTACCAGCGCATTCTCGGTGTGAATTTGTGCGTCAGCCAGTGCTGCGATTTTTCGCTCTGAATTCTTTTGAGCCTCTCCAAGCTCGTCCAGGCGCTCGTCCGCCCTGAGTGCAAGCTCAGTTAATAGCTTTATTGCCTGCTCCACATTAGCAACGCGCGCCTCAATTTTATTCTCTTCTTCACTCATAACTATTAAGCCGTCGCGCCCGCGCCGAGCGCGTCTTTCATCGCGGCGCCGATGTCCGCTGGCGAATGAACAACGCGGATGCCTGCGTCTTCGAGAGCCTTCATCTTTTCGGCAGCGGTCCCCTTGCCGCCAGCGATGATCGCGCCCGCGTGGCCCATGCGCCGCCCCGGCGGAGCGGTCTGCCCTGCGATAAACGCGACGATGGGCTTCTTCACATTCTCCTTCGCAAACGCCGCCGCGTCCTCTTCCGCACTGCCGCCGATCTCGCCGATCATGACGATGCCGTCCGTCTCGTCGTCCGCCTGGAAGAGCGCGAGCGCGTCCGTGTGCGTCGTGCCGACGATGGGGTCGCCGCCGATGCCTATGGCGGTTGATTGCCCCAGGCCGAGCGCGGTCAACTGCCCGACGGCCTCATACGTCAACGTTCCGGAGCGCGAGACGACGCCGATGCGCCCCTCCTTGTGGATGTGGCCGGGCATGATGCCGATCTTGCATTTGCCTGGGCTGATGATGCCAGGACAGTTCGGGCCGATGAGCCGCGTATTTTTGTCCGACAGGTACTCCTTGACCTTAACCATATCGAGCGCGGGGATGCCTTCAGTGATGCAGACGACAAGAGGGACAAGAGCGTCCGCCGCCTCCATGATCGCGTCGGCGGCAAACGGCGGCGGCACGTAAATCACAGAAGCGTTCGCGCCTTGCTCGCGGACGGCGTCGGCGACAGTGTTGAAGACTGGGATGCCCTCGTGTGTCGTCCCGCCTTTGCCTGGCGTGACACCGCCAACAACATTCGTCCCGTATTCGACCATCTGCTTTGTGTGAAACGTGCCCTCTTTGCCAGTGATGCCCTGCACGACGAGGCGCGTACTTTTATCAACCAGAACGCTCAATGATTTTGCTCCTTAAGAGAACGTGAATCGTAAATCGTAAATCGTAAATGGACCCACGCGGATGTTTTCTCTATTTACGATTTACGATTTACGATTGACGAGTTTTCCGCAGTATAGCACGTGCTTACTCTCGCGCTCCATGCCGTCCGTTTTATTCGAGTTCGACTTTGTCTCCGTATTGCGGGACCTCCACGCGCCACCCGAAGTGTTCCGCGATGTGGTCGCGCATGGCTTGGGCAGACTCCGGCTCGCCGTGCGTGTTGAAGACGCATCGGGGCGGCGCTGGCAAACCTTCGAGCCAGCGCAGGACCTCTTTCCAGTCAGCGTGGGCCGAGAATCCTCCGATGCGCTCGATATGACAACGGACCGGCACGAACTGCCCTAAGATTTTCACCTCACGCTCGCCGTTGAGGATTCTGCGTCCGGGGGTCCCTGCGGCCTGGTAGCCGACGAAGACGATTGTGGCGCGCGGGTCCGGCAGGATTCTGCGTGCGTGATGAAGAACGCGCCCGCCCGTCATCATCCCCGAAGCGCTGATGATAATGCGCGTCCCCTGCTCATCGTTGAGCCGTTTCGATTCTTCCCGCGAAGAGGCCGTAATCATCGAATGCGTGTGGAGCGGGCGCTTCCGCTCTCTGAGCACGCTCGCATAGTCCTCGTCGTGCTCCTCTTTACGGTTGATATAGGCTTGCGTCGCGGCGGCGGCCATCGGTGAGTCAACGCGTACGGGCAGAATCGGAATGCGCCTTTCGTCTTCGAGTTCGCGTATCAGGTAGATCAACTCCTGCGTGCGACCGATAGCGAAGGCCGGAATCAGGACCGTGCCGTTGCGAGCGACCGCGTCCGAGATGATGCGTACCAGCGCGTCCTCGGGCTTTTCCGGATCATGGAGGCGGTCGCCGTAAGTTGATTCGACCAAAAGGTAATCGCACGCTGGGGGCTCGACTGGGTCGCGTATGATCGGCTGATCGTAATGTCCCAGGTCGCCAGAGAAGAGCACGCGCCTTCCTTTACCGTCATTGCCCGCCCCGTCAATTTCCACAAGGACCAGGCTGGACCCGAGGATGTGGCCGGCGATGCGGAATCCGGCGCGGATGCCCGGGGCGACTTCCACGGCCTCGCCAGTGTTCTCCACGGACTGAATCAACTTGATGGCGGCGCGCGCGTCGTCCTCCGTGTAGAGCGGCAGGGCGGGCGTATGTTTCGTCAGCTTGTGGCGATTACGATAGTCCGCCTCTTCTTCCTGAAGGCGCGCGGCGTCTGGCAACAAGATTTTGAGGAGGTCCGCAGTGCCGCGCGAACAATAGACAGGGTTATTGAACCCGAGGGCCACGAGGCGCGGCAGGTATCCGGTGTGGTCTATGTGCGCGTGCGTGATGAGGACCGCGTCGAGCGATTTGGGGTCGAACGGCGGGTCCTGCCAGTTGCGCTCGCGCAGCTCCTTCAGGCCCTGAAACATTCCGCAATCCACCAGCACGCGTCCGCGGTCCGCTTCAATCAGATACTTGGACCCGGTCACCGTGCCCACTCCACCCCAGAACGAAATGGTAGCCATGCGCGCCTCCAATCAATTGTCAGTCGGAATTCCTGAAGATAATAGAAGGCAAAAGGCAAAAGGTAAAAGGCAAAAGTGAGGCGGAAGCCACAATAAATTAAAAGTGGCTCTTCGGCCTTCCTTTCTTTTACCTTTTGCCTTTCTCTGCAAATCTATTCTCAGGCGTGCGTCTTGCGCTATGATGACGCCGGGCTATGGACCAAGCGGTTAGCCCTTTGGCTCAAGACCACATGAAAAGGAAACAGAAAATGCTCGCGCGCTTCCCCCGAAACGGCAAACTGCTCAATTTCATTCTTGCCCTGACGCTCGTCGCCGCCGCTTTCTCAAACGCCCCCGCGCAAAGAGGCACGGAGAAGAGCGAGCCGCTGACCGTCGGCTCCGCCATCTCTGCGGTCCTGACAGTCGGCTCGAACGCCGTCGGCGAGGCTTCGAGGCTGCTGGAGTCGGACCCGTACTGGCAGTTTCGCAACGCGCGTTATTCGAACGATGGCTTGATGAGCGAGCGCGACGAGGCGCGCCTGGGCGCGCAACTCGACGTCGAGGTCTCGAAAAGATTCAAGGTCGTGACCGAAGGGCAGGAGCGCGCCAATCGCATCGGGCAGCGCGTCGCACGTTCGAGCCTGCGCCCGAACATCACTTACCGCTTTCACATCATCCGCGAGAAAGAGCTCAATGCGTTCTCCGGCCCGGGCGGCCACATCTACATCACGACCGCTTTGATGAACCTGGCCGATGACGATGAGCTCGCTTCCGTGCTTTCACACGAAGTCAGCCACGTGGTTGCGCGCCACAGCCTGAAGACCATACAGCAGTCCAGAGCGCTGGGCGGCCTGGCGGACCTGTTCGGGTCGTTGACGGGGATTGCAGGCAACACGGCCCAGGAACTGGGGACCGCGGCGGCGCAAATAGTCGCCGGCGGGCTGCTCGCCGTACACAACCGTGAAGAGGAGCGCGAGGCAGATTTCCTGGGCGTGCGCGCCATGGCGAAGGCAGGCTACAATCCGCAGGGAATGGTCACGATGTTTCAGAAGATTCAGCGCGTCGGCGAGAAGGATAGCAGTCTGCTCGGCGCGATCTTCGCGGACCACCCGGACGTTGACGAGCGCATCGAGAACACACGCTACGAAATCACCCGCATGCGCGGGAAGTAAAAAGTAAAAAGGTAAAAGGCAAAAGGGAAGACCGGAGAGCGAATCTCTTGTCTTCCCTTTTGCCTTTTACCTTTTGCCTTTTGCCTTATCCTGCGAGGGAGACGACCTTTTCGGCGGCGTCCTTCATGCCGCTCGCCACCGTGAAGTTCAGCCCCGAATCGCGTATCACGCGCTGGCCCTCTTCGACGTTGGTTCCTTCGAGCCGCACGACGACCGGAACCTTAACGCCCAGATTCTGCGCCGCGCCCACCACGCCGCGCGCGACCATGTCGCAGCGCACGATGCCGCCGAAAATGTTAATCAGCACGGCGCGCACATGCTCGTCCGCAAGCAGGATTCTGAAGGCGGCTTCGACGCGCTCCTGTGAAGCGCCGCCGCCGACGTCCAGAAAGTTCGCGGGCTCGCCCCCGGCCAGCTTGATGATGTCCATCGTCGCCATCGCTAACCCTGCGCCATTGACCATGCAGGCGATGTTGCCGTCGAGCTTGATGTAGTTGAGGTCAAACTTCGAGGCTTCAATCTCCAGGGGCTCCTCTTCGTGGAGGTCACGCAGGTTCAGAAACTCCTGATGACGGTAGAGCGCGTTGTCGTCGAAGTTGACTTTCGCGTCGAGGGCGATGAGGCGCTTGTCTTTCGTCAGGAGGAAAGGGTTGATCTCCATTAGAGAGGCGTCCATCTGCTCGTTGGCGGCGTAAAGCGCCTGCATGAATTTCGCAGCCTGATTAACCAGTTCGGGGGGGATGCCGATTGAGAAGGCGAGTTTTCGGGCCTGAAACGGGCGAAAGCCCACGGCCGGATCAATCGTCTCCTTGAAAATCTTTTCGGGAGTTTTGGCCGCGACCTCTTCGATGTCCATGCCGCCCGCCGCCGAAGCCATAAAGACCGGCCGTCCCGTGGTGCGGTCAAGCACGATGCCCAGATAAAACTCCTTATCAATGGGCAAGCCTTCTTCAATCAGCAGGACGCGCACTTCCCTGCCTTCCGGCCCGGTCTGGTGCGTGACGAGTTTCATGCCGAGCATCTGCCGTGCGATCTCGCGCGCCTCGTCCGCAGACTTCGCCAGCTTGACGCCTCCGCCTTTGCCGCGTCCGCCCGCGTGGATCTGCGCTTTGACGACGACGACCTCCGTGCCCAACTCTTTCGCCGCGTGATAAGCCTCTTCGGGCGAGCGCGCGACAAGGCCGCGCGGCACCGCGACGCCATATTTTTTCAGAAGCTCTTTGCCCTGATACTCATGGATCTTCATACGCTTTTCGGTCCTCGCTCATGACTTCGATGATGGAAAGCTCGCTTGTTACAGGATCTCTTTGCGATGGAGTTTAGCCGCTTCGTGCGCGCTACCGCAAGCCAGCATCCGCCCACGCGGCTGATTAACGCACGCCCTTCTAATTATTTTGTTTACTCAAAAGTTTATTGAGTGTATAAGCTAAATTAGAGATGCCATAAGGCGTCGCACTCAAACTTGCCATAGGTTTTGAGCCGACAGCCAAAGATGAATGACTTCCAAGACTGGCAGCCAGAAGTCCACGTTCTGATTCCCTTTACTCTGGCTCAAGGCATTGCTGTCAGTCCTTCCTACGACACAACAGAATTTCGCGCGGAGATTAAAGACTGGTTCGAGCCGCTCGGACTCAAGTGGCGATGGCAGCCTGTCATGCTTGAGACTTGCGCGCAGGTCCTAAGCGAGCTGAAACGGAAGAGCCGCACGCAGCCCTTGGTCGCCTTCAATCTCTGTGACGGCGCGGAAACGGACGGCTATCCGGGCCTCACGGTCGTCCGCACGCTCGAAGAGTTGAGACTTCCCTACACCGGCGCGGACTCTGCTTTCTACGAGTTGACCACCTCGAAGATGGCCGCCAAGGAGCGCTTCAAAGCGGCGGGCGTGCCCACCGCGCCCTACTTCAAGATCGAGAATCCGGCACTGGACATTCCGCGCGGAGCCGAAGAGATCGGCTTTCCGCTGCTCATCAAGCCGGACGTTTCGGCTGCGAGCTTCGGCATCGGACTACGCTCGCGCGTCTACGACGTGGATTCCGCCATCACACAGGCGCAGGCTGTCCTCAAAGGGAAATATGAGCTGGCACCCAGCCCCCACGGCCTGTTCGCGGAGAGATTCGTCGTCGGCCCTGAGTTCACGGCGCTCGTGGTTGCGGACCACACAAGCCCGGGCATCTCAAACAATGCGCGCGCCTACCCGGTCGTCGAAAGAACGTTTCACTCGTCGCTCCCGCCCGAAGAGCGTTTCCTTTCTTACGGCCGCTACTGGGAAGATTTCGAGGAAGAGACGCAACTTTCAACGGACGAGTATTTCTACAACTATCGGACCGCCCAAGAAGAACTACAGGAGCGCTTACAGGAGACTGCGCGCCGCGCCTTCAGTGCGGTCGGCGGTACAGGCTACGCGCGCGTGGACATGCGCCTAGACGAGGCCGCCAAAGAGCTTTACGTGCTGGAGGTCAATTCGAACTGCGGGCTATCGAATGATGCCTATTCGTCAATCGGCATGATCCTGAAAGCTTGCGGCCAGCCGATGCACGGCCTGGTCGCAGAGATTCTGCGCGATGCTTTTGTGAGAGCAGAGAGTACGAAGAAACTTGTGAAGGAGAAAACTTACGGATGAAGGTCTGCGTGCTGCAACCCTCCTACGAAGGGACGACGATAGATTACCAGTATTACGACCCTCCGCGCGATCTTTCGGGGCTGCTCCCGCGCGACCAGGTTGACCACGTCTTTCTCAGGAAGGCGACCACGTTTCGCCAGATTCGTGATCTGAGGAAAATGGGTTATGACATCTACGTCAACCTCTGCGAAGGCTATCCTGAGTGGGAGATACCTTCCATTGATGTCATCCACGCCCTCGAACACTTCAACCTTCCATATACGGGACCGACGCCGCAAATCTACGATCCGCCCAAAGAGTTGATGAAGCTTGTGGCCTACTCGGAAGGGGTGAAGACGCCTGCCTTCGTGCTGGCAGAGGATTTAGCTGAAGCGCGGCTCGCGAGCCGGGAGCTTCGGTTTCCGCTCTTCGTCAAGCCGCACGAGGCTGGCGACAGTTTGGGGATTGATAGCCGCTCGCTGGTGCGTAACGAGCGCGAACTGGAAGAGAAGGTCTCCGCGCTTCTGGAGGAATTCGATAAGGCTCTGATCGAGGAGTTCATTCCGGGGCGTGAGTTCACAGTGCTGGTCGCGGCCAACCCGTCGGACGCGAAAAAGCCCTACGCTTATCTGCCAATAGAATTTCTCTTCCCGGAAGGCGAGCAGTTTAAGACTTATGATCTGAAAGTCAGGCAGCATCATCCGGAGTGCAACGTTCCGTGTCTTGACCCGGAGCTGGCCGAATGGCTGAAAGAGGCCGCTAGAAAAGTTTTCGTAGGGTTTTCCGGCGTCGGCTACGGGCGCGTTGACCTGCGCCTTTCCGAGAACGATGGCGAACTCTACTTTCTGGAGATTAACTTCACCTCCTCTGTCTTCTACCCCGCTGGAAGCGAAGGCTCCGCCGACTACATCCTCCAGCATGATGGCATAGGGCAGGCGGGTTTCCTGCGCCACATCATAGAGGAAGGGATCGCGCGTCACCGCCGCCGGCAGAAGAAGTACGAGGTGCGACCCGACGCCTTGCACGGTTACGGGATTTACGCCCTGCGAGACGTGCGCCGGGGCGAAGTTATTTTCGCGGGCGAGGAGCGCGCACAGCGCATCGTCACGCGCTCCTTCGTTGAGGCGAATTGGAGCGAGTCCGAGCGTGAAGTCTTCAGCCGCTACGCCTATCCGGTCAGCGAGGAAGTTTACATTCTCTGGGACCCGGAGCCAGCGAATTGGGCGCCTCAGAACCACTCGTGCGATCCCAATACGGAGTTTCAGGGTCTGGACGTGATCGCGCGCCGAAAGATTCTGAAAGGCGAGGAGCTGACGCTCGATTATTCGACCTTCTGTAACGAAGAGATGGAGGAGTTCGACTGCGACTGCGGCGCAAGGCGCTGCCGCCGGAAGATTCGAGGCCAGCCCTTCAACGGCATCAACGCGCGAGTGCTCGCCACTTAGCTTCGGTCGCGTCCGCTTTCGGCACAGTGTTAGATTAGATTGCTGAGCATCAGCGTGCACAGTTTCGGAGGATTACTGTCGTGAGCGAAGTCACAGTCACTTCCATAATGAAGTTACAGAACGAAGTCCGTTATGGCGAGAACCAGACGCTTATCACGGACGAGCCTGCGGGCGTTGGCGGGGACGGAGCCGGGCCTGATCCTTACACTCTGCTCCTGGCCGCGCTCGGCAGCTGCATCTCCATGACCGTCACGCTCTACGCCCGGCGTAAAGGCTGGCCCGTCGAGCGCGTCACCGTGCGCCTGCGCCAGCAAAGGATTCACGCCAAAGATTGCGTCGAGTGCTCACAAAACACAGAAGGCTTCGTCCACCGCATCGAACGCGCCGTCAGCGTCGAAGGAGATTTGAGCGATGAGCAGCGCACGCGACTCCAAGAGATCGCACACAAGTGCCCGGTCCATAAAACGCTCACATCGGAGATAGTTGTTGCTGATTTAAAAGAGTGAGCGCAGTTTATCCTTGCTCCGAAATCATTAAAGGGCCTCCAACTCAATAAGTTGGAGGCCCTGTTAGATTCGGGACGCCGAGATTCGAACTCGGGACCTCTTCCACCCCAAGGAAGCGCGCTACCAGGCTGCGCCACGTCCCGTCAAAGTTTTTCTAGTATCTCTGGAAAAGAATTTTTGTCAAATGCCGCGCGTGATGCGGGCCGAGGCTTGTTCGGAGTAAGGGGAAGATTACTTTCTGCGTGCGCTGAGGTCTGCTTCGCCCGCGTCGAGCGTGGCGAGAAGGTCACGCAGTTGTTCTGCGAGGTGGCGCATGGCCTGGCGCTGGCTGTCTGTCATGGAGACGCCCGAGGCTGTCATGGCCGCGCTCTCATAGCGGGCGCGGGATTCCGCGGGCTGCGGCGGAGCGCTTTGAAGAGCGGGCTGTATCTGGGATTGCTGTGTGCCCGGTTCCGGCGCCGGGACGACCTTGAGCTTGCTTGCGCCGCGAAGCTCGTTCGCCAGTTTCTTCTTCGCCCCGGCAATCGTGTACTGATCTTCGTAGAGCAGTTCCCTGATGCGCAGCGCCATCTCCACATCACGCTTGCGGTAGGTTCTCTGCCCGGCGCGGTTCTTCTGCGGGGCGAGCATCGGAAATTCCGACTCCCAGTAGCGCAGCACGTGCGCCTGAACGCCTGTAATGTCACAGACTTCACCAATTTTGAAGAATAGCTTTTCCGGGATGGCGACGGCAGCGCGGTTCATGTCTCGGGAGACCTTTCGGGAATTCCACCCTTTTTCCGCTGGGATTAAGAATTTATCGAAGATGTTTTTGCAAGGACGCCTGGCGCGCACCTCTTGCTGGCCGTCATGTTACTCGCGGCCCTACACCGTGTCAATAGTTTTCCACAGCCAACTAAGGTTACAGGCAAGCAGCAGTTGCTTCTCTCGGCTTGAAGTTATACGTCAACGGTCGGGAGGACGACACGGGAGGAAAAGGTTCAACTCAGCCGGGCACTATCCGTATCAAACGGTTGAGTGGGTCGAAGGTGAGACGGAAAGGGCGTAGCGCCTCTCTGCCAAGAAGGATTGGCGAGCCGGCGTGGGCATTTGCCAGCAAATCGGTCGGGACTCCGCGTAAAACGAGGGCGCCGACGCGAACAGTCGCCGGAGAAATTCTGTGCGCGGCGATCTGCCCCCCAGCCAGGTCCCTTATGTCCGCAGAGCGCTCTCCTCTTCTACCAGATATTATTCCGAGGAAGCGTGCGGTCTCCTCGGTCAGGGCGAGGCCGAAGCCCGACCCTGTATCGAGCAGAGCGCGCAACTTACCTTCCAGCATCACGAACGGGCGGCGACTCTGGCCGTCCGTCAACCAGGGCACGATTGCCTCATCCGCTGAGAGGTTTTGATTACGGCGTAAAGGGCTCGTGCGCGGATCAAATGCCGTCATCTCTCCCCGGGGCAGATCAATTTCGAATCCGAGCTTGCCGTATGCTTCAGTTGGATCGAGCACGCCGTCAACGCCAGGCGCAAGTCTTTCTGTCACTATGACAAGTCCGCCCGAGGGCAAGAGATTGTACTTATCCCCGATTGCGAGGCTACGAACCAAAACCTCCTGCCCGGTGACTGAGCCTGCGCCGCTCATTCCGCCGATTATTAAAGGCCGCCTGCCATTTGTAGAGACGCGTGCCTCTCCCGCCACGCGCCTTGAGAGAATCGTCGCGCCCGCGCCGGTATCAATGGCGAAGACGTATGGCCCCGCGTCGTTTACCCAAACCCTGACGAGCAAACCCCGCCCACTCTCCTCACGAAACCTGACGGGAGACGGCAGCCTGGCACTCGTTAGACCCTCATTTTGTAAGGCTTCGATCCTGCGGACAGAAGAATGGGCAGTCCCATTAGACGGGACTGCCCGGGTGGTTGCTGCTGGGATGAAAATGAGAGCTGAAGTAGCGCAGCAGCACGCAAATCTCTTCAGTCTTTGAATCATTAAGCGCTCCGGGTGCGATTAGTAGTTGCGGTTGCGCTTACGAATCCCGTAGGTGTAAACCGCAGCTCCGCCGCCGCCCGCAAGTGCGCCGATGGCCGCGCCCTTCTTACCGCCAATCAATGCCCCGAGCAGCGCGCCGCCGCCGGCGCCCATCGCGACCGTCAGTTTATCGCGGTGCTTCTGCCAGAAAGAGCGCTTGCGCGGCTGATTGTTGTAATCGTAATAAACGCGCCGCGTGTCGCTGTAACTGCGGGCGCTACGAACCGGAGCATTCCGATAAACGACACGGTTTGCCGGGACAATCGTCTGCTCCGCAAAAACGCTGCGGGTCGAAGAGATCTGGTCACGGGCCGCCTGAAAGCCGTCCATGAAGCCTGTGCGATAACTCCCAGCGTCGTCTACAGTCTCCTCTCTTGAGGCGAGCAGGCTGGAATTATCGGCGTCTGAAATCTGCCGGGTGTTTTGACTGTCGAGCAGCCCAGCAGAGGGCGCTGCCGTGTAGCTGGCCGTCGCAGGCGCTGTGTTTTTGTTCGCGACGAAAGCCCCGACCGTTCCACCCAAAAGAGCTGCCACGAGAGCAACAGGAATAATCTTATCTCTGAGAATCATTATGTTAGGTCCCCTCTATATAATCTTTTGAGCTTTTGCCCACCACAAAATCAGCAAACACCGTTCCTTAATTTAACAACTTGTAAAAAAAATTTCTGGGATCCACGCCTGAAGATGTTTTTTCAAGGGAATTGAAAAAATCACAATCAAACTATAACAAGAGCCCTCTGGTCTGAATGCCCGGTCGAGACCGATGCTGCACGATATGGCTCAACAAGTGACCCCATATCCTCACACCCTTGAGGCCCCAAGGCCGTGAACAGTATTGGTGTGTAAGATTGGTGTCTCGTTTCTGGTCGCGAGTGGTGGACGTCGCGTGAAACCGCAAGCTATAATTCGGCTACAATTTCGCGCCCAATCATTTTGGAGGTTCACCCCGAAAGTGTCCACGTCCCCAACTCTATTCCGCCTGGCCGCGCGCCTCGAAGGAGTAGGCTTTTCCGACATCGTCAATGTCCGCAACCGGATTATGGAGCTGCGTGCAGCCGGAGCCACCGTTTATCAGTTCGAAGGCGGCGAACCTTACGTTTTCACACCCGATTATATTAAGGAAGCGATGACACGCGCGCTCACGGAAAACAAGACGCGCTATGCGCCCTCCTCCGGCATTCCGGAACTTCGCGCCGCCATCGCGGACAAACTGCGCGAGCGTAATCGTATCCTCGCGCGTGAAGCGGACGTGATAGTTTTAAACGGCGGAATGCAGGGACTCTTCGGCGCGTTTCAATCCACAATCAACCCTGGCGAGGAAGTCCTGGTCTTTTCACCCTACTGGACGCCCATCAAAGACCTGATCTCACATTGCGAAGGGACGACCGTCCTTGTTCCGACCTCTGAAGCAAGGCGCGAGGGATTTTTCGAGACTCTGGCACGCTATGCGACTTCGCAAACGCGCGCCATCTATTACAACACGCCGCAAAATCCCACGGGCATCGTCTTCACACGCGAAGAAGCCGAGGAGGTCGCGCGTTTTGCGCGCGAGCGTGACCTGATAGTAATCGCCGACGAAGCTTACGAGGACTTGGTCTATGAAGGGGAGCATGTCTCCATAGCCTCGCTCGAAGGCATGATGGAAAGGACTATTACGTCCTTCACCTTTTCGAAATCCTACGCGATGACGGGTTGGCGGCTGGGCTACGCGTTCGCGACAGAGCCCTGGATGACCGGCCTGCGCAAGACCCTGCTCTATTCGACAAACGGAGTCTCGACCCCGACACAGTGGGCCGGACTCGCGGCCTTTACCACGCAATCAGATCTTCTGGAAAAGAATCGCGCCGCCTATCTTGAGCGGCGCGATCTTCTTTCGGCCGGGCTGAATGAGCTGGGACTGACTTGCGAGAAGCCTGCCGGTGCCTTTTATGCCTTCCCGGACGTGACGCGCATTGACGTGGACAGCCGGAAAGCCGCAGACATTCTTCTCGAACGCGCGCAGGTCGCCACAGTTCCCGGCATAGTCTTTGGCGAACACGGCGAAGGTCATCTACGCTTTTCATTCTCAACTTCTCTGGAGACAATCGAAGCCGGACTGGATTCTCTGCGGCGAAATCTTTGAGGGATGAGGGATGAGGGATGAAAAGAAAGACTTGAACTCACGCCCCGCCCGCTCCTCTTCGCTGAGCGAATTCGATTTCATCCGCCGACTTCGCCAACGCGCCCTCAAACACTCATCGCTCATCACTCATCACTCATCACTCTCTCTGGGTATCGGCGATGACGCCGCTGTTATCCGACAACAGAGCGGGCGCGACACCATTATCACCACGGACCTTCTTGTCGAAGGGATAGATTTTCGTCTCGACACGACGACTCCACGACTACTCGGTTATAAGGCCCTCGCGGTTTCCCTTTCGGACATCGCGGCTATGGGAGCCCGCCCGCGCCACGCGCTTCTTTCCATCGGGGTGTCCGAAAGAATCTGGAATTCCGAGTTCGTGGACGAACTCTATGAGGGCTTTTTCGCCCTCGCGGACACTTACCAGGTCGCGCTCGTCGGCGGCGACGTATCGCGCACCCCCGAACGAATCATCATTGACTCAATCGTTCTCGGCGAGACGGCTCACGCACGCGCGGTTCCACGCAACGGCGCGCGTCCGGGCGAGCACCTTTTCGTGACGGGCGCGCTCGGGAGCGCTGCGGCGGGGCTACGTCTGCTCGAACAGGGCGCGCATCTGAGCGACAGTCGCCCCGGCTCGACTTACGGACGCGCCACCGAACAACTCCTCTTGCGCCAGTTGCGCCCGGAGCCACGCGTTCCCTGGGGCGCGCTGCTCGGAGAGGAACGCGTCGCGACCGCGATGATAGATATCAGCGACGGCCTTTCGTCGGACCTGGCGCATCTCTGCCGCGAAAGCGGCGTCGGTGCTCTCCTCTATGCTTCGCGCATTCCGATTGACCCGGCCGTCGTGAGCGTCTGCGGGCGGCGGGCGCTCGACCCGTTACTGCTCGCGCTGCACGGCGGCGAAGATTTCGAGCTGCTCTTCACAGTCCGCCCGCGCGACCTGGCGCGTTTGCCGCGCGCTCTGGGCGGTATTCCTTTGACCTACATCGGCGACGTTACAGATGATGCCGGGCGAATTCGCATCTCCGAGGGCCAGCGTGTCTGGACCCTTGAGCCCGGAGGTTTCGAACACTTTGAATCTGATTAGCCCCTGGGCTGAAGATGTTTTGTAACGTAACTGTTTGACTCGCCACGCAACCTTGCCTAGACTCCAGGCGTACATCCATTTTCAAGGTAAACGATGCTGAGATTTCACAACACACTTACAGGCCAGATTGAAGAGTTTCGCCCGCTCACGGAAGGAGAGGTCCGCCTCTACTATTGCGGCCCGACCGTCTGGGATTACGGGCACATAGGCAATTTTCGCTCTGCGATTCTCACGGACATTCTCTGCCGCTATCTGCGTTTCAAGGGCTACACGCTGACGCACGTGATGAACATCACCGACGTGGAGGACCGCATCATCGCGCTCTCGCAGAAGAACAACGTGACGATTGACGAGTACACCGCGAAATATATCGAGGCCCTCTGGGAAGATTTCGACGCTCTCGGCTGCGCGCGCCCGGACATCGTGCCGCGCGCCACGCGCCACATCACCGAAATGGTCTCGCTCATCGAACGGCTCGAAGAGCGCGGCCACGCTTACCGCTCGGACGACTCGATCTACTATCGCATCAACTCCTTTCCTGATTACGGCAAGCTCTCGAAGATCAATTTCGCGGGCAACATCGCCGGCGGGAGCGAGCGCGTTGATACGGACAAGTACGACAAGGAGGACGCGCGCGACTTCGCGCTCTGGAAAGGCGCGGAATCCCCGGACGAACCCGCCTGGGATACCTCGCTGGGCCGCGGCCGTCCGGGCTGGCACATCGAGTGCTCCGCGATGTCCATGAAATACCTGGGCGAGACTTTCGACATTCACGCGGGCGGCATTGACCTGGTCTTTCCGCACCACGAAAACGAGATCGCGCAGAGCGAAGGCGCTACGGGGAAACTTTTCGCGCGCTACTGGATTCACTACGAGCACCTGAAGGTCGAAGGTGAATCCATGTCCAAGTCAAAGGGCAACTACTATACATTCCGCGATGTGGCTGCACGCGGGTTCTCTCCTGTGGCCGTGCGCTACTACCTGCTGAGCGTGCCCTACAGCAAACAGCTCAACTTCACTTTCGACGCCCTGCGCGGCGCGGAAAAGTCCGTGACGGGCCTGCGCGACTTCCGTTCTCGTTTGAAGGAAGCGCGTGTGGAACCGGGCGCGAATCCGCGCCTTCAGGAAACAGCCGCGCGTGCCCTGAAAGATTTCGAGGCTGGATTGGATGATGATCTCAACACGTCCATAGCGCTCGCAGCCCTGCACAATCTCGCACGCGAAGTGAACACGGCGCTCGCGGACCATGCGGTGCTCGAAGAGAACAAGCAGGAACTCCTCGCTCTGCTTGATCGCTTCAACAGCGTTCTCAACATATTCGACGACGAGCAGCCTCAGATGCTCGACCGTGAGATTCAATCGCTCATCGTCGAGCGACAGGAAGCGCGCCGCCGCCGCGACTTCGCGCGCGCCGACGAAATCCGCCAGCAACTGGCCGCACACGGCATCACGCTCGAAGACACCAAAGACGGCGTGCGCTGGAAAAGACGTTGACAACGACAGGGAATAGAGGATAGAAGATAGAGGATGGAAGAGAGAAAGTATTTGCTATTCTCTATCCTCCATCTTCAATCTTCTGCTTTTATGTTTTATTCACGCGATACGCATTTTCGTCCGCTCGATAACCGCGCAGACCTCTTCGCGGACTAGCCGCACTCTCGACTCACGCACGCGAACTTTATTTCAACTAAATTTCCCTCGCTTTTATCAAGGAGAAGAGTGTATGACTACGCTTGCACCGCCCATTAAACCGGAAATTAAAACAGCCCTGCCCGGCCCCGTCGGGCAGAAGATCGTCGAGGCCGACAGCCAATTCGTGACGCCTTCCTACCCGCGCCCTTCCTTCAAGCTCGTGGCATCCCGCGCCGAAGGAGTCTGGGTCGAAGACGTTGACGGCAACATCTTTTTGGATTGCAACGCGGGGGTCGCCGTCTGCTCGACGGGCCACTGCCACCCGGAGGTCGTCCGCGCCATACAGGAACAGGCCGCGCAACTGATTCACATCTGTGGCACAGACTACTACTACAAACATATGCCCGAGCTCGCGCGCAAACTAGACGAGATTGTGCCGATTGAAGGGCCGACGCGCACGCACTTCGCCAACAGCGGAACGGAAGCGGTTGAGACGGCTTTAAAGCTTGCCATGCACGCGACGGGGCGCGAGAAATTCATAGCCTTTTTCAACAGCTTTCACGGCCGCACACTCGGCTCGCTCTCCCTGACCTCATCGAAGGCTGCGCAGCGCAAAGGCTTTCGTCGTCAGGCCCTGGACGTGACACATGTTCCCTACCCGAACACCCTGCGGCATCCGTTCACGGGCGAGCGGACGGATGCGCTGACGGCCAGCCGCGCGTGTCTCGAATGGATTGAGGATCGTCTGTTCAAAACGACGCTTCCGCCCGAAGAGTGCGCCGGTATCGTCGTCGAGTGCGTGCAGGGCGAAGGCGGATACGTGCCCGCTCCGCGGGAGTTTTTGCAGGGGCTGCGACGTATCTGTGATGAACATGGGATTATGCTGATCGTTGACGAGGTCCAATCAGGTATGGGACGCACTGGCAGGATGTTCGCCAGCGAGCATTACGATCTCAAGGCAGACATCGTCTGTATCGCCAAAGGCATTGCGTCTGGCCTGCCATTGGGCGCGTGTGTTGCGCGAGCAGGTTTGATGGACTGGAAGCCCGGCGCACATGCCTCGACTTTTGGCGGCAATCCTGTCGCCATCGCCGCCGCTTTGAAGACCATAGAACTGCTCGAACGCGAGCTTATCAAAAACAGCGCGGAGACGGGCGCGTACTTACAAGAGGGATTGCGCCGTCTGATGCGAAAGCATGAGTGCATCGGCGACGTGCGCGGTCTGGGGCTGATGATCGGGGTGGAGTTTGTCGAAGACAAAGCTTCGATGAAGCCCGCGCCAGCTTTGCGTGACCGCGTCGAGACAGCCTGCTTCGAGCGCGGCCTCATCATCCTGGGCGCAGGATTCAACACGATCCGCTGGTCGCCGCCGCTCATCATCACGCGCGAGCACGTGGATGTCGCGCTGGAGATTTTCGACGAAGCAATCAAAGCTTCGTGTTGATTGCAGCCGTTTGTAATAGAGCGTGAGCGAGAAAGAATTTTCACCGCAGAGGGCGCGGAGGAATTTTGAATTATGAATTTTGAGTTTTGAATTGAAAGCCTTAATTCATCATTCATAATTCAAAACTCAAAATTATTCTGTCCTCGGCGTCCTCTGCGGTTATTCTTTGGTTGAGCCCAATCGCAAAGCGCTACGAATAAACATAGACAAGCGGCCAGCCGTCACAACCTCAAGCGTGGCGGCTGGCCGCTTGTCATTTTCGAGCGAGCCGCAGTAAAGTTTTCTTCCCCGACCAGAATCTAATCTTGGAGGCATCCTCATGAAGCGAGTTTGCTGGCTATCTCTTTTCCTTCTCCTGGCTGCCACAATTTCTCAAGCGCAGATCCCCAATTCCGTAGCCCAGGAATTTCACCGCAGGGGTCTGGAGCGCCTTCAGAAAGGGGATGCGGATGGCGCAATCGCCTTTTATGACAGGGCCATCGCGACCGACCCGAACTTTACAGGGGCGTATATGAATCGCGGGTCGGCCCGGCTCAAAAAGGGCGATTTCAGCGGGGCCATCGCCGATTTCAATAAAGCGATCAAGCTTCAGCCTGGCAACAGCTTCGCTTATCAGAATCGCGCCTCAGCGTATCGGATAATGGGCGACCTCGACGCAGCCCTTGCGGATTACGACCGCGTGATTAAGCTCGACTCAAACTTCGCCCCGGCATACTTACAGCGCGGAATGATCCGCGAGAAGAAAGGCAATATGGACGGCGCGCTCGCGGATTTCGATAAAGCCATCAAGCTCGATTCGAAATCCATGACGAACGCCTATGTCCTGCGCGGCAAAATCCGCAAAGACCGTGGCGATTTGGACGGGGCGATTGCCGATTACACCACCTTCATCGAACGAAACCCCGAAGGCTATGCGGCCTACAACAATCGCGGCACGGCGCGACAGTCCAAAGGCGACCTCGAAGGCGCAGTCGCCGACTTCACCAAAGTTATCCAGCTCAAACCCGACCTGATTTTCGCCTATTCGAACCGCGGCGTGGCCCTCCTCCTGCTCGGCAAAGACGCGGAGGCGCAGAAGGATTTCGACAAATACCTGGAGCTTTCCCCGCAGTCGAAATCCTCACTCGAAGAGCTGATTAAGAAGACGAAAGAGCAGCGAAAAACGAAGCCTTGAACGCGCCCCGACGAAACGAGAGGAAGCATTTCGGCCCTGATACCACTCGACGCTGGACCGCCTCTATTTTTTCTCTTCTTTATTCTTTTGATCTCGTAAGAAATCCTGGACCCAGACAAGCCAATCGTCTTTGCCGGGGCGCAACTGCTCATTCGTAGGCGCGAGCGGATACCAGTAGGGCGTGAGGCGACCGTCCTGTTCTTTCAAAAGGAGGAGAAATTCCGCGCCCTCTTTGTACTCATAAGCGTAACAGGGGGCGCTCCCGGACGAACGAACGTGCCAGTAAGGCACAGGGCGCTTATTATAATCGTCGCGCTTACTCAAGGAGCCCTTGATGATTAGAGTGGAGGATATGTATTCGCCTTTGAGAAGTTCCAGAACCTTGAATTTGATCTCTCCATTTTCTATGGACTCTAAAGGAGTGGCGCGAACAATCACGTCTGCCCCCTTTACTGTGCCCTCAGGCGATATTTCCGGCGCATTACAGGCTTTGACGTTTGCATGTATAAAAATCAGCATATAGCAGAGGAACAATAAAGGCGTAACCAACGACCAGGGTTTTCTCACTTCAACTAACCTCCATTAACTTTACGGCAATCTAACGACGGGACGGGCCAGGCTCGCGCACCTGAAATGGCCGCGAGCCCTTGAACGGCATCGCCCCAAGATACTTGCACCTCAACTATTGAGGGATAAGCTTTCTCTCTTTTACTTTGCGTAGAGCGCTTCCAGCTCATCCAGCCTACCTTTCAAGACGCCGATGGCGTCCGCCACGAGTCGCGGGTCGCTCAAATCCACATCAACGAATTTCTTGAGCAGAGACGCGGGCGGCGCATCAAAGCCGTTTCGCATCATCGCCAGGTAGCGTGGGACGAACTGCTGCGGGTCTCGCGCGTACCGCTCGTAGAATTTCAGCGCCAGGAGCGCGGCATAGACGTAGTTCGGGAAGTACATCGGCACGGTGTAGTAATGATGTATGTCAATCCACTTCATCTTCATCTCGTCGTGCTTTTCGTACCAGATTGAGTAGCGTGCGCCGACCTTTTTGGTCACTGAGTCAATCTCATCGGCGCTCAGGAGTTTTCCCTCTCCGACGGCGTCATGGATCGCCATCTCGATGGCCGCGTGCCGGGCGTTGGTGAAGAGATAGGAAGCGTAATTGAGGAACTGCTCCAGGAAGTAGATGCGCCTGAGCGGGTCTTTCTCACGCTGGTAGAGATAGTCTATGACCAGTAGCTCATTGAACATGGCGTACGCTTCGGTGAAATAGTTAGGACCGTTAGCGTAAGCGGGCCGGACGTGATTATTACCCATGAGCTGGAAGTGCACGGCATGGCCCGCCTCGTGCGCCAGCGCATCCACGTCATCGAAATATCCCTCGTAGTTGAAGCTGTAAAAGATGCTGATCGGGTTACCGAGGAACCCGTCCGCGAAAGCGCCCGGCACTCGATTGTCTCCGCCGACGATGTCAAGGCGGCCGTTGGCCGGGTCCAGCAGCGCTTCGAGTTCTTTAGCATATTCCGGCCCCAATGGCGCCAGCCCCTCTTTGAGAATTCTGGTCGTCTCAAGGATGGTAAAGCGCGGGCGCTGAAGTCCCGAGGGAATCACGCTCATGTCCCAGATGTTCACATCGTCCAGTCCGGCCACTTTTTTGATGTAAGCGGAGCGGGCACGCTCCAAGCGCTTATTGAACTCGGCCTGCTGAGCGATCTTCTCGTACAGGTCTTTGACTTCCGAGCTGGTTAAAAAGAGACTGAAATTGACCTCATCGGCGAAGTCCTTGTAACGTCGAAGGCGGGAGAGCTGGTTGGACGCCTTGATGAGTCTCGGCAGCGCGAAAGCGTAGAGGTCCCGGTGCGCAGCGTAACCGGCGTACTTCTTCTTGAACCCGGCCTCGCGCACAGCCCGGTCTGGACTGTTATTGATTTCCCGCGCCTGCTGGTAAACGTCCAGTTCCCCTCCGGCCGTGTGGATGGTGCCAAACTGCGTGCGGTCGCGCGCCCTTTGAAATAGCTCTGCCGGCCAGTCTCGGACAACAGGTCCCACCTCGCGCAACATCTCCTCCTCTTTGAGCGACAGCGTATGAGGCTTGTAACGTCGGGCCAACTCGATGACGAACGCGTAGAGCTTGAGAGCAGGCTTCTGCTGTAGGAAACGCGAGAGGGTCTGGTCGTCCAGATTCATCAGCTCTTCCTGTAGAAAGCTGACGCGTTTGCTCAATTCGGCGCCGAGCGCGGAGGATTCATTGCGGCTGGCTTCGTCCTTCGTGTTGATCGCAAAGCGAAGGAACAGATAAGAGGTGTGGCGATAAAATTCCGCCTGCGCGCGGTCCGAAAGCTCCAGGGCCTGTAGAAGATTGTCGGCTGAAGACGTGACTTTGCCTTTAAGCTTCTCCAATTCTTCCAGCATCGCGTAGGCGGTCTTTCGTGCGGCCAACTCCGCTTCCGGGCTGGGGAAGAAGTTGCGCCTCAGGTCGAAGCGATACCGCGGGGCCATCTCTTTCGGGATAGGCTCAAATTTATCCTGTGCCGGGATAGTCAACCCGCCAAGCAACAACACCAGGATTACGGCCACTGACTTCTTTAGCAAAGTAAGCATTATCAGCTCTCCTTCATACGCGGACGTGTTGACTCCTGTAGCCTTCGATTGCCCGGGCGCGCACACAACACCGACATGGGCAAGGTGCCGACGAAAAACGCGTTAGCTCGCGCTCTGGTTGAATTGAGTTGTTAGATTTCGCGTTGATCTATGGGAAATACTGGTAAATATCTTTTCGATCTAGGAAGCGTACAAAGATTAAATGGCGAACACCTCATCACGAGCTACAGACTGACTCTCAAGCCCCTGCTCAATAGCATGCGCCAGCGCGAAATCCTCCAGTGCCTTTTCAACAATATCTTGCACGAGGTCACGATGTTCTTCTAGAGCTTCGACCAGAGCCGCTTTCAATAGCTCTTTCATTTTTTCATCGTCAAATGTTGCTGCCATAAGATGCCCTCAGTTCATTACATCTAAATTAACACTTTTACTTCGACAAACGGAAGAAACCTAACGCTGGTATTGACTGGCGCGCCGCAAATTAACACAACTCGAATCGCAGAAAGCAGCATTAAAAGATTGCTACCGCCGTGTCAGGTCGAATGACTGTTGGACGGCGCGTGAAATGTCAAGATGCTGCGAGCAGCGCCTTTTCTACTGCCTGAGGCAACTTGAGCGGGACAAACCAGCTCTCGGAATAAAGGTAATCTTCGCCAGACTCATCTACCACTCGGACTAGCTGATGCCTCGCAGCCTTCTCATCCGGCAGAACCCTGTAAACCTTCCACAGCTCCAACGAGGCTGGATAACCCTCATTCTGGATACAAATCGCGAATTGATGCTTTGCGCTCATAATCTTTAATCTAACAAGAGCTTGACCTTCATCTCTTTTCTGCCGATGCCATGCGCCTCATACCAATGTAGCTCCGCGTCATGCTTTGATTGGCAATCGTTTCTACGTCTTCAACCTTGCCGATTAGCTCGAAGATAATCACGAGCCGATGATGCTACTTTTAGCCCTAAGATTCAAGACAACCGCCTAACGCCCCAAGGTCTATTCATTCTCAGCAGAGCAAGGACCTGTCCACGAAGCCACACAAAACGACACGAAACAAGCCACGGCAATTTCGTGTCATTTAGTGTGATTTCGTGGACAGTCCTGTTTCTACTTTCCTCAATTTCGAAAATGAATAGACCCTGCCTAACGCCCGAATTGGCTGGGCTAGTATGATGTTAGCCATCCAACTACAATTCGACCGAATCATTCGGTCTCACACGTCCAGTTTTTATATTATGCGGCACTATGCGACCTAATCACACTTCCCGGCTTTGACTTAGTAACGCTGCGGCGCGTTCCTCACGCAGCGGATCGTGTCGCGTGCGATGAGCAATTCCTCATCCGTCGGAATCACGTAGGCGGCGAGCTTTGATCCGTGGCGGGTGATGACGCCCTCGCGCCCGTTCGCCTGCGCGGCGTTTCTCTCTTCGTCCAGCTCAAGGCCCAGCCACTGTAGGCCGTCGCAGATCATTGCACGCACTTCCGCGGAGTTTTCGCCGATGCCGCCCGTGAAGATGACCGCGTCCGCGCCGTTCATCGCAGCGAGATACGCCCCGATATATTTTCTGGCCCGGTAGCAGAAGATTTCCACTGCGAGACGTGCGCGCCGGTCGTCGTGCTCCTGAGCTTCGGCCAGCAACTCGCGCATGTCGTTGGTCAAACCCGAGATGCCTATCAAACCTGACTGCTTGTTCAGCAGAGTCTCCACCTCCTGTGCCGACAGGCCCTCTTTCGCTGAGACGAAATCAATGATCGCCGGGTCCAGGTCGCCGGACCGCGTGCCCATCACTAAGCCTTCGAGCGGCGTAAATCCCATAGAAGTATCCACGGAATCGCCCGCCTGGATCGCAGCCGCCGAGCAACCGTTGCCCAGATGCAGCGTAATGACGTTCGTCTGATCGCGCCCTATTCCCACGAGCTGGCGATAGCGGTACGCGACATAACGATGCGACGTGCCGTGAAAACCGTAGCGGCGTATGCGGTGGCGGCGATAGAGCTGATAGGGCAGCGCGTAGAGATATGCGCGATCCGGCAGAGTTTGATGAAAGGCTGTGTCGAAGACCGCAGCCTGCGGCAGACCCGCGCCGAAGACTTCACGCGCAGCCAGAATCCCTCTGACGTTCGCAGGGTTGTGCAAAGGGGCCAGATCAATGCAGTCCTCTATCCCGCGAAGCACTTCGTCCGTGATGAGCACGGAATGAGTGAACCGCTCTCCGCCATGAACGACACGATGCCCGACGGCGTGCACGTCCGCGACACTTTGCACCTCATTGATGCCCGAATTTTCAGAGCAGGCCCAGCGGATGATGAGCTCGACCGCCGCGCGCGTATCGCGCAAAGGCGCGGTTGACAGCTTTGCCCCCTGCCCTTCGACCTGAAGCGTAATGATAGCCTCGCCGCCGATGCGCTCGATCAACCCACGCGCCAGCCGCCGATCAGTGTTCCGCGCGATCTGCTCAAGGTCCGTCGCGATGATCTGAAACTTGACCGAGGAGCTGCCGCAATTGAGTACGAGAACGTTCATAATAAAATAGTGATGAGTGACGAGTGACAAGTGACGAGCAGGAACAAGTTTTTAACTCGTCACTTGTCACCTGTCACTCGTCACTGCTTTTAAGATTTCTTCCATCCGCGCGCCTAAATATTCTTCATCTACTGTGTGAACGCGGCCGTCGCTGAAGATTTCCTTTCCGGCAACCATCGTCATAACGACATCGCGCCCGGAAGAAGCGAAGACGAGCGCGGACATCGGATCGTGTACGGGGACCTGGTGCGCGCCGCCCAGGGCCACGACCGCCAGGTCTGCCCGTGCGCCTTCGACGAGCGCCCCTGTTTGGGCTTCGAGACCGAGGGCGCGCGCGCCACCAATCGTCGCAGTTTGAAGCGCGACGGCGGCACTCAACCTCTCCACCTCCCGCACGTCGCCTGCACGAGCCGTCAGGAGAGCGAAACGCGCCTCTTCAAGTATGTCACAGGTGTTGTTGCTCGCGACAGAATCGCTTCCGAAGCCGACCTTGATTCCCTTCCTGACGAAAGCCGCGAAGGGAGCGCGGCCGTGCCCCAGCTTGGCATTCGATTTCGGGCAATGCGCGACGCTCGCGCCCGAGCTCTTGATAGTCTCCATGTCCGCATCGTCCACCGTAATGCAGTGCGCGAGCAGGGGACGTGTGCGCATGATGCCGTGGCGCGCCAGGTATTGAATCGTAGAGATTCCGGGGGCGCGCCACTCTATGCCGCGCCGCGCTAAGCCCTCTGCGAAAGGTCCGCGCCCCTCCAGCATGAAAAGAGCTTCAGCTTGAGACTCTGCCGCGTGCATCATCAGCGGCAACCCTTCGTCCAGAGCTAACTCCGCGATCAACTCAAGCTGCGGCGCGCTCACAGTGTAGGGCGCGTGCGGTGAAACTCCCAGCCTTACCAGCCCGGTCTCATATTCGCGCAGGCGTGCGATTTTTTCGCGCAATTGCTCAAACTTTTCCAGCGCCTCAAGCGGGTTCGGACCGAAGGCCTCCTGAAAGACTATCCCGCTCAGGCCCACATCCGTAAGAGCACGCATGCTTGAGCTTGCCGCATCGCTCGCGTCGCCGACGCACGTGACTCCTGCGCGCGCCGCTTCCACAGCTCCCCATGCCGCCGAAACGTAAAGATCGTCGGGCGTCATACGCTCCAGCCGTGTTAGGGTTAGCTTTTTGAGCCACACATTGAAATCACCCTCTTCAAGGTGGCCGCGCATCGCCGTCAGCTCAAGATGAGAGTGCGCGTTCACGAAGCCTGGCAGGATCGCTGCCTCGCCGAATTCTCGCAGCGTCGCCTCCGGAAATCTGGTCGCGAGCGCATCTCTCGCGCCAACGTCAACGATGCGCGAGCCCTCTACGGCGACCGCCCCATTTTCAATCCGAGACGACGCTGCTGACAAAACCCAGCGGGCGCAATAAAGTGTAATCATTGGAAAACGTAGGACAGACATTCTTGTCTGTCATGAGCGCCGCAGGGCGCGAATACTATTAGCCAATACATTAGCGAATAATATCAACGAACATCCGTGTGAAGACTATTAGCGTGCTCACAGGCACGCTTGACAGGCCGAGAATGCCTGTCCCACTACGACAGGCAAGGAATGCCTGGCGGACGCCGGCGCAGGACGAACCACAGGAGACCTGAGAGCGCGATGACTGCGCCGCCCGTTGCGGCGACCGGCGTGATTCCGATTCTGTCGGCGGCGGCGCCCGCGGCGAGCATTGCGCCGACCATCATCAGCGTCGTCAAAGTCTCGTAAGAGGCAAAGACGCGCCCGCCGTAACGGTCGTCCGTGCGGCTCATCATAATCGTCTGCTGCGCCGTCCACCAGATCGCGAAGTTAATCTCGCGCGCCACGAGCACGAGGGCAGCGGTCCAGAGGTTTGGCATGAAGCTGAAGAGCGCGAGACCGCAACCGTCAAAGAACATCGAGCGGCCCATACGAGTCCCCAGGGCGTCGCCCGCCGCGGAGTTAAAGCGCCGGGCAATCGGGGCGCCGATGACGCCTCCCAACCCCATCGCAACGAACAACACAGAGATGCCGAAATCCGTCGGGCGCGCGACCACACCTGCTGCCGCTTCCGCGCCGAGCCGCGCCCCGAAGATGCTGTAAAGGGCGCGCGCCACACCGTTGCCCAATCCCCAGCCCGCCGCGACGACGAAGATTGACGACAGCACAGCCTTACCACGCACATAACGCAAGCCCTCACGAAAGTCCAGCCAGTAGGCAGTCAGCAGTTGGCGGCCAGCAGTTAATGAGGCTTTACGTCCCCTACGCCTGGCTTTTAACACTACGCCATCCGCCTCAGCGCTTTCACCGCCCGCTGCCAACTGCCTACTGCTCACTGTTCTGATTCTCCGTATCATCTCCGCCGAAATGAGAAACGTCGCGGCGTTAAGGATGAAGACGGTGTTGCGGCCGATGAAGGTCGAGAGCAGTCCGCCGAGCGCCGAGCCGAGCGCAATCGTCGCCGCAGTGGTCGAAGCTGAGAGCGAGTTTGCGCTCAGGAGCTCCGAGGTTCCTTGAATGAGGTTCGGGATTGAGGCCCGCTTCGCCGCATTGAAAAAAGCTGAGACGGCGAACAGGCCAGCGCCGACGATGTAAATGGCCGGCAGAGCTTTGTTCATATTCGCCAGCAGAAAGCCGAGCGCGAGAATCGCGCGCAGGACGTCGGCACAGATCATCACCAGCCTGCGGTCCATGCGGTCCACGACGACGCCTGCGAGCGGACCGAAGAGAAAGAGCGGCAGGTGGCGCGCTATCGCGTAGATGGCGACCGCCTGCCCTTCGCGTCCGCGGCCTGCGAGCTCTATGAGGAGCGCGAGCACGGCTATGTTGCTGAACCAATCGCCAATCTCGGAGATGACCTGCCCCGTCCAGAGGCGGCGAAAATCCGCGTTCGCTGCCAGTAATTGACGATAGGTCAACGCCCTGCCTCCGGCACGGCGCTGGTCTGCATCCCTGCGCCCTGGCGCGCGCGGTCCTCTTTCAGCTTGCGGTAGCGCGCGAGGATGGAGATGACGTAGGCGCGCGTCGAGGGAATGTCTATTCGCTGGATGAACTGTTCGGCGGTCAGGGGCGGCGCGCCCGGCTGCGTCTGATTCCAGACTTCGACGCGGCTCCGCCCGGCGTTATAGCCGGCAACCATGCGCGCCTCCACTCCGGGCAGGTCGCGGTACTGCTCATAGAATTTTTCGAGATACCAGCACCCGATCTCTATGTTTCGTTTGGGGTCGGACAGGACAGTCTTCGGGTCCTGCTCCATCTGCCGCTCCAATTCCGGCATCGAGTTCTTTAATTCGGCGGCCCACTCGCGCCCGACCGCCGGCGTCACCTGCATTAAACCGATCTCGCCATCCGAGCCGATCTTCCAGGGACGAAAATATGTCTCTTCGTAAATGACGCTCCAGACCAGATCCGGGTCCAGGCGATAGACCTTCGCGTGCGTCGCGATCAAATCATCGTAGCGGTGAATCCAGTATTGATTAAAGTAGTGAAGCCCGATAGCGCCGACAGGAATAATGATGAGGAGAATGATAATGAGACGCTTCATTAAAAGTCTGAAGTCTGGAGTCTTGGAGTCCGGAGTCCGATGTCAAAAGCCGAAATTTTTTCAACCTTTGACTCTAAGACTCCAGACTTCAGACTCCAGACTCCTGTTCAGTTTCTTCTCTTCAACCCCGCCCAGAAGTTTGCAATCGCGTAGGCCTGATCAATGCCTTCGTAGCGCGAGCGCAGGGCGCGCTCGTCCAGCACGTGACCTTGCAGCCAGACCTCCGCGGCCAGCGTCGCGCCGACGACGAGCGAGCCTGAGCGCAACGCGCGGCGATTAACGAGCACTTCGAGCCTTAGGCGTTCAAGGTCCAGATAGACCCAGTAAAGCTCGCTCCCGGAGAGCGGATTTCTGAGCGGCTTGAAAGCGATGACGCGGCCCGTCAGGCTCCAATCGTTCTCGTGCGCGGCGCGCGACGGGGCGCTCCTTTCGAGCGGCTGCCAGACGGCCTTTGCGGGGCGCTTGCAGACGCGCGCGCGGTAGGCCAGCCCGCACAACCCGACGTGCAGCTCCGGCGCGCGAAATCCTCCGGGGCCGACTTCCGTCAGATTCTGCAACTCGAAGAGGACTTCCGTGTCCGTCCCGTCACAGTAGCCGTGGACGACGGCCTCGCCCTCTTCGTCATATTCCGTGAGCGCCCAGGGACTGATGCGCTGCGTGTAGCGCGCGCGGAAGCCCGGGCGGCAATCCGCATAAAAGATGTCGCCTGTGCCCGACTCGTAAAGCACGGTCCAGACTTCCAACCCCTCGCCGAGTTTCCAGCACCGTCCGTGGAGCACAGCGCCGCGCCGCGTCAACTGGGTCGGCTCCCCCTGATCCCCGGCGCGCTCTGCCAGATAGCTGAAAGCCTTCTCGCTCGGCACTTCGAGCCCGATTGTCTCAAAGGTTACATCCATAACGATTCAGTGACAGGTGACAGGATGATATTTTTGCTGGTCACTCATCACCTGTCACTTGTAACGGTCTTATCCCTTCGCTCGTTTGCGCCGCCCACGCTGTGGCGTTTCCTCGATCTCTTCTTGAAAGCGCGGCGCGCGAGTTTTGAAGCCGCGGATGTTGCGCTCCGCCCCGTAATCAGGGCGCACGCCCGCGCGGACCATCTCCGTAAACAGATCCACGTCATAATCCGCCTCGCGCGACATCTCTTCGCGGATCAGGTGCAGCACTTCCAGAAATCTTGGCTTGCGATACATGGTTCGTAAATCGTAAATCGTAAATCGTGAATAGTAAAAGCAAAAATCATCTATTTACGATTCACGATTTACGATTTACTCGTTTCTGTTGCTTCCGACACCAAAAACTCCGGCGTCACGATCATCGGGACGAAGAATCCGGCCGCCGTGTTAAAGAGGCGCACGCGCGCTTGCCGCCGGACGTTCGCCAGGTGACCGAAGTTCCACGTAACTAAATAATCTATCTTGTGAAATGAGGCAACAGCCACGTGCAGGGCATCGGCAATATACTTGCGATGAAAGATGCCCCGCGCGATGTAGCCTTCGGCGAGGATCGCCGCCTCGTCCGTCAACTCGACCTGCTCGATCTGAGCGGCGAGCTTCAGATAACCCGTCCGGTGCGGCTCGGGCACGCGCTCAAGCTCGCGCACAACTAAAGGCGAGACAACCGCGCGGTACTCCGGCATCTCGTGCTCCCACCAGCGGATCGTCAGGTCGCGGCGAAACGGCTCGCCGTTGTCCAAGTAAGCGCCGACAACAGATGTTTCGAGGTAGAGGCTCTGCTTCATAATTGCCCGACCCCGACGACATCCCTCTGGGACTCTCGCCTGCTTGAAGATAAAGTTGATTTGAGAGGCTCAAGGTAGATCACGGACCTTCTGAAATCGAAAGTGATGCGAAAATGGCGCAGGAAATTTCCGCCGATGATGCCGGACTGAACGAATCCGGTCGTTTCATTGACCGGCTCCAGATCGAGCACGGCGACGTCAACTTTTTCCCGGGCCTGTTTCCCCAGGAGCACGCGCGGCAGGACCAGAGTCTGGACCCCGTCGGCGATTCCCGCCGCGCCGTAAACGCGCAGCCGCGTCGGGTGCTTGAAGTTGTGCATCTCCTCCAGCTCCATCATCTTTTCGGAGACGACGCTGGTGCTCGCGCCCGTGTCAATGATGAAGTTGAAAGGCTTCTCTAAACCCTCGACCAGGACCTCGCCGCTCAAGAACCCGCTTGACGTGGTCCGAATAGGAATCTCCATGGCGTCTGACGAAGGCGCGCTGGAATCGTTGCCGGAGCGCTGGCGTTTGAGCGCGAAGGTGCGCGTTCCGTAGTCCACGGTCGCAATGTACTTTGTGATGACGGCCAGGCCGATGTAGCCGTCAACCGGAATTTCGTCGTTGTAGAAGCGGCGAATGTAAACGGGCACGTTTTCGATGCGCGCCTCCCCGATCTCAAGCGACTGGAGGAAGCCGTAAACGATCTCGAATTTCCCGCCGACGGCGCGGGCCATGCCCCCGCGCGCAACGGGGCGCAGGCCCAGCCGCTTGGCCGTCTCCTCCGAAATGACAGAGATGCCGGACCCGGTGTCGAGCACAAAGCGCAGCGGCTCTTTGCGCCCGTTCACGCGAACGTTAATGATCGGACGGTTGTTTGGAGCGTCGAAGGAAACGGTCGTCTGGCTGGACCCGCCCGTGTCGTAAAGGCTGTGCTGGCTGCCCAGGTAGCGCAGGAACTCGATCAGCCCGCGGATGCGTGCGCGGCGGTCGGAATCCGTGCGGGGCGCGATGATCAGGAAACGCTCGTAGGCGTCTGCGGCCTCTCTGTAGCGCTCGGCCCGCGCCGCTGCCTGCGCCAGACTGAAGAGGAAATCAGGGTCGCTTGAGTTGAGAAAGACTGCGCGGCGCAACCCGTCGAGGCTCGCGCTGATGCGATTCTCGTAGAAGTCAACCATCGCGAGGCCCGCAATCGCCAGGGCCTCATCCTCTTTCAGGCTGAGCGCCGTCCGAAACTCTTCGACAGACATGCGGAAGTCGCCGCTGGCGAGCACGACCGAGCCGAGCAAGGCGTGAGCGCGCGACGAGAGCGGCTCGTTGGCGACGACACGCGCCGCGTGGTCATAAGCATCAGTCAGGCGTCGCATCTTGAGCAGCGCATAGCTCAGGCCGAGACGCGCCTGATTGTCGTGGGCGTCCCTTTCCAGAACCTCACGGAAGAGCTTCTCAGCCGTCTCGAATTCGCCCTGGCGTAGAGCACGCTCGGCACGACTGCGCGTCTTGTCACCGGCAGCGGCGGCGTTCGCCGAGGCCAGCGTAAGACAGACGAACAAAGCCGTCAGGCTCATTATCCCTAACAGACCCAGCTTACTTCTTAAATATCTTTTTAGCATGGGGGACCACCTGGAATGATGAATGCGGAACGATGAACGATGAACTGAAAAGCTCTGGCTTTAATTCATCATTCATCATTCATCGTTCATTATTTATTTCAAGATTTCTCCGGTCTTCATAGACCAGAGAACCAGATCGAGTTCATCGAAATCAATCCGCACGCGGCGCGCGAATTCTCTGAACCGCTCTTCCGTCTCCAGATAACGTCTCCGGGTCGCTGGCGGTTCGGGCGACTCGGTGACGCCCAGCTCGGCCAGGCTCCGAAGGATATGTTTATCGAGGATCGCGTAGCCGCTGAAACCTATGTTGCGCAGGAAATGGCTGGCCTCTTTATAGCCGAGCCCTTTGATGCGCGGCTCGCGCGCGAGCCAGTCGCGCCGTTCTAACGCGTCGTCGAAGTTTTCAAGCCGCTCGCGCAAGCGCATGCCGCAGTCTTCATAAAGATAGTCGCGCGTGACGACGATATAGCCGGGGCGCGCCTGCGGGTAGCGATGAACTCCCTGCAAGGCCGCAGTCAACTCCGCGTGATCGCCCGTCATCAACAGGTGCCGGACCACCGCGACCGAGCGCAAGCCCATGCGCGCCGAAGCGCCCGCGGTGAAGATGCAATAGACCAACTCTTCCCAAAGACGCTCATCCGAAGCGCTCTCCCGAAGGCTGCGAAACTCCGCGAGCCGCGAGCGAATCTCAGCGGCGCGCTCCCGGCGCGTGGCGCGTATCTTTTCAATAGTGACGGGCTGGTTGTCTCGTCGCACGACAGTTGCGGTCAACACCTCAGATTTTAGGAGCGTGCTCAAGACATTGTCAACGAAGTTGGGAGACAAATCAGATTGGCAGTTTCTGACAATCGAAAGGGCGTGCATCCAGTCGCGCGCGGCCCGGCATCAAAGGGGGGCGTCAACCCGCTCTCGTGAAACATTTTTGAGAACTGAAGCGGCCCGACTCATGCTATGATGCGTCGCCCCTTTGAGGAAGGTTGATGAAAGAACGAATGACCAGGCAATCAAACAAAATCAGAATCGCTCTTCTCTTCCCTCTTCTCATTCTGCTGTTAGTCGCGCCGACGAGCGTCCTGGCCCAGGCCACGACGGATCAAACGCAGCCCGACTACACGCGGCCGACGGTCCTGACGCGCCCGGTCCCACCGGCATCAACCGGCGGGCAGCCCGCCACAGTTTCGGCGCCCGCGACCCAACCTCCCGAGACAGCGCAGCCGCCCCGGCCCGTCATCATCACGCAGGGACTCCTCGTCGAGACGCTCGACGGGACGACCGTGATGGCGCAGGACGTGGACCAGACTTACAACCCTGCTTCCGCGGTCAAGCTCGGGACGGCGCTGGCGGCGCTCAAGACTTTCGGCATTGATCACCGCTTCTCGACCGCCGTCTGGACAAACGGGACTTTTGACCCGGCGACCGGCACGATCAGCGGAGACCTGATTATCTCGGGCCGGGACCCCTCGTTTCATTTCGAGCACGGCGTGATGCTGGCGCGCGAGTTGAACAGGCAGGGCGTCCGCGTCGTCACAGGCGATCTTGTGGTCGCCCCCGGCTTCACGATGAATTTCGATTGGTCCTCGCAGCGCTCCGGCGATCAACTTTACGACACGCTCGACGCGACCCGCCGCCCCGCAGCGGCCTCGCGCGCCTGGCTCGAAGAGCGCTCGCTGGTCCGCGACGTCGAAAGCCTGCGGAGCGTGCCGAGTGTGGCCGTGATGGGGGCGGTTTACGTTGACACGGTTCCGGCCGGCGCGCGCACGCTCCTGGTTCACCGTTCGAGCAAACTCATAGACATCCTCAAAGTGCTGCTCTGCTTCTCGAACAACTTCATGGCCGAGCGCATCGGCGACAACCTCGGCGGGGCCGCGGGCGTCCAGGATTTTCTGACGCGCAAACTCCAATTGATGCCGGGGGAGGTCAGGCTCGCCTCGACCAGCGGACTCGGCGTCAATCGCGTGACGCCGCGCGCGATGATGAAGATTTTCCGCGCGCTCAGGGACGAGCTGGCTGGAAATCGTCTCTCGCCTTCGGACATCATGCCCGTCGCCGGCATTGATCCCGGCACGCTCGAAAAGCGTTACACGGTCGCCGATTCGCGGGGCAGCGTGATCGCCAAGACCGGCACACTCATTCGCACGGACGGCGGCGCGAGCGCGCTCGTCGGACAGATGCGGACACGCAATAACGAGACGCTGCTTTTCGTCATCTTCAACCAGCGCGGCAATGTCTGGCGCTTTCGCGAGAGCCAGGACACGCTCATCACTCAGATACAGAATTCGCGCGGGGGGCCGGCGCCATTCAAGTACCAGGCGCAAACGCTCTCCATGCGCCTCGCTGGCACGGAATTGAATCTGTTGCCCGCGCGCAAGGACGAATACGAGCCGGGTTCGAACTAGAAGGTCTGAAAAAGATGAAACTCAAAAGCTCAATCATCACGAGCGCCGTAGCGCTCGGACTGCTTCTCTTAACGGGCGCTCTGACCAGTGCTTCAGCGCAGGTCCGCGGAACCCCGACCGTCGAACGCTTCGGCAACCGCATTTACGAGAAGAACGGATTGGACAGCGTGGCAGCCGAGATCAGAGAGAACCAACGCCTGCTCCAGGCCGGCCGCTCCAAAGAGCTTTCACATAGCATTGAAGAGGTGGGGCGCTACTATTGGGGCGCACCGCGCAACGCGAAAGAGCTGAAGAGATATCAGAGACTCGCCTCGAAACTGGGGACGACGCCCGAAGAAATGCTCTCGCAGTTCGTCAGGCGCGCGAACCGTTCCTTTTTGACGTTCGATAAATTTCTGCTGGCGAATGTCATCGCGAGCAATCTGGAAGCGACCCGACCGGACATCACTGCGGACCTTCTTCTCTCACGCCGCGGCAAAAGCTTCACACGGACGCTGCGCGATTCAGGATTGAGCAAGGAAGAGGCCGAGGCAGCCGAGAAGAAAGCCAGGCAGGAGATTAAAGAGAGCAAGCGTCAAAAGCTCGATACACAATAAAAAGGCGCTCCGGTGGCCTGAGAGTCACCGGAGCGCTTTACGCCCCACACACGCGCTGACGTGCGGAGCCGCGCGCATGGGGACGATCCTTAGACGAGTGTGCTGCGAGCGCGCTTTCTCGATTGCCTTTCGCTGAAGGAAACTCCGCACCGTTTACCTTACAAACGGTTCTCTTCGACAATCATCAATCGCGCTTTCAGTTTGTTGACCCCTTGAATTGAGCGCATACCTTGATGCGCTTCCGCGTTAGCCAGACAGCAATTCGTGCGCCGCCCATCAATTGGTCCGACATAGCTCTTCTCATCAACCCTCCTCCAGACGACCCGCGTCGCACGCGCAATCCGCCCCAAACACACACTTTCACTCATGATTTTTCGAACAACCTCTCGCCTTCGCAGAGGGAAGCTGACGGAGTTTTCCCGACGCGAGCCATTTCGGCTGGACCCGTCCAGGCTATGAAGCGCGCTTCACACTCTGTCACTGAAGGTAACGCTTTCCTCCCTCCGCAACCTTCCTGCGCGCGAGTTTCAACGAAGTTCTCTGACTTAAATGACATGGCATGGCTGTTGCCCTACACCGGCAGGCACAGGTCTCTTCCTGTGTGATCGAAAGAATCGAAGCGCAAGACCACTCGTTTACGGAGGCGGGAATGTTAAAGCGAATGAGGCGAAAGAATCAGAGAGCGAATAGAGCGCGAGCGTCTGAGCGCGGATTTACGCTCATTCAGTTGGCCGTTACGGTGGCAGTCATTTCGGTCGTCTCGACTTTCGCCGTGATGGGCATCACGAGCGCTCGCGCCTCCATGCGGCTGTCCGCTTCCGAGCGCGAGCTGGCAGGCTACATCGAGCAGGCGCGCACGGACTCGATCCGACGTCACGCGATTGTGCCTCCCGACGCCGATACCCCCGACTTGAGAGCGACCGTCAGGGTTCCTGCCAACGGCGGCACGACCTACACGGTCACGATGGACTTCGACAAAGACGGTGTTCTGGACCCGCCGCGCACCATCCCGCTGCAAGACGGGGTCAGGTTCAGCGGCAACGCCTACACCATCACCTTCGATTGGCGCGGGCGGACGACCGGTGAGGTTTCCATCGGACTGATTAACGAGCGCGGCAGCACGGGCAACATCAACATCACCGGCTCGGGCGACATCACTCTGGATACGGAGGTCTTTCAGGACGAGGACATTCCCGAAGTCAGTTTGAATAACAACAGCGTCTCCGGCGATGTGATCGTCGAAGCGACCCCATATACGGGGGGTTATGAGACGTCGCCGACGGAAACGCCGACGCCCACAACCTCTCCTAATCCGACCGCGACGCCAACGCCAGATGGGACTTCAACGCCGACACCAACGCCAACGCCGACGCCCACACCCATCTCGACGCCGACAATAACACCGACTCCGACGCCCGTGGCGACTCCCACACCTGTAGCGACGCCGACCCCCGTGCCGACACCGACGCCCGTGCCCTGCACGATGACTGTCAGCCCAACCGCATTATCGCTGCCGAGGAATGGCGGCGGATCGATCTCCGTTAGCGTCAGCAACCTGGTAGGCAGCGGCACAGTCAGCGCCCGCTCAAGCAATTCCGGACAACTCCAGGTGTCGCCAACTTCACGCTCCATTTCGGGCAGCGGGACTGTGAGCTTTAGCGTCACCGCGAAGACCCAGAGCGGTTCGATAGCTATTACTACCAGCCCGAGCTGCGGCTCTAGCACTGTCCTTGTCACGGTCAGGTAAAACGGAGGAAGAGATCAGGATGAACCGGCGCAACAGCATGCTTGTGATGAATACGGAAGGCGTGACTCAGAGTGAGCGGTCGAACGAGCGGGGTTTCACTTTGATTGAAACAGTCGTCGCGCTCGTCGTCATGATGATCGTCGGCCTCGGCGCAGCGACCCTCTTCTTCTATGCGGCCAGCAACAACATCGGGGCCAACGACCGTGAGCTTTCGATGGCCGTGGCGCAGAAGCGCATGGAATGGCTGCGGAGCATGCCGCTTAACGAGACCACGAGCAACACGGCTTACTCTTATCCGAACGGTGGATTGCAGCAGACCTCCGCGCAGGGCGTCACCGAAACCACCACGAGCGCGGGGCGCACCTACATGGTGACGACCACCATTAGCAACCTGGATACCGACGCCGACAATACGGCCGCGTCAAACGACATTCCGCCGACCGTTAAGATCATCACCGTTCAGGTCCGACCGCTGGGCTCAGGACCGGGCTGGACCCAGGCCACCTCAGTCTTTGGCTCCGTGAGGATCACCACGCAGCGTACGATGAACCGCATGGGGCCGCATAGAGGCTAACCCGCCGGGAGCGGCATTCACCCGAGAGGAAACCGGAAGAGATGCGCGAGCGAAAAAACAAGGAATCGGGCGCTAAAGGCTTTTCACTAATCGAGCTAATGGTCGCCATGACGATCACGCTCGTCGTGATGGGAATCGCGACTACGCTCATCGCCAGGTCATTAAAGGTGCGCGCCCGCGAGAACAAGCAGACGGACGCTTTGGCCGACGCCCAGCGCGCTCTGAACCTGATGACGCGCGAGGTCGCCAACGCCGGGTTCCGTATGAAGACCAACGGCATCGTCTGGGAGGATTCCAACGACGAACAATCCATTCGCATCGTCGCCAATCTCAACAAGTACACGGGGGAAATAGATAACGGCGTGACGGAGCCTGGTGAAGACGTGAAATTCTTTCTCGCGGACAATACGCAGTACCTGGTCCGCCACGACAGGAACGCTCCGGGCTCGCTGCAAACGACAGTGCTCGCGAATCGCGTCTTCTCGCTGAATGTCTATTATTTCAACCAGACTGTAAATTATACGACCGGGACTTGCGCGAATCCCGTGACGGTCACGACTCCAGGCGCGGGGAGACTTGCAGGTCCGAATATCGCCGACGCGAAATATGTCGTCATCGCCCTCTGCGTAGATCTCCCGGCCGAAGGCAGCCCCGGCTCGCCAGGCTATCAACCGGCCACCCAAACCCTGCTCGTATCGGACGTGACGCTGCGCAACGCCACCACCAACAGCTACTGAAACTCTCCCTTTATTCATGGCAATCCTGAGGTTGATTCGATGAAGATGATCTCCAAAGTCGCAAAGATTGATCGGCGAGGCGAGCGCGGCGCGGCCCTCATTTCAACGCTCCTGCTCGCCGTGCTCCTGCTCTCCGCGGGCGGGGCGCTCGTTTTGACGACGACGATGTCGGCCACCAACGCGATTGATTCGACGGCAGAGATGCAGGCTTACTACGGCGCTGAGGCGGGGCTTCAATCAACCATCAATACACTGCGCGGTAATGTCTGGAGCAGCAATGCCACGCCCGCAGCCAGTTTTCGCGCGGCGGTCGAGCCCGACGAGTCTAATCTCGATGGGGACCCGGCGACCGATCAGAATGTCGCGCGACTCTCCAGGTGGCTTACCTATAATGCAAACAACCGCGTCGTCGTGCCCGGCACCGATAACTTCATTGCCTACGACGTGACGGCGCGCGATCTGGATGACAGCAAGACCGTCAGGTACGCGACCGCAGGCTCCTTTGACCCGGGCACATCCGGCTGCACGGCTTCCGGCTCGACTCTCACCTGCAACGGCTCCGGCGTGAACCAGTTTGTGCTGAGATACGTCCCGCAGCCCGCGACGGCGCTCCTGGCTTACCCGGCCATCAGCTCACCTCTGGGCTCTTTCGTCCTGACCAAAACCGCAAGCGGAGCTAGCATCCCTGCGGGCACGGTCGTCAGATTCCGCCTGACGATTGACCAGACGCTTCCCTGGGCCGCGAGAGACTCTTTCATGGCAACTGTCTCGGGCGAAGTAACCGCCGTCAGCAGCGATCTCAAAATCTCTTTCAGCGGCCCGAGCGTGAAAGTCGGCGGGACGAGTTTCGCCCTCTGCGCCGGTTGCAATCCGCTGAGCATTAACTCTCAACTGGTTCTGGGCGGGCTGACTTCGCTTTCCGCCACCGTTACTGCCCCCCAACCCAGGCGCATTCTCGTGCAGGCCACAGGCTACGGGCCCAAGGGCGCAATCAAGAAGCTGGAGATGGTGCTTAATAATGGCCTTTTCGATTTCGATGCCCCGGCGACCCTGACGATGCGCGGTTCGGATAACTGCAACGCGATGACTTTCGATACTGGAAGCAGCGGCTCAAAAATCTATTCGGGCATGGATAACGCTAGCACTGAAGCGCAGCTTCCAGCCTTCGCCGTTTCGGGCTGCGATGTCGCTACGGCCAACAGCGGCGTCAAGAAACCGGAGACGGTGGAAGATCCCGAAATAGCTTACCTGGATAACAGCTCGCTTCCGGCGGGCACGACCGTTTCGACCGTCGAGGTTCCGACGCCTGACTTCCTTGAGACGGCGGAGGAAGCTCGCAAGACTCTTAACGAGTTGCAAGAGACAGCCGAGGGCTCTGGACGCTACTTTTCAGCCCCCCCCGGCGGCGCATACACGGTCAGCACTGCCAACACGAAGCCCGATATGCTGACTTTTGTTGACGGCGATTGTGAACTGGAAGGGGGCTCGGGTCTCTTAGTCGTCACAGGCAATCTGAGCATGAGCGGGAACCCAAGCTTCAACGGCGTCATCCTCGTGATGGGGGCAGGCACAGTCAACCGCGACGGCGGCGGCAACGGCAACGTTTACGGGGCACTTGTGGTCGCCAGCTTTAACCGCCACGGCAACGGCGGATTCAGTGCTCCCGTCTTTAACACCAACGGCGGCGGCAACTCCACGATGCAATACGATTCGCTCGCGGTCACGCGCGCGTTGAGCGCACTCGGCGTGAGCGTCGGAGGAGTCCGCGAATACTAAACGATGAGGGATACGCCCGAGTCTCATCACTGTTCAGGAAGTACTTGATGAAAAAACTGAACAACAATTCTTATCCGAAGGCAGGGGAGCGTGGCGCGTCCGTCCTGGAGATAATCATCGTCCTCGCCATGGTCTCAATCGTGGCGACCTTCGCCATCGTGCAGATCGCAGCGGCGCAGCGCTCCATGCGTCTGACCAGCGCGGCGCGCGAGATGATGGGCTGGCTCGAAAAGGCGCGGCTCGACTCGCTGCGTCGCCATCCGATGTCCGGCAGCGAGATGGCGCGCGTCACAATTACCAGCGCCAACACCTACACCGTCACGATTGATAAGGATGGCGACGGCGCGCTCGATCAGCCGCTCACCATCACGATTCCCGGAACGAACGGGGCGGCTTTCTACGGCATCACTCTCCCGACGGTCATCCGTTTTAACTGGCGCGGTCGCCCCGTGGATGCTACGGGCAATCCCATTAACCTCTCCTTCAGCCTGCGAGACTCAGGAGGAAACATCAATCCGATCAACGTGGCGAGCACGGGCGACACCTCGCTCGACTCAAACCTCAGCGCCAGCCCCGTCAGCGTGAGCAGCGGAGTCAACGGCACTTCAAACATCAGGGGCAACACGCGAGTTCCCTGAGAAAGCATTGGCAATTCGTGCGGAGAAGAACTGAAATGAACTGGCCGAAGAGAGCACTGGCGCAGGTTCCGGCGCGGCGAAAAAGTGACGAGGGCGAGCGCGGTTTCACGCTTATCGAGACCACGATTGCGCTCGTCATCATGATGATCGCCATGCTCGGCGCGGCCTCACTTTTCGCCTTCTCCGTCTATAACAACACGAGCGGCGCCGACCGCACGCAGACGCTGGCCGTCGCGCAGCAAACTTTAGAGACGCTGCGTCAGGCTCGCTTCTCGACCGCCGGAACAGACCCCATTTTAAACGCCGGGACGACCACGCAGACCGACGCGATGCGCGGCGGGCTGACCGGGCAGGGCGCACGCCCGTACACGATTGTCTCCACCATTGTTGACACGACGCCGACGATCAAAACCATCACGGTGAGGGTGACGCCGACCGGCGCAGGCCCCGGCTGGGCGACAGGCCCTGCGGCCAGCGTCACCGTCGTCACGCAACGCGCCCAATCAGACCAGCCATAAGAGCATGATGAACCTCTTTACCAGAACTATTTCGATGCGGCGGGCGGCGCGTGCCGGGCGCGGTCCCGAAGCCGGCTTTTCCCTGCTCGAACTCGTCATCGCGATGGCTATCCTGCTCGTCATGATGGCCGGGGCGAGCCAGATTTTGATGCGCTCGCTCGGCGCGCGAACTCGCGAGAACCAGAGGTCTGATGCGCTCTCTGACGCTCAGCGCGCTCTCAACATCATGTCGCGCGAAATCGGGAACTCGGGCTTTGGCCTGGACTACAACGGGCTGGTCGCCGCCGACTGCCGTCCTGTGTCCACAAGCGATCCCGTGATGGCGCAGATACGCTTTCGCTCTAACATCAACAACACGGACACGACGACCAACCAGGCCGACGAAGATGTGACCTACGTCTATCAGGGAGCGCCGAACTACGCCATCGTCCGCTACGACAAGAACACCAACACGAGCACAGTGCTCGCCAGCCGGATAGACGCGATGCAGATTACCTATATTGATGCCGCCGGCACGGCCTCGACGCTGGCGACCCCGGCGGTCGTCGCCGGCGCGGAACGAATCAGGATTACCATCCAGGTAAATCTGGATGCGATGGTCGGGCAACCCGCCTCGAAGGTTTACTTGACGTCCGAAATCGCGATCCGCAATGCCACCAACGCCGTGCGCCACTACTGAGCCAGCGCCCCGATTTTGCCCGAAAGGATTTCTCACAATGCGTAGGAAACAGAAGTTGAGCCGCCCCGACCGCCGAGACGAGCGCGGTGCGGCGCTCGTCTCCGTGCTACTCATCTCCACCCTGCTCCTGTCCGCGGGCGGCGCGCTCCTGCTGACGACCTCTATGTCCGCCCTCGCCCCGATTGACGCATCGGCCGAGATGCAGGCCTACTACGCGGCCGAGGCCGGGCTCCAGCGCACTCTCAACGTGATGCGGACCAAAGACATTCCGGCCGGGACGATGCCCTCCGGAAAAACGAGCCTAACCTTCCGCGACATCGCACTAAATCCAACGCTCGCCAACTGGATTCCCTTCGATGGACCGACCATCAACGGAGCGCGCACCACGCTCATCAGCACCAATGCTTTCAGCGTCTCCATCATAGACCCGGACGATCAGGGCCCCGTGGCGACTCGCCAGATTACGTTAAACCCCAAATACCAGCCCTCACGCCTGAGCATCCAGTTGATAGGCTACGGGCCGAAGCGCGCGAGAAAAATCCTGAACATGCTTGTGCTGCGTTCGGGACTCGCAGGGTTCCAGGCACCCGCGACCATTACCCTGCGCGGGTCTGACACAGCGACTTCTTTAGCCCTGGACACGGGCGACAGCAACTCGGTCCGTTATACGGGCAACGATGCCGCCGGGGGGGCGGGCATCTCCGCTTTCGCAGTCACGATCCCGGACGTTCCTCCGACGATCCTCGGCATTCAACGACCAACCCAAATTGAAGGATCACCCATCAGCGTGCTCGGGCCGACTTCGCCGATTCAGGGCATCCCGCCGACGCCCATTCCCGACTGGCTCAGAACAGCGGACGAGGCCCGCGCCTTTGTCACAGACATCAAAGAAGACGCTGTCTCTCAGGGACGTTATTTCACAGAGAAGCCTCCCGCGAGTGACATGGGCACGACGGGCGATGCCAAACTGACTTTCGTTGACGGCGACGTGGATTTAGGACCGGGCAATAACGGCACGGGTCTTCTCGTCGTCACAGGCGACGTCACGATGGACGGCAACACCAGTTTCAACGGCATCATCTTCGTGCTCGGCGGCGGCAGGGTGCATCGCAACGGCGGCGGCAACGGCGTGATTTCGGGCGGTATCGTCATCTCGAAGTTCGACGCCACGGGCGGATTTCTCAACCCGACCTTCACGACCAACGGCGGCGGCAATTCCCTGATCCAGTATGATTCGGATGCCGTTGGCGAGGCGACGAAGACCGTGCCAGGCTTTCAGGTCCTCGGCGTCGTCGAAAAATAGGCATTAACTTAATCATCAGCGGTTCGAACGAGCGCGTATCCTTAACCGGGTGCGCGCTCGTTCTCTTTTCCAGAAGCATCGCGCTTGACACATCAAGGAGCAACGATGAATGATGAATGATGAATGATGAACTGAAAGATTGTCGCTTTTACTTCATCATTCATCGTTCATCATTCATCGTTTCGCTATGTCTGACATCCTGCTCGTCGAAGACAAGGACAGTTTGCGGCGTGTGCTCAGCCTGACGCTGGAGAACGCCGGCTATACCGTCACCGAAAGCGCCGACGCCCGCGCAGCCATGCAGGAGATCTCCCGCGCTCCACACCGCCTCGTGCTGACGGACTTGCGCATGCCTCACGGCTCGGGCCTGGACGTGCTGCGAGCGGCGCGGGCCGCCGACCCGGATGTTCCCGTCATCGTGATGACAGCCTATGGCTCGATTGACGAAGCGGTGCAGGCGATGAAGGACGGCGCGCACGATTTTCTACAGAAACCCGTTGACTCGAACCACCTGCTCATCCTGGTCGAGCGTGCGCTTGAGCAGGCGCGCTTGCGTACCGAGAACATCCTGCTGCGCGAGGAATGGTCGCGCCGCTACGGATTCCCGCGCATCATCGGCGAATCCGAAGCCATCAAGCGCGCGGTCGCGGAAACGCAGCGCGTCTCGCAGACGGAGGCCAACGTGCTCCTGCTCGGGGAGTCGGGCACCGGCAAAGAGCTGTTCGCGCGCGCCGTCCACCATCTGAGCCAGCGCCGCGATAAGGCTTTTGTCGCAATCAACTGCGCCGCGATTCCAGAGACGCTTATCGAGAACGAACTGTTCGGCCACGAGCGCGGGGCCTTCACGGGCGCGGGCGAGCGCCGCCAGGGCAAGTTCGAGTTGGCCTCAGGCGGCACAGTCTTCCTGGATGAGATCGGCGAGCTGCCTCTGGCGGTGCAGGGGAAACTGCTGCGCGCGATTGAAGAGAAGACAATTGATCGTATCGGCGGGCGCGCGTCCATCCCGGTTGACGTGCGGGTCGTCGCGGCTACGAACAGGGACCTGCGCGCCGCCGCAGAGAGCGGAGAGTTTCGCCGCGACCTCTTCTTTCGCCTCGCGGTCTTCCCAGTGGAGATTCCCCCCTTGCGCGAACGCGGCGACGACATCGCGCTCCTCGCGCGCCATTTCGCGAGCCAACTCGGCAGAGAGACTCACGGGCGCGAGGCCACGCTGAGCGACGCGAGCCTGAGCGCGCTTCGTCTACACTCCTGGCCCGGCAACGTCCGTGAGCTTGAGAACGCGATTGAGCGCGCCTGCATTCTTGCGGACTCGGCGACGCTTGAGCCAGCGGATTTGGGTCTGATGAAGGCGATGGAGCCGGAGGCTTTCAGTGAGCTGGACATGATGGGCACGCTCGCGGAAGCGGCGGACCGCGCCGTGCGTTTCGTCGAGCGCCGCAAAATCGCCGCAGCCCTGCGCGCTCACGGCGGGAACAAGACGCGCGCGGCGGAGACTTTAGGCGTCAGCTACAAAACGCTCCTGACCAAGATTAAGGATTACGAACTGTAAAAGGTGTGCTCGGTGAACAATTGTTAACCACAGAGGCACAGAGACACAGAGAAGCGAAGAAAAAGAGTTAATGAAAGTAGTAGCAGTAAACGTGACTGTTTTTCTTTCATTCATGTTTCTTTCTCTGTGTCTCTGTGCCTCTGTGGTGAATTGCTACCCAGACCAACCGTTATGAGCATTCGATGAAACCCAACTCCGGGCAAGAGGAACCTGAAAACCAGAGCGCGCACGAAGACGCGAGCGTGATTGCGGGCGAGACTGATGTCCCCGTCGGGACAGTCACCGGCGAGTTTCCGGCCGAGCAGGAACTTTCGAAGCGTGAGCACGAGTCGAGCACCGGCAAGTTCGCTTTTCTGGTCGGCGCAGGAATCCTCTTAAGTCGCATCGTCGGCGTCATCCGTCAGAGAGTCTTCGCACACTACTTCGGCACGTCTGCCGCGGCTGACGCCTTCAATGCGGCCTTCAGGATTCCGAATTTCTTACAGAACATCTTCGGCGAAGGCGCTCTTTCGGCCTCCTTCATCCCCGTCTATGCAGGGCTTCTGGCGCGCGGCGAAGAAGAGGAGGCGGACCGCGTCGCGAATGCGATTCTCACGCTGCTCGCGCTCGTCACTTCCGTCATCGTCCTCGTCGGAGTTCTGACAACGCCTTACCTGATTGACGCCATCGCGCCGGGCTTTCAAGGCGACACGCGCGAGCTGGCAATCCGTCTCGTCAAAATCTTTTTTCCGGGTGCGGGCTTGCTGGTGCTCTCCGCCTGGTGTCTCGGCGTGCTCAACAGTCATCGTCGTTTTTTTCTCTCCTACACAGCGCCCGTCATCTGGAACGTCGCGATCATCGCCTCGCTCGTCTGGTTTGGCGGCCGCCTCGGTAATCGAGATGCGGCTGGCCTGAAGCAGTTTCAGTTCGGGCTGGCCGAATGGGTCGCCTGGGGTTCCGTCGTCGGGAGCTTCCTGCAATTCGCAGTTCAACTGCCGACGGTCTTCAAGCTCACGGGGCGCATCCGTCCTGCGCTCCAGTTAAAATCAAAGAACGTGCGCACGGTCGTCCGCAACTTCTTTCCGGTCTTTGTCAGTCGTGGCGTGGTGCAGATCAGCGCCTTTGTGGACGCGCTGCTGGCGAGTCTCCTGGGGACGGGCGCGGTCGCCGCGCTCACTTTCGCGCAGAGTCTCTATACGCTGCCCGTCAGCCTCTTCGGCATGTCCGTCTCAGCGGCGGAGCTTCCGGCAATGTCGAGCGCTCTCGGCACCGATGAAGAGGTGAAGGCGAAGTTGCGTCGCCGTCTCGATTCGGGCCTGCGGCAGATAGCGTTTTTCATAGTGCCCTCGGCGCTCGGATTTATGGCGCTCGGCGACATAATGGTTTCGGCGCTCTACCAGACCGGAGAATTCAGGCGCGCCGATGCCATTTACGTCTGGGCAATCCTCGCGGGCTCAGCCGTGGGGCTTCTGGCGTCCACCCTGGGCCGTCTCTACGCCTCGACTTATTATGCGCTGCATGACACGCGCACGCCTTTACGCTATGCCGTCATCAGAGTCACGCTGACTGTCCTGCTCGGCTATCTTTTCGCCATCCCTTTGCCGCGCGCTCTCGGCATCGAACTGCGCTGGGGCGCGGCGGGGCTGACCGTTTCGGCTGGAATCGCCGGGTGGATAGAGTTCGCCCTGCTCAGGCGCACCCTCAACCGGAAGATCGGACGCACGGGGCTTCCCCTTCCCTTCATCTCTAAACTCTGGCTCGGGGCGGCGATTGCGGCAGGTATCGGGTGGGGGATCAAGTTTTTCGTAGGCGTGGAGCGCCCGATCCTGACGGCAATCCTTGTTCTGGGTCCTTACGGAGTCATCTACTTTATCTTGACCTCGCTGTTCCGTCTGCCGGAAGCACGCGCGGTGACCGGGCGCTTCACGAGGCTCTTGCACAGAGGCCGCAGCTAAAGGCTCTCCCCGAAAACCCTCCGGTTGATGCTCTGGCAAGTGCTCTTCATTTCAGGAAATATCTCGCTATTATCAGTTTTCAGATAGCAGGAAAGTTGATGCAAGCGCAGACGCTTTGCGAAGAACTTTCCACGATACAGCTCCACAATTTTTAGTGTGGCGAAAAACTTAATCACCAACCAAAACCTGGGGGAAAGGAAGTTAACCTATGAAGAAAATCTTGTCCCATTTAACGCTCAGCCTGGCAGCTATGGTTCTGCTGGGACTGACCGCGACGAGCGCTCGCGCAGACCTGGTGCTGATTCCGGGCGCGACGGCGCCGCAGGGCGGAGTCGGGCACGCACCTGAGTCCGTTCTTTCCATCCAATCGCCCAAGAATACTGAGCTGGCCTTCGGGCAAGTCTCCTGGAACGGAAACAAAGATGTCATTACGGGCGAAATAGCGAAGCAGGGCGAGCACACGAAGACCGTCACTTTCGCCGACCTCGGCATCACCAGTGGCGGGCAGTTGAGAGTTTTCATGGACATTGAGGACCCGGATAACGACCTCATTCTCCACGAATTGACGCTCACGGCCTACGATTCTAAGACCGGCGCTGTCCTTTTCAGCGGAAGCTACAAGGATGTCCCGAAGTACTTTGTTGAGTTGGCAGGCGGGCAGGGCCACGGCGACTACGTTTTCGGCCTGACCCCGGATCAAGCGGCACAACTTCAGGCCGCTTACATGGCAGACCCGAACCTGCGGCTCGGACTCTTCGCCCGCACGAGCGACGACACGGGCTCCTTCACCAACTTCAAGCTCGGCGAAGGCCCCGCCGCCCCGATTCCAGAGCCGGCAACGATGGTGCTGCTCGGCACGGGTCTGGCGGGTGTGGCAGCGAAGCTTCGCAAACGGCGCAAAGCTGCGAAAGAATAGCGTCAGCGGTTTATCCCCTTCCTGAGCCCCTTTTGGTTGGTGATCAGGGTTCGCGATCGGCAAATCAGGCGGGTCCGAGGCAAGTTTCGAAAAGCTTGCTTCCGACCCGCCAAATTTTTTTTCACGCCCGAACTGGAAATCTGTTAGTATTGCGCCTTTCTGGAATTCAAAGATTGGAAAAAGGCTCTTTTGCCCCAGCCTTCAGGTCTATCTTTTCACCTGAAGTTCTTTTCACCATTAGACTTTGGACGGAGGCTCACTAAATGATTCGTAGATTACTGTTAATCGCGGCGGCGACGCTGCTGCTGGCGTCTGTAAGTTCGGTGGCTTACGCCGATAGCGTCACGATTGTTCAGGGGCAAACTCTGACCTTCACTTTCCAGCCAGCCGGCTACCCCAACACTTCCGCAACGGCAACGGTCACGCTGAACGGCAATCAACTGATCGTCAACCTGACAAACACTTCTACAGACGGAACGACGCGGATTAAGGGAATCGGTCTCAACACCACCCCCAATATAACCGTCAATAGCTTTAGCGCCACGGGCGGCATGTCAGATTTTCAGTTCAGCAGCGGAGGCGGCGGTCTCGGGAACATGGAGGCCATTGCCAGCAGTACAGGCAATAAGACATTGAACCAGGGCGCGAGCAATTCAGGCTCGGTCACTTTCTCCCTGAATACCACCTATGCTTCTCTGTCCCTCGACCAGATAACCGTACACTTCATCAGCCTGCCTGACGGCAACAGTATAAAAGTGAACGGCAATGGCAATAACCCGATTCCCGAACCGGCAACGATGGTGCTGCTCGGCACGGGTCTGGCGGGTGTGGCCGCGAAGATTCGTAAACGGCGCAAAGCCGCGAAAGAATAGGGCTTCGGACGTCTGTTTATAACGGACGCTATCCGCCACCCTGATATAGATCGGCCTCCGCCTGAATAAGCCGGAGTGGGACGCTATGTCCCACTCCGGCTCCTATTTTCTAAAGATGAACTCTCCTTTTTTGGGGCAGCGAAAAATATTTTATTTCCCGCCCTTTTTTTTGGAGAATCGTCTGCATTAAGCATTTATTCTGGCTACCGAAAAGGAAATGGGTTAGCTGGCGGGGCGGCAGGCGGCGGGCGGGACGCCGAAGGCAAAAGTAAAAAGGTAAAAGGCAAAAGTGGAAGGCTCCGGGCCTTCTTTTTCTTTTGCCTTTTACCTTTTTACTTTTGCCTTTCTATTTCTCTCTCTTTATCATCAACGGCGTGCAAAAGATTATCACAGCCGCCGAGATGCGCCAGATTGACCGCCTGACCGCGGAGCTTTTCGCCACGCCTTCCCTGCTCCTGATGGAAGAGGCCGCAGGGGCTTGCGCTCAATCAATCGCCGCGCTTTTCTCAGGCGACCTACAGGGCAAGCGCGTTCGCTTGCTCTGCGGGCGAGGCAATAACGGCGGCGACGGCGCGGCCCTCGCTCGCCAACTGTGGCTCAGGGGCGCGCGTCCCGAAGTGGTCCTCTTCGCCTCCTTCGAGGAGACGAAGGGGGACGCCCGCACGAATTTCGAGATTGCACGCCGCCTCTCAAGTTTTGAAGCGGGCTCGCACACGCTCCCACCGCCCCTGGTCCTCATCGAATGTGAGACGGTCGCCGAATGGGAAGAGATTGCGGGCACGCACCACAATTACGATCTTATCGTTGACGCACTTTTCGGCACAGGGCTCACCCGTCCGCTCGAAGGCGTCTATCTGAAAGTCATAGAACATCTGGCGCTTCTCAGGCGCGCACGCGAGCGTGCGCAGACTGATCGCCCGCTCATCGTCTCGCTGGACATTCCCTCGGGCATCAACGCGGACTCTGCGGCGCTCATCGGCAGCGCCGTTCAGGCCGATCTGACCGTCACCTTCACGGCCCCGAAACCCGCAAACGTGCTTCCGCCCGCAGCTCATTACGGAGGCCGTCTCGTCGTCGCAAATATCGGCTCACCTCCCGTACTGCTCGAAGCCGCGGCCTCCGAGCTTTTTTTGACGGAAGAAAGGGACGTGCGCGAGTGGCTCAGACGGACGCGCTACAGGCCGGACTCTTATAAGAATTCGCACGGCCACGTTCTTCTCATCGCGGGCTCGCGCGGGATGACTGGCGCGGGCGCACTCTGCGGCAAGGCCGCGATGCGCGCTGGCGCGGGGCTGGTGACAATCGCGACCGCCAGATCTGCGGAGGCGTCAGTCGCCGCCCGCTCCATCCCTGAGATAATGACGGCCGCGCTCGATGAAACGGCGGGGGGCGCAGTCAGCTTTGAAGCCGTAGAGGATGCTCTGAAACTCGCGTCGCGCGCGACCGTTCTGGCGATAGGGCCCGGACTCTCCAGCGCCGACGAGAGTACGCGCCGCTTCGTTCGCGCAATCATCGAACGCCGCACGACGCCCGTCGTGTTGGACGCCGACGGCTTGAACGCGCTCGCCCCCTGGCCCGGAGATTTACGCGGCTCAAGCGAATTCCCAATCATCCTGACACCGCACCCTGGCGAGATGCTGCGGCTCCTGGGCGCGGACAATCAGGAAGCCCTGGCGGATCGTGTCCGCGCCGCGCGCGAGTTTGCGACCGCCCACCATTTAATAGTCGTGCTCAAAGGCTCGCGCTCTTTGATCGCTTCAGCCGACGGGCGCGTCCTTATCAATCCGACGGGCAATGCCGGATTAGGCACGGCCGGCGCAGGCGACACACTGACGGGCATCATCGCTGGCTTTCTCGCGCAGACTTATGCCAGGCCGGAGGATGAGCCTGACGCGCTCTCCGCCACCTGCGCTGCACTCTATCTGGGCGGGCTTGCAGGCGACATCGCGGCGCGCTCGCGCGGGGTGCGCTCCCTCGTCGCCTCCGATATTACGGAGCACTTGGGCGCGGCCATCCTCACGCTCGACCCGTCGGGAGAGTTGCCATGAGCACGCGGCATGCGATTATCCCGACCGGCCTTTGGACGACGCGCACGGAAGAGGAGACTTTCGCCCTGGGCGCGCGCCTCGGCTCGCATCTGGCGGGGGGCGAAATCATCCTGCTCGACGGAACGCTCGGGGCCGGTAAGACCGTTTTCGCCAAAGGCATCGCCAGTTCCCTTTCAATCCCTGTTGACGAAGTGACCAGCCCGTCCTTCACGCTCGTCAATATTTACGAAGGCCGTTTGAAGCTCTACCACTTAGACCTCTATCGTCTGAACGAAGGGGCGACGGCCGCGCACGCTGTTGACCTGGACGAACTCCTGACGGACGAAAGCGCGGTCATTGTTATCGAATGGGCCGAGCGCATGGGACGTTATCCGCTGCCCGCGCCTGTGTGGAGGGTCTTAATAAAGGGCGATGGCGAAGAGGCGCGCGAGATAGCAATAAGCAGTCAACCCTCCGTCTAAACTCTTGCAGTTACTATCCACTCAAAGAGAGATTTCGACCCGTGAGACATCTCCTTTTATCGTCAGCCGCGCTACTGCTCTTGACGCTCACAGCCTTCGCTCATGAGAAAGACGCCAACAAGGCGTGTCCGGGCATTGATCAGCGTGTGGCAACTCTTATCAATGAATATCAGGCGCTGCGAGACAGGCAACGTCGTTTACCTCAAGGTAGCTTTGATAAAGATTTGCTGGCTCATGGAGGTAGATTGCACGAGGTCCTGACCTCTTTGGGCGAGGAGTTTGGGCAAAGGCTTTACACAAAGAGAAAGCTCACGAGATGTCTCGGAGAGCCGAACGCCATCAAACGCGGTAAGGAGATGAATCCCTTCCTGGAGATCTACAATCGGGAGTTGAGAAAAGCGGGTCGAGTAATCAAGGAAGGAAAGGATCGTGAATACCTGATCTACTTCTGGAGAGGGTGGCACGATTTTCTCTTCTTCATCAGCGAAGGCGGCCGGATAGTAGATCACGGGTGGTGGTTCGCCTACGAATAGATTGGCAAGAGCGCAATGCCTTTAGCCAGGGTCTTCTGTGAAGCGGCTGGCCTTTAGCGCTGTCGCTTGACTGAAAGCGACCAAAACTGAATACTGATTACCGACTACTGATTACTATTAACTTTCCAGGAGAACCGGAGATGCAATATCCAGAACTCATGATTCGCCCGATGCGAGAAGAATTGACGCGGCTCGGCGTCGAAGAGTTAAAGACGGCTGAAGAAGTTGATCGTGCTCTCACCGAATCCAAAGGCACCGTGATGGTGGTCGTCAATTCCATCTGCGGCTGCGCGGCAGGAAAAGCGCGTCCCGGAGTTGCGCTCGCGCTCTCGCATGAGCCGCGCCCGGACCGCGTCACCACGGTCTTTGCCGGAGGCGACATCGAAGCCACCGAGCGTGCGCGCAGCTACTTTACTGGCTACCCACCATCTTCACCCTCCATCGCGCTTTTGAAAGACGGCGAACTCGTTTACATGATGGAGCGCCGCCAGATCGAGGGCCGCGATGCCACGCAAATCGCGCAGGAACTCACCACCGCTTTCGATAAGCATTGCGCCAACTAAGAATGCAAACTGCAAAAGGGAAGATGAAAAGCACGCCTTTCGTCTTCCCTTTTGCATTTTACATTTTTAATTTTGCATTCTTTAGCGCTTGCTGGCATGCAGGATAGTTAAGCCGACAATCTCGTCGCCTTCATAACGGATAATCACATCGTCATCAGTCAACTCGCTGTCGGTGGCCGCAGATGGTTTCTTGAGACTGATGTAGAGCACATCTGCTTCGGCATCGTAGCTTGACGAGAGATAATGATGAGGCGAGCGCATCACTGCCGGAACGATGTCCAGATATTCAGCTAAGTTTTGGAGAATCATGTCTGCCACCGCTGATAGCATGAAAGATTAGGGTTTTTCAGCCAGTTCTTTCAAGAGGCGCGCTTTGAGACCAATCAAAGTTACGCCGACAACCTCATTACGGGCTTCATCGTAGCGAAGCACAGTGCCTTCGCCGATGTCTATGCCAACAGCGGGTTGAGGCTCTCCGACAGAGAGATAGAGCACATCTGCTTCCTGGTCGTAGTCCCAATTGATGCCCGCAGGTTTTCCAAAATTTTCACCGTTTCCATATCATTGTCAGGACGCAAGCTTGTAAATAGCTTTTGTATGACCACCTATCTTGATTGCATCCTCGTGTATGACATGCCTGAACCTCTCTGACAATCCCTGTCTGTTGTTGACATCCCAACCCAGCGCCTCGAAGAAAGGATCAACGAAATCGCGTCTGAGCTGGGTTTCGTTATACGACCCTGAGCGATATTCGTCCGCGTTTCTGTCAAATCTCTCGATTAGTTCGCTGATTTCGTGAGGAACTGTCATGGCTCACCTTATCTGCTGTGGAACTAAGCCCAAAGGAGCTGAGAATAACAACGAAAACATAAAACGAAAGCTGTGCCGGGGACAAGCTTTATTATACTCCTGGATGCCTATCTATACTCCTTATATAATTTTTCTGAAGAGTGTGCATTCTTCCGCCGCGCCAGCGGCGAGTGAATTTAGCCCGGCCTTTATGGTTTTTGACAACTGGATTGGGTAATAAACGAATGCGGAGAAAACCGATCCACGAATCAACACGAAGCCACACGAAACGACTTTTCGTGCAGTTTCGTGTGATTTCGTGGAGAGATTTTTCCTGCGCTTTTATTACCTGATTGGTTTGTCAAAGACCATCAAGGCCGGGACAATTTAAGCCATTGATTGTTGGCGTCGCGCGAGCGACGGTTGAATCAACGCCGCCACAGCAATTCAATCGTCGCTGACGCGACGCTCAGATAAATTATCCGTCATTTTCCCGGCCTTAAAAGACCGGGCTAAATTCAGGAGGGCCGCTGACGCGGCCAGGAGAACAGTAGGTTTCCAATTCTGCTCCCTCTTCAACTTATTTTACAATCTGCCTTTTGAGGCTTTACTAAAGCCTTAACCTTTACGTCGCCCCAGGGTAAGATTGCGTGTTAGAGGATCATAGCGATGCTTCCCATAATCATAGTTTCGGTTATCGCCATCGCATTCGCCATCGGGGCTTACCAACTACTGATACAGAAGTATTACTGGGGGCCTAAAGGCCCGCCGAAAAAGGATGTTCCGAAGAAAAACTCGCGCGATAATTAAGATGATGAGGCCAAAGTCAGGTATCTGGAATAATCTGTAATCCGACTTTCGGGGCAAAACCGCTTGTGGACGTGCCCCGCAAATGTGCTGTATAAGCGAGGTGCTCTCGGATAGTGTTCTAACAATTTTTGGAGGTCAATTAAATGGGGAATGTAGAAAACACCGACATCAGACAGAACTTCGATCACCCGGACGAAACCCGTCCGTTTGAAAAAGGGCGTGCGGAAATCGTGGAAGTCAGCGGCGTCTCCCTGATGCGCGCGACGTTCGAGCCGGGTTGGAGCTGGTCCGAATGCGTCAAACCTATCGCTGGAACGGAGAATTGCCAGGTCGCGCACAAGTGGTATGTTGTTTCCGGGCGCATGCGGATGAAGATGGATGACGGCACAGAAATTTTATGGAGAGCTGGCGACGTCGGCGTCATCCCGCCGGGCCATGATGCCTGGGTTGATGGCGACGAGCCTTTCGTCTTTATAGATTTTGAGGGCGGCGCCACCTTCGCCAAGCCTCAAAGCTAATCCCAACTCAAAGCAGGAATTGAGAACAAAGGGTGAAGCCGCGCGCTTCGCCCTTTCTCATTTTCAGTGACGCTGCTCAAGCTCGCCACCCTTGTCCTGCCGGACGTTCTCAGCTGTGTGTTATCATCGCGCCCGATGCCACAGGATTCAGCAATCGCATTGGACACTCCAGTAGTCTCGCTCTGCCGCTTCGGCATCCCACGTCTCGGCCAGGGGTCCGCGCGAAAGCTCGGTCTGGCTCTGGCTTCTTTGTCCGCCAGGACGGACGCCACCGAATCCACTGTCGAAGACCTTTTGAACTACCTGCCGATGCGCTATGAGGACCGCTCGAACCTGGCGCGTATCCAGGACCTCTCTGACGGCATGGAAGCCTCGCTTGAGCTTTACGTTCGCGTCGCCGGCGGATTCCAGGTCGGTAAGAACCGCTCGCCCAAACAGCCCAAGCTTTTTATTTTCGAAATCACGGCGTCGGACCCTGAGCGGACGGGCAAGCCTGTGGTCGTCTGGTGGTTCGTTTCCGGGCGAGCGGCGCAACGCATCATCGCCTATAACCGCCAGCGGTTCTCGCGCGGCGCGCGCTTCATAGCCTTCGGGCGCTGGGAATGGGACACTCGCCGCAACACCTTCTCCTTGCGCCTCAACAAACCGGACGAGCTCGAAATGCTGCCCGGCACATGGACGCCGCCCGAGCACGCGCTCTTGCGCCTCGCAGAGGAAGGCGATAACGGGAAAGGCCCGAGCGGCCGCCTTGAAGGGCGCGCCGAGACGGACGCACAGGCGGAGACAGACGAGGCGCTCACAGACGAGCTGGTTGAGGACGATGAGGGCGAGACGGACCCGGCGCTGGCTGCGATTCACGTCGGGCGGCGCGTCCCTGTCTATCGCAAGCTCGGAGAGTTTCGCTCGAAGCGACTGCGCGAGATTATGTACGAGGTCCTGGACCGTGTCCGCGACGAAGCCATCAGGGAGACCTTGCCCGAAGACCTGCGCTCCCGCCAGCATCTAATCGGCCGCGCGACCGCCCTGCGCCGGATTCACTTTCCGACCGAGGACGTGCCGCTCGCGGATTATGAGCGGGCGCGCAGCCCCGCGCACCTTCGTCTCATCTTCGAGGAGTTCTTCTGGGTCGCGCTCGCCTTGGCCATCCGGCGCGGGGAACGCGTCAAGGAGGCTAAAGGCGCTGTGATAGAGATTACGGAACGTGTGCGTGCGTCGCTCGCCTCGATCCTTCCCTTCACTTTGACGAGCGCGCAGGAGCGCGTCATCAATCGCATCTTCGACGACATGCAATCGGACGCGCCTATGAACCGTCTGCTTCAGGGCGACGTCGGGAGCGGCAAAACCATCGTCGCCCTGATGGCGATGCTCGCGGCTATGGAGAACAGTTACCAGGCCGCGCTGATGGTTCCGACGGAAATATTAGCGGAGCAGCACGCGCGCAACATCAAGCGTCTTCTCGCGCTCACGCCTTACCGCGTGGAGCTTCTAATAGGCTCGCTGCGCGCAAGCGAGAAGCGCCGCCTTCACAAAGACCTCGCCGCAGGCGAGATACACGCAGTCATCGGCACACACGCGCTCATTCAGGAGACGGTCGCCTTTCAGAAACTCGGTTTTGTCGTGATTGACGAGCAGCATCGTTTCGGCGTGCTGCAACGTGCGGAACTGAGAACGCGAGGCTTCAACCCGGACGTTCTCGTGATGACCGCGACGCCCATCCCGCGCTCGCTGGCGATGACCGCTTACGGCGATCTGGACGTGTCGGTCATTGACGAACTGCCGCCGGGTAGAACCCCCATCAAGACTGTCGTCGTCGGCGAAGACCAGCGCGCCGGAGTTTACAAAGGCGTCGAACGCGAGGTCCGCGCGGGACGCCAGGTCTATGTCGTTTACCCGCTCATCGAAGAGTCTGAGAAGATGGACTTGAAGGACGCGACGCGGATGTATGAGCAACTGCGCGACCGCGTCTTTCCTCATTTCACAATCGGACTGATTCACGGCAAGATGAAGGCCGCGGAAAAGGACGAGGTGATGCGCCGCTTCGTCACCGGCGAGGTGCAGATTCTGGTGGCGACAACTGTCGTCGAGGTCGGCGTTGACGTGCCGAACGCGTCTCTGATGGTGATCGAGCACGCCGAGCGCTTCGGCCTGTCGCAGCTGCATCAGCTGCGTGGCCGCGTCGGGCGCGGAGCCGAACAGAGCTATTGCGTCCTGCTCGCGTCCGACAAAAAGACCAGTGTCGCGCGCGAGCGCCTGGGGATTATGGAAGAGACCAATGACGGGTTTCGCATCGCCGAGAAAGACCTGGAGATACGTGGACCGGGCGAAGTGATGGGGACGCGCCAGTCCGGACTGCCGACCTTCCGCGTCGGCAATCTGGTGCGCGACGTGCAGTTTCTCGAAGAAGCCCGCCGCGAAGCCGATTACTACCTGACCTCTCGCCGCATGACGCGCGAGACCTCGAAACTGATCGAGCGCGTCCGCGCCGACGCACGATTCGGCCTGGCGGCTGTAGGATAAATATCAAGCGCAAAGTGAGAATCATAGAGGGGAAATATCGTCGTCACCCTTTAAAGAGCACGCCTTCGCCGCGTGTGCGGCCGACGGCGCGGCGGCTGCGTGAAACCCTCTTCGAGTTACTGGGGACGAGGATTTTGGACGCGCATTTCGTGGACCTCTGCGCGGGCTCCGGCGCTGTCGGCATCGAGGCTCTCTCGCGCGGCGCGGCGCATGTGACTTTCGTTGATTGCTCGGCGAAGATGTGCAGGTTCATCGAGCTGAACCTTGAAGCCTGCGCCGTCCCCCCTGAGCAGACTGACTTGGTCTTGAGCGATGCCATAGACTTCCTGCGTAAAGGGACAGCGCGCCAGAGCCTAGCGTGGGACATAATCTTCTTTGACCCACCATACGCCGTGGACTATGCGCCCGTCCTGGCCTTCTTCGGAACCGGCGCAGCTCTCAAACGCAAGGGCGGCGTCCTGGTAGTCGAGCACCACTGCCAGAAGCAGCTACCGGATGAAGTCGGCCTCCTGCACCGCTGGCGCGTCATCAGGCAGGGCGAATCGTGCTTGAGTTTTTATGAAAGAAAGTAATTAATAGAGTTATGAATTTTGAATTATGAATTTCGATTTTTAACTCAAAATTCATAATTCAAAATTCATAATTTTTTCCCATGCGCGTCATCGCTGGAAATTACCGTGGGCGGAATTTGCGTAGCCCGCCCTCGATGCAGGTCCGGCCCACGTCGGATCGCCTGCGCGAGACTCTTTTCAACGTGCTCGCGCCACGCATCGTAGGCGCACGCTTTCTGGACCTCTGCGCGGGCTCGGGCGCTGTCGGCATAGAGGCTTTGTCTCGCGGCGCGGCGCACGTGACTTTCGTTGATCGCTCGCGAAAGATGTGCGCCCTTGTCGAATCGAATCTGGACCTGTGCCGTGTGCCCGAAGACGAGACGGAAGTTGTCATGGCAGATGCGGCGGAGTTTTTGCGGCGGGCTTCCGCGCGCGAGCTTCCGCCCTGGGACATAGCCTTCTTTGACCCGCCATATGCGACCGACTATCTGCACGTGCTCGCGGCCTTCGGGACGGGCGCAATCATTAGCGATGAGGGAGTGATCGTCGTCGAGCACCATCACAAGAACGAACTGAAAGACGCCGTCGGCGAGATTCGCCGCTGGCGCATTCTGAAACAGGGCGACTCGGCGCTGAGCTTTTACGAAAAAGTCTAGAGTCTGGAGTCTGGAGTCTGGAGTCAAAAGTCCGCGGGCAGTTTTGACTCCAGACTCCAGACTCTCTAGACTCCAGACTATGCTCGTACTTGGAATCGAAAGCTCATGCGACGAGACGGCCGCCGCCATTGTGCGTGACGGGCGCGTGATGGTATCGAGTGTGATCTCGTCACAGATTGAGATTCATAAACGGTTCGGCGGGGTCGTGCCCGAGTTGGCCTCGCGCGAGCACCTGGACAAGATTGTGCCCGTCGTCGAAGAAGCCTTCGGGCGCGCCCGAATCGAGAAGGAAGAGATTGACGGGATTGCTGTCACGATGGGGCCCGGACTGGTCGGGTCTTTGCTCGTCGGCGTTTCCTACGCGAAGGCGATGGCTTTCGCGCTCGATAAGCCAATCGTCGGCGTCAATCACATAGAGGGGCACATCTATTCGGTCGTCTTCGAGAACCCGCCAATTGAATACCCTGCGATGGCCCTGATCGTGTCCGGCGGTCACACCAATCTGTTTCTGATTCCGGAACCCGGAAAGTACAGAGTAGTTGCGCGCACGCGCGACGATGCCGCCGGGGAAGCTTACGACAAGGTCGCGAAGCTGCTCGGCCTGGGTTATCCGGGCGGTCCCATTATCGAGCGCCTGGCGCGCGAGGGCGATCCCCGAAGCGTGCGCTTCAGCGTGCCGCGCATGGGCGACGGGCGTCCGGATTTCAGTTTCAGCGGATTGAAGACGGCCGTCTCGAAATATGTTCGTGAGACAGGATTGAAGCCCGTCACGGAAGGGGAGACGCCGTCACAGGCCATCAAAAATCTGGCGGCGAGTTTCCAGAGCGTCGTCGTGCGCTCGCTCGTCGGAACCATGGAGCGTCTGGCCGAAGAGCACGGACCGAAAACCTTAATCGTCGCGGGCGGCGTAGCCTGCAACAACGCTTTGCGGGAGTCTTCGCGCGAGGCGGCCGCACGCCTGGGCGTTCCGGTCTATTTTCCCTCGCCGCACCTCTCGACGGACAACGCGGCCATGATCGCCGCGGCCGGGACCGTAAAGCTTCAGGCGGGCGAGCGCGCCGGTTGGGACTTGAATGCGGACGTTTCTCTGCGCCTACAGAACCTGGACCCGGAGGGCGAAGCGTCGCTCCGCGGTCGCGTGCATTACAAGCTCTGATTTTCCTCGCAGTCGGCGCCTCGCGATTGAGTTCCAATTAACCCAGGTTGCTAGTTATAGATGTTTGGAAATCATTTCAATTGCCACTAGCTTCAGCTAGTGGTTCAGGGTGCTCTGGTTCTTTCGGCTTGAGCCGAATGACAAATAAAATCCAGTTCCTTACCGCTTGAGCCTCACAGTTC